>Ga0209139_10000942_pt1 | contig 10497 bp, 9 predicted proteins | sample BogFormECP14_OM3_FD_188246 | JGI IMG/M metagenome (GOLD analysis project Ga0209139, IMG submission 188246) | Bog forest soil microbial communities from Calvert Island, British Columbia, Canada - ECP14_OM3 (SPAdes) (version 2) | ecosystem: Environmental > Aquatic > Freshwater > Wetlands > Bog ...
GCCCGACGCGGTCGCCCAGGTTCAGCGACATCGTGATGTCCCGCAACGCCTCGATGACCACGACATTGGACGCGTTGCGCCCGATCGTGCCGCCCAGGACGGTCTTCTTCAGCGAGCGCGATTTGGCGTCGAAGATGGGGAACTCCACCCACGCGTTGTGCGTCGCGATATGAGGACGCGGACTCGTCACCGGTTGTCGCCTAGAGGTATTGCCCAGTGCCCGAACCGGGCCCGCCGTGCCCGCCGGACCTGCCGACGCCCGGGGGCAGACCGCGCTGTTCGCGCATCTGCTCCAACTGCGAGCGGGCGGCCATCTGTTGGGCGAACAGCGCGGTCTGGATCCCGTGGAACAGCCCTTCCAGCCAGCCGACCAGCTGTGCTTGGGCGATCCGGAGTTCGGAATCCGACGGGACAGCACCCTCGGTGAAGGGCAGGGTGAGACGGTCGAGTTCTTCACGCAGCTCGGGCGCCAGGCCGTCTTCGAGTTCCCGAATACTGGTCGCGTGGATCTCGCGCAACCGGTTGCGGCTGGCGTCGTCCAGCGGCGCCGCCCGCACTTCCTCGAGCAGCTGTTTGATCATGGTGCCGATCCGCATCACCTTGGCCGGCTGTTCGACGAGATCGGTCAACGACCGGTCGTCGGAGTCGTCATCTTTCGCGGCGGCCATCAGCCCCGGGTCGAGGCCACCGATGATTTCGATGTTGTCGTCGTCGTCGTTACCGTTGCTCAATCCTCGTCACCTCTCGTCACGGTTTGGGAGTTGCCGGGGCACCACGCCACTCGTAGATCCAGGCTTCACCATTGTCGTAGATCTTCGCCCACCACTTCGATTGGTCTATTGACACTAGTCCGTCGGGCACCTTGAACCCCCGGACCGTCGGGGCGCTGGTCAGGATGTAGCGAATATTGAGCGCCCGGATGGCTTCGGGTACCAGCGCCCGCACCTCATTGGATACCCGCGGTAGCGCGTCGGCATCGGCGTAGGCCCAGAAGATGAAGCGGTTATGGCCAGGGCCCGTCTGCTGTGGGTAGTCGTAGTGGGTCCACAGCGGGTGCAGGTCGGCGACCGCGTACATCCATGCGGTGCCGTCGACGTTGGAGTTGCCGATCAAGGTCTCCCGCGCACCCGGCAGGGTGGCCAGGTAAGCCATCGCGTCGAGGTCTTTCTGGTTGATGATCACCGAGTCGTATTTGTCGCCGAACAGCACCAGGTGCCGGTAGAGGTAGTGCCGGGCGGTGAGCACGGTGGTCATTACCAGCAGTAGCACTGTGGCCGAAACCCATACGGCTGCAGGCGGTTTGGCGAACCGAGCAGTGAGACATTTCGCGCCGGCCACTGCACCCGCCACCATCGCGAACACCGCGATCCCGGCCATCGGCGTCACGAGCATCGTCACCGCGGACGTGAGCCGTCGCGGATCGTTGTAGAAGAACTGGCTGAACACTTCGATCGTGGCGCCGAACGGATTGTGAAACGGCGCTCCCGAGTAGATGGTCGCCACGGTCAACACCAGCCACAGCGCCGGCGGCCACCAGATTCGCTTGTACAGCAGAATCGCCATGCCGATGGCGCTCAGCACGACCAGGCCGTACTGGATCGGGAAGTCGTTGAGGTGGCGGGTGTGCAGGAAGAGCGCATCGATGATGCCCTGCTTAACGGTCTTGAAGCTGGGGAACGCGTGCCCGGCGATGATGTCGGCCTGGTGGGCCACCCCGATGAACTGCGGCGCCAATATCGCCGCCGTCGGCACGGCCACCAGACCCAGGGTCAGCAGGTCGGCCAGCCGTCCGCGCACCGGATGCCGCCTCGCGTCGAAAAGCCACCAGGCCAACAGGAACACGATGACGACGAACCCGCCGGTGAGGTGTACCGACAGAATGCCGACGAGCGCCAGGACGGCCGTCGGGATGCGGTCGCGATGCCGAAGGGTCGAGGTGATCAACACAAACGTCGGGATCGCGACCCCGTAGGCCGCCAGGTTGGGCATCGCGGCGACGCCGAATTCGACGTAAGGCACCGACGTGAACGACGCCGACAGCGCAGCTGACGTGGCCGCCGCCCCAGCGGCGAGCCATGGGGTGGTCCGCGGCCGCAGCAGAAACCAGGTCAGCGTCGCCGCACTGGACGGGAACGGCCAGACCGATGCGGCGACCGAACTCAAGGTGTAGCCGGTGGTGGGCGCCGCTCCGGTGAGCTGACAGAACACCGCGGTCAGCGCGTGAAACACCGACGGGTAGTACAGCGGTTGGTGGGTTTCGACGTTGCGTAGCTCGCCCATATGGGTGGACGACGCCTGACCGGTGTCGAGGATGAAGCGAACCTCGTTCGCATGCCAGAGCGCGTCCCAGGTACTGGGGATGGACTGCCAGTGCGTGATCCCGCGGTAGGCCGCCCACATGATCAGTAGTCCACCGAGCAGCACACCCGCGGCTACCGTCAGCGCGGGCCAGGCGCTCCCCCCGGGGATGCTCCCGCTCCCGGCCTCGCCGTCGCGATAGCGGGCGAGCGGACGCTGCAAACCCGTCATCACCAGGCAGACCGCAGCCAGTGCAATCAGCGCTGTCCAACCGTTCCAAGGGATTCCGAGCGCGCCGAACGGGATAATCGCCAGAGCCACCACGCCGTAGGTCAGCGCCGGGCCAACTGCGACGGCAATCGGCCAGGTTAGCTGGGTGATTCGTGCGACGATTGCCCCCGGCGCGATCAGCAAAAACAACGCGATCAGCGTTCCGAACCACAACCCCACTGGACTAGTATGGCTGGCCGGGTGACCTGGCTCGGGACGGCGGGGACGCATCTGGGCGCCCCGCTACCGTCACGGTTTGGCCTATTATGCATAGCTCTAAGGTGGCTGGTATGGCATACGACGTCGCCCGAGTGCGGGGATTACACCCGTCACTCGGGGACGGTTGGGTGCACTTCGACGCGCCGTCCGGAATGCTGATTCCCGACTCGGTGGCGACCACCGTGTCGACCGCATTCCGCGGATCGTTCCCCAGCACCGCCGGTCCGCATCCGGCGGCCAAGCGCAGCGCCGCAGTGCTGGAGGCGGCCCGGCAGGCGGCCGCAGATCTGGTCAACGCCGACCCGCGCGGCGTGGTGCTGGGCGCCGATCGCGCGGTTCTGCTGTCATCGTTGGCCGACGCATCGTCGACCCGTGCCGGCCTCGGCTACGAGATGGTCGTCACCCGCCTTGACGACGAAGCGAACATCGCGCCGTGGCTGCGCGCGGCAAATCGGTTCGGCGCCAAGGTGAAATGGGCCGAGGTCGATATCGAGACCGGCGATCTGCCGCCCTGGCAGTGGGAGGGCCTGATCGGGCAGCCGACGCGTCTGGTCGCCGTGACATCAGCGTCGGGGACGCTGGGCACCGTCACCGAGCTGCGCCCGGTGACCAAATTGATCCATGACGTCGGCGGGTTTGTGGTCGTCGACCACTCCGCCGCCGCCCCTTATCGGCTGATCGACATCGACGAGATCGACGCCGACGTGGTGGCCGTGAACGCCGTCGGATGGGGCGGTCCGCCCATCGGCGCGTTGGTGTTTCGTGACCCGGCAATGATCAACACCTTCGCTTCGGTGTCGACGAACCCCTACGCGACCGGGTCGGCGCGTCTCGAAGTCGGCGTGCACCAATTCGGTCTGCTGGCAGGCTTCGTCGCCAGCATCGAATACCTTGCCTCACTTGATGAGTCAGCCCGCGGAACGCGACGCGAAAGACTTGCCATCTCAATGCAATCGGCGATGTCCTACATGGACAGGATCTTCGATTACCTGATGAGCTCACTGCGCTCGCTGCCGTTGGTGGTGGTGATCGCGCGGCCCGAGACCCGAATACCCGTGCTCAGTTTCGCGGTCAACGAGGTGCCGGCCGAGCGGGTGGTACAACGGTTGGCCGACAACGGAATTCTGGCGATATCCAACGCCAGCTCGCGAGTGCTCGACGTGATCGGGGTCAACGACGTCGGCGGCGCGGTCACCGTCGGGCTGTCGCACTACTCGACGATGGCCGAGGTCGACCAGTTGGTGCGCGCCCTGGCGTCGCTGGGCTAAACGGTCAGGACGATCTTTCCGGTCACCTGCCCCGACGAGAGCAGACGATGTGCCTCGGCGGCGTCCTGGATCGGCAGACGCGCTCCGATCACCGGCCTAACGCGTCCGTCAGCGATCATCGGCCAGACCGAGCTCGCCACCTCCGCCACGACGGCGCTCTTACTGTTGGGCCCGGTCGCTGGCCGCCCGCGCAGCGTGGTGCCGATGACCCGGGCACGTTTGCTGAGCAGCTTGGCGATGTTGAGTTCACCGTTGACCCCGCCCTGCATGCCGATGATGATCAGCTGGCCATCGTTGGCCAGGGCGTCGATGTTGCGGTCCAGGTACGAGGCGCCCATGATGTCGAAGATCACGTCGGCACCCGCGCCGTCGGTCGCCTCGCGCACCCGCGCAACGAAGTCCTCATCGTGATAGTTGATCAGGATCTCAGCGCCCAGTTCGCGGCACGATTCCAGCTTGGCCGCTGATCCCGCCGTCACTGCTACCCGTGCGCCCAGTGCGCGGGCGATCTGGATGGCGTGGCTTCCCACGCCGCTGGCGCCGCCGTGCATCAGGAGCAGCTGGCCTTCGCTGAGATGCGCCGTCATCACCAGGTTCGACCAGACCGTGCACGCCACCTCCGGCACGCCGGCCGAGTCCTGCAGGTCGAGGCCACCGGGATGCGGCAGAAGCTGACCGGCGGGCACGGCGACATATTCGGCATAGCCACCGCCCGCCAGCAAAGCGCAGACTTCCTGCCCGGGTGACCAGCCTGTGACGTCGTCGCCCACCGCCGCGATGACGCCGGAGACCTCCATGCCGATCACCTCGCTGGCACCCGGTGGCGGCGGATACAGGCCGGCGGCCTGCAGCAGGTCGGCGCGGTTAACGCCGGCGGCGCTGACCTTGACCAGCACCTCGCCGCGGTCCGGCACCACATCGGGCACTTGCTGCCACACGAGTTCTTCGGCGGATCGAGCGACGATCGCATGCATGCTCGCCACGCTACTACCTGCGATTACCGACTGTCCGAAAGGCTTTTTCAAAGGCTTTGTGTCGCATAGCATGACGTAATGGCCGCCCTCATCGCCGGCCGGACAGCCAGTGAGATGCCCGGGCTGGATATCGCCGAGCAGAAGTCGTGGCAGAACTTCTTGGACTCCACCCTGCGGTTGTGTTCGACGCTCAACCGTCAACTCACCGATGCGCACCAGCTGTCGTTGTTCGACGTCCGGGTGCTCGACATCTTGGACAACGCCCCCACTGGCTGCGCCCGGATGGGCGATCTGGCCGAGGCACTGCCCTCGCTGCCGAGCCGCCTGACCCGTCAGATCCGTCGCCTGGAAGGCCAAGGGTTGGTGCGCCGGGAAGCCAGCGAGGACGACCGGCGCGGGGTGGTGGCCGCCATCACCGACGACGGCCGGGCAGCGGTGAGGCAGGCTATGGTCACCTACTCCGAGGGGGTGCGCACCTATTTTCTCGGTCAGCTGTCGCGTTCCCAGATCTCTGCGATGGGCGAGAACTGCCGACGGATCAGCGCTGCGCTGAGACTCTCCGATAGGGCTTCGAAGACCTGACACCGCTACCCTTGTCGGCGGTGGCGTGGCAGAGCGGCCTAATGCACTCGCCTTGAAAGCGAGAGACGGCTAAAACCGTCCGGGGGTTCAAATCCCTCCGCCACCGCCAGATGTCTCGGCCTGTTGCCGCAGGTGAATGCCACTTTCAAGCCCCGACCGTGCCGACTGGGCGCGCTTCGGGCACAGAATGGGCACACTTCAAATCAAGAGCCGAAGCGACGGCACCGAGGTCGGAGTCGAAAAGATCGCGTAGGTGTCCAGCGTGACCTTCGCTGATTTGTGCCCGAGCATCCGAGACAACGCCAACACGTTGACACCGGAACTGATCGCGATCGACGCGCAGGAATGACGCAAATCATGGGGCGAGATCCTCTGCACCTTGGCACGCTTCATGGCACCGGCGAACCATCCACCATCGGATTTCGGCCGCGGCAGATATGTGGTGCCGTCATCGCCGAACACGAGATCGTCGAGGCTACGGCCCTCGCACTGCACCGCGAGCTGATCCAGTACGAACTGAGGCACCGGCACCGATCGCTCTGTGCGGCTCTTCGTGCGGCCGACCGCGTGGTCGACGCCGAGCTGCACCGCGCTGTCCGCCACGGTCAGACGCCGGCGCAGGAACTGGACATCGCGCACCCGCAGCGCGACCGCTTCGCCCCAGCGGATACCGGTGTAGGCGAGGGTGAGCACGAGCGCGGAATGCTGCCCCGACTCGGACGCCAGCCGGGCGAGGTCCTCGACCGTGAGGTACACCCGCCGCTTACCTGTCTTGTGGGGCAGGTTCTCCATACCTCTGCTCGGATTGGCTGTCAGTCGCCGTGACTTCACCGCGTCATCGAGGATGCCCGCCAGGACGCCGTAGGCGCGGATCACAGTGGTCGGCCCCGAGGTCTTGCGTATGGTGGCGATCCAAACGGCGCCTTCAGCACCGCCATTTCCCAAGTCGGCAGCTTTGACTCCGCGTTCGTCGACGGCACCAATAGCGTTGCCGGGGCCGGGGGCACGGCCGGGATCGGGATCCCAACGATCATAGGCAATTTCGATCTCGCCGCCGTCTTCGGCGACATGCTCACCGCGTCCGCTACCGACGGCAACTTCTTGGCCGACATCGTGCCGTAGGTCAGCGCCGTCCCATCGGGTGCGGCCATCGTTGCTGGGCGACCGGGTGACGCGGTAACCGCGCGCTGGCAGCGGCCGGGTCGAAGCGCGCAAGCCACCACGAGAATTCAGTTATCTGCCAATTTGTAATCCATGTGGTGGCGGGGGAGTTGGCGGACCACGCTGCTGTTGGTCATTCAGCCTTCTGCCAGGGCTGGCAGCTATGCGTCAAGAACGCCCTGTCACTCGGCTGGATCGTCACTACCTGAGGAACAGTGCTGATGTTGCTATCGATGATGTGGGTTTCATTGAGACTACTCAGCCTCGCCCAATAGCAATCGGATGCTCCTTCAGGACTAGCACCGGCCGAGCGATAGGTGCCCGGCACGATGTCGGTGCCGACTCGATAGGTGCCATCGGTTTCCATCGTCGTTTTGGGGACGGATGTTGGCGGCGGGGCGGTCACCGTCACTGTTTTGGTGATCTGCAGTGTGGACGTCAGCGTGGCCGCGGTCTGGCTTGACCCGCCGCACCCTGCGAGAACTATCGTCACTCCAGCAATAGCAGTTATCTTTTCCTGCATTGAGGGAGGGTAAGCACGGGGAGTGCTGTCCTGACGTCGTTTTCGCGGTGAGGGGAACGTGGCAGGCAAATCTGCGATTTGGACACCCTTGCTGTGACGACCCTGGCCGACTGGTTTGCCAAGTCGGCCTGGTGCCTCCCGGACGCGGAGGCGCGGCAACGCAACCGAACAAGGGTGCGCCGTGGGCACATATTGGGCGCACTTCGGCACAAACCGAGGAAATCCCAACGAATTACATACATTGTTATTTCGGAGGTAAATGCCGTTTCGGCGCTCTGAACTGGGTCACGCCGAGGGTTCAAATTCCTCCGCCACCGCCATCGGGTTACTTGGTCAGCGTGAATTGTTCGACGTCGGTGATGCCGCGGCGGAAGAAATCCGCGCATCCGGTCAGGTACCGCAGGAAACGGTCGTAGTTGACCTCTGACGTGAGTGCGATCGCGTCTTCGCGGCGGGCGACGAGAAGAGTGCGGACTAGCCGGTGAAATCCTGGTGATGGTTTCTTAACGCCTTGCTGCAATCAGCCTCTGGGTATCTCGGCAGCGATGCGGTCCATCAGCGCGGTGTAGCGCTTGACTTCCGGATCAATGCCCGGTTTGCCACTGCTGACCACACCGGCGGCCAGTTGGCGCTCGGGGTCGGCCCAGATCGCGATGTTGACGAGCCCCAGGTGACCGAACGCTGCCGGCGCGTTGCGACCGAACGGGCCGTACTTGTCGGTGCCGAGTTGGAAGCCGGTGCCCCAGCGGGCCGGCAGGAGACCTGTCGCGACATCCGGTCGCAGCCGCCGACTTTGACGCACCGCGCCACGCAGTGTTTCTGGGCTCATCACCCTGACGCCGTCGAGTTCGCCTCCGCGGCGCCATATTTCGGCGAACCGCGACATCTCGTTGGCGTTCGATATGGTGTTCGACGACGGGACGACGGTAGTGAGAAACATGGGTGTGTTGGTGATCGGGACGGTCTGGTAAAGCGTGCCGCCGATCGCCTTGCGGAACGCGGCCGCGATCGGGGCCGGTAGCTGCTTGCCGGTGGCGTGGCTGGGCGCGACCAGCGGGATACCCTCTTCTGCGACACCGAAGTTGGTCCAGCGGAAGCCCAGCGGGTCGAGAATCTCGGTGGCCAGAATTTCGCGGATGTCCCTGCCGGTGGCGGCATAAATGATCTCGCGCATCAGTGGACCCCAGGTCACTGCGTGATAGATGTGCACCAGCCCCGGACGGTACAGCGGCCGCAGCTTGCCGAGCTGTTCCTGCGCGTATTCGTGGTCATCCGCGCGTTTGAGGTCCGGCCTGGGTCCGGTGGGAAACGGGACGCCGGCGCTGTGGGTCATCACGTGCCGGATCGTGGTGCGGTCTTTGCCGTGGCTGGTGTAGCTCGGTAGGTACTCGCACACCCGATCGTCGAGCGAGAGCTGACCGCGTTCGACGAGCATGTATACGACGGTCGCGGTGATCGCCTTGGCGGATGAGTAGACGCAGAACGGCGTATCGGTCTCGACCGGTATCTTCTCGGCGTCCGGCGGGTCGGTCGGCGCGTTGCCCCAGCCGTGCCCGATCGCGCGGTTGAGCACGACCTTGCCGTTGTGCCGCAGGCACAGTTGGATCGCCGGGTGCATCCCCGCCGCATACCAGTGGCGGGCGGCCTGCCAGATCCGTTCGACGGCCGTCGGGTCGATACCGGAGTGGTCCTCGTTGCCGACGGCCGTTACGGAGTCGAGGTCGGCCGGGACGCGGACCCTGCCCTGCAAGTCAACCTGGGTGGTCATACGTACCCTTTCGCGGCGGAGTCGGTCGAAACCCATCCGCGAGGGTACGTGGAGCGGCGATCGGTGAGTTATCCAGAGTTGGACGTTTGTCCACAGGCGGGCGTCCGGCGAGCGGCAATCGCTGGCACTATCCTGTCTCCTCTGATGGGAGTAGGTCGGTAGCGTCCCCCGACTGGTTTCCCGCGTCGATCCGAAGGTGTGCAGTCAGCATTACGTTGTCGTAGGCCGACCGAGGTGGGAGCGTCTCGCCGCGACTGAGTTCACGGAAGTCGGTGGCTATTTGCTCGGCAAGAAGCCGCAGTTTGACGTTCGTCTCCTGGGATCGCCACTTGAGCAGTTCGAAGGCGGTTGGTTCATCGATTCCGTAGACGAGCATCAACATGCCCTTGGTCTGCTCGATTCCGGACCGGCTTTCGGTGATTCTGGTGACGGCTGCGGTCACCTGGTCTTGGCGTGCCCGTTCCGAAGGTGTGACGTCGATGTAGAAGCCGTGGGTGCCGATCACGGTCTCGTTGTCGTCGCGCAGAAGGTCGCCAACGACCACAACGTGATGTAGCCGACCTTCCACGTCGATGATGCGGTGTCGACTGCTGAACGCTTGGCGGGTTTGGCGGATCAACTCAAGGGTGTGCGCGATGTGCCGATAGTCATCGGGATGCTTATGAGCCAGCACCATTTCGGTGGTCGGGGTCACCGACCCCGGCAGATAGCCGTGCATCTTCTCCACTTGGGGCGACCACTCCCAGCGGTCGTCGTCGAAGTGAAAGCGGAACCAGCCCACCCGGTGGGGTCCGCCACCGGCTAATGCCTCCTCGAGACCTACCTTGCTGTCATCGCCGCTGGATTGCTCAACGGCGAACCGATTCTCATTTCCCGGATGTTGGTGCATGGCATACCCCTTGTGCGGAATACCCTCTGCTATTTGTGTGCTCGGCAACCTCTGGAACATCAAATCCTCGCCGCGAAGACATCTGCGCGACGGGGGTCTTCCGCCCGGAGGTGTACGGAGCAATAAATTTTGTACTACTACCTGGCTCCCAGGTCAACCCCTATTTTAGGCGCGCAAAAAAGCCGTCATGCGTCAGAGCAACGTACCCGCCACGCGATCTGCACCGAAGGCCGGTCGCCCGCCACGTCGGAACCCATGGCTACCTGACGGGCATGCCGAATCGCGTTATTCCCCGGTGAACTTTGGCGGTCGCTTGGCGAAGGTTGCCGAGATCCCCTCGGACAGATCCTTGGACGGCAGGAATGCCGCGTTCCACGCGGCGACATAACGCAGACTTGCCGACACTGCCGAAATGCGTTGCTGGTCAAGGACATCCTTGACGCCGCGGACGGTTAGCGGCGGGTTGGCGGCGATCTCGGCGGCGGTGGCGTGTGCGGCCTGCAAGGTGGCATCGGCGTCGGCGAACAGGTCGTTGACCAAGCCGA
>Ga0209139_10000943_pt1 | contig 10496 bp, 8 predicted proteins | sample BogFormECP14_OM3_FD_188246 | JGI IMG/M metagenome (GOLD analysis project Ga0209139, IMG submission 188246) | Bog forest soil microbial communities from Calvert Island, British Columbia, Canada - ECP14_OM3 (SPAdes) (version 2) | ecosystem: Environmental > Aquatic > Freshwater > Wetlands > Bog ...
CGCGCCAGGGGTAGTAATCGATACTTTCCCGGTGCAATCAAACGGGACCTTTAGCGGAAGCACCACCCTGCTTCCGGGAACGAATGGAACGCCCTACAGCGTTGTCGCGACCTATGGCGGCGACGGGGTATTTGCGGCCAGCACCTCGGGAGCCGAGAGCGTGAATGGCGTTAGCAAGGAAGCCAGCAAGGTGACGGTAAATCTCGTGACCTTCGATGTAAACAACAATCCGATCTTGAGCACTGCGGCAGCGTCGCTCACCTACGGATCTCCGTATATCCTGCAAGTAGCGGTATCCAATGCCTCCGGAACCGCGTGCACTCCGCCGCCATTTACTCAGAACCCGCCGACGAATCCTGCTAGCGTCGCCTGCCCGACCGGGAACATCACTCTCCTTGACGCTGGGAACCCTTTGCCTGATTTCGTGGTGCCCAACACCACGACGCCCACGAACACCGCCAAGCTCAACAACTCCGGGTTTGCCGAGGATCAGCCGATCCAATTGCCAGGGGGCAGCCATTCGATCACCGCCACCTACGCCGGTGACCCCAGCTTCAATGCGTCCCCCCCTAGCAATACGCTGTCCTTGACCATCACCCCGGCGGGTACCCAGACCGTGGTCAACGCCAGCTCCACCTCCATTACCGCTGGCACCACGGTAACGCTGACGGCCACCGTTGTTGGGCCAACCAGTAACGGAGCCGCGCCGACGGGCATGGTGCAATTCACGAACGGCTCGACCGCCTTGGGCACCGTAACGTGCGGCTCGGGTACCGGATTTAACCAGAATACTGGCGCGCCGCCAATGTGCACGGCCTCGATCACTACCGCGCTTTCGCTTTTGGCTCCGCCGCCAACACCCTTGCAAATTCCGCGCATCAAGACCGGGCCGATGTGGATGACGGCCTTCGCCCTACTTCTATTGTTTCTATTCGCCGTGCGCCGCGTCGCCCCGCAGTACCGGCCAACCTACGCCTGCATCGGCCTGTTACTGTTTGCCTGTGCCGCAGCCGGAATTGCCGGATGCGGTGGCGGAAGCAGTACCGGGCCCGGCGGCCACACCGACGCAATTAGGGCCGTCTACAACGGCGACACCAACTATTCCGGCTCGACCTCCGCGTCCACCCCGATTTCGGTGCAATAAGGGAGCATCGCAGCCGAAAAACAGCAGGCGGCTCCGAGCAACCTCGGAGCCGCCTTTTCTTTTTCCTCATCTTTTGTAGCGGCCGCGGGCCGTAGCAAAGGCACGACCGCCGCAAGCCTGTACAAACGCAGCAATACCGGCCGCACGCTCCAAAGCGCACGCCGGTAGGCCCAACGTATTGCCCCACCTGTTAGTTGATCGAAGGCGGAAAAAACACGTTCCAGAATTGCGGCGAGGGCGACAGAAACTCCACGGGAATCAAGCATCCGTCGCTCGTGATCTGCGGTGGCCGGACCACGCGGGCTTCCACGGTGTTGTGCGTCTTGGGATTTTCCACGGAAAGCTTCGCGCCTTCGGCCAGCGGCTCCGGCACGATGACCATCGCGCCGTTCTGGCTGACGGTATGCGTAAAGCCGTTCATCGAGGGCTTGCCCTCGATATGCAGGATCACCGGCATGCGCAGCAGCACGCGTTGCGCGCGGCGGCGCTCTTCAGCGGTAGGCGGGCGTTGCAACGCCGGACGCACCGGCGAGGGGACTACGGTCTTTTTGTCCAGCATCGTTTTCACAGCTCCAGTCCCCAAAAATCCATCTCAGGCGCTACCAATTCGATCCCGTATTCCCAGCCGTCCGGCCGGGGATTGCCCTTCCAAACCACCACGGCGGCGTTGCTGCTTTCCGTCGCGAGGTTGGTCAGCGCCAGGCGATGCTCCAGCTCCAGCGACTGCTCCAGCACCACCATGCAGCCGTACGGATTCACCACGCGCGTGTGCGCTTGCACCGAAACCCGCGGACCAGCTTCCGCATCCCATTCAAGACGCACCGGAACGCGAGAATTCATGCGCAGACCGCGGCGATTTTCGCCATGGCGCGTACCAATAGCTTTGGATTCACGCAAATTTAGAGGCATAGCTCCTCGGAACGGCCAATACACTCAGTACAGCCATGCTAGAGTTGGCAGGAAAGTCGGTCAATGGTACAGATGTCATGGTGAGCGGAACCATAAGCTGTCCGAAGGTACAGGCGTTTTTGGAGTGCGGCGGCTTGACGCCGCTTTTACGGTCGCGCCAATTCGGGCAGTATCAGCAATCAGCGACAAGCCCCCGCGCCTCAGCCTCTGTAGCGACGCCCTTCAGGGCGTCACGCGGTATCATCGCGCCGGCACCGAACCGCGCTTCGGGCTCCGCTGCGGGTTTCTGGGAGCGCCAATCTCCCGATTGGCGGTGTTTCCGTATCGCGCGGGCAACGCGCCAATCGGAGGATCGGCCTTCCAGGGTGGTCCAGTGAAAAACCTGATCGTCAACGCCGACGACCTGGGCTGGACCGAAGGCGTAAATCGCGGCATTGCCGAAGCCCACAGCAACGGCATCGTCACCAGCGCCTCGCTGCTGGCCAACGGCAAAGCCTTTGCCTCGGGGGTAGAGCTGGCGCTCTCGCGCGAAGGACTCGGCGTCGGCGTGCACCTGAACCTCAGCGACGGCCCGCCCATCGCGCCCAAGGAACTGGTCAGCACCGTTCTGAACGACGAGGGAGAATTTGCCGGCGGCACCGAGTCCATCCTAATGAAGCTGGCGCGCCGCGCCATCGTGCTGCAAGAAGTGGAAGAGGAATGGGACGCGCAAATCGGCAAGGTGCGCGAGGCGGGCATCGCGCCGACACATCTCGACGGCCACAAGCACGTGCAAATGTTGCCCGGGCTTTTCGAGATTGCCCTGCGCCTCGCCAAGCGCCACGAAATTGGCGCCATTCGCGTTTCTCACGAGACTTCCTCCCTGCGCTCGGCGCTCTCCGCGGGAGAAAATCAGCACGGCGCCAAAGTGCTGCGGCAAGGCGTGCAAGCGCGCGGACTAAAGCTGCTGGCGCGCGACGCGCGCGGGCAAGCGGAACATTACGGCATCGCTACGGCCGACTTTTTTTGCGGCATCGCGCAAACCGGCGAACTCACGCGCGATGGCTTGGCCAAGTTGTTGCGCGGCTTGCCCGCAGGCACCACCGAGTTGATGTGCCATCCAGGATTCGTCGATGCCGATTTGCAGCGCTCGGACACGCGCTTGCAGGAATCGCGCCGCGTCGAGGTGGAAATCCTGACCGACCGGAGCATCCGAAATCTTGTCGCCGAGCAGGGGATTCGCCTGATAGACTATGGTTTCGTGAGTCAGGAAGCGTAATCCGTTTGTTGGAATGAAGTTGTTGGAATAAAGAGGTAGAACTGCGAAATATGGTCAGCGAAGCGAGCATCCGTTACTCCATCGTGGTGCCCTTCTTCAACGAGCAGGAAAACATTCCTCCGCTGTATATGAAGCTCACGGAGGTAATGGATTCCGTCGGTGAACCGTACGAACTTGTGTTTGTGGACGACGGCAGCAAGGATAATTCCTTCAAGGTGCTTTCCGATATTTACGAGCACGACCGGCGCGTGAATCTGGTGCGCTTGCGCCGCAACTTCGGGCAGACCGCGGCGCTCAAAGCGGGCTTTGATTACGCGCGCGGTGAAGTGATCATCTCCATGGACGGGGACTTGCAACACGACCCGGAAGAGATTCCGCGCTTCCTCGAAAAAATGGAAGAAGGATTTGATCTGGTGAGCGGCTGGCGGCATAACCGCCACGATCACTGGTTGATGCGCCAGATTCCCAGCCGCGTAGCCAACTGGATGATGGCCAAGCTGAGCGGCGTGGATTTGCACGATTTCGGCACCACCTTCAAAGCCTATCGCCGCGAAATCATTCAGGAGATTCAACTGTACGGCGAGCTGCACCGCTTTATTCCCGCGCTGGCCGCCACCACCGGAGCGCAAATCGCCGAAGTGCCTATCGAAAATTTGCAGCGCAAGAACGGCAAATCCAATTACGGCATTGGGCGCACGGTGCGCGTGTTTTTGGATTTGCTGATGGTGAAATTCTTGCTGGATTATTCCACGCGGCCGCTGCAGTTTTTTGGATTGCTGGGGCTGAGCGGCGCGGGAATGGGCATGCTGCTGGCCTGCTTTCTGGCCTTCTCCAAATTTTACAGCCATGTGGACGTCATGACCGAGCACGGCCCGCTAATGCTGCTGACCGTGGTGCTGTTCCTCAGTGGCATCCAGTTTATTTCCATGGGGCTGCTGGGCGAGATCAGCTCGCGCACGTATTACGAATCGCAAAACAAACCGATTTACGCGCTGCGCGAAGTGCGCAGCCACCGCAAGGAAACTGGGGACTCCGCGGAATCCACGCGCCCTTCCGGCAATTCCGAACGCTAGGAAAATCTCCATCGTTACGGCGCAGGGCGGCACTCCTTCCCGCTGGCGCAAATTCAGAGAGGCTTCATGAATCGCGAACAGTTCTATGCCGCCATGGGCGGCGAAGGCACGCTGGACTACGAAAAATATCTGCAAACCAAAGCGCTGCTGAGTTGCCAGTCGGCGCTCGATGAGCTGTGCAACGCCGACGAATTGCAGTTTCAGCTGGTGCACCAGGTGGAAGAGCTGTGGATGAAGCTAATCGCCTACACGCTGCTGGATATCGACGATTATTTGCAGGCGGAAAATACCAATCGCGTGCTTACGCTTTTTCGCCGCGTGCACCTGGCGCAAAAAATGATGATTCAGCAGGTGGCGCTGCTCGAGACGATGTCGCCGAAGGAGTACCAAGCGATTCGCACGCGGCTTGGCAATGGCAGCGGACAAGAGTCGCCGGGATTTCGCACGCTGCTGCGCATGTATCAGCCGCTCTGGAATTCCTTTCAGGAACATTATTTGGACAAGCACGGCCTGACGGTGGAAAAAATCTACGACACGGAATACAAACACGGCGACGCTTACGTGGTGGCCGAAGCGCTGGCGGAATTTGACGAACTATTTCAGAAATTCCGCTACGAGCACATGCAGCTGATTCACCGCACCATCGGTTTCGGATCAAAATCGCTGAAAGGCCGTCCGGTGGAAATTCTCAGCGAAGGCATGAGCCATAAATTTTTCCCGGAGTTGTGGGAGATTCGCGGGCAGATGACCGACGCGTGGGGCGCGGAATATGGCGTGAAGCGCGATTCGCTTGGCGGGCATCACTAAGCCACGACGCCGGCAAAGAACGCAACAGACAAATGCGGGGTCAGACCTGGTGGCGTGCGCGCGTTGTGGCGTGATGCAACGCCCGCCGCGTAAATTCAGCGCTGCGCCAGGCGCTCCAATTCTTCGTAAAACGCCGGAAAAGAAACGCCGGCGCAATCCGCATCGCGGATGATGGTTCTGCCTTCCGCAGCGAGTCCGGCGATGGCGAAGGCCATGGCGATGCGGTGATCGCCGTGCGGCTCGATTTCCGCGCCGTGCAGTTTCCCAGCTTTGCGTCCTTCGACGCGCAAACCGTCGGGGCGCTCGTCCACCTGCGCGCCCATGCGGCGCAAATTTTCCGCCAGCGCGGCGATGCGATCGCTTTCTTTCACGCGCAACTCCGCGGCGTCACGAATTTCGATGCCCTCTTCGGTGAATGGCCCGAGCGCCGCGAGCATCGGCAATTCGTCGATGAGCAGCGGCACGGTATCGCCTTGAATGATTCCGCCCCGCAGCGTGGCGCCCTTGACCGCTAAATCGCCGACCACTTCGCCGTGCGCGGTGCGCAGCGAGGGCGTCTTGATCCACGCGCCCATGGATAGAAAAAAATCCAAGATCGCCGTGCGCGTGGGATTTAGTCCCACGTTGTGGATCAGCAAACTCGATTCCGGAAACAAAGAAGCTGCCGCGATGAAAAATACCGCCGAAGAAATGTCTCCGGGAACATCCAGCGCGCGGCCCGTCAAGGTGCCGTGGCCGTGGTCCGCGCTGCTTAGTCCGTGGACCGTGGTGGTCAATCCGTGGTGCTCGATTTGCGCTCCAAACTCTTCGAGCGCGAGTTCGGTGTGGTCTCGTGTGCGCGCCGGCTCGATCACTTTGGTGACGCCCTCCGCGAACAGCCCCGCCAGGAGCACCGAAGATTTTACCTGTGCGCTGGCCATGGGCATTTCATAGCTGATGGCATGAAGTTTTGCGCCGCTAATGGCGAGCGGGGCGAATTGCTCTTCGCGCGCTTGAATGTCCGCGCCCATCTGGCGCAGCGGTCCCACGATGCGCTTCATCGGGCGCTTCTGCAGCGAGGCGTCGCCGCTGATGGTAGCGGAAAAATTCTGGCCAGCCAAAATACCGGAGAGGAGACGAATGGTAGTGCCGGAATTTCCCGCGTCCAGCACCTTGCGCGGCGCTTGCAACCCGTGCGGACCTTTGCCGGTGACGCGCACCACGTCCTTCGCTATTTTTACTTCGGCGCCCAGCGCACGCATGCAGGCCAGAGTGCTGTGGCAATCGGCGGCGGCGGAAAAATGGCGTAGTTCGCTGGTGCCCTGGGCAATTCCGGCGAGCATGCCGTAGCGATGGGAAATGGATTTGTCGCCGGGGAGCTCGATGCCGCCGTTGATCGATTTAGCGGGATGAATGGTTTGTTTTTTCACGCGGCAATTTTAGCACGGCGGATTCGCGGCGGTGCTTGTGACGGAGAAGGCCAATTCAAAACCGCCGGGACTAAAGCCCGGCCGCTACAACGGCTCGCTACAAAGGCTCCCTACAAGGGCTACCGCGCCTCCAAGCTGTCCAGTCGGCCAGTTTTCGCGCAGACACTTCCATACAAATGCTCCGAAACCCCCACGCGGGGCCGTGCGTATTATTAAGTGAGGAGAATGGTTATGTCAGGGCGCCGTACGGCCATACAAATCGTCACGAAAACTGCGATGGTGATCGCAGCGCTTTTTCTGGTAAGCGTGCTCCTGGCGGCCATGCCGGGACATCACGCGCCCGTGGTGGGATCTGCGGAGAATAACAGCGCGAGCATCGCGGCAAACTCCGAGGTAACCGCCGCAGCAAACGCAGCGCAGCAGGACGATCATGCCAGCATGCCGGGAATGAAAATGCCCGGCGACGAAAAGTCCAGCGAAGGCCAAGCCGTCGAAGAGATGAGCGGCGAGCATCACAATCACAGTTTGCACATGCACATGACGTCGATGCGCCCGCAAATGCCGGGTGACGAAGCACGCGCCAAAGAAATCGTGGACACGCTGCGCGCGACAATGGAGAAATACAAGGACTACCACGTGGCGCTGAACGACGGCTACAAAATCTTTCTGCCGAATATCCCGCAGCCCGAGTATCACTTTACGAATTACACCAATGGGTTTCTCGAATCGCTCACGTTCGATCCGGCGCGGCCGACTTCCCTGCTCTACAAAAAGACCGCCACTGGATATCAACTGGTCGGCGCAATGTACACGATGCCCCGGCGGGCAACGGAAGATGAGCTAAACGCACGCGTGCCGCTCAGCATCGCCATGTGGCACTTGCACACCAATTTGTGTGTTCCCAAGCTGAGAGAAGCCTCGGGCGCGGATTGGACCAAGTTCGGCCTGGCTGGATCCATTGCCACACAGGATGCCTGCGACGCGGCCGGCGGACGGTTTCATCCGGTGGTTTTCGGATGGATGACGCACGTGTATCCGTACGAAGATTCAATGGACAAGATCTTCGCCATGCATATGCACATGGATTAGCCGGACGCGCTTAGCCGGACGCGGCCAAGTTCACTCGCGTCTCCGACAGAGTCGGGATAAATACCAAGCCGCCACCTACGAGCATCACTCAAACTGTTTGCGAAATTCCGCGAATTGCTGCTTTAAGTCTTGAACTTCCGCGCGGAGTGAAGCCACTTCCGTTTCTAGCGTTTTGATTTGGTCGGCTTTGGCTTCGCCGGCTGATTCCTCATGATCACTCTCGAAAGCATGCGTTGGCGCCGCGCTGACTTGTACGTCGCCGGAGAGAAGATGCGCGTAGCGCGCCTCTTTCATTCCCGGCTGGCGCGGCAGCAATTTCACGAGCGGCGGTTCGCGGCGCATCAGGCGCTGCAGGGTGGTTTGCACCTCGCTTAAATCCTCGAAGGGATGCATACGCTCGGCGCGGCTGCGTAGTTCGCCGGGAGTTTGCGGGCCGCGCAGCAGCAATTCGCAGAGGATGGCGGTTTCTTTGCGGTCGAAATTAAAAACCTCGCCGAGGCGGTGTTCGAATTTGGCCACGCGGCTGTCGCTGGCCGCCGAACGCGCCAGTAATTGATCGTTTAAGCCGCGCAGCGCTTGGCGAACGGCGTCTTCGTCAAGATGCATGAGCGGATCGCGACTGGATTTTTGGTTGCAGGCATTCATCAGGGCGTTGAGGGACAGCGGATAGTATTCGGGAGTGGTGATTTCTTTTTCGATCAGCGCGCCGAGCACGCGGGCTTCGATGTCGGTCAGGGGGACGATCGTCATTAGAGAAATATACAGGATGGTACGAGTCGGACCCAAGACGCTCGAAGACAAATCCAAAACGATTCGAGAAAGTACGATACGCCCGGGCAAACAGCGCGCAGTATGCTGCGCCACTACAAAGTCTGCGACGGGGCGATACTAGGAGTGCTGGGTCATTGGCACTACCTTTTGCGTGACCGTGGTTTGATTGCTTCCCGGTACCCTGCCGCGTAAGATTGAACGTTCATGCCTCCGGCCCGGCCTAACGTGTGCGGCACGCTCTCTCTGCCTCGACTCTTCCTCGCAATACTCACGACGTTGTTCTTTTCCGTGGCCCCGTTGCTGGCGAAAACCGCGGCGGATGATGGGCGCGCCGCCGTGGCGGCGGAATCCAAAGAAATCATGCCGTTGAGCGACGTGCGACCCGGCATGCAGGGCTACGCTTACACCATTTTTGCCGGCGATCAGATCGAGAAGTTTGACCTGGTGGTAATCGGCGTGCTGGACAATTTTCTGGGCCCGCGCGAATCGATCATTCTGGTGCAGCTCAAAGGCGAAAAGGTGGAGCACACCGGAGTAGTAGCGGGCATGAGCGGCAGCCCGGTGTACCTGGAAGGCAAGCTGGCGGGCGCGCTTTCGCTGAAGCTGGGCGTATTCACCAAAGAACCGATCGCAGGCGTAACGCCAATTCACGAAGTGCTGGATCCGCTGGGATCGGCCGGCGGCGTTTCCGCGAAGCCATCTGCGCAGAATTTTGCGTGGCCGCAACAGGTTGCCAGCAATGGATGGCCGTCCGGCTCCGCGCTGGAACCAATCGAAACGCCATTAATTTTCTCAGGATTTCCCGCAACATCGCTGCAACCCTTTACATCGCAAATTCAAAGCCTGGGATTCGTGGCGGCGCAAGGGGGCACCACCGCGCCGCGCAGCGACGACGCGCAACTGGTCGGCGGAGACATGGCCGGCATGGTGCTGGTGCAAGGCGACGCGTCCATCAATTCGGCGTGTACGGTGACCGCGGTGCGCGGCGACAAGGTGTTTCTGTGCGGCCATCCCTTTCTCAGCCTCGGCGACGTGCAACTCCCGATGGCGCGTACGCGCGTGGTGACGACGCTTTCTTCGTCGCTGGCCTCGACAAAAATCGTGAATCTTGCCGGAAACATCGGCACGATTACCGGCGATCACATCACCGCGGTGACGGGAAAACTCGGCGCCCCGCCGGCCATGATTCCTCTGGACCTAACGGTCAGCGCGCCAACCGGAGAAAAGAAATTTCATTTTGAAGTAGTGAATCATCCCAAACTCACCCCGCTGCTGGTCGCGCTGACCATTCTCAACGGCCTTTCGCAAAACAGCGTGTATGGCGAGGGCACCACGCTGCATCTTTCCGGAGAAGTGCGTCTAAAGGGCCACACGCCGGTGGAAATTGAAAATACGTTTGCGCCCGGCGATACGCTTAGCCCTGACGGCTTGTCGGTGGCGTTGACCATGCAATCGGTATTCACGCGGCTCTTTACGAACATGTTTGAAAGCACCTTCGTGGATAATATTTCGCTTAAGGTGGAAAGCGTACCGGGCCGCCAATCGTTCAGCATCGACAGCGCGTGGCTCGAAAAAGGTGAAGCCGCGCCCGGCGAAACGCTGCGCGTGCGCGTGCTTCTGCAGCCCTATCGCGGCGCGCCGCGTGTTGTCGAAACCAGCGTGCACGTTCCGGAGCAGGTTGCGCGAGGCACCACCCTGCGCGTGCTGGTCACTGACGCCGACACTTTAAACCGCGCGTCACGCGGATTCTCCCTGGCCAGCGTAGGCGGTGCGGGCGGTCTGGACCAACTGATCGCCTTGCTGAATCGCGAACGCCGCAACGATCGCGTTTACGTGGGGCTATTCTCTCCATCACCCACGATGCTGTGGGACGACAAGGAACTGCCCAACGTGCCGCTTTCGGAACTCAACGTGGTGGACGGCCGCCCGGCGCCGGGCAGCGTGCAGATATTGCGCGAATCGCTGGCCGGTGAATCCTCCATTCCGCTCGATGGACCCGTGGCCGGCGTTATCTCTTTGAATCTGCAGATCCGGTG
>Ga0209139_10000944_pt1 | contig 10496 bp, 7 predicted proteins | sample BogFormECP14_OM3_FD_188246 | JGI IMG/M metagenome (GOLD analysis project Ga0209139, IMG submission 188246) | Bog forest soil microbial communities from Calvert Island, British Columbia, Canada - ECP14_OM3 (SPAdes) (version 2) | ecosystem: Environmental > Aquatic > Freshwater > Wetlands > Bog ...
GATGGCTTCCTGCGTGGAGAGGCGGCCGACTTCCTTGCCCACGCTGTTGACGATGACGCGGCGCATGCCGTCGGTGCCGATCAACTGGTCGTTATATTGGCGTTCGAGACCGGTCTTGCCGGCAAAATCGCCAGGGCGGAGCTTTCCGTCGCTGGCTTCAATTTGTTGCTCGCTGACTTCACCGACGTAGCCGATGGCGTTGCCCATAAAGCCGTCCGGCAGATAACGGCGGCGGTGGACCATGATCATCTCGAGCACGGGAATGTCCGCGCGATGCGATTCGATGAAAGCGACGTCGGCGGGGGTGGCTTCGGGCTTGATGACGATGGGCTGAAATTTCGGAAGATTTTTGGTGTTGGCCAATTCGTCGTGCAGGTCGGCAATGGAGATTCCCAGGCCGTCGGCGATGACGGGAAGATTTTTTTCGACCATGGCGGCATCGTCACGCAGCAGGAGCACGCTGAAAGATGGATAGTTGTCGACCAGGACGCGGCCGTCGCGGTCCAGCATGCGTCCGCGCGGGGCGATGATGGGAATGGAACGCACACGATTGCGCTCAGCCATGACGCCGTAGCGGTCGGAGTCGATGACCTGCAACTTCCAGAAGCCCAGCAGCAACACGCCGATCATGCCTACGATGACGTAGGAGACGACCGCCAGCCGCGCTTGCGGCAACCGTTTGTCATTGCGAAACCAGATGGACACGAAAACTCCGCGCGAAGCGCTGCTTGCTTTGCGCTCGTGCGAGCAAGGGACTCAGGGCCGGGCCAGCCCGCTCCGGGCGGATTACCAGACGCCGGGAGATGCTCGCTTTACAAAATAAATTCTGCGCCAGGCACGGCGCTTACTCCGGCTTTGTTTTCGAAATGTCCGCGGAAAATGTCCTGGTGAGTACCCAGAAATCTTCGCCGAAAGCCCCGAAATGCACCGCCGAAACGTTGGTCTACAGCCTGCCGCAACGCCATTTAAAAGCTAACACCAGCGTAGGGGAGCCGCAAGTCGTACGGCGGGACAGGTTCCAAGTGGTCACCATGGCGAGATCGTAGGGAGGGAGAGTGAGGGCGCACGATTGCAGTGAGAGCCGGTGGGGGAGGGATGCGTTTTTCGACTTGAGCGATGTGCCTGATTGAAGCCTTACTTTTGCACGCGGCTTGCTCTGAGCTTCATCGGCACGCTATGTTAGAAAGCTATTCTCACGCTATGGAAACCAGCACACGCGAGTTGACACATCTGGCGTTCGTCGGGATGTCCGGAACGGGAAAAACTTTTTGGTCTCGGCGGCTTGCGGACGCCGGCCACAACATTGTTTCTTGCGATGATTTGATAGGGCAGAGGCTCGCCGAGCATTTGCCGAACGGCGACCGCGCGGGGATCAACGATCTGGCGGCGTGGATGGGCTGGCCGGACAGCGTGCATTACGCCGAACGTGAATCGCAGTATCTGGCGGAGGAAATCGGGGCGCTGGATGAGGTGTTGACCGGCGTCGAGAAGCATCCGGAGAAGTCGCTGATTCTGGATACCACCGGGAGCGTGATTTACACCGGGAATCATTTGCTGATGCGCATGCGGCGCGATTTGACGGTGGTGTATTTCGCGGCGTCCAAAGCGGAAGAGCGGCTTTTGATTGAACGGTATTTGAGCGACCCGAAGCCGGTATTGTGGCGCGGAGCATTTCGCGCGAAGCCAGGCGAGTCTTCGCGGGACACTGTGGCGCGATGCTATCCGGCGCTGATGGCGGCGCGGCGGCAGAGTTATGAGGTGCTGGCGCATGCCACTCTGCCGGTGGCGGAATTGCGCGACGCGGCGTACGACCGTGAGAAATTTATGGCGGAGATTCGCAGGCAGCTGTAGCGGTAACGAGATTTCCAGTCTTTGATTTTCAGGACGCGCGACTAACGATATTTGCGAGTAGCGACATTTTATGAGATATCGCAGCACAGGCGGGAAGGCTCCACTCACGTCGCTGCGCGGCGCGGTGCTGCGCGGGCTGGCGCCGGATGGCGGATTGTATATGCCCGCGGAAATCGCGCGGCATTCTCCCGAGGAACTGGAGGATTTTCGCGGGTTGCCGTTTACGGAGGTGTGCTTTCGCGTGGTGCGGCCCTTTGCGGGCGTGGAGCTTCCGGAGGATGTGCTGTGGCAGATCGTCAGCGAGTCCATCAATTTTCCAGTGAAGCTGGTGTCGCTTTCGCCGGCGCTGCATGTGCTGGAACTTTTTCACGGGCCTACGCTGGCGTTTAAGGATTTTGGCGCGCGATTTATGGCGCGGTTGCTGGGTTATTTTGTGCGCGGGGAAACGAAGCAGCTGACCGTGTTAGTGGCCACTTCGGGCGATACGGGCAGCGCGGTAGCGCATGGATTTCTGGGCGTGCCGGGGATTCGCGTGGTGATTCTTTACCCCTCGAAGCGCATCAGCGAAGCGCAGGAGAAGCAGTTCACCACGCTTGGGGAAAACATTACGGCGCTGGAGGTTGCGGGGTCGTTTGACGATTGCCAGCGGCTGGTGAAGCAGGCGTTTGCCGACGAAGAATTAAACAAGCGGGCATTTCTGACTTCGGCCAATTCCATCAATATCGGGCGGCTTTTGCCGCAGATGTTTTATCACGTGGCGGCGTACCGGCAGTTGCCGGTCGCCTCGGTGCCGCTGATTGTGTCGGTGCCCAGCGGGAATTTTGGCAACCTCACGGCGGGGATTTTTGCCAAGCGGATTGGACTGCCGGTGGCGCGATTTATTGCATCGACCAACGCCAATGATGTGGTGCCGCAGTATTTGCTGAGCGGAGAATTTCGCGCGCGGCCCGGCATCGCGACGATTTCCAACGCGATGGATGTCGGGAATCCGAATAATTTTCCGCGGCTGCTGGACTTGTGCCGCAACCGGCTGGAGTACGTGCAGAAAGAGATTTGGGGCCACGGAGCCAACGATGAGGAGACGCTCGCGGCGATGAAGATGGTGCACGAGCGCTACAACTATATTGCGGATCCCCACACGGCGGTGGGCATTCTCGGCTGGGAAGCGTACAAGCGCGAACATCCTGAGCCGCTGCAGGGCTTGGTGCTGGCCACAGCGCATCCGGCTAAGTTTGCGGATATCGTTCAGCGCGCAATCGGGTCCGCGCCGCCCCTGCCCGAGCGCCTCGCGGCGTGCCTAAAACGCGCCAAGCTGTCTCGACCTTTCTCGAGTAGTTACACCGACTTCAAGCAGTTTCTGCTCTCCCACTAACGTCACTAGCGCCATTCTTTCCTGAAATTTGCGAAGGCTGTCCTGGCCCAATTCATCCTGTCCTCGTCTGTCTGGAGATTCCGCGGCCGCGTGCTGTAAATATCGCTCCACTGCTGATAAACCTGCTGCACACCTACTGCGTTAGGATCAGAAGCAAAGCACGTCGCATGAAAAGCAGCATCAGAGTAAGACCAAAAGGGATCACGAGGAGTCAAAAATGCCGGGAATGCCACGACCTCATCCTCGGCTCCGATGACGCGCCCGCACAACCGACACTCAGATTTTCCACGGAATATCAGCGCCATCGACGAAGTCTACGACGGTTTGCGCAGGCGGTCGAGCAGAGTGAAGAGCAGGACGCCGACGAGGGCGTTGATAAGCGCGGCGATGCCGAGCTGGATGGTGAACCACACTTCAGGCTGCGCCAGCAGAATGCGGCGCTCCAGCACCAGGATGCCCTGATGCAAGCCGAAGAAGATAACGGTTAGCGCGAAACGGGCCGCGGGATGCTCGGTGTCCAGGCGCGCGCCGATGGACGATGCGAGATAGCCGATTACGGTTTTGGCGATGCCGTAGAGGCCGATGGGCACGGTGGGGCCGCTCAGGCTGTCTTGCGCGATGCCGATGGCCATACCGAGCAGCAATCCGGTGGAGGGATTTCTGCGGCTCAGCCCGAAATAAATGGTGATGAGCAAAGGCAGATCGAGGATCGCCAGGCGGTGAAAATAGATTGGCACGAAAGCTTGCAAGAAAAAGATGACGATCAGCGTGATCAGAATCGCGCCCGGACGAAACTTGTGAACCTCAATGTGCGATTCCGGAGTGCGGAGTTCGTAGGTTTCGTTCATTGGTTGGCCGCCGAAACTTTGGGTTTACCGGTGGCCGCGAGATTGGCGGAAGATTTATTGGCCGGAGGTTTCGCGGCGTCCGCGGGCGGTGCGGGAGATTTGGTGTCAGCGCCAGAAGCGGCGTCTGGTGAATCGTGTTTCAGGATGAGCGGCTGAAGCGTGGTGAGTACGATTACTTCTTCCAAGCGCTCGAGGTTCGCGGCGGGCTGCACGCGAATGACCTTGAAGGGATTGCCGGGTTTGATGTCGACAACACTGCCTACGGGCAAATCGCGTGGAAAAATCCGGTCGAGCCCGCTGGTGACCACACGCTGGCCGATTGCCACCTGGTCGTCGTTGGCCACGTATTTCATATCGAGGAGGGGCTCGCCGAGACCGGCCACGGGGCCCTGGATGCGGGATTCGGCAAACATCGCGCCGACTCCACTATCTTTATCGGTGAGCAGCAACACTTGCGAAATGGCGGGAAAAGTTTCGATCACTTTTCCGACGATGCCATCCGGCGTGATCACGCCCATGTTTTTCAGAACGCCATCGTGCTCGCCGCGGTCCAGATAAATGGTGCGGCTGGCGCTATCGGCGCTGGCACCGATCACCCGTGCGCCGAGCATGGGAACTTGCTGGTGCGCTTCGCGAAAATTGAGCAGCGTTTCGAGGCGGGCGGCTTCGGCGACGCGGCTCCGCAGCTGGGTCACCTCGAGCTTGAGACGGTCGTTTTCATGGCGGAGGTCTTCATTTTCACGCGAAGTGTTTTGCAGCGCGAAGTAGTGCAGCCACGTGCCACGCACGCCGCCGATGCCGTAGGAGCCGGCCCGCTCGAAGGGCGAGAGCGCTCCCACGCTCCACACGCGAAGCAACCGCCCCTCGGAATCGCGCTTGATCTGATACGCGAGCGCCAGCACTTGCAACAAAACCACGGCTGCGAGGAGAAAGATCGATTTGTGTCGAGAGGGGACGCCGACCATGATGACTCGTTCTATCTTTTATTGAGCGCGAAAACCGCAGCGCTGTGTAAGTGTTCTTCGATAAAAACCCATCGCTACGGCAGATTAATCGATGCAGACTTGCCGCAACAATTTGAAATCGCTCAACATTTTTCCGGTGCCAAGAACCACCGAGGCCAGGGGATCGTCCGCGATGGAAACCGGCAAACCGGTCTCTTCGCGAATGCGTTTATCGAGATTTTTCAGCAGCGCGCCGCCGCCGGTCAAGACGATGCCGCGATCGCTGATGTCGGCGGAAAGTTCGGGCGGAGTGCGCTCGAGGGCCACGCGCACGGCGTTCAAAATGGTGGCCACGCATTCACTTAGGGATTCGCGAATTTCGCTGTCGTCGATGGTGACCGTGCGGGGCACGCCTTCGATCAGGTTGCGGCCTTTCACTTCCATGGTGAGCGGTTTTTCCAGCGGGTAGGCCGAGCCGATTTCCATTTTGATTTGTTCCGCAGTGCGTTCGCCGACGAGTAGGTTGTATTTGCGTTTCAAATATTGCATCACGGCTTCGTCCATTTCGTTGCCGGCCACGCGGACGGAGCGCGAGTAGACGATGCCGCTCATGGAGATGACGGCGATATCCGTGGTGCCGCCGCCGATGTCGACGACCATGTTGCCGGAGGGTTCGTCGATGGGCAGACCGGCGCCAATGGCCGCGGCCATGGCTTGTTCGACCAAATAAACTTCGCTGGCGCGCGCGCGATAGGCAGAGTCCTGCACCGCGCGTTTTTCCACCGGGGTAATTTCGCTGGGCACGCCGATGACGATGCGCGGATGAACGAGGACGCGGCGGTTGTGCGCCTTCTGAATAAAATGCGTGAGCATTTTTTCTGTAACTTTGAAATCGGCGATGACGCCGTCTTTCATGGGCTTGATGGCTACCACGTTGCCGGGCGTGCGGCCCAGCATGTCTTTGGCTTCGCGCCCGACGGCAACTACTTCTCCCGTAGCCTTGTTGATCGCCACGATGGACGGCTCATTTACCACCACGCCTTTGCCGTGCGCAAAGACCAGCGTGTTCGCCGTTCCCAAATCGATAGCCAGGTCGGAAGAAAACAAACTAAACACCGACCTCATGCTGTAACCGTTCTTGTTCATTCCCCCGTCCCTCAGCGAAGAATCCCATTCTTCGCGGTTCGCCGACCGTCGTGACGGTCAGGTCATACTTTTTTGTGTGGCCGCTGCCTCTTCATTATCTGCGCACTTTGTATCCAGCGCAAAGTTTGCCGCTGCGAGCGTCGTCTTTCCTTTATTCACCAACGGTTTGTGCGCGCACGATTGCGCACATTATCTTGGAACAACAATGGAAATTTGTTGTTTGGCCGTGCCGCCCCGGCGATTTTGCCCGATCACCACGATGGTGTGCTGCCCGGGATCGAGCGGCTCGGTGAAGTGGCGGAACGTGCCGTCGGGTGAAATGTTCGGCACGGGCTGGCCATTGACGATCAACGCGGCTCCGGGTTCCGTGCGGCCCACGATTTCCGCGACGCGGCCGTGCATTTGCGTGCCGTCGATTTCCAGCATCATTTCCTGAGTTTTGCCCTGTGCCACGATGGTGAATTTGAAGGTCTCGCTGGTCTCGCTGGTTTCTTTTTTCGCGTCGCTGGCGGTGACGTTCCAGAAGTAGTCGCCGGGGTCCAGCCCGACAATTTCCGTGCTGGTGCCGGAGACGTGGTCGGCTTCCTTGACGATCTTGGTAAACATGGTGGTGGTGCTAATACGCAGGGTGTAGGAAATGGCGTCCTCCACGGGCTTCCATTCGAAGCGCACGGGAGTGGTCTTGGGATTTTCGCTGATGAGGGGCGCGAGGTTCAGCGGCTCAACCAGCGACGGAGGCGCTAACACGTTGCTTTTCTGCAGCGGCCCGCCGGTCGGGAAGCTGACCTTTTCCCACTGCGTCAGCTCGACTTTTTCCGGCCCGCGCTGCACTTCGGCCGCGCCGCTGGCCAGCACAATTTCGTGTTGGTTGCTCTGCGGATCATTTTTCACGGACGCGCGGCTGTTTTGACTCAGCGACGCGGTGGTGTCTTCCATGCTAACCGCGGCCTTGGAATCGGGCGAAGCCCAATTCGGGGTGGCCAGGTCCACGGAACCGGTGCTGATGCGCATGGCTACGCTGGTGGGCTTGTTGCTGCCCATCAGGTTCTCTTCGACGGTGACCAGCGTTTCTGCTTTCACGGTGTAGGTCGTACCGTCAGCAAAGGTGATGCGCGCGGCTCCATCGTTGGCGGTTTGCACCAGATCGCCCTTGTCGAGCGAGGTGCGGTAGTCGGCATCCACCCACTGCACGGAATCCACTTTCTTTACTTGTACTTTGCCGGTGAGGTTCACGAACTTGGCCTGGGTCTGGGTAAAAGTTCCCGCGTCGTTGTCCGTATTGGCCACGGCGTTGGTGACTTTGCGCAGGGTGACCGTGTACCAATCCGGCCGCAGAATCACCAGGGTTGCACCGATGATGGCTAGCAGCAACGCGCCGTACACGATTACGGTCTTGTAAGTGACGGCCTCCCAATACATCTCCACGCGCGGTGCTTTTTGCTGGACCGCGGGACGTTTGGGCGCGATGGGTGCTTGAGTGGTCACGATTGTTGGCGCAGCGAAGGCGTCAATCGTGAAATTTAGCACAGCGTTTGAGGCAGCGCCGGTCCGCGCACGCAGGCGTAGTCAAACTGCAAATAGCGTTTGAGAACAGTGGCACGCTAGGGGGCTAGTGCCGCACAAAGAAGCTGCGTTTATCGAGTTTGGCGTCCACGGCCACGTCGAAAAAGCCCACCATCATTTCGTCATAGGTTTGTTCGCCCCAGCGCACCGCGGCGTCGGGATCGGGATTGTGTGGATTGTCGCGTGAGTTGTCGAACCAGGCGACGGCCTGCAACTCGGTTCCCGCGGGTAAATGCATCGGGGTTGCCAGGCGGTAGCTCATCTGCCAGTGAAAATGATAATTCACGCGCAAGAGCGGCTCGAAGCGCGACGGTGCGGAACCGTCGCTTGCGCCCGCACTTTTTTCTTCTCGGTGCACGAGGTTGTATTCAAAACGCTTTCCGCGCAGGTGCATGTGCGGAAAAAAGCTCAGCAAGGTTGCCTCGTTGGGAAGCGTGCCATGCACTTCCACGCGGTAGTTGGGCACTCCCGGCGGAATTACAAAATGGTCGTTGGTAAGCTGCAGGGTGAGCACACGCAGCGGTGGCGGCTGCTTGGAAAATCGCAAGCCAACGCTGGTCTGATCCTCGCCCGCAGCGCCATTTGAGGTGTAATGCATCTGCAAGACGAGATCGCTGCCCGCAGGAATATATTTCGCCATGGTGTCCGGCCACATGTCCGGAGAACTGCCGGGCGCGTAGACCAGCAAGATGTCGCTGTCGGTCCACATGGCGCCGGCGCGCAGTTCGGGATCGGTGAGCGATTCCGAGGTAAAGGGCGCGCCGATGGGCGCGTGCCGCAGCCAAGGCGAATCCGGCGGACGCACGTACACCACGGCGTGATGCACATTGCCGCGGCGTGACGGCAGCACTTCCGCCATTTGTACCCAGCGCCCTTCCGTGAAGTGCGTGGGCACGATCTCGTAGGTGTAGTCGATATCGCCTTGCGCTGGCAGATGCACGGGTTGGGGCATCTTAAGCACCACGTCTGGTTCGGGGATGGTCCATCGATCGGCCCAGACGCGTGGCGTCGGCGCATCACGCGGATCTCCGGCAGGCGCTTGCGATGCAGCCCACGCGGCGAGCGTGGCAATTTCTTCGGGCGAGAGCGAAAGATCGTTGGAGAATTTCCCCACGCTGGGGTTGGCAAACCATGGCGGCATGGTTTTGTTAGAGGTGGCGATGCGTAAGGCCTCCGCGTACGGCTTGGTCTGAGAATAGCTTTCAAAGGCCAGGGGCGCGATGCCGCTGGTACGGTGGCATTCCTGGCAATGCGCTTCGAGGATGGGCAGCACGTCGCGATAAAAGGTAGGCGCGGTGGAAGTCGCTGGGGCTTGAAGCACAAGCGGCGCTGCCGAGGCCAGCGCGCCAAACGCTAAGCGAAACGGCGTCAGGCCAAAGGTCGCTACGCCAAACAAGACCGTAACTAGAAACGTCGCGGCGGCAAGCCACGATGCCCCTGCAACGCTAAGAGGTGTGCGCTTCATTTTCACTGGTAAGCCGATATCAACCTACGCTTCGATGACCTTTCTTTGCGCAAGGTTAGCCGGGCCTGCGATTCCATTTGAGGCGCGTACCGTCTATCACCTATAATATGGAGTTTGTCCGCAGACTTTAGGAGATTCCTGTAATGCCTAGCGATTCAACAACCGGTAAACGCATTCTGTTTGGCGTTGCCGCCGCCATCCTCGGTGGTGGCATGCTCTTGTACCTCATCCCACAGGGACCCAATACCGGCTCCGACACCTCTGCATCCGACACCGTCGCCACGGTTGGCGATCAGAAAGTCACCATGGCGGAAGTCAGCCAGCAGTTGGCGCAAATCCAGCAGCGCAGCGAAGTCGTTCCCCAGCTTATCCCCTATTACACGCAGCAAATCCTGCAGCAGCTTGTTTTTGAGAAAGAGCTCGAGTACGAAGCCAGCCGCTTGAACATCAGCGTCTCGGACCAGGAACGCGCCGACCGCATTCGGCAATATCTCCCCACCGCTTTCAATGGGGACAGTTTCGTGGGAATGGATCGGTATACGCAGGAAGTCTCCGCGCGCTTCCAACTCACCGTGCCGGTTTTTGAGGAGCTGATCCGGCAGGGTCTGCTCGAAGAGAGGTTTCGCAAGCTGATCACGGACGGCATCAGCGCCAGTCCCGCAGAGCTGCAGCAGGAATTCCGCGACCGCAACGAAAAGATCAAGCTGGATTACGCGTTGATCCGGCCGGAAGACCTGGAATTGAAGATTGTGCCCACGGAGGAGGAAATCAAGGCGGCGTACGAGAAGAATCGGGCGACCTACCAACTGCCGGAGCGACGCGTGGTGCGCTACGGCTTGGTGGACATCAACCAGATGCGCCAGGCAGTACACATTTCCGACGACCAGCTGAAAGCGCAATACCAGCAGAACATCGTGCAGTATCAGGTGCAAAACCGGGTACACGTGCAGCACATCCTGTTGACCACCGTGGGCAAGACCAGCGCCGAAGTGGAAGAGATCCGCCAGAAGGCCGAAGACATCCTCAAGCAGGTGAAGAAGGGCGGAAACTTCTCCGACTTGGCCAAGAAATACTCCGAAGACCCCGGGAGCAAGGATAAGGGCGGGGATTTGGGCTTTATCACCCAGGGGCAGACGGTGCCGGAGTTCGAGAAGGCGACCGGAAACAAGGTGACCACCACCTGGGGCGGGGTCATCGCGGTGGCGAAACGCGTCGCCGAGGGCGAAACCGCCGACGTGGTGATGCTTCCCGCGCCGCAGATCGACGAGCTCATCAAGCTCGGCAAGGTGCGCCCCGACAGCCGCGTC
>Ga0209139_10000946_pt1 | contig 10483 bp, 10 predicted proteins | sample BogFormECP14_OM3_FD_188246 | JGI IMG/M metagenome (GOLD analysis project Ga0209139, IMG submission 188246) | Bog forest soil microbial communities from Calvert Island, British Columbia, Canada - ECP14_OM3 (SPAdes) (version 2) | ecosystem: Environmental > Aquatic > Freshwater > Wetlands > Bog ...
CTTTGCGGAATATTAAATGCGCGGCTGGTATTCGCAGCGAGCTCCGGGCCGCCAAACGGACCGGTCGCGTTGCGCGTGTCCGCGATTCGGCACGGCGTTACTGGGATGAACTGCAGGCCCGTTGTGATATTACTTGCAGTCACCGTGCCATCGCTAGCCGCATAATTCGCGTCTATTTGCGCGGCCAGCGGCAGCACGCATATACCAACCAAGACACAAGTGACAAGGCGGAGTACCGTCAGGTTCATAGCTTTTCCGTCTGTAAAGGGGGAGAGAGGCCTAGAGCGGGGAATAGTACCACAGAAGCGGTCAGTGCAAGGTTAAGAATTCTTTCTGGAATTTGTACCGTGCGGAGGATGTCGCGCTTGATGCCCTGAACGCTTGACTGGGCACAGAATTCACACATCGATAACCAATCGGTCGTGCAGGAGATAAAGGATGGGATGGGGATCTGGTGCGCCCGGAGAGATTCGAACTCCCGACCTAATGCTCCGGAGGCATTCGCTCTATCCAGCTGAGCTACGGGCGCGTATCTCTAGGATACTATACCGTCAGTTTTGACAGGCGAGCCTCTTCACGGTTTGATGGAGAGGCCACTTCAGGCATGAAAAAGGAGAGTCCCAGATGCAGCGCAGGACATTCACCAAAACACTTTGTTGCGCTTTGTTAGCAGCAGCCGTCACTTCCTCAGCTTTTGCACAAAACGACCAGAAGCCGCCCGCGAGCCCCCCGGCACAGGCCAAGGAGACCTTTGGCAGTAAGACAGTGACCATCGACTACGGCGCGCCATCGATGCGCGGACGCAAGATTTTCGGCGGCCTCGTTCCGTTTGATCACTGGTGGCGCACAGGCGCGAATTCTGCTACGACGCTCAAGACCGACATCAATCTCAAGATCGGCAACCTCGGAGTGCCCGCCGGGACATACACCCTTTACACTATTCCCGAACAGAGCGGCTGGACGCTGATCGTGAACAAGCAGACCGGCCAGTGGGGGACGAAATACGACGAAACTCAGGACCTCGGCCGAGTCAAAATGACAGAAGGCGTTATGCCCAGCAGCCCGATCGAAACCTTCCAGATCAAATTCGAGCACACCAAGGACCTGAAGACTGAACTGCACCTGCTATGGGAGACAACCGATGTCTATGTAGGCGTGACCGCAATTCCCTAAGCGCGGCTGGCTTCGCGTTCCTGCTCCAGCTGTTGCATGACAGACTGGATCAGTTCCTTCGCCCCGTTGATCTCGCTCATCACGGTTTCAAGATCAAGCGCGGGCTTCGATGGATTGCGGTTCGAAGTGCAATAGACTCCGTGCTGACCGATGAGAATCAATGCATCGGTCAGCGCGTCGAGCGAAACCGCCAGCCGCCCGCGCGCGGGGCCCATCATAAATTCGAACTTCTCCAGCTCGTCGCGGCGGTCGTGGAAGATAGACATCCCGTCTACCACTCTTTCGCCGCGGTATCCACTTCGACAGCGTCTGCCGGCGGACCCTTCCAGCGCAGCACAGGCTTGCGTGCCGCGGTCGTCTCATCCAGGCGCGAGATGCGTGTCGAGTGCGGGGCTGAGATCACGACCTCCGGATTCTCTTCCGCCTCGCGCGCGATCTGCCGCATCGCGTCGATGAACAGGTCCAGCTCTTCACGCGACTCACTCTCCGTCGGCTCGATCATCAGAGCACCGGGCACAATCAGCGGGAACGACGTCGTATAAGGATGAAAACCGTAATCGATCAAACGCTTCGCAATGTCACCCGTCTTTATGCCGTTCTTCACCTGCCGCTTATCGCTGAAGACAACTTCATGCATCGATGGCGTGTCATAAGGCAAATCGTAGACATCCTCGAGCTTCTTGCGGATGTAGTTCGCGTTCAGCACCGCATCTTCCGTCGTTTGCCGCAGCCCATCGGGACCATTTGCCAGAATGTACGCCAGCGCACGTACGAACATTCCGAAATTGCCATAAAACATACGCACTCGTCCTATCGACTGCGGACGGTCGGTGCTCCAGTGCAGTAACCCATCATCGCCCAGCGTCACAAATGGGACAGGCAAAAACGGCTCCAGAAACTGTTTGCACGCCACCGGTCCGCATCCCGGACCACCGCCTCCATGCGGTGTCGAAAAGGTCTTATGGAGATTCAGGTGCATCACATCCACGCCGAAGTCGCCGGGCCGCGTCTTGCCTACCAGCGCATTCATGTTGGCGCCGTCCATGTAAAGCAGCGCACCCTTGTCGTGCAGCACATCGGCGATCTTGTGGATCTCGCTCTCGAAGACTCCAATCGTCGACGGATTGGTCAGCATCAATGCCGCCGTGTCTTCGTTGACCACCTTCGCCAAGGCCTCCACATCCACGCCGCCCTGCGCATTCGATTTCAGGTTCACCACCTGGTAGCCGACGCTCGCAGCCGTCGCGGGATTGGTCCCATGCGCCGAGTCGGGAATAATGACCGTCTTGCGTGGATTGCCCTTCGACTGGTGATATGCCCGCGTCATCAGCATGCCAGTAAACTCGCCGTGCGCTCCCGCCGCGGGGTGCAGCGCGACAGCGTCCATTCCGGTGATCTCGATCAGGCAATCCTTCAGGAGCTTGATGATAACCATCGCGCCCCGCGACAGGCGCTCGGGCTGATACGGATGGGCCTCTGCGATGCCTTCCAATCGCGAGACAAACTCGTTTACCCGCGGGTTGTACTTCATCGTGCAGCTGCCCAGCGGATACATCCCCAGATCAATTGCGTAGTTCCACGTCGAAAGCCGCGTAAAGTGGCGGATGATTTCGATCTCGCTCAACTCCGGCAGCCCGGGCTCATCTTCGCGCGCTGCGGCGCCCAGCAGAGCGGCCGGATCGACTTCGGGCACATCCAGCGGAGCGAGCTTGTAGCCCTTCTTGCCCGGTGAAGATTTCTCAAAGCTCAGCGGTTCGTTCTGCGTCAGGTGAGCCGTCACCTTGCGCGTCGTACCTACAAATCCATTCGTCGTCGTCGCCATTCCTGAATTCCTTTATCGTGCCGCGGAAGCCACTGAAATCTCGGCCACTATCGCGACTGCCGCATCAATCTGTTCTTTGGTAGTCAGCTCTGTCGCGCACCACAATGTCGCATTTCTCAACTCCGGATACCACTTACACAGATCGAGGCCGCCGATAATCTTCTTTTCCATCAGCCGCGCATTCAATCGCTTCGGAGGCTCTTCCGTCTGCAACACAAACTCATGGAAGCGCGGCGACTGCCCAAACAGCAGCTTGTCGTGCGTTCCCAGCGCGTCTGCCGCATACTTTGCCTTGGCCAGATTCTGCACGGCAAGCTCCTTGATGCCTTCCTTGCCGTAGACGGTCATAAAGATCGTCGCCATCAGTGCGACCAGGGCCTGGTTCGTACAGATATTCGAAGTCGCCTTCTCGCGCCGAATATGCTGCTCTCTCGTCGACAGTGTCAGCACAAAGCCGCGCCGCCCGTGCGTGTCTTTGGTTTCACCCACCAGGCGCCCCGGCATCTGCCGCAAATACTTCTCCTTCGCTGCCAGCACACCGCAATACGGACCGCCATAACTCAGCGCAACTCCGAACGACTGTGCTTCCATCGAGACGATGTCCGCCTCCACCGGCGGCCGCACAATCCCCAACGATACAGCTTCGGCGATGGACACAATCAGCAGGGCGCCTTTCTTGTGCGCGATCTCCGCAATCGCCGGAATGTCTTCGACCACGCCGAAGAAATTCGGCGACTGCACCAGCACGCAGGCCGTCTCCTCGGTCACAGCCTGTTCCAGCGCTTCAAGGTCGATGCGGCCCGCCTGTGCGTGGCCGTCAGGATAGTACGCAACCTCGACCGCTTCGTGACCCTGATGCTGCGCGTAGGTGTGCATTACCTCGCGATATTCCGGATGCACCGTCTTCGCCACCAACACGCCATCGCGGCCGGTCACGCGCACGGCCATCATCACCGCCTCTGCCGCGCCGGTTGAGCCGTCATACATTGAGGCATTGGCGATGTCCATGCCGGTCAGCTCGCAGATCATCGTCTGGAACTCGAAAATCGCCTGCAACGTGCCCTGTGTAATCTCAGCCTGGTAAGGCGTGTACGAAGTAAGAAACTCGCCGCGCTGAACTAATGAATCAATGATGACGGGACGATAGTGCCGGTACGCGCCGGCGCCCAGAAAGCTCGTATAAGCCTTGGCATTCTTCTCCGCAGCTGCCTTGAAATAGTCGATGATCTCCGACTCACCCATTTGGCGCGGCACCTTCAGGTCGCGCGTCAGCCTGTACTCTTCCGGGATGGCGGTAAAAAGATCATCGATCGATGAAGCGCCGATCTCGCGTAGCATAGCCGCGCGCTCGGCATCGGATTTAGGTAAATAACGCATGTCTGATCCTGACTAAATAGAAGAAAATCTTGGGTGCCCCATCCTTTGCGCAGCAAAGGGTGGGAGACCGCAGTCTTAAGCTTTAGTGCCCAGTCTCTTCGGCGATGAACTTCTCATAATCTTCCGCGCTCATAAGCGAATCGATCTCTGTCGGATCGCTCAGCTCGACCTTCATAATCCACGACTCATGCGCGGCGGTATTGATCTTTTCCGGAGACGAGGCCAGCTCTTCATTCACTTCAGTAACCGTACCGGTAACAGGCGAGTAAAGGTCGGAGACAGCCTTGACCGATTCAACGCTGCCAAAAATCTCGCCCTTCGTCACGGCCGCGCCCACTTTGGGCGATTCAACAAAAACAATGTCGCCGAGCGAGTTCTGAGCATAGTCGGTGATACCGATCTTGCCGGTCTTACCGTCAACCTCAATCCACTCGTGCTCGCGGGTATAGCGATAGTTCGCAGGATAAGACATGATCTTCTCTTTCTATTGTAAGGTCTGTGGTGGTTACGACTGCTTTTTGGGGCGGCGGTAGAACGGTATCGGCACCATCTTGGCTTTCACCATGCTGTTGCGCACCTGCACAAAAAGCTGGCGATCAAGCGCTGTATAGTCCCGAGGGATAAAAGCAAGGGCGATATTCTTCTTCAGAAACGGCGCAGGGGAACCGCTGACAACGGAACCGACTTGCGTGGCGCTTTCGTTGAAGACGCCGTAGCCATCACGGGCGATCCCTCGGTCGACCATCTCCAGGCCGACCAGCTTGCGCGTAGGCCCACCCTCGGCGAGAACCCGCTGCAATGCCTCTGAGCCGATGAAGGGTCCTTTCTCCAGCTTGCAGAAACGGTCAAGCCCAGCCTCAAAGACATTGATCGTCTCTGAGATTTCGTGCCCGTAGAGCGACAAAGCTGATTCCAGACGCAGTGTATTGCGCGCCCCCAGCCCGCAGGGAACAATACCGAACTCCTTGCCCGCTTCCAGCACTTCCTCCCAAACGCGCTTGCTCGTCACCTCGTCCGACGGAACGTAAATCTCGAAGCCGTCTTCGCCCGTATATCCAGTGCGCGCAATCAGCGTGTTGGGCAGACCGCAGACGGTCCCCCACTTGAACCAGTAGAACTTGATCGTCGAAAGATCGACATTCGTGAGCTTCTGCAGCGTCTCCGCCGCCTTGGGCCCCTGAATCGCGAGCTGCGTGTAGTAGTCGCTGTAATCGCTCACGTGGCAGTGAAATTTCTGCGCGTTGCTTTTGACCCAACCGAAATCTTTTTCCCGCGTCCCCGCGTTAATGACGATCAGGTAGTCATTGTCGGAAAGCTTGTGCACGATCACGTCGTCCACAAACGTCCCCTGCGGGTAAAGCATCGCTGAATACTGCGCCTGCCCCACCTGCAGCTTCGAAGCATCATTCATGCAGATATGCTGAATTGCATCGAGCGACTCCGGCCCGCGCAACTGAATGTCGCCCATGTGGCTCACATCAAAGAGCCCCACGCCCGTGCGCACGGCCATGTGTTCGGCAATGAGGCCTGAGTATTCGACAGGCATATCCCACCCGCCGAAATCGACCATTTTGGCGCCAAGCTGGCGATGGACGGCATTCAAAGCAGTCTTGCGCAACGCGGGGGTAGTCGCAGATGTAGACACGGAGTTACCTTTCAGGCTGGAAGTGCGGAACTTTTTACGCTAGCACCGTGGTTTCAGAGGGTCAATCTTGGCAGGATCAAGTGCACATCAATCTGTGCAAGCGCAAACCCTCCGAATCTTCTAGTGCCAGAAAATCGATCATTTCATACATTGAGTGTAATGACTTGGCGCTCTCTGATTCCCTGGTTTCTTACTTGTCTGCGATTTCTTCTTGCCCCATTTGTTCTTGTGCTCGCATGGGTCGAGCATCCTCAGCTACTGCTCGGTATCTCGATCGCTCTGGCTCTCGTCTCCGACATCTACGATGGCATCCTGGCCAGACGCTGGGGAACCGCTACCGCCGCGCTTCGCGTCTCGGACACAGTCGCCGACACGCTCTTTTATCTCTCCATCCTCGGCATCTTTCTACTCAGGCACATGGATGTCGTGCGAGCAAACCTCTGGCTGCTCGTTGCCTTGCTGACCACTGAAGCAGCGCGTCACGTCTTCGACTTCGTGAAGTTCCGCCGGATGGCGAGCTACCACACCTATATGGCGAAAACCTGGGGCCTCATTCTCGCAGCAGCCACGATCGCGATACTCTGCTTCGATCGCTTCTCATTCCTGATGACATTAGCCATCGGCTGGGGGATTCTCTGCAACATCGAAGGGCTGGCAATGTCCATCATCCTGCCGCGCTGGACTGCCGACGTAAAAACACTCGCCCGCGCATGGAAATTGCGCCAGACCCCCGACGCAGTTCACTTATCCGCGTGATAGCCATCGCACGTCTATCATAAAGTGGCAAAATCAGCTGCAGGGAGGGGACGAAGTTGTCGGAGCGATCAGGAACCCTCGCTGACGATCCGTTCGGCGGTCGGCGCCCAACCAGTCACGAACGGATGACGGGACGGCCCTGGGATGCGTCGTATCAGGACGGCCCTGCGCCCTGGGATATTGGCCGTCCCCAGCCGGCAGTCCAGCGTTTGGCATCCGCAGGCGGATTCGCCGGAACGGTGCTCGATGCGGGCTGCGGTACCGGCGAGCATGCTTTTCTTGTCGCCTCGCTGGGATTGTCGGTTCTGGGCATTGACGTGGCTGAGACGGCACTGGCGATGGCACGGGAGAAGGCCAACGAGCGTAGAATCGCCCAGGACCGTGGAACCGTTGAATTCCTTGCGGCTGACGCGCTCCATCTGGACCACTTGGGGCGCGTGTTTCGAACGGTACTGGATTGCGGACTCTTCCACACCTTCAACGGCGACGAGCGGCCAGGCTATGTAGCGAGTCTGGCGTCCGTGACCAAGCACGCTGGAACCCTGTATGTGTTTTGCTTCAGCGACGATAGTCCCGATACTGGCCCGCATCCCATCAGTCAGCACGAGCTGAGAGCCGCGTTCAACCCCGCCACTGGGTGGAATATCGCCGCCATCGAACCGGACCGGCTTCAGACGAGATTCCACGACAACGGCGCACCAGCCTGGTTCGCGACAGTCAAACGAATCTAGACTCCGGGACTGTGGCTCCGGTGAGCGATCCCGTGCCTTACTTATCCGCGTAATACCCATCACGCGTCTGCACAATCAGGTCTTTCTTGTTCGCCGTCAGCGTGATCCGGTGATAGCTCTGGTCCGCGCTCGATTTATCCGGCGTATAGCCAAGCATGTACTGCGACCGCAGTTCCTCAGCAATGCTCGTGTAGACCTGATCGAAGTTCTCTTTCTTCTTGACCTCGAACATGCGGCCGCCAGTCTGCTCGGCGATCTGCGTCATGATCTTCTTGCCATCCACTTGCGGATATCCCGATGGGTGCTGCCCGCCGCGCCCGCCACCGGGATATCCCCCTCCGCCGCCGGGATACCCGCCCGGATACCCGCCGCCCCCCATGCCAACACGCGGACGTCCGTAACCGCCACTGCCGCCGTGATTTTCATCATGCGGCTGCTCGCCCGCGAAATAAATCGTGTAAACCACCGTATTGGCGCGCTGCGCGGCTTCAATCGCCGAGTTCAGCGACTCCCGGCTCCCCCGGTCCTGCCCGTCGCTCAGAACAATAATGGCCTTGCGGCCCTGCTGCTTCTTCATCAGCTCGTCGGCGCCAAGATAAATGGCGTCGTAAAGCTGCGTCCCGCCGCCGCGGTGAGCGTTCTGGCCGGAATCGGAACCTGACGTAGTTTGATAGGACTCCTGCGTCGGACCAAGATCTTCGAGCGCCGCCGAAAGCTTGTCTTTCGATGGAGTTAGATCCTGCAGAAGCTCCACTTCGTGATCGAAGTGGATCAGGAATGCCTTGTCCTCCGGCTTTGTGAGCATTTGATTCAGGAAGGTCTTGCTCGCCGCCTTTTCCTGGTCGAAAGCGTTGCGCATGCTCATGCTGGTATCGACCAGCAGGCCCAGGGTAAGCGGCAGATTCGTATCAAGATTGAAGTACTTGATCGTCTGCGGGCGTGTGTCCTCAAGCAGGGTAAAGTCATTCTTCGTCAGATTGGTAACAACCTGCCCCTTCTTGTCCCGGACCGTGACCGGCATTGTGACGACTTTTACATCAACCGAAAGAGTGGTTGCCGGTGTGGCCGCCTTGGCAGCAGCATCCGGGGTGGCAGTTTGAGCAAAAAGTGAGCTGGCAGCGAGCAAACCGAAGAAGGTCGCGAAGCGGAAAAACGTAGGCCTGAAGCAAAACATAGTGGGTGTCACTCTGTTAGACGAAAAAGTCGCCAAACAGTTGAGGCCGGCTTCCGATTGCAGGAATAAAAATTCACATTCACCAGTGGTAAGACCACCGCAAATCTGGGAGAATAGACTCAGCAAGCCGGCTCGCCTTTATTCCCTCAAACGAGGTCCTACCATGGAACGCCGCGACTTTCTCAAGCAGAGCGCCCTCACCGCCGCTGCCGCCGCCACCACAAAACTTTCCGCAGCCACGCCCACGAACCCCATCGCGCGCCGGCCGCTTGGTAAAACGGGCGAGCATCTGTCGATGATCGGCTTTGGCGGCATCGTCGTCATGAACGAGGAGACCGGAGCCGCAAAGAACATCGTCGCCGAAGCCGTCGATCGCGGCATCAACTACTTCGACGTTGCACCCAGCTACGGCAACGCACAGGAGCGCCTCGGCCCAGCCCTCGCCCCCTATCGCAAGAACTGCTTCCTCGCCTGCAAGACCGAAGGCCGCATGAAGGACGACTCCCGCAAGCAACTCGAAGAGTCCCTGCGACTCCTCAAGACCGACCACGTCGATCTCTACCAGTTCCACGCCCTCACCAAAATGACCGACCTCGACAAGGTCCTCGGCCCCGGCGGCGCCATGGAAACGATGGAAGCCGCGAAAAAGGAAGGCAAGATACGCTACATCGGCTTCTCCGTGCACTCAGCCGAGACGGCCCTGGCGGCAATGGACCGCTACAACTTCGACACCGTGCTCTTCCCCGTCAACTTCGTCCTCTTCTCGCAAGCAAACTTCGGCCCGCAGATCCTGAAAAAGGCGCAGGAAAAAGGCATGGGCATCCTCGCCCTCAAAGCAATGGCGAAAACAGTCTGGTCAGCCGACCAGAAACAGAACCACCCCGAGCCAAAGTGCTGGTACCAGCCCGCAGCATTCCCCGATGAAGCCACGCTCGGCCTGCGCTGGACCCTCGGCCACCCCATCACCGCCGCGCTGCCGCCCGGCGACGAAAAGTACTTCCGCCTGGCAATGGACGTGGCGCAGAACTACAAGCCACTTGAGCCGCACGAAGAACAGGCACTCATCGCCCGCGCAACCGGTGTCGAGCCTATCTTTCACTTAGGAAACGATGTATAGCGTGAAGAGTGCTAATTCACATTTAGTGATGTCATCCTGAGCGAAGCGAAGGATCTGCTTTTCAACGCACTCATCGCATATCTAGATCTGCGAAAAATCCGTAGGCGTAAGAATCAGGTTCGTGATGTTGCTCACAATCTGCTCAAACGCATATCGGGGCGAAGCCGACAGCTTCTTCCAGTCCGGATCGCTGCCGAAAGCAGCCCACTTGGCATTCATCTCGCCGATATCGCCAAAAGTAAGCATGTAAGTCAGGTTCGGCAACCGCGGCCCAATCAGCGAGTCCCCATAAAAGACCTGCCCAAATCCAGCCTTCTGAAAAATCTCAAACTCGCCGTTGTGGAACATCTCCACCTTGCGCACATGGTCCTGGTTGGTAGGGCTCTCATACGTCCGCAACTGAAAGAGACGCTTGCCGCGCGATGCCGGAGGCGTCAGCTTAGGCCATCCCTCAAAGGCAATCATCAGCGAACTCTCAATCCGAACATAAGGCGGCGCAGTAGCCGGAGCATTCCAGAAAGGCTCAGCCGCCTGCATGAACGCCTTGTCCTGCGCAAGATGCAGGTCGGCGGTCACCAGCGCCTCAACTGATGTGCTGGGAATAAGCACGTAGAGAGTAGGCGTCTCCGGCCCAATGCTGAGATTGAACGCGCCAATGGGAGACATCCCCATGCGATTCAGCGCCGGA
>Ga0209139_10000947_pt1 | contig 10481 bp, 7 predicted proteins | sample BogFormECP14_OM3_FD_188246 | JGI IMG/M metagenome (GOLD analysis project Ga0209139, IMG submission 188246) | Bog forest soil microbial communities from Calvert Island, British Columbia, Canada - ECP14_OM3 (SPAdes) (version 2) | ecosystem: Environmental > Aquatic > Freshwater > Wetlands > Bog ...
AACAAGGCAGGCGAAATCACCGCTACCGTATTGCAACAGCATCCCGATCTCTGTGCGATTCTGAGCGTCTGGGGTCCGCAGGCGGCGGGCGCGGCCCAGGCCATCAAGGCGGCCGGCAAGACTGACAAGGCCAAGATTTATGTCGCAAGCGACGGCCAGCCCGCCGACTGCGATCTGCTCGAACAGGGGCTCTTCTATCGCAATCTTTCCTATCGCGCGGACACGCAGGGCGAGGCGATCGTCGACGCCGTGATCGGATTGCTTCAAAACGGCGACAAGCCAGGGAGCAAGCGCATCGCCTATTATACGACGCCCGCATGGGTCAAGAGCAAGGATGATCGCGCATTCTGCTTTACTGTTCCCAAGGACGCGAAATAGTCGCCAATCCGAGCTGGAACCCGCGCCCACGCATTCCCGCGTGGATCGCGGTTCGCCGCTCGCGCGCGACGAGCCCGAGTATGGGCTCGTTGCACGAAGGCGCAACCACTCCGCCACGGCGGATGCGGAGCATTGTTTGCTCAACTGGACATGGAATCGGAACTTCTTCGGATGAACAGCCTGTTGCGGGTCTGGCATCGCAATTCGCCGCAATTGTTTCTCGGCGAATTGCTCGAGAAGCGCTGGATGGAGCCGATCGTTCCGTTCACGCTGACGATCGCGGTCTTCCTCACCTTCGCATTGGCGATCCCCAACTATACCCGTTGGGTGAACCTCCAGCAGCTCATGCTGAACTTTGCCGAGCAGGGACTGGTGGCGATCGCCATGGCCTTCGCGGTGCTCTCGGGCGGCATCGATCTCTCGGTCGGCTCCGTTTTCGCGATGTCGAATTTTCTCGCGCTCTATTTCTTCCAGATTCTCAATTGGCCGTTGCCGGTCATGATCGTCACGGTGCTGGCGTTCGGCGCGCTGATGGGCGCGGTCAACGGCGGTATGATCGCCTACGGCCGAACGCGCCCCTTCCTCACCACGCTGGTCGTGCTCATCATCGTTCGCGCGGCCTACAACAAACTGACTGCGGCCTATACCGATGAGCTCGCCAGCATCAACAGCGACAGCACGGTCTGGGACTTCATGGGTTCGGGCACGATCCTGGGCGTTCCCACCAACATGGCGGTTCTGATCGTGGTCGGAATCGTGACGCATTTCTATCTCACGCGGGTGCGGCCGGGCGTCCACATCATGGCTGTCGGTTCCAGCCGAAAGGCTGCGCGCCATGCGGGCGTCAACGTCAAGCGCGCGCTGTTCTCGGCCTATGTCATTTCAGGCGCCGTGACGGCGCTCGCCGGCATCTTTTACGCCGCGCGCCAGAACAGCTCGGGCACCGACACCGGCGTCGGTTGGGAAATCAACGCGCTCGCGGCCGTGGTGCTCGGCGGCATCAGCCTGGCGGGCGGGCGCGGAACGATCGCGCGCGCGCTGATGGGAGCGGCGATCATCTTCATGCTGATCAGCGGCCTCGTGCAACTCGGCACCGCCGGCAATCTGACGACCGCGATCATCGGGATCATCCTGCTGGTCGCGGTGGGGTTCAACGTGAAGTGGGTCAAAAACAAGGGCAAGGTGCAGCAGAAAATCTACGTCGTTCCGAGCTGGGTCGACTTCAAGCCGCCGCCCTCGATCGCCCGCGACGGCGGAACGCCCTTCGCCGAAAACGATCGCCTTCGCGACGCCGAGCCGATCGCGCTGAATAGGATCGAAGGTCCAGAGGACATCATCCTCGACCGCCGAGACAATCTCTACACCGTCAACCGCAACGGTTCGATCATCCGCTTCAGAGCGCCCGACTACAGCGTCCGTGAGGAATTCGCGCGAATCGGAGGCCGTCCGCTCGGGCTCGCGTTCGATCGCGACGAGAACCTCTTGGTCTGCATTGCCGGCATGGGCGTATATGGAGTGAAACCGGATGGCGCCGTCTTCAAAGTCACCGATCGAACCAACCGCACCTGGACCCGCCTGAAGGACGATTCGCGGCTCTATCTGGCCGACGACCTCGACGTGGCGCCCGACGGCAAAATCTATTTCAGCGAAGCGACGACGCGCTATGAACTCGCCGACTGGGCGCTCGACGGGTTCGAGGGCCGCGGCAACGGGCGCCTGATCTGCCACGACCCCAAGACCGGGGTCACCCGGACGATCCTGAAGAACCTCACGTTTCCCAACGGCGTTTGCGTTTCGCACGACGGCAGATCGGTCTTGTGGGCGAGCACCTGGCTGTGCAGGGTCTATCGCTATTGGATTGCAACGGAGAAGGCCGGGACCTGCGAGCTCCTGATCGACAATCTGCCGGGTTATTGCGACAACATCAATCGCGCATCGGACGGCAAGTACTGGCTCGCTTTCGTCGGGATTCGCTCTCCCGTCTATGACCTCGCGATGGCCAATCCGGGCTTCCGCATCCGCATGGTCAAGCAGATCCCGCCCGACGAATGGCTCTGCCCCGGGATCAACTACGGCAGCATCGTCAAGTTCGACGACGACGGCGTGGTGAGCGAGTCGCTCTGGGATCCGGGTGGCAAGGCGCATCCGACGATCACATCCGTTCGCGAACATAAAGGCTATCTCTATATCGGCGGACTCGAAAACAATCGCATCGGGCGCATCCCGCTTCCGAACGCCGATCCGAACTGGCAGGCATGGGACTCCTACTGGGGAGCCGCGATCTAATGTCGCTCGTCCGAGACATCATCGACCGCGTGCTGTTTCCAAACCGTGAGATTCACGTCATCCCGGTGCTCGATGGCGCGTTCTCGCCGAACCAGCAGCTCGACGCGGCGCGTGAACTCGGTGACGAAATCGAGCGGCCCGATGATCTGGCGTCGGGACCCGACGGCGCGCTCTACGTGTCGAGCGGCTCCACTATCTGGCGATGTGCGGGTACGGACTATGGCGAGCGCAACGAGTTCGCCCGCCTTCCGGCTCCGGTGGGCGGCCTTGCTTGGACGATGGACGGCCGCCTGCTCGCGTGTGTTTCGGGGCGCGGACTCTGCTCGGTGTCGCGCGACGGCGAGGCGCTCGGCTGGCTCGAAGCGGCGGCCGGAGCGCCGCTGACCTGTGCGACCTCGGTGACGGTCGCGGACGACGGCGCGATCTATGTCACAGAGGGCTCGCGCGCCAACACGCCCGATCTCTGGCTCGCCGATCTCATGCAGAACCGCGCTCCGTCTGGGCGCCTGATCGCCTGTGACTCGCAACTCCGGTCCGCCCGCGTATGCGCCGATCGCCTCGCGTGGCCTTCCGGCGCCGTCGTTTCGCATCGAGGAGACGAAGTATGGGTCTGTGAGTCCTGGGCGCACAGCCTGACTGCGATATCGCGCGCGAACGATTGTCGCAGAGCCATCGTCAAGAATTACGCCGGCTATCCCGCCCGAATATCGCGAGGCGCGGGCGGCGGGGACTATTGGATGGCGTTTTTCGGCCTGCGCACGCAGCTCACCGAATTCGTGCTCCGCGAGCGCGAGTTTTGTGAGGCGATGATGAAGACGGTTCCGCCCGAGCTGTGGATCGGTCCGACCTTGGACGGGCGCTTCAACTATCGTGAGCCGACCCAGATCGGCCGCATCAAGAAGCTCGGCATCCAGAAGCCCTGGGCGCCCGCGCGCTCCTACGGCTTGGTCGCTCGGCTCAACGCGGAGGGCGAGGCGAGCGAAAGCCTGCACAGCCGTGTCGACGGCCGAATCCACGGCGTCACCTCGGTCTGCGCGATCGGCGCGCGCGTGATCGCAGCCTCCAAAGGGCGCAACTGCCTGGTCGAACTACCGTCGCCGACGCCGACCGTGAAGCAGAGGTGATCGACAATGGAATTGCAAACGAGCGACTTCGGCGGCCCGCTGCTCCAGATCGTCAAGGGCAGCAAGATCTACGGCGGCCTGCACGCGATCGAAGGCGTCGACTTCGAGCTGCGCGCCGGCGAGATACATGCGCTGCTCGGCGAGAACGGCGCGGGCAAGTCAACGCTGTGCAAGGCGATTGCAGGCGCGATCACTTTGACTTCGGGCGACTACTTCATCAACGGCCGCAAGGTTCAGTTCAGTTTCCCTCAGGAGGCGCTGCGGGGCGGCGTTGCGATGGTCTACCAGGAGTCGAGCCTGGTGCCTTCGATGACCGTGGCTCAGAATCTCGAACTCGGAATGGAAAAGCTCATCACCGTCTACAGCAAGATCAACATCGCCGCGACGCAGTCGCAGCAGTCGTTGAATTTCAACGTCGATCCATTGACGCTCGTCGAAAACCTCGGCACCGCGAAGCGGCAGATGGTGGAGATCGTCCGCGCCGTTCGCCACAACGCCAAGGTCTTCATCTTCGACGAGCCAACAGCTTCGCTGACGCCCGAGGAGACCCAGCATCTCTTCCATCTGTTGAATACCCTGCGCGAGCGTGGCGCGGGCATCATCTTCATTTCGCACGCGCTCGAGGAAGCGTTGAACATCGCCGACCGCATCACCGTGTTGCGCGACGGCCGGTTGGTCAGCACGTCGCGGGCCAAGGACGTGACGCGCGACGCGCTGGTGCGGATGATGATCGGCCGCGACGTGACGGCGAGCCATTACGCCAGGCACGGCGCTGATCCCGCCAGCCCCCGTGCATCGGCCAAACGCGGGGAAAAGGCGCTCTCGGTCGAGAACGTCACGATGGGCGGGGTGGTGAAGAACATGTCGTTCTCCGTCTTTTGCGGCGAGGTCGTTGGCGTCTTTGGTCTCGTGGGCGCCGGCCGATCGGAAATCGCGCAGGTCATCTGCGGCGCGCGCAAACGCAATTTCCTGCGTGGCGGCATGATATATTTGAGGGGCCGCCCGGTGAGATATCGCGTGCCGCGGCAAGCGATCAGGGACGGCATCGCCTATATCACAGAGGATCGGAAGCTCGATGGTTTCTTCGAGACCATGACCGTCGACCAGAACATATTTCTCGGATTCCTGTCGTCGCCGCGCATTCGACGCTTCCTCTATTCGCCGCGGGAGATGAAGCGGATCGCCGATATGTGGATCAAGGCCCTGTCGATTTCCGCGCTGAAGCGCACTCTCAAGATCGTGGAATATTCCGGCGGCAACCAGCAGAAGGTCGTGGTGGCGAAGTCTCTTGCGCAGCGGCCTTCGATCGTGATCTTCGACGAGCCGACGCGGGGCGTCGACGTTTCCGCGATCCCTCAGATCCACGCGGCGATCCGAAAGCTCGCAACCGAAGACAAAGCGGTCATGGTGATCTCGTCCTATTTGCCGGAGATCCTGGCGATATCGGACCGCATCCTCGTCGCGCGCGGCGGCCGGATCGTCGAGGAAATGGCGGCGGCCGACGCCACGGAAGCCAAGATAATGTATGCGGCGATTCACTGAGCGGCGACGAAGCGGGAAGTCGAACAGTCGAAGGCGATGGAATGACGGGCGAACTTGTAGCGAGCGAGGAGGACGGGCGGCTTCTCAGCGCTCGAATCGCCGACGAAATTCGGCGCGCAGTGCTCAGGGGCGAAATGCGGCCCGGAATGCGCGTGCGGCAAGAGCTGCTCGCCAGTGAGTTCGGAGCGAGCCGGATCCCCGTGCGCGAGGCGCTGCAGCAGCTGCAGAACGAGGGCTTGGTTGTCATGGCGCCTAACCGCGGCGCCTGGATCGCGGACGTCAATTCGGAAGAGTCGATCGAAGTCTACAAGATCAGGGAGGTCGTCGAACCGCTCGCGATATTCGAAAGCGTTCCCAACATGACGAACGCCGACATCGCCTCGCTCGACGCCACGGTCCGCGAACTGGAAACCGTGACGACGGTCGAGGAATACATTCAACTCGATCGGCAGTTCCATCTGCGAACCTACGCGCGAGCCAAAATGCCGCTCATGCAATCGATGATCGAACGGTTCTGGAACACCACGCAGCACTTGCGGCGGCAGTTGGTCAAGGAATCGCTGGCCAAGGATGGGTTGCCGTTCTCCGATCCTCACCATCTCCTCTTGATGGAGACGATCCGGTTGCGCGACGCCGAGGGTGCGCGGAGCCTCGTCAATCTTCATATCCGGCGCACGCGGCTCTCGATTCAATCGATGGATCCGGGCGCGAAGGCGCGCGCACGAAGCCAGACCGGCGCGGATAGGCGGCGAAGCCGCGTCAAAATGAACGGTGGAGAAGAAATCTCATGAGCGAGAACCCGAGAGGTCGCTTCGAAAAGATCGGCGTCGTCGGCGCAGGCATGATGGGCTCCGAAATCGCCCTCGTGTTCGCACTGGCCGGCCATCCGACAATCCTGTCGGATCGCGAGCGCGCGTTCGCGGGCCGGGCCATCGAGCGACTGGAGCGCTTGCTGGAACGCGGCGTCGGCCGAAACTTCTGGTCTTCCGAGGCGGTCGGAAGCGCGCGCCGAAATTTGAGCGTGGTTGATGGACTCGACGACTATGCGGACCGTGATCTCGTCGTCGAGGCGGTATTCGAGGACGCAGATTTGAAGCGTGACGTCTTCAGGCGTCTCGACGCGGTCCTGCCGGCGCCCGCGGGGCTGGCCTCCAACACATCGTCGATCTCGATCGCCTCGCTCGCTGCTGCGGTGAGCGAGACGCGCCGGCCGCGCTTCGTCGGAACTCACTTCTTCTCGCCGGTCTCGCGAATGCGTCTGGTCGAAGTCATTCCCGCGATGGACACCGACCCGTCCTTCGCCGACGAGGTTTCGCAGTTGCTGGCGTCGGTCGGCAAGACTCCGATCCGCGTGAAAGACGTCGTCGGCTTCGCGGTCAATCGCCTGCTGCACGCGATGGTGCTGGAGTCGATCCGGCTGGTCGAGGAAGGGGTCTGCTCAGCCGCCGACATCGACGCCGCTTGCAAGCTCGGGCTCGGGCATCCGATCGGGCCGTTCGAACTGATGGACAACACGGCCAATTCCCTGTCGCAGAGCGTCCACGAAATCCTCTACGCCGCCTATGGCGAGCGATTCCTGCCGCGACCGCTGCTGCGTCAACTGGTCGCTGCCGGTTATGAGGGTCGCAAAGCCGGACGTGGCTGGCACCGTTACGACAAGGACGGGAAGCGGCTGTGAGCGAAACCTCCTCCTCAGTCGGCAAGGAGACGATGAGCGCTTACGAGAAAGCGGCGCAACGGCGACCCTGGATGAAGTTCGACGTCGAAGCCGACGCACGTGTCCCGCCGGACTCGAGGACGGCGCTCGACCTGTTCCGCGCGGTTCCGCCGCAATCCCAAGCGATCCTCTATTTCGACGGGACCCTCGACTACGCCGCGCTCGATCGGCTCAGCGACTCGGTGGCGGCGGCGTGGGCGGCGCGAGGCGTCGTCAGAGGCGACCGCGTCGCGATCGTACTTCAGAACGCGCCGCAGTTCGTCATCGCCGCGCTGGCCGCATGGAAACTGGCGGCCATTCCGGTCAGCCTCAATCCGATGTATCGCGCCGCCGAGCTCGAGCGGTTGTTCGCGGACTGTGGGCCGCGCGCGGCGATCTGCCACGACGATCAATGGGACACGCTCGCTCGGGTGGCGGCCGGACGCATCGGCCCTGACCTTCTGCATTGGACCTCCGGACGAGAGTTCCAGAGCCGCGACGACGCTCGCGTTCTGCCGCCGGGCGCGAACGCTCCGGCCGGGAATGATCTCGCCGCGATTCTGGCCGTCCCGGCGAGGCCGCCGGCCGCCCCGGAGCTGGCCGCTGAAGACGTCGCGCTGCTGCTTTACACCTCGGGAACTACGGGGGCGCCCAAAGGCGCGATGCTGACGCACCGCAATCTCGTCCACAATGCGTCGATCTGCGCCGCGCTGTTCAGGCTCGGGCCGGCCTCGCGCATTTTCGGCGTCGCGCCGCTGTTCCACGTCACCGGGTTCGAGATCCAATTAGTGAGCGCGTTCGCCGCGCGATCCGCGCTCGTGCTGACCTTTCGGTTCCAGCCGGCCGTGGTCCTCGAGGCGTTTCTCGAACATCGTCCGACGTTCATCGTCGGCGCGATCACCGCGTTTATCGCGCTCATGAACGAACCGCAGGCGACCCGAGCGCATTTTGCGAGCTTCGACCGGCTCTATTCCGGCGGAGCGCCAATCGCACCGGCGGTAATCGACGCGTTCGCGCAACGCTTTGGGCGCGCGATCCGCAGCTCGTACGGCATGACGGAATTGACCGCGCCTAGCCACCTCGCGCCCGCAGAAGGGCCGATACCGGTGGACCCGAATTCCGGCGCGCTCTCGATCGGAATTCCGACGCCCGGAACCGACGTGATCATCGTCGATGAGGCCCGAAATCCGCTCGGCCCCGAGGAGCATGGCGAAGTGGTCGTTCGCGGCGCGCAGGTGATGGCCGGATATTGGCGCAAGCCGGAGGAAACCGCCGAGATTTTGAGCGGCGGCTGGATGCACACCGGAGATGTCGGCTTCTATGACGAGGCGGGCTGGTTCTATCTCGTCGACCGCAAGAAGGATATGATCTCCGCCTCCGGCTTCAAGGTCTGGCCGAGAGAAGTCGAGGACGTGCTCTACGGCTATCCCGGCGTTCGCGAGGCGGCTGTCGTCGGCGCGCCCGACAACTATCGCGGCGAAACAGTGCTGGCATACGTTTCCGCCGAATCGGGCGCGCGTCTCGATGTCGAGGCTATTTCGAGCTTCTGCCGCGAAAGGCTCGCGGCCTATAAATGCCCCAGGCAATTCATAGTGCTGGACGATCTGCCGAAAACCGCGACGGGCAAGATCATGCGTAACGTTCTCAAGGGCTCGCCGCCGTAGACCGACCCCCAGGAAGCGACGCAACAACCAAATGACGTGGCGCGCCAAAGCGCGCGCCTTCGTCGGACCGAGGAGAGATTGCGATGGATCTGGCTCAGAGCGCGCGGAGCGCGAAGCTGGGCGATCGCCTCAGCGAGTTCATGGCGGCGCATATCTACCCGAACGAACGTCGTTTCTATCAGGAAGCCGAGAGGCTCGGTCCTTGGTCCGAGTTTCCCATCGTCGAGGAACTCAAACCGCGGGCTCGCGACGCCGGCCTGTGGAACCTGTTCCTGCCCGCGGCCGAACCCGGCGGTCTCAGCAATCTGGACTATGCACCCCTATGCGAGATCATGGGGCGCTCACATCTGGCGCCGGAAGTGTTCAACTGCAGCGCGCCGGACACCGGCAACATGGAGACGATCCTTCGCTACGGCGACGAAGCGCAGAAGGAGCGTTGGCTGAAGCCCATGCTCGCGGGCAAAATCCGATCCGCCTTCGCAATGACCGAACCGGACGTCGCCTCCTCCGATGCGACCAACGTCGCGAGTTCGATCGTCAGGGACGGCGGAGACTACGTAATCAATGGCCACAAATGGTATACGACCGGCGCGACAGACCCGCGCTGCAAGATCATTATCTTCATGGGGCAGACGGATCCGAACGGAGCGGATCGCCACAGACGCCAATCGATGGTGCTCGTTCCCAAGGACTCGCCGGGCGTTCGAGTCGTGCGGTCCCTGCCGGTGTTGGGCTTCTACGGCGTGCCTGATCGAGCTTCGGAAGTCGTTTTCACCGATGTGCGCGTGCCGATTGGCAATATTCTGCTGGGCGAGGGGCGCGGATTCGAAATCGCCCAGGGGCGGCTCGGCCCCGGCCGGATCCACCATTGCATGCGCCTGATCGGTCTCAGCGAGCGCGTCCTGGAGCGAATGTGCCGGCGCGCCGAGAGCCGTGTCGCGTTCGGGCGTCCGCTCTCCGAGCAGACCGTAACCCTGGAACGTATCGCGCAAGCGCGCATCATGATCGAACAGGCACGTTTGTTGACCCTCAAGGCGGCGTTCATGATGGACACGGTCGGCAACAAAGGGGCCCGGCAGGAGATCGCGATGATCAAAGTCGTTGCGCCGACCATGGCGCAGCAGATCATCGATTGGGCGATGCAGCTGTTTGGCGGCGGCGGCACCAACAACGATCACTTCCTCGCCGCCGCCTTTGCCACCGCGCGGTTGCTTCGTCTAGCCGACGGGCCAGACGAAGTTCACCGCAACCAGATCGGCCGGCTCGAAATCCGCCGCCATCGCAACGCGGACCCGGTGCGAAGCGGCGGCGCGGGAGATGTGCTTTCGCCCGCCGATGCGGAAGCCTGGTCCAAAGGCGGCCTTTGGCCGAGGCCAGAGAGAGCAAGTTAATAAGTCTGGGTCTTCTGGAAATCGAGTGGGCGATTTTGGGGGGTCAAAGCGGCGGGAGCATGCAGCAGAGGACCTCGAGGCGGAGATATTCCTCGTCGTTCAGTCCGTAGGCGCGTCGTTGAAACACGTGGATCTTGTTGTTGAGGCCCTCGACGAAGCCGAGAGAAACCTTGTTCTCCCGTTTGCAGTAAGCGGCGATTCCGTCCCAGTGCCGATCGATCATGTCGGCGAAGCGCTCGTAGGGTTTGAGGCCCTGCCATTTGAGGCTGGCGCGCCAGTTGTCGAAGGAGCGGCGCACCCAGCTCTCGCGCTGGTAGTCCCATAGTTGGCCGAACGTCTCTTTCAGGACGTAGGCGGTATTGAGGCGCTTGTTGGCGGCCAGTAGGAGTTCGAGCGAGCG
>Ga0209139_10000948_pt1 | contig 10481 bp, 5 predicted proteins | sample BogFormECP14_OM3_FD_188246 | JGI IMG/M metagenome (GOLD analysis project Ga0209139, IMG submission 188246) | Bog forest soil microbial communities from Calvert Island, British Columbia, Canada - ECP14_OM3 (SPAdes) (version 2) | ecosystem: Environmental > Aquatic > Freshwater > Wetlands > Bog ...
TATTGCAGGCGATTGGAACTGGTGGCCTGGCGGGCTCGCCACAGCGCGCGGGGCGCCAGTGGTGGCGCGTCGCGAATGATATCTTTATCCGCGTTCAACGAATTCCGCAGTCGACGGCTCACGACGAGGTGTTTTACGGCGGTCACAAATCCGATCGAGGACGCCAACACTCTGATGAAGAAAATCAATCGCGTAACGCACGCGCTGGATCAGTCCGTGTCGCGCGCCAGGCCGGTAAGAAGCATGCTGCCAACGCCGCGATAGTCATCACTGCGAAGGCCGCCCCGAACGCGCGCGGGTCGCGCGGGCTCACGTGGTACAGGAGGTTTCCAAGTAAGCGCGTCAATCCCAGCGCCACCGCGGCCCCAAAAAGCACACCGCCTGCCATTAGCGCCAGGCCGCGCGATATCACCAGCCGCAACAGATTCGATGCGTCCGCGCCAAGCGCCATGCGCAGACCGAGCTCGCGCGTGCTCTGTGAAACGGTGTAAGACATCACGCCATATAATCCGATGGCCGCGAGTAGCAACGCCAAAGCGCCCAGGACGCCAACCAGAGTTACGGCGACCAGTTGCGGAGATGTCGAGCGATCCACCTGTTCCTGTAGACTGATCACCTCGTACGGAGCAAGGTTCCCGTCCAGTGAGTGCACCTCCCGGGCCAGAACTGTCGCTACCGTTTCCGGGCTCAGCGGTGTTCGGATATACAAGCCTGCCCCAACGGTGAAATTCTGGCGCCGCGGCACATAGAAAAAGGGTTTCGGCGTCTCCCGGACGCTCTGGTACTTAGAGTCTTTTGCCACACCGACTACCTGCATCCATCGATCCTTGACCTGCACGCGCTCGCCAATCGGATTCCTGCCGCGCCAATACTGCTCAGCCATCGTCTCGTTCACGATACACACCAGCGCAGCCCTTTCATCGTCTGCGCGAGTGAATTCGCGGCCCGATACTAAGGGGATGCCCATCGTCGCGAGATAGTCCGGCCCCACTTCGTTGTACAGCACGGTGGGCAGCTCCTCGGGCGGAGCTTGATAGCCGTCTACGACAATCGGCGTCGAGGAAAAGCTTCCATAGCTCAGCGGCGTCATTCGCGCAAAGGCCGCCGACTCGACGCCCGGCAGCGCCTTCACGCGGTCGATCAGCTCGTCCTGGAAATTCTGCGCGCGCTGCGCATCATATCCCGCCGATACCAAATCGACAGTAGTGACCAGCACTCCCTGCGTCGAAAAACCTGGGCTGGAAGCGCGAATTTTCTGCAGGCTCTGCATCAGCAGACCCGCTCCAACCAACAAAACGAAACTCAGCGACACCTGGACCAGAACCAGGCCCGAGCGCAGCCACGCTCTTCCCCGGCCCCCAACGACACCCGCTGATTCGGCTTTCAGCGCGCTGGCTAGATCGATCTTGCTGGTTTGCATTGCGGGAACCAGTCCGAGCAGAAGCGTCGCAAGCAGGCAAACCCCCGCGCTCAACGCCATAACGCGCCAATCGATCTCTCCCTGTAAGTGCATGGCCACCCCGGCTCGCGCAGGGAAGAGCAACACGAGCGCGTGACGGCACCAGTGCGCAACGAGCAGTCCGCCGGCTGCGCCAAAAGCCGACAGGATCAGGCCTTCCGTGAAAAGCTGCTTTACGAGCCGGCCGCGACCCGCGCCGATGGCGAGACGGACGGTCATTTCATGGCGCCGCGCGAACGACCTGACCAGCAGCAGATTACCGACGTTCGCGCATGCGATAAGCAGCACAAAAACCACCACCGCGAGCATGATTTCGAGCGTGGGGAGCAAAGTGCCCGCGTTGTTGAATGGCGTTTGCCACAACGCCCAGAGCTTTACGTTGCGGCCGCGGTTGGTTGCCGGATAATCGACTTCCAAACGACTTGCTGCGGATGAGATCTCCTCCTGTGCCTGCTCGGCGGTCACACCAGGTTTGAGCCGCACGTAAGCCTCAATCCATCGCGCGCCGCGATCCTCCAGTTTGTACCCGCCGGCTTCAAAGACTTCCTCCATCGACGTCGGGACCCAGAACTGCATCCCCCAGCCAACAAAGGTGCCATAAAACCCCTCCGGCCCGACGCCCACAATCGTGTGCAGCACACCGTTGAGCCGCTGCGTTTTCCCGATAATTTGAGGATCGCCCTTGAATCGTCCTTGCCATAGGGCGTAGCTGATCACCGTCACGGGATGAGCGTTGCGTCCTGAGCCTTCGCCCGGCTCGAATCCGCGGCCAAGAATCGGATGAACGCCGATGGCATCAAAATAGTTCGCCGATACGATGCTCCCTACAGCGCGCTCGGCGCGGTCACCAATGCTGAGGGTAGTCCCCATGATTTTGCTCACGAAGAATGAGTCAAAGAGCGTGCAGCTTCTCTGCAAGTCGAGGAAATCTGGCCAGGAAATATCGGTAGGGCCTGACTCACCGCGCGCCGTTCCGGTAAGGGCCAGCAGCCGCTCTTGGTGGGCTACCGCCGGGTAAGGACGGAATAAAATTCCTTCGACCCAACTGAATACAGCCGCGTTGGCGCCGATGGCTAAGGTGAGGCAAAGGATCGCGAGGATAGAAAAGCCCGGACTGCGCCGGAGCATTCGCAAGCCGAACCGCAGGTCTTGAAAGGTGGTCTCGATCATAGGTAATCCTCTCTGGTCGCGGTAGAGTTCCTTGGTTTGCTCGACCCCGCCGAAGCTGCGAAGCGCTTCGTGCCGGGCGTCCTTGGAGCTCATGCCTTTGCGCAGGTTCGTTTCCGCGGCCATTTCCAGGTGCGAGCGCAGTTCTTCGTCCAGGTCACCCTCCAGACGGCGCCGCCGGAAGGGTGCAGCAAGCCGATGGATGAGGATGTAGAGAAATTCACGCATCGGCTAGCTCGTCGTCAGCACGCGGTTGATCATCGCGGACATGCGGCCCCAGCTTTCCGCTTCTTCCTCGAGCTGCTTGCGCCCGGAGCGCGTCAGCGAGTAATACTTGGCCTTGCGGTTATTTTCCGAAATGCCCCACTTGGACGCGATCCAGCCGCGTTGCTCGAGACGCAGCAGGGCGGGATAAAGCGTTCCCTGGTTCAGTTGCAGCAAGTCTTCAGAGACCTGTTGTATCCGCAAGGCGATACCGAAGCCGTGTATGGGCCCCATGGAATCGAGCGTCTTTAGCACCAGCAAATCCAGTGTTCCCTGTAGAACTTCGGTTTTGGAAGACGGCATACACTCCTTTAGACGATCAACAGGAGAAAGGAGGAGTCTACTACATTCCTTTTGGCCGTCAACAGGAGTCTTGCATAAGTAAGTACGCGCGTGGGCAACCCTGCAAACGGCGTGGACTAAGGCCCTGTTGAACCTTTCACTTGCGAGTTGTTCCGGATGGCCATAGGTTTCCACAGTCCATTCGTTAAAACATATTCGCATGGAACAAATGACGACTGCTGGCCTGGGCAGCCGAATTTCGACCCGAACGGAGTTCTGGTCGAGAGTGTAACAATCGTTGCGAGAAATGGAGCGATTCATCTTGCCGTTGCTTTGCGATTGACAGCGAATTGCGCTCCACCTAGACTGCACTCGTCAATGTGAGCGTCGCGCGAACGCAGCATTTGTTGCGTGTTCCTTAAGCGCACGCCGTAGGGCTGATCTGTAGCTGTTCGCAGACAATCGCCCCATTTATGCCGTGCTCGGCTGAATCGCCACAGCACTCTTACTTCCGATTGCAGTTTTTGGGAGAACCTTTCAGATGATTACAAATCTTCGCAAACCCCCGGCCAGCGCTCTGTTTTTTCTGCTGCTCCTCTCCGTGTCAACCGTCTCGCGCGCACAATCCCCGGCCACGTCGAACCCCACAGTATTGCAAGAGCGCCTGAATGAATTGGCAGCCAGCTTTCCAGGAAAAGTCGGCGTATATGTCCGCAATGTCGAGACTGGAGCAACCGTCGCCATCAACGCCGACGAGACATACCCCATGGCCAGCACCTACAAAGTGGCCATCATGGTGCAAGTTTTTCGCCAGGTGGAAGCCGGAAAGATGTCCCTGGACGAGAGAGTGACGCTCAAGCAAAGCGATCTTCGTCCAGGAAGCGGCTTGTTCCAGTATATGGCCCCCGGTATCGCTCCTACGATTCACGACTTGCTCTTAATGATGATCACCGTCAGTGACAACGAGGCCACCGATATCCTGCTGAATCGTGTGGGCGCGGCCAACGTAACGGCTACCTTAAAAAATCTCGGGATTCAAAATATCCGTGTGGACCGTTCTACGGAGCAACTCATCTCGGACTGGCTAGGCGCTGCGGATCCGCAATTCCGTGGTAAGACCGCTGCCGAGATGCTTGCGCATCCCGATGCCTTCGGCAAGCTGACACAAGAACAACTCGACAAAGCCGGGCAATCCTTTACCGATGACCCGCGCGATCACACTTCTCCGCGCGCCATGGCCCAACTACTCGAAAAAATAATCAAGTCCGAAGCGGCCAGCGAAAAATCCTGCCGCGATATGCTGGGCATCATGCAAAAGCAGGAACACCGCGGCCGGATTTCCCGCTATCTGGGCGAAATGACCACGGCCACAAAAAGTGGAACCATCGGGGCCACCACCAATGACGTCGGCGTTCTCTATGTGGGCAAGCAGCACATCGTGATCACCGTATATACGGTAAAGGCGAGCTCTCTTGTCCAGACCGACCAAGCCGAAGACGTGATCGGCCGCATTGCCAAGACCACGTACGACTATTTCAGTGCCATCACCGCCTCGCACTAGACGGCTGTGAGGAAAATTGCGGTCGCCGCTTCGTAATTCCTGCGCCACCAGACTGCAAACTGACACGGAACACCTGAATTCTGAGGATGAGCTTCCGGGAACTCGCTGGTTGCACGTACGATCAGTGGTCTTGAGAGGCTCCGACAAGCGCGGCGCTATTCTCGTGGCTCACGTTGGCAATCCGCTCAAGCACAACGCGGACGATCCGCATACGGTAGTAAAGGTAGACGAAATACATCGCGGGTAGGATGAGCAGAGTCAATCCCAGATTGGTTCCATGACCTGCGGCACTGGCCAGGCCGGCCACCGCCGCACCGGTGAGGAAGTATGGGAACGTCCATTCGTAACATTGCTGCCAGACCTCTTTTAGCGGGCGCTGCTCGGCCAGGGAAATGACGAGCGACACCAGGCCGGTGTTCAGCACAACGTACACGGCGGCTCCCACCGAGAGCAGAGCTGCAATAGAATTCGAGTTCAGCGCCGCCAGAAGTCCGTGTGAAGCCGAATATGCCGCGGCGCAAGAAACCGCAAGACACGATGCGTTGAAGAGTATCTGAGGCGGCATCGTGGGTTTCTGGGGCCTCCATAGCGACTGGACGAGTGCCCCGCCCAAACCGATCAGGACGGTTTCCCCAAAACTGAATAGCGCAATGCTGACGAGAATGAAGACGAAGTTTATCGAGATGTTACCCTTCAGGCCGGGCAGGCGGATTTTCAGCGCCGAAGCTACCATCGCGAAACCAAAGAAAAGCGCGAAGTAGGTGATGTTCGCGGAGTTCCATCGAAGGATCACGATGGCCAGGACTGCGGTAGCGATGGTCGCCATCACTGCGATGTAGACTCTGGCAAGGGCTGTCACTGTCGTTCTCCTGCTAAGACTTCGTCTATACCCGGGCTAATTACCAGCTTCGAAGTAGCCACGGCTAGTTGCCCCAGACGACCGAATTGCCCCAAACGACGGAATTGCCCCAAACAACGGAGTTACCCCAAACAACAGAATTGCCCCAGACAACGGAGTTACCCCAAACCACTGAGTTACCCCAGACAACGGAGTTGCCCATAACCGCTGAGTTGCCCCACACGACAGAATCTCCCCAGACTTCGGAGTTATTCCAGACTGTCCCCGGGGCTCCCGAAATGGTGAGCGTGCCCATGGTCGAGTCGTAGACCGCTGTTGGGGAAAGCGCCGAACCGACCGCCGCCGGTGCCAAATCGGTGCTCGCTAGCGCGGCGGAAGCGTCGACCGCACCCGCACCGATCGTGAAGATATCCTGCTCAATCTGGTAGGTCGCACCGGAGCCGTGGTCCGTGGCCGTCGTGGATTGGCTGAAGCCCTTCCACGCGGTCTTCATCAGGCGGGCCTTGACTTGATCCGGCGTCATGGAAGGATTCTGCTGCAAGAGAAGCGCGGCAACGCCGCTGACGACCGGCGTCGCCATGCTCGTGCCGCTCAGTTGCAAATACTGCGGCGCGCCGAACGAAGCGTTGCAAGTCGTGAGGTCCGTGCCGCAAGGAAAAACCGCCAAACCCGGGTAAGTCGTGATGAAGGTATCGGTCTGCGAAGAAAGGAGTGACACAACAGCGTTACCCGGAGCCACTAAGTCGGGCTTGACTACGTGGTCAAAAGAGGTCGGGCCTTTGGAGCTGTAGCTGGTCATCGTCTGTGCGGCTTGAGAGCCCGAATCGTGATTGTTGGTTGCGCCGACGGTGATGATGTAGGGGTCGTTTCCGGGAGATCCAATCGTGGCATAGCCCTGCGTGCCAGCGTCGTAATACTCACCCATGTTGCCCGCTGCCGCGACCACGACGATGCCCGCCTGCCACGCCGATTCCACCGCCTGGCAAAGCGGGTCCTGCGTGTAACTCTCGTAGACTCCACGAGATAGAGACAAATTGATGATGCGAATGTTATACGTGCTCTTGAGAGAGATGGCCTGCTGGATGGCGGAGATTACAGCGCTGTCCGTGCCAGCTTCGTTCGGATCCAGGACTCGCAGGTTGACGATGTTCGCTTCCGGCGCGATACCTTGATAGACGAAGGGGTAGTTCTGAACTTGCGCCGAATCGTAACCGTTTCCGGCGACGATGCCCGACACGTGCGTTCCATGACCCAAGTCGTCGTTGGCGTTGTTATAGCCGGGAACGAAGTTTTGAGAGTAAACCAAACGCGACGGGGTCGTATTTCCGTCGGAATTCAGGTCCGGAAGGCTGTTGACACCGCTGTCGATGACCGCGACTCCGACGCCAGCGCCGTTCCAGCCATTGGAATTGGCCAGGTCGGCGTTCACCGAGGTGACTACATTGTCCACGGCGGCCATACCGCGCAGCTTGCGGTTCGGAGAAATGTACATCACGTCCGAATGCGAGGCGATGTTGTTCAGGTTGCCGGCAGCCACCGTGACCAACTGGGCGTTAATCAATGGCAGCGCGGCTTTCTGCGTTGCGCCGTCAGCGGTCAGGTCGGATGAGATTCCCGATCTCTTGAACTGAACAATGACGTCGACCGGAGTTTTCGGGTCAAGCCCCTTGAGATCGGGGGAAGTCTTTGCGGCAAGAATGTCAGTGTTACTTCCGGCGCCCGAACTCTGCCCACCCGATTGAGGTTGCGAGTCTTGGGGCTTGGCCTGGCTCGTGGTGATAGCTGGATTAGACCGCGTAACAATTACGTGGGGCCCACCGAATATCGGGGCGGCACCGGCTAGGTTCTTCGAGCCCAGGGAAGGCCAAGTATGGGTTGTCTGTGCCTGCGACGTCGTAAGGAGGGAGGCCCTTCTCGATGAGGACGCGGGCGTTAGCGAGTCGCCCTGCTTGGGTAGCGACCGAGCTACAAGACTGTCCGGCTGTTCGCTCTTTGGCGAGCGCGGGGAATGGGCCGAAAGACCCCAGATAGATGCCACCAGGGCAGTAGCGACAAGGGCTCCCCAAGTCGTGGTCTTAAGGAGGCCACCAGCTTGATTCTTGCGAGCTCGGTCGGATTCGGGGTTCATTGTGAGCGTCTCCTCTTGCGATAGCTCCTGCGGGCCCTCAAAGCGAAACTGCCACGTGTGCTGACCACACCATCGTCTGGGACAGGCCAGTGTGCGTCGATGGTACAGGGGTGGGGGGTAGCTAGTACCAATAGGGCACAAAGTATTAGTACCCTCGTGAGTCCTAGGTCTAATGGCTGCCGCAGACGTGCCCGACCCGTGACCCTCGCGGGGGTTCATCTTGGGACAAATCCTTCTGGTAGTACTATTTGCGGCTCCATTCCGGCATTCCAGACTTTAGATAAGGCACCTTGCCTCCTCAGGTCGGGAAAGGAACAAGCTGCATGGGTGTAAGCACGGTCCCAACGAGTTTTCTCAAAATTACTGGGTCAGGAAAATAGAAGGACAGTGTTCGAAGGGAGGCTAGGACAGGGGTCCGGTGCCTCCGAAAGAGTTAGCGATCTAATGACGAGGTGGAAGAAACTTTGGAGTCCGGGTAAGGACGCGCGGTTTCTCGGCTGGCCCGCAGTCGCTTTCATACTTGCCCAAATCGTCGTAGGGGTCCCGCTGTTTGCGTACGCGCTCTTCCATTGGCGTTCCGACGATCCTCTCCGTTTCGCCTGTTTCATGGCCGTGGCCCTCGGCGCATCCGTTTTTAAGGTTCGTTTGCCGGGCATCCAGGCAACAATGTCCGCGAACTTTCTCTTCATTCTCGTGGGGATTCTGGATCTCTCCTATCCCGAGACGCTGTTCATGGGCTGTTTGGGGGGACTGGTTCAATCCCTCTGGCAAGCCAAGCCCCGTCCAAACCACATCCAACTTTCCTTTAGTTTTGCCAATCTCGCGATTGCGATCACGGCAGCCAACGCCGTTTTTCATAGCAACTTGGCGATCTACGCCGGCTTTAAGTGGCCTCTGCTCCTCGCCGCCGCGTCATCCACCTATTTTGCGGTCAATACATTGTCTGTGTCTGGCGTGATTGCCATGACGGAGCATCGCAACGCGATTAAGGTGTGGAAGGAGTGTTATCTCTGGTGCTTTCCGTACTATTTGTTGGGGGCGCTGATCGCCGGCGGAGTCAGCCTTATCGATCGTAAGCTCGGCTGGCAGGTCGCGATCCTGGTTCTGCCCATCGTTTACTGGATTTACCGATCCTATCGCACCTATCTCGATCGCCTCGAAGACGAGAAGAAACATTCCGAGGAAATCGCGGCTCTCCATCTGCGCACGATCGAAGCGCTTTCGCTCGCGATTGAAGCCAAGGATCACACCACGCACGACCATTTGCGGAGAGTTCAGACCTATGCGGTGCAGATCGGAAAAGAACTGGGCCTAAACGAAGTCGAGCTGAATGCCATACGGGCGGCCTCCTTGCTCCATGACATCGGCAAACTCGCGGTGCCCGAGCATATCCTCTCGAAACCGGGGCGGCTGACTCCGGAAGAGTTCGAGAAGATGAAGATTCACCCCATCGTGGGGTCCGAGATCCTAAAGCGGGTGCAATTCCCTTATCCCGTTGTTCCGATCGTGCGTTTCCACCACGAGAAATGGGACGGCACTGGCTATCCGGACGGGCTGAAAGGCGAAGAAATACCGATAGGCGCCCGGATTCTTTCCGTCGTGGACTGTTTTGACGCACTTACTTCGGAGCGGCCCTACAGGCGCGCGATGTCCCCCGAAGATGCCATCGCCCATATAAAGTCCGAAACCGGCAAAAGCTTCGACCCACGCCCGGTGGAATGCATTGTGCGCCGATATCACGAGCTTGAGACGGCAGTGAAAGCGGCTGACAGTCGAGAAAAATTCTTTCAACTGGTGCCCACGACAGATCGCCGGGCTGTCCCCTCGGCGGGACTTGCGGAACTGCCAAACGCGGCAGATGTGCGAGCGGTTTCGTTCCTGGCGTCGATCGTATCCGCCAGGCAAGAAGCCCAGATGCTTTTTGAACTGGCGCAGACTCTTGGCAATTCGTTGAGTTTGCGGGAGACCCTTTCGGTGGTTGCTGTTCGCTTGAAGGAAATGATTCCTCACGACGCCATCGTTGTGTATGTCCGCCAGGACGACAAACTAGTGTCGAAGTACGTTCACGGCGTCGATTACGAGATCTTCAATTCGATCCGAATACCGCTCGGCCAGGGAATCTCGGGCTGGGTGGCGCTAAATAACAAGCCCATCATCAACGGTGATCCTGCAGCAGAAACCAAGTATCTTGGGAACCAGAAACCAGTCACGGTGCTGCAATCCGCTCTTTCCATTCCCCTCCAAGGCCGGGAAAAAACGGCCGGCGTGCTAACCCTCTATGTTCGGGAGAAACAGGGATTTACGCCGGATCATCTTCGATTATTGCTGGCGGCCAGTTCAAAACTTGGTCTTTCAGTCGAAAACGCTTTGCAGTTTGAGCAAGCCGAAGATACGGCTAGCACAGATTTTTTGACCGGACTGCCTAACGCGCGATCGATCTGCGCCCATCTTGAGAGGGAACTGTCGCGGTCCACTAGGGTGGGCAAGACGCTAGCCGTCTTGCTGTGCGATCTAAACGGCTTCAAGAGGGTAAATGACGATTTCGGGCACCTGATCGGGAACAAGCTCTTAATAGAGGTGGCAAAAAATTTCAAAGCCGCCTGCCGTGAATACGACCACGTCGGACGATTGGGTGGGGATGAATTCGTTTTCCTTGTTCCCGAATGCGCGGCCGACGCTATTGCGGAGCTGAACGGGAGGCTAAAACAGGCGGTGGCAATGGCAGCCAGAACCGCATGCGGCGACGAGATTGTGTCCGTGA
>Ga0209139_10000949_pt1 | contig 10479 bp, 8 predicted proteins | sample BogFormECP14_OM3_FD_188246 | JGI IMG/M metagenome (GOLD analysis project Ga0209139, IMG submission 188246) | Bog forest soil microbial communities from Calvert Island, British Columbia, Canada - ECP14_OM3 (SPAdes) (version 2) | ecosystem: Environmental > Aquatic > Freshwater > Wetlands > Bog ...
CGGGCTGGAAGACGCGCAGACTGCGCTCGACCTTGTGGCTGACGCGGCTGGCCGTGATATTGGCCACGCAGCCCGACGCGAAGGTCAGTCGCGCGTTCGCGAGGTCTACTTTATCGCTGAAGAGCCGGGTTCCGACCGCGCTCACGTCGACGACATCCGAGCCGGCGAGCCCGAGAATGATGTCGATGTCGTGGATCATGAGATCGAAGATGACGTCGGTATCCAGATTGCGCTCCTTCCAGGGCGCTATGCGGTAACTCTCGAAGTAGAGTGGATTGCGAACCCTATCAGTGAGCACCCTGAAGCAGGACGAGAACCGCTCGATATGGCCGACTTGCAGGATTCGACCGTCGCGATCGGCCAAACGCATCAACGCATCGGCGGAAGCGATCGTGTCGGTCAACGGCTTCTCGACCAGGGCATCGATCCCAGCATCCAAGAGCGCGTTGGCGATGTCGAAATGTGAGGACGTCGGGACGACGACGCTCGCCGCCTCGACCTTGCCGATCAGATCGCGATGGTCGTAGAGCGCCGCGCATCCGAATTCCCGAGCGACCGCGTCGGCGGCCTCGGCAACGGTGTCGACGACCGCGACCAATTCAGCATTCTTGTTTTGGGCGTAATGTTTCGCATGTAAGCGGCCAAAATTACCCACCCCCACCACGGCGACGCGAAGCGGACTGAATGGGACGTCGGACGACTGGTTTTCCAATTCGATTGCCTATCTATATACCCGCTCGCGCGTGGGTCGCATCGGGCACTCTATCCGGATATCGACCGCCTTTGCCACCACATCCATTGCTCGGGCGCATCGCGTATCCAGCACTCGAATTGTCGTGCGATCGCCGCTGTAGTGTCGCGCAGATCAGCCGTCCGATCGGACGTCCTTTCGACCGGCAATTCCTTGATCTCGACGAGGAAATGCGAACGGCGATCGATGCGCAAGCAACGCGCGATCCATATCCGGGCGCCGCCGCCGCGGGCGAATACGGCAGGCGCCGCCGTAAATGTCGCCTGTTGGCTGAAAAAAGGTACGGTGAAGGAGGATCCATCGTCGACCTGGTCGCAAACGAGGCCTATGTGTCCGCCGTTGCGCAGAAGCTTTTTGGCGGCGATCGCGACCGACCGCAAGGGAAGCTCGCCACGCGCTGGTCCCTTACCCAGTAGACCTCCGGGATAAAAAGGCTCTCGCATCAGGCGAAGGTACCTATCCAAATAAGGGTTTCGTAGCCGGCGATAGACGCCTGCCGACCTGGCGCCGCAGAGGCCGACGGCGATGCTGACGATCTCCCAATTCCCCATATGGAGCGTCACGCCGACGTTCGCGCCTGGCTCGCGCAAACATTGCTCCAGAGCTCCGCGACCGGTCATTTCGATTCGCGAACTGTTCGAAAAAATTCGATCCAACTGTAGGGTTTCCGCGAACGTCCGCCCGGTGTTCCGCCACATCGCGGCGGCGACGCGCTCTCGCTCCGTCTCCGACCAATCAGGAAAGGCTGTTGCGAGATTCCTGAGCGCTCGACGATGAAATGCAGTCCATGGCGCCGCCAAAGACACCAATCTTGCCGCTAGGCTAGTGCCGACGTCGATCGGCAAAAGCCGCAGCAATCCGGCCGCCGTTCGAACAAGTGCGCATTCAGCCCAAAGCCGCGCCCGTTCAAGTTTCGGCATGAACGAGCTTGAGCGAATTCACGGCCAGGGCTTTTCGCACCGTGTCGATCACGCGGTCTTGGGTCTTTTCGTCGAGATCGGCATGCATCGGCAGGCTGAGCACCTCACGCGACAGCGCCTCCGCGCGCTCGAGACGGGGCGCGGCCGATGGGAACCGTCTGTAGGCGGGGAGTCGGTGGAGGGGAGTTCTATAGTGAATGGCGATCGGAACCCCTGATGTCCTGCAAAATTCCGCGACTTGGTCGCGCGCGCCGGGGACTCTCACCGTGTACTGAGCCCAGACGGATTCGGCGGCTGCGCTTATGGTGGGGACGATGATCGACGCCGGCAAGCCCTCCGAATATCTTTTCGCCGCGGCATTGCGCGCCTTGATCTCGCGTTCGAACGCGGACAGCTTCTCGATCAGCACGGCGGCCTGGATCGTGTCAAGGCGACTGTTGCGCCCTACATGTTCAAACGTCTCGGCGGTTTGGGACTGGCCGTGGCATCGCAGCGAGCGCAACAGGCGCGCGAGCCCCTCATCGTCCGTGAATATCGCGCCGCCGTCTCCGTAACACCCCAGCGGTTTCGAGGGGTAGAAACTCGTGGTCGTCACATCGGCCAGGGAGCCCACCTTGCGTCCCCGCCAGGCAGCCCCAAAACTCTGGGCGGCGTCAGCGACCACCTTGAGGCCATTCGCTTTCGCGAGCCGATTGATGGCGGAATAGTCCGAAGGAAGGCCAAACAGATCGACGGCGAGGAGGCATCGCACGCCGAGGCCCAGATCCCGAGCTACGCGGATCGCCTCTCTCGCGCTTTCAGGGCTGAGATTGAAGCTTTCGGCGTCGACATCGGCGAACACGGGGGTCGCGCCGACGCGCACAACTGCCTCAGCGCTAGCGACATAGCTGAAGGCGGGAACGATGACGGCGTCGCCGGGCCCGATCCGCAGGGCCGTCAAGGCGAGTTCGAGCGCATCGGTGCCATTCGCGCAGGTAATGCAATGCTTGGCGCCTGAGAAGGCCTCGAGACGTCGCTCCAGTTCGTGAACTTCCGGTCCGAGAATGAAGCGCCCATGCGCGAGGACGCGGGCGATCGCGCGATCGATCTCGGATCCCAAGCGCCGGCGCTGCGCGGAAAGGTCGACGAACTCAATAGCCATCAGAACTCCGTGATTGGCGGCGTCATTCCGCCATCCGATCGACCAAAATTCGCCGTATACACCTATCCGATCGTCCTGTCAGCACCCGACTCCTGGTCGCGCCGTGGGCGGGCCAGTTGCGACTCTATGGCGCGGATCACACGCTCGGGCGTTACCTCGCGCATGCAGGCATGGTCGTGCCGGCACCGCACCATGTCGCGCAAATAGCAAGGCGAGCAGGCGACGCCTGCGGTGAGTATTTCGTCGGGGCGTCCGTACGGGCCGACCCAAACCGGGTTGGTGGGGCCGAAAATCGTCACTTCGGACTTTCCGAGCGCCCGTGTGAGATGCATTGGCCCGGAATCGTTGGTCACTACGATTGCGGATCGGCGGATGAGCGCCGCCAATTCGAGCAAGGTCGTCTTACCAGCCAGCACGACCGCGCCCGGCGCCGCATCCGCGATCTGTTGGCATTCGTCCACTTCATTTGGCGCTCCCGCAAGCAGCACAGGATGCCCTTGCGTGAGAAAGTGACGCGCGACAGCGGCATAGCCCTCAGCTTGCCAGCGCTTGGTTTCCCAGAGCGCGGCGGGAGTCATCACGATTGGCGGCTTGCTCGTCTCGCCGATTTGGTCGCGAATGAGTTCGTCGATGCGTCGTTCGGCTTCACCTGAAATCGGAATTGAAAAATCCGGCTCCGCCCGCGCTATGCCGAGGAGGTCTCCAACCAGGAGATACCGATCAACAGCGTGCATGGCGAGCGTCGGTACCCGCACGGTGTGTGTGTAGGCCAGCCAGGCGCCTTCTCGCGCGCCCTTCCACGAGCGCTCGATCGTGCCGGGCGGCAAACTCCGCCCCTCCGCCTCCCAAAGCGCCTTTCGAGGGCGTTCGAAACCGACGCGGACCTGCGCGCCGGTCACCATGGTCACGAAGCCGCTTCGCATCTGTCCCTGCATGTCGATGACGAGATCGTAGCGGGCGGCGCGCAGTTTCGTCAGCATGGAGATGAAGCGGTGGTCGCGTATCAGCCGTACAAAGTGGATGACGCCGTCCAAGTGGTGTCGGGGGGCCTCGGTATGGTGCTCGCCATACACGAGGACATTGTCCACGGCGGGAAGAGCGCTGACGAATTCGCTCGGCGTCGGTTTGGAAAGCCAGTCGATGCGGGCGTTCGGGTAACGGCGGCGCAACGCGTGGAGGAGCGGAATGGTTTGTATGACGTCGCCGATCGCTGACAATTTGATCAGAAGAATGCGTTCGAATGTCCTGTCTGCAAGCGTCATGCTGTCTCTCGATATGCGCGATCTACGGCCGTCAGTCGAGAGGGTCCAAAATCCGCTACGCGCTTCACACTCTTCTCGATTTCGATCCGGATCACGTCGAGTCTCCGTTTAATGCGCCTGAACCCATCCTCGCTCAGCTCGCACGCGTCGCGGCTGATCGATCCGCATCATAAATTCTCCAGCAATATTCAGGCCGTAAGAGCACGGGAGTTCGGGTGTCGTCAATCGACCCCAGGGAAGCCGTTCGATCGCGGCGGCGGGCCGCCGCGCTGCAAGAACCGCATGTGGAAAAACTTTGCGTAAAGCCCGTTACGCGCCAGCAGATCGTCCTCGCGACCGGATTCGGCGGTGATTCCATTTTCGATGACGTGAATGTGATCATGATGAAATAATGAGCGAACGCCGCCTCGCCGGCCGGCTCGACTTCGGTCGCGACGATGCGCGACCTCGGGCCGGGTCTGCTGTCGCGTCCCGATCACACGTCGATAGGGCGCGCGCCGGAGCGGCGGACCGCCGCGCTATCGATAGGGGTCGGGACGGCTGAGGAAGTCTTCGAAGTAGCGACGCAAACCGTCTTCGATCGATAGAGGTCGCCCACTCCAGCCGGCATTCCCGAGTTTCGAAATGTCGGCCTGAGTGAAGTATTGGTACTTCGCGGCCAGTTCGGTGGGCATGGGAACGAACTCCAGGCGAGGCTCTCTCCCGAGAGTTGAAAAAGCCGCGCGCGCCAAGTCCGCGAACGAGCGCGCGCGTCCGCTCCCTACATTGTAAAGCCCGCTCGGGTGGCGGCCGTCTGCGAGCCACAGCGCGACTTCGACGCAATCGCCGACCCACACGAAGTCTCGCTCCTGCCCCCCGTCCGGGCAATCGATTCGCCCGGACCGGAACAGGCGCGCGCTCTGCCCGGCGGAGATCTGCTCGAACAATTGCAGGGCCACGGACCGCTGCGCCCCTTTATGATGCTCGTTGGGTCCGTACACGTTGAAGAACTTCAGTCCCGCCCAACGCGGCGGGGCCGGCATTTGAAAGTGAACACGATGCGCCGCCCACCTGTCGAACAAGTGCTTGCTCCACCCATAGGCGTTCAGGGGCCGCAACGTTCCGAGATAGGCGAGATCTTCCTCGTCTCTCCACCCCTGCGCTCCGTCGCCGTAGGTCGCGGCGGACGAGGCGTAGATCAACGGGACCTCATGGTCCGCGCACCATTGCCAGAGCCGGCGCGAAAGCCCAAAATTGTTGCGCACGATCAAATCCACATCGGTTTCCGTCGTGTCGGAAATCGCTCCGAAATGGAAAATCGCTGTTGGCGGTTCGGGAAGCGAATCAAGGCGCTCGAAAAGCTGCTCGGGCGGGGCGAGATCGAGCAGTCGACGTTTGGCGAGATTTTGCCATTTCGATTTTTTGCCTAGCCAGTCGATGACGATCACGTCTTCGCCGCGCGTCTCGAGGGCCGCGACCACATTGGAACCGATGAAGCCTGCGCCGCCCGTCACTACATAGGTGGCCATCGCGTCGCGGTCCTCTCGCTCAATTCCGCGGAAAAACGGCGGACGAGGCCCTGAGCAAGGCGCTGGTCGTCGAATATCCAGCCTCGAGCGGCGCGAGCGCCACGCGCCCGCCGAGGGCCTTGACGAAATCGCCCCCGACGACCTCGGCTTCCGAATAATCGGCGCCTTTGACGAGTATGTCGGGCCGAAGGGCCTCGATGGCGCGAAGGGGCGTGTCCTCCGCGAATACCATGACGAGATCGACAATTCCGAGCGCCGCCAGCATGCCGCAGCGTTCGCCTTCGGTCCATACAGGGCGATTGGGCCCCTTCAGCCGCCTCGTCGACTCATCGGAATTGATCGCCACGACGAGCTTGTCGCCCTGACGTCGCGCGAACCGCAGCAGGCTCAAATGGCCGGGATGGAGGAGATCGAAGCAGCCATTGGCGAATGCTATCTTCCGTCCGTTGCGTCGCCAGGAGGCAGCGACCTTCGCGGCCGTCTCCAAACTCATGATCTTCGTCTCTTCCATTTCGATGATCGAGTCCTGGATCGCGGCAAGCAGCCTCGACGCTTCCACGGCGGCGGTGCCGTGGGTCGCCACCGCTATGCCCGCGGCGGCATTGGCGAGTTGGGCCGCCTCGATCATCGGCGAACCGGCCGCCAGCGCCAGGGCGAGCGCGGCTACGACGGTGTCGCCGGCCCCGGTCACGTCGTTGACCTCGCGACTTTCTGTCGGAAGATGGGTGACGCGACCGGCGGCGCCGTCCGGCTCGAAGATCGTCATCCCGAGGCTCCCGCGGGTCACGATGACGATCCCGCCTTCCGTCATAGAAGAGATCGCTCGGGCAGCGGCGGCGACGCCATCGTCCGTATCGCAGTTTATCCCGGTCGCGGAGGACGCCTCTCGCGCATTGGGCGTGACGACGGTCGCGCCGGCATAGCGACGCATGTCCATCGATTTGGGATCTATGATGATTCGCTTTTCGAGGCGCCTCGCACTGGAGATAGCGCGCCGCAGCGACTGGCTCGTGAGCACGCCCTTGGAATAGTCGCTGCAAACGAGACAATGGGCAGCGGCGAGCGCAGGGTCCAGCGCCGCCATCAATTCATCGACAATCTCCGGAACGATATCGTCTCGGCTTTCCTGATCAGCGCGGAACATTTGCTGGCCCGACGCGAGAAACCTCGTCTTGACGGTGGTCTTACGTTTCGGATCGCGCACCCACGCAGCGGCGATGCCCGGGGTCTCGCTGGCGATCTTGGCGACGGCTTCGCCAGCGGGATCGAGGCCGACGACGCTCAGGAGACGAGCGTGGCCGCCGAGGCTCGCGACATTGCGCGCGACATTGCAGGCGCCGCCGATACGCAGCTCCTCTTGACCGATCTCGAAAATCGGCGCCGGAGCTTCAGGAGAAATCCGAATGACGTTGCCGAGTAGGTAGCGATCGAGCATTGCGTCGCCGAGGACGACGATCTTCGCGTCGGCGAACGCGACAATCCTGTCGAGAAGCGAGGACATTTCACAGTCCTGTCAAGCGATCAACATTTGGCGCGCGTTCTCGTGCAACTCGCCGGTCACCGGTAGATCGATCGGGCTTCCGAGCAGATGGGGGACGACTTGCATGCGTGCGTACGATGCGTCAAGTCGTCGCCTATGTCCGACGCCGGGGCAGTGACCCACAGAATTCTCATCGTCGGCCCCAGTTGGGTCGGCGATGTCGTCATGTCGCAATGCCTCCTGAAGGTGCTGAGGATTCGTGATCCGGACGCCCCCATCGATGTCTTGGCGCCGGCATCGGTCGCGCCGCTCGTCGAGCGAATGCCGGAGGTGGCGCGCGTCATAATCTCTCCTTTCACGCATCGTGAATTTCGCTTCTACGAACGGATGAGATTGGGGCGTTCGCTCGCGCGGCGATATAGCTCGGCCTATGTTCTACCCGGCAGTTGGAAATCCGCGCTCGTTCCCTTTGCCGCGGGCGCGCCGCGACGGACGGGTTACCTGGGCGAAGCTCGCTGGGGGCTTCTGAACGACATCCGACCAATGCCGCCGTCCATGAGGCGGAAGACAGCGCTCGCTTATCAGGCGCTCGCGGAACCCGAGATTTTCGGCGAGCCCGCACGATTGCAGACGCCTTCGATCGCCGCGGACGCTGACAACCGAACCCGATTGCTGCGACAATTCAGCCTTTCCCCGATTGATTTCGTCGTCTTCGTTCCGGGCGCCGAGTTCGGCCCTGCGAAGCGATGGCCCTCTCGGCACTGGATCGCCTTGGCCGAACGTCTCGATCGGATCGGTCTGAGAATCGTCTTGCTGGGCACGAAAAACGACGCCGCCATAGGCGCGGAGATCGCGGCTGGCAGATCGGGAGTTCTCGATCTGATGGGTCGAACCCGGCTCGAGGATGCGATCGACCTCCTCTCCGCCGCGCGGCTCGCGGTCACCAACGACTCCGGACTGATGCACGTCGCCGCCGCTTTGGGGACCAAGGTCGCGGCGGTCTATGGTTCGACGTCGCCAGAAGATACGCCCGCGCTTTCTCCAGCGAGCCGCTTCGTTTCTCTCGGTCTGCCGTGTTCCCCATGTCGAAAACGAGTCTGTCCGCTCGGTCATTTCGATTGCCTCCAGAAGCTCGAAGCGGTCGAAGTTGCTCGAGCGCTCGCGAGCCTGGATTCTGGCTTGGCGTCGCGTATGGCCTGAGACGGCTCTCCCCTTGCCGGGGCGCTCTTGGTCCAGAAGGCCCGGGGCGCGCGTATGTCGTTGACCCCGTCATCATATCAGGCATAAAACACGGTTCTGAGGCAAGCCATTGAAACTGCCGAGCATTTTATTCGTATCGACCATGGACGGGGACCCCTGGGGCGGTTCTGAAGAGTTGTGGTCGAGAACCGCGTTCGACCTTGCCAGTCGAGGATTCTCGGTAGCCGCCAGCGTGGTCGGGTGGGAGCCACCGCACCCACGCGTATTGGAGCTGGCCAAGGGCGGCATTGATCTGAGCTTTCGGCCCCTACGGTATCCGCAGTGGAAACGGACATTGCGCAGGGTTCGTTCTCGCTGGAAGTCTCCCTTGGTTCTCGAGGTGGAAAGGCAGATCCACCTCGGGGAGCCGGCGCTCGTTGTGCTGTCGGACGGTGGAGCATTTCCGAACGTGGAATTGTTGGAGATGTGCGTCGCCGGGGGAGTGCGATTCGTGACGATTGGGCAGGCGAACTCTGAATCCTCGTGGATGACGGACGATATCGCGGAGCGCTTCCGCGCGACGCTCCCCAAAGCGCTGCGCTGTTTCTTCGTGTCGCAAGCGAATCGTCGATTGGCGATGAAACAGCTCGGATGCGAACTACCTAACGCCGAGGTCGTCTGGAATCCGTTCAACATCGAATTTGGCGCCGCTCCTCCCTTCCCAACCTATTCCGAGGACGAGGGATTGCTGTTGGCCTGCGTCGCGCGATTGCATCCCCCGTCCAAAGGGCAGGATATTCTCCTGGAAGCGCTCGCAAGCCCCATCTGGGCCGATAGAAAGTGGCGATTACATCTCTGCGGCGAGGGGAAAATGAGGGACGGCCTCGAGCGGATGACGAGGCAGTTTGGCATTTCCGACCGGGTGGTCATGGCCGGTCACATTCCCGTCGACAAAGTTTGGAGCGAGAATCAGGTGCTCGTGATGCCCTCCCGCTTCGAGGGGCTTCCCTTGGCGATCGTCGAGGCGATGCTGTGCGGTCGAACGATCGTCGCTACCGACGTGGGGGGGAATTCAGAGGTCATAGATGACGGCGTAACCGGATTTCTCGCAAAGGCGCCTACGGCGCCCGCCTTGTTGGAGGCGCTCGAGAGACTTTGGATGAGGCGAGCCCAGGTGGAGGACATCGGCCGAGTGGCGGCAGCGCGGATCCGCCAGCTTGTTCCGCCGGATCCTATCGAGGTCTTCTCGAGAAAGCTCAGGCAGATGATTCAACAAGAGCGGTCGGCAAACGCGAAGTCCGTCGGGGCGATCGATACGATCGCGCGCATACGTGGGGAGGCGCCGGAACAATAAGAAACGGAACAGTTCGGTCGATGCGCTCGCCGCGTTCGCCGTCGAGGCGGAATCCGCGGATTGGGCGCTGCTCTATTTCGCCGGACACGGGATCGAGATGGCCGGCACGAACTATCTCATTCCCGTCGATGCGCGGCTGGCCAGGGATACATCCGTGCAGTTCGAGGCGGTGCCGCTCAATCAGGCGATGGCCGCGGTGGAGGGCGCTCGCAAGCTGCGAATCGTCATCCTCGACGCCTGTCGCGCCAACCCCTTCGCCAACACGATGCGGCTGTCGGTCGCCTCGCGCGCGCCGAACCGCGGCTTGGCGCCCCCGCCCGAGCCCGACCCCGGCATGCTCGTCGTCTACGCGGCGAAGGAGGGAGAGTTCGCCGCCGACGGCGAAGGCGCCAACAGCCCCTTCGCAGCCGGCCTGGTCAGGGAGCTGGCTCAGCCGGGAATCGAAGTCCGCCGCGTGTTCGATCTGGTGCGCGACGACGTCATCGACGCGACCAGCGGCCACCAGCACCCGTTCACCTACGGCAGCCTGTCGGGGCGCCAGGATTTCTATTTCAAGGCGGGCAATTGAGCGGGGGGCCAGAATGGTGTCGTAGCTGTCGTTCGCATTTGATAGAGCAGACAATTTTTCGGTAGTGTTCACGAAACATAAATCATTGTGGAATACACTGCGAATTATCACTACACGTTACTTCGATTCCTGGGAAAAAATAAAATCATCGTGCTCCCTCGCAGCCAAACGAACATATTCAGCGAGACAGATGTCATGGTGATCCGTAATCGCAGCAATGCCTAGTCCTTTAGCCTTACACGTTGCGATATAAGCTTCCGCCCATGCGCGACGAGCATTCTCATTTTGCTCGCCGCCACCGGCTAGTGATGTAGTC
>Ga0209139_10000950_pt1 | contig 10475 bp, 11 predicted proteins | sample BogFormECP14_OM3_FD_188246 | JGI IMG/M metagenome (GOLD analysis project Ga0209139, IMG submission 188246) | Bog forest soil microbial communities from Calvert Island, British Columbia, Canada - ECP14_OM3 (SPAdes) (version 2) | ecosystem: Environmental > Aquatic > Freshwater > Wetlands > Bog ...
CCGAATCCCATGTTTGGCTGCGAAAGCAGTTCGATAATGCTGATTGTGGCGGAGCTGACGTTCGACGTCACAATCTTGTCCAGGCTGGGAGCCACCCAGACCATGTGAGTCCTATCCTGGCCGGTGCCCATGACCCAGTCGATCAGTTTCGTCGAAGGATTGTAGCGCCCGATCGCTTTGCTGGTTTCCGCGGTGAAATAAAGTTCGCCACCCGCGAATTCCACTCCGTGCGCTCCGCGAAGCGCTCCCAGATCAATGGTGTCCAGCGCCTTCTGCGCCACCAGATCGATTACAGAGATCATATGCAGCGAGCTTTGCGCCCCGCCATAGTTCGTAATGAATGCCAGCTTTCCGTCTTCCGAGGCAATAACCTCGTGCGGGTCTGGCCCCGCCGGCACCTTGGCCACTGTTTTTAAGCTCACCGGATCGATAATGTCGAGCTGCGTCCCATTCTTCTCCAGAATCAAGAGTGCCTTCGAAGGTGTCTGCGCCGTAGCACCTAGACCCAAAAGCAAGAATGAACCCAAGCATCCCATCATTGCCTTAAAACCCCTGCGAAGTTCCATTGGATTTCCTTCCCGCTGATTTTCCCCAGCAATCCAAACAGACGCTCTGTGCACGGTACGCTACTCCTGCCCTCGACACAACGCACCCCCGCCAGTGCACGCCCCAAACTTTTCCCAGCAACAAATCCCCCGGTTTCGTGTTTGTAAACCTAGGCCCACACAGTCCCAGCAGCTCGAAAAAAGAACGGTAATATTGATTGCACATCTATTTCAGGAGGAAGATTATGTCGATTCTCTCAGGATTTCGTAGGCTGCTTCTTGCCGCCGCGATTGCTGCGCCTATGCTCACCCTGCCGGTCGCGCACGCGCAAATCGCCGTCGGTGTCGGTATCTCCGTGCGCGTTGCTCCACCCGCTCTTCCCGTGTACGTGCAGCCTCCGCTCCCCGCTCCGGGCTATCTCTGGACCCCCGGCTATTGGGCCTACGGAGACGCGGGCTACTATTGGGTTCCGGGTGTTTGGGTGCAACCGCCCCGGGTTGGCGTTCTTTGGACTCCGGGCTATTGGGGCTTCGCTGGCGGCATTTATGGCTGGCACGCTGGCTATTGGGGCCCGCACATCGGCTTCTACGGCGGAGTTAACTACGGCTTCGGCTACGGCGGCGTCGGTTTCGTCGGCGGCGAGTGGCGCGGTGGAGCATTTGCCTACAACCACGCTGTCGCGAACTTCGGCGGCGTCCATGTGACCAACGTCTACGAGAACCGCACCATCGTCACGCAGAACACCATCGTCAACAACGAGCACGTCAGCTTCAACGGCGGCGTGGGCATCCACGCGCGTGCCTCTGAAACAGAGCTGAGAGCTGGCAACGAGGAGCATTTCCAGCCAACCGCCAATCAAATGCAGCACGAACATTTCGCTGCTCAGGACCGTTCCCAGCTCGCTTCCGTAAACCACGGAACTCCCGGGACTCCAGCGGCCTCCAACGTGAACGCCTATCATCAGGTAGCGCAGCAGCACTCACAGTCGCAGCCGATATCAGCTGCCGACCGCAGCACTGGCCGCAGCTACAACCCCAACACCCGTGAAGCCAATCAGGATCAGCGCATCGCCAATGGGCTCCGCAGCGGCCAGATGACCTCCGGCGAAGCCGCCAAGGCCGAGCGCACTCAGTCGAAGATCGACCAGCAGGTTCACAACGATCGCGCTGCCAACGGTGGCAAGTTGACCGGCCAGGAGAAACAGCAGATCAACGGCGAACAAAACGCGGCCAGCCGCCAGATCTACGACGAAAAACACAACGGCAACACCGTCAAACCCAACGCCGTCGACAACCGCGAAGCCAATCAGCAGCAGCGCACGGCCAACGGCCTTCGCAGTGGTCAGATGACTTCTGGCGAGGCCGCCAAAACCAACGCCAACCAGGCCAAGACGGCCCAACAAGTTCACAACGACCGTACCGCTAACGGCGGCGCACTCAACGCTGAGCAAAAAAAGCAGATCAACAAAGAGCAAAATAAGAATAGCAAACAGATCCACAACGAAAAACACAACGACAAGACCACCAAACCGGCGAAGTGAATGGGCCGCTAACTAGCTGCAAGGGCTGCAATACAAACCAATCAAGTCGTAAGAGCGAACGACTGGCGAAAATGCCAGCCGTTCGCTTTTGCTTTACACGTGTTCGGAATTGGTTTGGAGGGTCAGGCACCTCTGATCGGAAGATTCATATTGGATTGGTTTTGAGTCGACCTGTTGACTGTTGGGTTCAGCATCCCAGCCGCTCCAGACGGAAGCCTAGGCAGTCAATCCTTCTTCCCAAATTTCGCCTGGGCAGCTTCGATCAGCCACCGTCTCAATACGCCTAAATAGTGCGGATTTACATTATGAAAGCCAACTCCCATACCTTGGCCTGGCTGAGAATAGAGAACCGTGCCTTGAGACTCGAAATGCCTTCCTTCGGAATAGACCTTAAACAGGGCCATCAGCCCCTTTCCGAGCGGACTAGCCATTTCCATATAGCAACCGTAGAGACTCAGCTCCGTGACACGGGCGGGTATGCCGGAGGGAGAGCCTTTTTCAACAACTTCGGCCGTCGCGCTAAATGGATATCTGGGAGTTCGTCGCCGCTCATCTTCCACGAATTCCTCCCGGTTGGCAGTTGCGGGATTCTATCGTTAGTTGGGCAGGCTAAGGGTTAAAATAATCGCTAAAATAGGGCGAAAGTAGGGGAGAAAGTACGGGAGGGGGTGGCGCCTAAGCAACTTCTGTTCAAACAAAGGGACTTACGTACTATTAGACTTTTCCGCTTTTCTACCCATGATACGCAAGTATGCCTAACCTCTACTTTTGCCAGCCGCACGCGAAGAATCAGGGAATGTTGCGTGCGGTGCTCTCCGTAAATGAGTGCGATCGAGTGGTCAGCAAGCATCCCGTCACATTCTTTGGTGATAGGTTCCCCAGTCTTTCCGAGGGACTGACGGACGGCGGTGACTTTGCTGTTCTGAAATTCGCCGCGGAAGAGACATTCGGAGACTGGCGCCCCGGCTTCTACCGGCTCGATTCGGACTTGGTGGCGCTAAATGATGCGCTGCGAGACCTGCAGAGATAAGCTCTACCTTCTTTTCTCTCTTAACTCTTTTTTGTTGTTTATGCTGCGTGATGCCTGCCGAACTGTCCACAGACCAGCCAGGAAACCATTTCTTCTTTGGTGTCCAATTCAGCGCAGAATTACATCGCCCATACCGGAAAAATGGTATTGTAAGGTTGCCTATCAGGTTCGACACACCAGGCACTCACGCATTCAATTAAGCAGATCGCCCGGAGAAATCATGGAATTAGTCGCCACACAAGAAGCGCGGCCGTGGGAACGCCCATTCTGGAAGCCAGTCCACGGTAAAGAGGGCGTGTTTGCATACCTCGTCCTCATTCATGTGCTTGCGTTCGTTGGCTTGATCTTGTTCCCTCTGCCTAGCCTGAAAGTGGTCGGCTTGGCGCTTCTGTTTATTGCATTCGGCGGCCTCGGTACTACGGTTTGCTATCACCGCCTGCTGGCGCACAAGACCCTTAAGGTCAATAAGTTTGTTGAGCAGGTACTCATCTTTTGGGCAGTTTTCAACGGCTCCGGCCATCCCGCAAGCTGGGTGGCTTACCACCGGCTTCATCATTCCGTGACGGACACTCCCGATGATATTTCCAGCCCCAAGCAAGGCGGCTTCTGGTGGGCACACTTGCGCTGGCTGTATCAGACGCAACCCGCGGATAAAAAGCGCTGGGCTCCGGAATTGACGAAGGGCATGTATACCGCGTGGGGCTGGCTCGAAACTCCCGTCATCATTCTCTCGCTCTTCTCTGGATTTCTGCTGGGCTTCGGTTGGATGGGCTTTTTTTGGATCGGCGCGATTCGCCTGGTTTACACGCTGCACATGCAATGCCTCGTCAATAGCCTCACGCATCTCGGACACGCCAAAGAAGGTATCGAGGACTCCAGCATGAACGTCTGGTGGCTCGGGCCCTTCCAAATTACGGCCTGGGGCGAGAATTGGCACGCTAATCATCATTCTCATGCCGGCTCCGCGCGCCTCGGACTGCGCTGGTGGCAAACGGATATCGGCTGGTACTTCATCTGGACTCTCGAGCGCGTCGGTCTCGCGCACAGCGTTAAGCGCCCGCGTATTTCTTAGTCAGCTTTTAGTGCCGCCAAAAACGCACTCGCGGCGATGTTACGATCGACGCATGTACGCACAGAAATTCAAAGTGGATGTCGTCATTCGCGGCGAAAGCCGCGCCTGCCCGCTGGATTGGCTCGATCAATTTTGTATGCGCAATTTTACGAATTCCGCGGATTTCGACGACACGCTTCCATTGGCGGATGGCCAGATTGAAGCCAGCTTCCGCTTGACGCCGGAGCGCTTTGCGGAAGGTCTGGGGGGGTGGCTCACGCAACGCGGCAAAGGTGAGGGTCAGGCGGTCGTCGTGCAAGTCACTCCGGCAGAATCCGCACCTAACGCTTGAACTGGAATCAAGGCTTGCTCGTTGTCGGAGTTACGCCGCGGAGTCGCGTTTCTCGCCGTTGATAGCCCCACGAATAGCGGGCAGAGCCGCCAGAGTAGCTGCGGCGCCCGCCGCGACCATGTCCGGTGTCTTCGTGAAATCATCCCAAACGAACGGTTTCACGTCTGGCTCGATAATCACGTCAGCCTGCTGGCGCCAAGTGAGATCGGTGTGGCGCTGAATGATGTTGAAGGAGCGGCTGAGAACATCGGTGAACGTACGGGGCTGTTCGAGATTGCCGGCTTCAAGATAGACGGCGATCACCACGTCTGCCCCGAGAAGCAACGCTCCTTCCACGGGAACAGGCGAAGTCAAAAATCCATCCACTAAGGTGCGGCCTTCATATTGAATGGGCACGAACAGTCCCGGATAGGCGCACGACGCGCGCAGCGGTAGACCGATGGGGCCGCGCGTGTAGTAAACCGAGACGCCAGCGTTGATGTCGGTCGTGGCGATCGCCAGAGGAATGGCCATCTCCTCGAAAGTTTTCACCGGAGTGAATTTGGCGAGAAATCTTTCCAATCGCTGATTGGTGGCGAGCCCAAGCCAGGAGGGTGTCCAGCGGCCGAAATCGGTGAAGCTGGTGGTCGTGCCAATGCGCTCCATTTCGTCGAGCGAAGTGCCAGCGCAGAAAGCCGCGCCAATGAGTGCGCCCACGCTCGTGCCGGCGACGAAATCGATGGGTATGCCGGCCTCGCGCAGAACGCGCAAGACGCCAATGTGGGCAATGCCCCGCGCGAAGCCTCCCGCCAGGGCGAGGCCGACCCGAGGCCGCTCCGTGGGTTTGCGCTCATCGGGCTCGGCCAGCGAGAGCAGCCTGTCTTTTGCAGACTGGAGCCATCCGATGGCGTCCGTCACTTTGCCAGGACTCATTCTCACCATACTGTAACGCGCGTTCTGTGGCGGGACCATAGTTCGTTTGACCAGGGGATAGCGGTTTTGTAACCTGTCCACTTGTCTCAAAATTTAGAAGGGCCCGAAAAAGGTAAGCCATGAAACGTCGAATCGAGAAGGCAGCAGTGTTGGGAGCGGGAACCATGGGTTCGCGTATCGCCGCACATTTGGCTAACGCAGGGCTGCCATGCATTTTGTTGGACATCGTTCCGCCAGATCTAAAGCCCTGCGCACCCGCGGGAGATCGCAACAAAATTGTGCGAGCGGGGCTGGAAGCGGCGAAAAAATCGAAGCCTGCGGCCTTTTTCACACCGGCACTGGCGGAGAGAGTTTCTATAGGAAATTTTGAAGACGACTTGGCACGTTGCGCCGAAGCCGACTGGATTATCGAGGTTGTAGCGGAAAATCTCGAGATTAAAAGGAATTTGCTGTCGCGCGTGGCGCAATTCCGCAAGCCCGGTGCGATTGTCACAACAAATACTTCAGGATTGCCGGTGCACTTGATCGCGGAATCCATGAGCGAAGAGTTTCAACAGCATTGGGCCGGGACCCACTTTTTCAATCCCCCACGCTACATGAAATTGGTGGAAGTGATTCCTGGGCCGAAAACCTCCAGCGACGTGATCGAGACTCTCCACGATTTTTGTGACCGCAGATTGGGCAAAGGAGTGGTGATTGCCAAGGACACGCCGAACTTCATTGCCAACCGCATTGGAACATTTTCCATGCTCAATGCCATTCGGCTCATGACAACTCTTGGGATAACCATCGAAGAAGTGGACGCCTGCACGGGACCCGCGGTTGGCTGGCCGAAATCCGCAACGTTTCGCACCGCGGATCTCGTTGGGCTGGATGTGCTTATCCACGTTATCAAAAATATTTACGAGACCGCGCCAAACGATGAGTCGCACGAAATGTATAAGGTACCGGCACTCATCGAAGAAATGTCGCGGCGCGGGTGGCTTGGCGACAAAACTGGGCAGGGCTTTTACAAAAAAGTGAAAGGCGAAGGCGAAAAGGAAATTTTGACGCTGGACGTCAACACCATGGATTATCGTCCCCGCCAGAAGGCGAAATTTGCGTCACTGGAAATGGGAAAGGCGATTGAGGATACGCGAGAGCGTCTGCGCGCGCTGGTAAGTCCAATCCTCGAAGGACAAAGAGGCGACAAAGCGCAGCAGTTCATCTGGGGTGGGCTATCGGAGATGTGCCTTTACGCTGCTCGGCGGGTGCCTGAAATTTCAGACAGCGTCGTGGATGTGGACCACGCACTGCAGTGGGGATTCGCGTGGGAGATGGGACCGTTTGAAATGATGGATGCGATCGGCGTGAGAGCGTTCGCCTCGCAAATCCAAAAAGAAGGCCGCGCGATTCCTCCTGCGATTGAAAAAGTTCTGGCGAGCGGCAGAACAGGATTTTACGAATCGGAAAAAGGCAAAACGACGGTTTTTGATGTCACCACTAGCACGCCAGAGCCGCTCGAAACGCCCGCGGGCATCATCATTCTCAAATCGCAAAAAGAAGCGGGCCGCGAGATCGAGCGCAACTCAGGCGCAAGTTTGATCGACCTGGGCGATGGCGTGGTCTGCTGTGAATTTCACGCGAAGATGAACGCTATCGGCGCGGATTTGATATCCATGCTGCACAAGGGATTGAAGCGGCTGGACGCGGACTTCGACGCCATGGTCATCGCCAACCAGGCTGCCAATTTTTCCGTCGGCGCAAACATCATGCTCATGCTGGTCGCAGCCCAGGAACAAGAGTGGGACGATCTGCACATGGCCGTGAAGCAATTTCAGAACGTGAATCTTGGATTGAAATATGCGCCGAAGCCGGTGGTCGCTGCGCCGCAAGGAATGGCGCTCGGCGGAGGATGCGAAATCGGCTTGCATGCCGCGAAAATTCAGGCTGCCGCGGAAGCGTATATCGGTCTGGTGGAAGTAGGCGTCGGTTTGATCCCCGGCGGCGGCGGAACGAAGGAAATGTTGATTCGCGCCAACGAACACGCGGCCGGCAGCGAAGACTTAGATTTGTTTCATGCGTTGAAACCCGTGTTCGAAACGATTGCCACCGCCAAAGTAGGCACGAGCGCGGAAGACAGCCGTGCACTTGGTTTCTTGCGCCGCGAAGACGGCGTTTCCATGAATCGCGATCGCCTCGTGGGCGACGCCAAAGAAGCTGCGCTAGCACTAGTGCGCGGCGGTTACAAGCCACTCGCAGCAAGCTGGCAAGAGGGTGCGCAGACCACGCAGATCAAAGTGCTCGGCGAACAATTTTTGGCTGGCGCAAAGTTGGTGATTCATATGATGCAGCGCGGCGGCTACATTACCGACTACGACGCGCACGTCGGACGGAAGCTCGCAAGTATCCTCGCCGGCGGTCTGCTGACCGCGTCTCAACTCGTCAGCGAACAATACGTGCTGGACCTCGAGCGCGAAGCTTTCGTCTCCCTCTGCGGCGAAAAGAAAACACAAGAACGTATGGCCTTCACATTAAAAACAGGCAAACCGCTGAGGAATTAGACGCCCGGCTTCTCGAGCCATCTTGCCTCGGCTACAATACCGGCCTATGATTACGAGTAGCCATGGCAAGCACAATCATCTCTCCGCGCAATAACGAAGCAAAGATCGCACTGAGTGTACAAGTGTGGAAAGAAGGAACCACCCGCATTGCCTACACTCCCGAACTGGATATATCCAGTTGTGGCAAGACGGTCGCACAAGCCAAGTCGCGTTTGCGCGAAGCTGTTTCTCTCTTCCTGCAAGAAGCAGTCCGCATGGGATCGTTGGGCGCAATTTTAGAGGAATCAGGATTCGAGCGGCGGGGCAAGACTTATCGCCTGCGGCCAGTGCTCGCCCGTGAAAAAATCAAGCTTGCCCTTCCCGCGGCCTAGCGGCTTGTTTGATGCCGCGAATCGTTCCAATCCACTATCGCAAATTGGTCCGTGTTCTTGAAATGGAAGGATTTACATTTGTGCGCGAGCGTGGGGACCACATGATTTTCACCAAGACCGGAGTCCTGCGCCCAATTGTCGTCCCACGCTACGACACGTTACCGGGTTTCATTATCAAGAACGTATTGAGGACGGCCCAAATCAGTCGCGAGAGATACCTGGAACTTACGAATCGGCTCTAACTATCGGAGGCAATAAACGCTTCTACACTACAGGCACTGAGAAATGTTCGTGCGCGATGCGCAGTTTGCCAGAGGCGTCGCGATGCATCACATGCGTAGCCCGAACAGTCTCCAGCCTTTCGGCCATACGTTTGCCGCCCACGTCGCGGCCGCTCGCCTGAAATTGGAACGTGTAGCTGGCGACGCCCGCATCGCTTCCGCACAAAACAATGTCGATCGGGCTCAGTTTCAGTTCCATTCGCGTATCCGGGTTGAAGTATTCGCGTGAACGGCGCATCGCACCCAGCCTTCCCGGTTCGCTGCGGCCCATGGCCACCTGAAAAACAGTGCTCCCCGGCGCATAAAAATTGTTCAGTTCTTCCTCTGACTTGGCCAAAAACGTAGTCCAAAACAGTTCGACGGCCTTGCGTATGTCTTCGGCGGTCAGTTTTGTGGTGACGACACCCATGAGTGGCCCCCAAGTCGGCTTCCTGCATTCTTTCTTTTATTACTTTACGCGATGCCGCAAGCTCCAGCGGGGTAATTCGGTGATAGTTGCCGAAGCTATAAAGAGCGGCCGGCGAGAGGTTCGAGGAAATAACGCATAGAAACGCATAGAATCGTACTACAATGGCGGTTTCAGTATAGAGAAAATGTCACACTATGGTTGAGGAGACTTCGATGTACCGAGCCGCACTATTGCCGCCTCGAGAAGCGTCGAGGATCCTGGGAATCAGCTATCCCACGCTGAAGCAGTGGATCTATCGCGGGAAAATCAAAACGGTGAAGACTCCCGGCGGCCATCACCGTATCCCGGAAAGTGAAATCGACCGCATGATTCCCAAGAAACTGGACCGCGGGGATATCGCCACTCGCCGCGGCAATTTCCGAAAAATCAGCGGTCGCAACCAGTTGCATGGCCGTGTGTTAGCCGTCAAATACAGCGGCCTGCTGGCACAGGTGACGATGGCCATCGGCGAGCAGCACATCACCGCCATTATCACGGCGGATGCCGCGAAGGAGATGCGGCTGAAACCGGGGGAGCGAGCAGCTGCCCTGATTAAGTCCACCGAGGTAATGATTCTGCGTGCGTGAAGATGGGACAACTCGTGACCGCTGGAGAACAAAAATGTTAAGCCGTCGAGCGTTATTGCTGATCGTACTGATGGCGCTGTCCCTGGCGAGTGCCGCGCGCGCGCAAGAAATTCGCGTGGCTGCCGCCGCCGATTTAAAATTTGCCATGCAGGATATCGCGGCTCAATTCGAGAAGCAGTCGGGGACGAAAGTGGACGTCACCTACGGCTCGAGCGGAAACTTCTTCTCGCAACTGCAAAACGGCGCGCCGTTCGATCTTTTCTTTTCGGCGGACATGGATTATCCGCGCCAGCTCATCACCGCGGACGCGGCCGACGGCGCAACCCTGTATCAATATGCGATTGGGAAGCTGGTGCTGTGGGTTCCGGCAGACTCGCCGCTCGATGTCGAGCACAAAGGCATGCAGATTCTTCTCGACCCCAGCGTAAAAAAAATATCGATCGCTAATCCGCAGCATGCTCCGTATGGGCGGGCCGCAGCGGCGGCGCTCAAGCACTACGGACTTTACGACCAGCTCTCCGACCGGCTGGTTCTCGGCGAGAACATTTCCCAGGCAGCGCAGTTTGTGGAATCGGGCAACGCGCAGGCCGGGTTCGTAGCGCTGGCCCATGCGAGCGCGCCCGCCATGAAGGGAAAAGGCAAGTACTGGGAAGTTCCGGCGGAGGCCTACCCACCACTAGCGCAGGGCGTGGTCGTACTGTCGCACTCGCAGCACAAGCACGAAGCAGCGGCATTCGCCGAGTACGTCAAGGAGTCTGGCGACCTGCTGCGCAAGTACGGGTTCACGCTGCCGTAGGTAGCCTCCGTGTCCCCT
>Ga0209139_10000951_pt1 | contig 10468 bp, 7 predicted proteins | sample BogFormECP14_OM3_FD_188246 | JGI IMG/M metagenome (GOLD analysis project Ga0209139, IMG submission 188246) | Bog forest soil microbial communities from Calvert Island, British Columbia, Canada - ECP14_OM3 (SPAdes) (version 2) | ecosystem: Environmental > Aquatic > Freshwater > Wetlands > Bog ...
CATCTCTCTAGGAGGCTGCGGAAAAAAGAGCAAAAGCAATTCCTCAGGCGCTAAAGCGCATTGGTAGCCAAGCACTTAATGTCGGAGCTAAAGCTCCGACCCCCTGAAAACCAGAGTTTTTCCGCAACCTGCTAGTGCGGAGGGGCTAGCTGAAGGATTAGGACTTGGCCGTTCGAATGGAAAGAGCCGCCGGTGGCGGTTTTAGCGGATAGCACGGGATTGTCTGGGAGGAAGTGGGTGACTTCGGATACTTGGCCCGTGGCGGCCAGGGTTTTTTCCACGTAGTCGCGCTCCTGATCAATCGCAGGGTCGATTTTGTGGGTGATGGCGGTCAAGTCTTTGCTGCGGTCGTCGTGGGCGAAGCCGACGTCGTGGGTGGCGGCGCCGACCCAGAGGGTTTGGCCGTTGACGGTGAGTGGGGACTTCCAGAGGCGGAGGTGGTGGCGCGAGGCGACCACCTGGATGGGTTCGGCGTGGGCCCAGCCGTAGTCCTGGATGCGGCCGAAGAGATAGAGCTGGCTCATGGGCATGGTTAGATAGGATTCTTTGGACATGCTGGCCATGATGCCGGTGAGGAGGGTGTCTTTGACGTCGGCATCGACTCTTACCCATCCAGCAGATTTGAAGGCTTTTTCCATGGCGGATTGCGGGCCGAGGATCAGGAAATTGACCATGTCGCCGGGGGCGCCAGATTTGTCGGAGACGCGGCGGGGGATTCGAGCGAAGAGGGAGTTGTCGATGCCGGGGATGGCGGGGACGGAACGGGCGGTGACAAAGGTGGAAGTTGGGTCGGGGGCGTAGATGGCGATTTCAACGGTATAGGTGCCGTCGGCGGTGTCGTCGAAGGTTTGGTTGATGCCGATGGAGAGGCGGCCCGCGGCTGGGACGAGGAGATCGCGCTTGGCGCCGACTAGGAATGGATCGGCAATGTTGCTATCGCCGATGCGGGCGATGAGAGCGCCGCGGCCGACGTCGTTGTCTGGGAGGATGCGGAGGAGATCTTTGAAGTTGCGGGGGAGGCCTGCTGGGGAATTGTCGGATTTGGCGTCCGGGTAGCGGAGGGAGCCGGTGGCGGAGAAGATTAGGCGTTGGCCGGGGTGGAGGTCGATGGTGGTGTCGACCCAGAGTTGGTCGCCGGTGAGTTGGATTTCCTGGGTTAGGAGTAGTTTGGTGAGTGGTGGGGCGGGAGTTGAAATGGATTGCGCGGACTGGTTTGCGTAGGCACAGAGGAGGGTTGCCGCGGGCAAAGCGTGGGCCTGGGAGATTGCGATGATGGCGGATAGGATTGATGCGGCTGCTACTCGTGATCGGCGGATCATTTATTTTTGACGTGGATGGAGTTTGTAAGGTGCACTAGAGATTCCACCATTTATGGCGGGCCATCCTTGGGGAATTCCGGTGCATCGGTACTGTTACAGATGGGTGGGGTGGGTGCAAGAGTTGCTCTGTGGCGAATGCTGGGGCTTCGTTGGACGTGGCATGAGGCTGAGAGGCTACGCGACGGAGAGGCGACGCTGCTGCGACCGCGCACAGGCAAGAGTGCCTGTGCTACGCAACTGCGATTGCGCGGAGGGCGGTTCGTTGCGAGAATGGTTGGCTTGGGGTGAGGACAAATTGGGGATGCTGCGTTTCCACATGAATAAATCAAGGCTTGTTGCGGTGCGGGGTTGGTGCGGTGGGGTGTTGATGGTGGCGCTGTTGTGCGGGGTGTCTGCTGCGCAGGGACAGGCGCCAGCTAGTGCGCCATCGGGGGCTCCTTCGGCTGGACAGGATTCGAAGGCGTCTGGGGCGCAAGCTGGGGCTCCGCCGCGGCGGGTGATTGCTCCGGTGGCGCAGAGTAGCGTTAGCGTGGATGGCAGCGAGGCGATGTTTACGACGATGTGCGCGCTGCTGGCGGCGGGGTTTGAGGCGGACGTTAGCACCGAGCATTGGTCGGCGTATCGCGTGCAGATGCGGCAAATTTTGCAGGCGCAGCAGGGGCCGGCGGTAGAGGCGCTGCGGCAATTTTATCGCGAGCATCAGTTGAATGATCCGGGAGCGATGCTGTCGCGGTATTTGTGGTTTGGGCTAGTGTCCGGGCCGGCGCCGCGGTTCACGCCGATCTTGCGGCGGGATGAGTTGCCGCCGGAAGTGCTGGTGCTCGAAGGATTCAGCGAGATTCTTGCGGCGTATTACAAGGAACAAAGGATCGGGCAGTTGTGGCGGCAGGTGCAGCCGGTGTATGCGCGCGAGATCGAGCAGATGCACGACAAGGTGTCGGACATCGTGTTCATTACTTCAGCGTATTTGCGGGAGATTATCGATCCGAACGGAGTGCGGACGTTTTCGATTGTGGTGGAACCGCTGGTGGGGCGAATCACCAACGTGCGGAATTATGGCGATCACTATGCGCTGGTGTTGAGCGGTGGAGAGGATGGCGTGCCGGTCGACGTGGTGCGGCATGCGTTTCTGCATTATTTGATGGATCCGCTGCCGCTGGAGTATTCCCACGTGGTGGTGACCAAGCGAGCGCTGTTTGACCGGGCGGCGCAAGCGCCGCGGCTAGAGCCGGATCTAAAGGATGATTTTCCGTCGTACGTGGCGGAGTGCATGGTGCGCGCGGTGGAGATCAAGCTGAAGAAAATATCTCCCGGAGAGCGCGAAGCGGCGCTGGTGCGCGCAGACGTGGACGGGTACGTGCTGGTGCGGCCGATCTTTGTGGGTCTGGCGGGCTTTGAAGGTTCGGAGCCGGCGATGAATTTGTATTTTCCGGATTTGATCCGCGGGATCGATGTAAGCGCGGAGACGAAGAGGATCGCGGTGCTGACGTTTGCGCCGGAGGCCCCGGCGAGCGCGGGGAAGGAGCTCTCGACGGAAGAGTTGGCGAGGCGGCGGGCGTTGCGACCGGCGACCTTGCCGGACGATGCGCAGGCTATCGCGGATTTGACGGAGGGCGAGCAGAAACTGGCGGAGAAGGATACGCGCGCGGCGGAAGCGGCATTTCAGCGGGTGCTGGCGAGATATCCGGACCAGCCGCGAGCCTTGTATGGATTGGGAATGGTGGCGGTGCTGGATCACGATGCGGCGCGGGCCAAGGAAGTGTTTGGAAGGTTGACGGACGGAGAGCATGCAGCGACGCAAGACCCCATGGTGATGGCGTGGTCGCATATTTATCTGGGACGAATTTATGACGACGAGGGGCATGCGGATCGCGCGAAGACGCAGTTTGAGGCGGCGCTCAGCGTGCAGGGGTTGCCGGCGCGGGCGCGGGATGCCGCGCAGAAGGGGCTCGATGAAGTGAGCATAGAGAAGCCGGCGGCGCAGCCGTAAGCGCGCGACGTTTTCAGGACGTGGGAACGAAAATCTGAATTGCGGAGAAGTGTATCTTAGAAGTGTGGGGATGTGGGCTGCGTTAAGGAAGGATAGGAAGTGAAACGCAGAGACACAGAGGACGCAGAGAAAAATACCCGGCTCGCCGGTGGTTTAAAGATTTTAAATATGGAGGAGGTTGGAAAATGACAGCGAAGTCCGGAATGCGAATTGGAATGATGTTTGCGGCGGGGATTTTCGGTTTGGGTTTGGGAAGCGCAACCCGAGCGCAGGGCGGGTACGGGCAGGCTCCGACGCTGGCAGGGGGGCAGGGCGCCGGGGCGCAACAGGCTCCGGGACAGGCAAAAGCCGATAAAAACGGCGTGCCGCTGGACACGGCGCCGCCGGTGAATGCGGAAGAAGATGCGGCGTATAAGGCGTTCGCGGAGACGCCGAACGCGGACGCGCAGCAGAAGATCGTGGTGGGTGAGGCGTTCGACAAGAAGTATCCGAGCAGCCGCTACCGGTCGCTGCTGTATTCGACGATGACGCAGTTGTACCTGCAAACGAACCAGGTGCAGAAGATGGAAGAGGTCGGCGATAAAGAGGTGCAACTGACGCCGACGGACGTGCAGACCATGGCGATTCTGGGCCAGACCATTCCGCGGGCGATCGGCAGCACGGCGGGCGCGGACCGGGAGAAGGAGCTGGCGAAGGCGGAAGATTATTCGAAGCGCGCGATTGAGGTGACGCCGACGATCAGCAAGCCGGCAAGTATCACGGACGAGCAGTTTGCAAATGCAAAAAACGTAACGCTGGCGATGGCGCACGGCGGGCTGGGGCTGGTGTATTTTCGGCGAGGGAAATACGACGAAGCGATTCCGGAGCTAGACCAATCGGTGAAGATCGATCCGGAGCCCGATCCAGTGAATTATTATGTGCTGGGATTGGCGAACGAGAAGGCTTCGCACTTTCAAGATGCGGCGGCGGCGTTTACGAAATGTGCGAGCCTGCAAAGCGGCATGCAGGCGACGTGCAAGACGGGCGCCGACGAAGCGAAGAAGCTGGGTAATACACAGCTGAGCGTGCCAAAATAGACCCCGCGCCGCGGCCCGCGGCGAAACTATGCAGGAAGCGCAACTTACTGGCGACGCAGCGCTCGAAAAGCGGCTGGGGCACAGGTTTCTGCGTCCAGAGCTGCTGGTGCGGGCGCTGACGCATAGTTCGGCGGCGCCGGAGCGGCGTGTGGTCCGAGGGAGCGGCGAGGCGGCCGCCGATGCGGGCAGCGCCGGCGCAAGAGCCCATCTGGAAGTTCACCAGGACAATGAGCGGTTTGAATTTTTGGGCGATGCCGTCCTGGAATTGCTGGCCAGCGAGTACTTGGTGTTGACGTTTCCGGATTGGAGCGAGGGGCAACTCTCGAAGAGCCGGGCGCGTTTGGTGAATGCGCGGACGCTGGAGGCGGCGGCGCGGCGACTGCGGTTGGGAGAACATTTGCGGCTGGGGCGCGGGGAAGAGAAGACTGGCGGGCGCGAAAAACAAACGTTGCTGGCGGATGCGTTCGAGGCGGTGGTGGCGGCGGTGTATCTGGACGCGGGATTGCACAGCGCGCGGGACGTCTTGCATCGCGTGCTGTTTGAACAAGCGATCGTGGAACGCGGGGATAGCATTTCGGAATCGGACCGGAAGTCGGCCTTGCAGGAGTTTTTGCAAGGACGCCGGCAATCGCCCGCGGAGTATCGGGTGGCGCGCGAGACGGGGCCGGATCATCAGAAAACATTTGAGATTGAAGTGTGGGTGGAAGGTCAGTGTCTGGCGAATGGCGTAGGCAGCACGAAGAAGGAAGCGGAGCAACGAGCGGCACGCAGCGCGTTGGCACGGATCGCGTTGCTCGAAGCGCCGGGGCAAGAAGAAACAGTGGCAGAGCTCCCGAGGCGCGAAAAGAATGGCGGATGAATTGACGGACGTACAAGCGGGCGGAGCAGGAGCTTGCGCTTCCGGCGAGATGGTTTCCGCTGATGAGAGGCCGCAGGACGCGGTTGAACAACATCCCGCGGAAGAGCCCGGCACTGAACAGTTCGGCGCGGAACACCACGAAGATCAAACTACTATTTCTGAGTATCTTGAATCGCTGCTGGTGACGGTAATTTTGGCGCTCTTTGGCACCAGTTTTGTGGTGCAGGCGTTCAAGATTCCTTCGCCGTCGATGGAGCACACGCTGCTGGTGGGCGATCACCTGCTGGTGAACAAATTTATTTTTGGCGGGACGGGGGCGTGGTACGACAAGTTTTTGCCGTACCGGCCGATCGCGCGCGGGGACATCATTGTTTTTAAGTATCCGTACGCGGATCACCAGCACTTTGTGAAACGCGTGATCGGATTGCCTGGAGACCGGCTGAAACTGGTGGATCAGGAGATTTATATTAATGGGCACGTGCTGAACGAACCGTACGTGCAGCATGACCCCGCGGCGATGAGCGATCCGCTGAATTCTTATTTTCCGCCTCCGGCGAAGCTGATGATTTCTTCGCAGATGCTGCCGGAATGGGTGGAGGAGTTGCCGAAACATGTGGTGGGCGATGAGATTGTGGTGCCGCCGGGAAAATATTTTGCCATGGGGGATAACCGGGACCGGAGTTCGGATAGCCGGTATTGGGGATTTGTAGATCGCGACGCGATTATGGGGAGACCGTTTCTGATTTACTGGTCGGTGGATGCGACGAGCGCGGATTATGCGAGGGAGACTACGTTTTGGAGCAGGTTGAGGAGCGTGTTCGATAATATTGCGCATATGCCGGCACGGACGCGGTGGGGCAGGATGTTTCATACGGTGCATTGAGTGCGTGGAGTTGAGGGTTTTTGTTGATAGGCGTTTCCCTCCGTTGTCGGCTCGCTGGTTGCGGTCGCGCAAGAAAACAGATGCATCGCCGAAAACGCGATGGAAAACCGCACCGCGCTTCGTTCGGAATGACAATCTTCAGTGGCGGCTAAGACCTTAAGCGATACGAGTGAAGCGCTACGAGTGGGAACGCAGAGGCGATGGCAAGACCACGTAAATGGCTGAAGTTGGCGATGACGGTGCTGGCGCTGGTGGTGGTGGCGCAGGTGGCCGCGGGGGTGCTGGTGCGTACGGCGCTGGTGCATGCGTATTTGGTGGCTCATTTGGAGAGGGCCTTTGGGCGCGACGTGGTGGTGCGGCAGTTTGATGCGCAGGTGTTTCCGAGTTTGCGGCTGGATGCGAATGGCGTGACGGTGGGAGAAGATCCCGCTTTCGGCAACGAATATTTTTTGCGCGCGGAAAAATTGAGCGCGGGGCTGCGTTGGAGGGGCTTGCTCGGCGGTCATTTTGAGTTTGGCACGCTTTCGTTGACAAGGCCGAGTTTGATTTTGGTACGCAGCGGGCAGGGGCGGTGGAATTTGGAGGATTGGTTGCCACCGGCGAAAAACGAGGATGCGCGAACGGCGCGGATTTATGGGCCGCCGAGCGCGGTGGGCGCGGTGAACCGTTTGCAACGGATGGAGTTTGAAGATGGGCGGGTGAATTTTAAAATGGGGCTGGATAAGAAACCGTTCGCGTTTATTGGCGTGACGGGCAGCGTGGAGCAGGTTTCCGCGGGGCGCTGGCAATTGCAACTGGAGGCGCAACCGTGGCGCAGCGGGGTGGCGTTGCAATCGGCGGGGATTTTGCGCGTGCGCGGGGATGTGGCGGGGACGTCGGCGCGTTTGCAGCCGGCGAGAGTGGAGGTGCATTGGACGGAGGCGTCGCTGGCGGATTTGCTGCGGCTGTTTCGCGGGCAGGATTATGGCGTGCGAGGATCGTTTGCGCTGGACGTGATGGCGCAGAGTGGTATGGCGAATGGCGTGGTGAAACGCGAGCAAGCTGGCGGAGTGGCTGGTAATGGGGCCGGCGACGGGACGGGTGGGAAGCAACTACGCTCGGCGTCGGCGGCGGAAGATTCGCTGACGGTTGGGCCGGGCGATTGGACGTTTGCGTTGGCGGCGAGAATTGGCGGCGTGCATCGGTGGGACTTGACGGAGCGCGGGGATAATCCGCGCGTCGCGCTGCACGTTGGCGGGCATGGCAACATCGCTTCGCGCACGCTGGATGCCACGGAGATGAGCATCGAGGCGCCGGCTTCGAATTTCCGCGGCACGGTGCACGTGGACAAGGACGGGCCGGAACTGCGTGTGGATTCGGCGGGCGTACAGGCGAGCGATGTGCTGGCGTGGTGGCGGGCGTTCGAACCTGGCGTGGATGAAGAGCTAACCATCAGGCAGTACTTTACGGGATCCACTACGGTGCGCGGATGGCCGCCGCAGGTTGAGAATTTGGCATTTTCCAGCGATGGCGGGACGGCAAAGATTCCTGGTGTGAGCGAGCCGGTGCGGATAGGTGCGGTGCGCGGAGGACGGGAGCGCGACAAGTTGGTGATGGAGCCGGTGCGGCTGCAACTGGGCGGAGACGCGATTGTGCCGGCGGCAAAACGGCGCGTGAATGTGGCGCTGCACAACGCCGCAGATTTGACGGCGAGCCAGGATTTTGCGGGGCGTCAAGGCGGGATGGAAATCGAAGCGCAGGTGGACCAGATCGCGACCGTGTTGCGGGCCGCGGCGGCGATTGGGCGGCCGATCAATCACGGATGGGATTTGGACGGACGGGCGCAGGGCGCGATGCAATGGGATTGGTATCGCAAGCGTGGGGAACGGTGGAGCGGGAAGGTCGTGGTGTCCAAGGCGCATCTGGCGGTGGCGGGGCTGAACCAACAGTTGCAGGTGGGAAATGCCGCGGGAGTTTTTGATCACGGCAAGCACACCGTGTTGCTGGGGGCGGTGGATGGATTTGGCACGACATGGTCGGGGGCGATTCGCGAAAATCGCGACGGCGATGGGAATGCGCAGGCAGCGTGGAGTTTTAGTTTGCACGGCGCGGCACTGAATGCGGCGGATGTGGACCGGTGGGTGGGGCCGCGGGCGCGTCCGAGTTGGCTGCAGAGTTTGCTGCGTTCGCTGGGTGGCGGGTCGGGCGATTCGTCAGGTGATGTGGGCGCGGCGGAAGCGAGTGGCGGGCTGGCGGTGCCCGGCGGGGTTTCGGCGAGTGAGTTGCTGCGGCGCGTGGATGCCGAGGGCGATTTGAGCGTGGATGCATTGGTGGTGGAGAAGCTTACATTTGAAAATGTGCATGTGACCGGACGGCTGCGCGGATTGCAGTTGGAAGCCAGCGAGATTGGCGCGCAATGGGCGGGGGGAAAAGTGCGGGGGGCGCTGGCGGCAAAATTTTTTCCGCGGCCGGCGTACGACATGACGGCGCAGCTCGAGGGAGTTAACCTGGCGCAGTTGCCGGTGATGCCGGAACTTTCCGAGCGGTGGAGCGGACTGGCGAGCGGCAAGGTGCATCTAACCACGGAAGGCGTGGGTCGCGTGGAGGTGCTGCAGAATCTGACGGGGCAGGGCAGCGTGGCGCTGCGCAATGTGGAGTTTCGCGGATGGGATGTGGGGGCCAGCGTGGCGGAGGGAGCGGCGCACGAGGGTACCTCGCGCTGGCTCAGCGGTGGCGGGAATTTTTCTTTGCGTAATCGGAAATTGCTGCTGGATAACCTGCGGCTGGATGGCGGGAAACAGGTGATCGTGGTGAATGGTTCGGTGGATTTTGCGCGGGACGCGGAGTTGCTGATCAGGAGCGCCGATGGCGAAAGAACCGCCAGCCGCGCGAACGCGGGTGGACGGCTGCTCAAAGTGAGCGGGCCGCTGGATGCTCCGCTGGTGACCAGCGAGGCCGCGGCGGGGCGGGGTTCGGCGAGTGTTGCAACGCCGTAAGTACCAATTTTGCGAGAGCGGTTTTCTTAGAACACAAATGCAAATGCAAAATAGCAGACGGGTGCGAGGTATCGCGCTTTTGGTATTTGTCGCCGGTATCGTCTCGTCGGCTGCGGCGGGGGACTCGCAGCGGCTGATTTGCGTGCCGACGTTGCAGGAAGGCCAGAAATTTGTTTATCGCGTGCGATACAAGACGCACAAGGTGACGCGTTCGGAGAGCCGCATCGCCACGCCGCTGGCGCCGGAAGAAGTGGATGGCGATACCGGACGATACGTGGCGGTGGAAGTAAAAAAGGTGCAGGGAGTTGGCAGCAGCCAGCGCGTGATGATGCGAACGCAACTATTGCCGACGGACGGCACGCCGCGCGCGGGGGACGATGGGGTGGTGGAGTTTACCTTGTTGCCGGACGGACGCACGGATGGTTTGCAGGGTTTTAATGTACTCGACGCCGATGAGCAGGCGCTGTGGCGGCAGTGGGTGGCGCAATTCGCGCTGGGGTGGACGTTCCCCGCAAAGGGCGTGAAGCCCGGAGAAAAATGGAAAACGGAAGAGCCGGTGGTTGGAGCGGCCTTAGCGAAATTAGTGTGGGAAAAGGATTACGAATACGTGCGCCAGGAAGCTTGCCCGCCGAGCGGCGAAGGTGAGAGCGGAAGTGCGCCCGCGCAAGCGGCAGGGCAGTGCGCGGTGGTGGTGACTACGTCCACGATGAAGCAGCACGGATCGCACGACGACGCTACGCCGGACGATTACAAACTGCATCTGTTGAAGACTAGCGGGGCGGCGCAGGGAAAGACCGACGTGCTGACATTTATTTCGCTGAAGACGCGCATGCTCGAACGCGCGAATGAAGATTCGGCGCAGATACTGGATGTGGTGGTGGCGAAGGCCGACGATTCGAACAAGGCGCATTTTAATGTGGAAGCGTCGAGCCACGCGGAAGTGATCCTCGTACAGTGAGGCGGCCGTGATGAAAAACGCAAAACCCACCTTCTGGCGCAGTGGCGTGGATCTCACGCGTAAGTCCCTGCTAGGTTTAGTCCTGCTACACATATTGGGCGCTGGCTGGTCAGGATGTCCATCGTCGATTCGACAATCGCCAAATTCAGGCGGTAACACGGATACAGCAGTCCGTGCATCGCAAGCTGAGAATAGGCTGAACGGACAGTCGCATATTGAGTTTGAAGTCGGCAACTCGGGTGAACTCCGGACGAAGGATGGAGTAGAAGTAGGATATACAGACTATTGGGCATCCGATGGGGAGAGCCTCCGGGTTCTATACAACGATGAGGGGGCGGCAGCATTCAGCAAGGAGGTCGGCGGCGCGGTAAGAATTGTCAAGCGTGGACCCAAACTTGACAGTAAAGG
>Ga0209139_10000953_pt1 | contig 10465 bp, 13 predicted proteins | sample BogFormECP14_OM3_FD_188246 | JGI IMG/M metagenome (GOLD analysis project Ga0209139, IMG submission 188246) | Bog forest soil microbial communities from Calvert Island, British Columbia, Canada - ECP14_OM3 (SPAdes) (version 2) | ecosystem: Environmental > Aquatic > Freshwater > Wetlands > Bog ...
CCCCGTTAATCAGGGATGTGGATTTGCAGGTTGCCGTCAACCGCAAGCAATCGCGATCACTTTCCGCAAGCCGACGGCCCCTGACGCCAGGGCCTCCGCCGTGACGGCTCGGACTCCTGCGCAGGTTGCGGTGGCACTCTCGTGTTAATGAATAATTGCTCAAGGAAGCCTATCTGTTAAACCATGCACCCAGCTGCGATACGCGACGTATGGGAAAGCATAAATTAGCGCAGGTGTCAGGGTTCAGAGATGAGGAAACAGAAATCGGGCACTCCAAAATCCACACTTGACATCGACTGATAATCCACTACCATATGGTTGTGGATAAGCTAGATACAACCTTTGCGGCTCTGTCTGATCCAACCCGCCGGGCGATGATCGAACGACTCTCTCATGGGCCTGCCTCTGTGCATGGATTGACGGAACCGTTTGCACTCTCGCAGCAGATGATTTCAAAACATATTGCCTACCTGGTGCGGGCGCGGATTGTGCTCAAGACGAAGCGCGGAAGAGAGAGCGTGTGCACGCTGAGACCAGAGGCGATAAAGACAGTTAGCGACTGGGCGATTAGCTATCGCCGATTCTGGGAAGAGCGTTTCGACAAGTTGGAATTGGTTGTGAATCAAATGAAAAAGGCGGAGGTCAGAAATGACAAAAAACACGGTTAACGAGACAGAGCGGATGGTTATCACTAGAGTTCGGCGCGACGTGAGGACGATATGCTGAGACGCGATTTCCTGAAGACTGCCACAGCGACTGCAGTGCTGACTGCGACCCTTCCCGTTCAAACCAAGGAGACCCCCACCATGTCGAATGCGAACTTTGCCGACGTCAATGGCCAGCATATCTTTTACAGCGTGCACGGCGCGGGCAAGCCGCTCATTCTTCTTCACGGGGGCATCAACCCAGACAGCTTCGGGAGCAATCTGGCCGAACTGGCCAAGGGCCGGCGGGTGATCGCCGTCCATCTCCAGGCGCATGGGCGCACGCCAGACACCGACAGGCCACTGCGCTGTGAAACGCTGGGCGACGATGTTGCCGCTCTGATCGGCCATCTGAAGCTCGGCAAGGCCGACGTAATGGGCTACTCGCTGGGTGCCGACGTCGCGCTGCAGACCGCCATCCGCCATCCGGACGTGGTCGACCGCCTCGTACTCGTGTCCGCGACGATGAGGAAGGACGGCTCTTATCCGGAGGTGGTGGCGGCCTTCAATCAGCTGGAGGCCAACGCTGCCACGATCGGCCCTGGCGTCAAGGCTTCGCCATTAGGGCAGGCCTATCCCGACGTCGATTGGACGAACCTCTTCAGCAAGGTCGGTGACCTGACCAAACGCCCCTTTGATTGGAGCGCCGACGTCGCCAAGGTTCAGGCTCGCACACTGCTGATCTTTGCCGACGCTGACTCAATCCGGCCCGAACACATGGTCGAGTTCTGGAAAGCGTTGGGAGGCGGCCAGCGCGAGGCCGGGATCGATGGCTCACTGCGGCCCGCAAACCAGTTCGCAATCGTGCCGAACACCACCCACTACACGATCGCCGTCGAGCCGATGCTGCCGAAGATCGTCGAGCGCTTCCTCGGAACCGCATAGAAGGCAGACGATCGCGGCGAGGCCCGCGAAGCGCTCACGGAGCGAGTTTCGACAAGTTGGAATTGGTTGTGAATCAAATGAAAAAGGCGGAGGTCAGAGATGACAAACAACACGGTTAACGAGAAAGAGCGGATGGTGATCACTAGAGTTTTTGATGCCCCACGCGCGTTGGTTTGGAAGGCGTGGACAGACCCGAAATATGTGATGCAGTGGTGGGGGCCGAAGGGTTTTACTGCGCCTTTTTGCGAGATGGATTTTCGCGTAGGAGGAAAATTTCTCTGCTGCATGAGAACGCCGGATGGGCAGGAGGGCTGGAATGCTGGGGAATACCACGAGATTGTTCTGCACGAGAAGATCGTTTACTCCATGTACTTTTCCGACTCGAAGGGAAACAAGGTTGAGCCTGAGGAGTATGGAATAGAACATGAGGCCATAGACGATGCGCACGACGTGGTTATTTTTGAGGATTTTGGAAACGGTCAGACGAAACTCACCCTCATTGGAAATGAAACCATGGAGAACGCAAAAAACAGCGGGCAACTAGAGGGCTGGAATGAGCAACTTGATAAAGTTGCTGCAGTTGTTGCGGGTCTGGCGCAGGCGAAATAGGAAGTTGAAGTTTTGATGATCGTCGCGCGCGAGATACAACTAAGGCTAGCGGCGGAGGCTCGTTAGAACGCGCTTCTCGCCGCTTGGCCAAATAGTCGCATTTCCGGCTAAGTGCCCCTTGGCTCAACTGTTGCCTTCAGGCCAATGCTCTCAGCGACTAATGTTGACCGGACAAGTTCGTTCCAGTACCCACATGGATTATTGCCCGTTAATCAAGACCTAGGCTGGCTCGTGATCGCGCCTCTTCTCGACTGTTTTTCCAAAGCGCGATAGCTGTCAATAAGCGACGATCAAACTAGAGTACCGCGGTGGGGAGTGGAATCCTGTCGTTCTGGAGACATCAGGGATTCTTGCGAAGAATCCCTTCCTTTTCCAACGCTTGCACGACAAGCTTCACCTCGTCCTTGATTAGCTTATCGGCGTTCTTGGGATTGAACGCGTCGCTGTAACCGATCCACACAAGATCTTCGTCGGGTGGTGTGGCGGAATAAAGCCCGGTCTCGATGCGAACGGTGGTGTCCTCGCGCAAATAGTCCGGGGTATAAACCTGCTGGTAAACGGCTCCGTAGTAGCCGTAGAAGCTGCGGTAGTAAGCGTACGGGACCGCGTAGCTGTGGCCCGGGATGAAAGTAGTCTTTTTATCGAACTTGATCAGACGCGAGATGATCACCGCGTCAATCTTGTGGTCGTGGATTTGGCCTTTGAGATAGTCGGTGTCCAGATGGGGCGAGTCTGGGCGGAACAAGATGGAGTTGCCGGGAACAGCTTCCAGACCGTCTCTGGAGAGCTTTGCCGCAAGAGCGTCTTCGAAATCCAAGCGCACGACCGGGTCTTCACTCATGCCGATAACAAGAATCCGGTAGAAGTGCTCGCCGGAAAAGCTGGGGTTCTTCCAACTCATGACCAGCTTGGACTTGGAATACGCCAAGGTACATGCGCTGAGAATGATCGCAGCAAGCAAGAATGCTTTTCGCCAGCTCATGTCGTCCAATTTATGGATCAATAGTTGCATCCGTGTTGCGTCAAGTCTAACACCGGGTGCGAGCGTCGCTGTTGATGAATCCGCTCATCACCCCTGACCAGCGGGCCGCACTTCGATAACTCCCGGTTAGTCGGATTACCGAACATGTTCGTCCCAGTACCCACTTCTCCGGAACCCCGTTAATCGGGACTTACGAGCGAATCGATGTCCGATGCCCTCATTTCCGTGATAAAGACGGGGCGGGGCAAAGGAGGGCCAATGCGCAAATGGGGCATCGTTGTGTCGGTGTGTTACGCCCTAATTGTCCTTGGAATGCTTGTTCCAGCGGCGGTCTATATCGTTGGTCCCTTGTACTGGCCTGACTTTCTGAAAAACATCATAAACACTTACCAAGAATGGCGTGTCTGGGTTTCCATCGTCATTGTGTTGCTTGGTCAGGTCTTGCTACTCTTCCTTTCCGTCGACACTTCCTGGAGACGAATGAAGCCGCGAGCGCATGTCGCTGTCTCTTGCGCCCTTGCCGGAATCCTTACTGCCTTGATTACTGTTTCGGCGACCCTTTCGCTAGGTTTCGCGGTTCGGGGTGACAGGTTCACCGACCCTCTAGACAGAGTCCCTCACGCGACAATTTATTTCTTCATAGCTTGCGGCTCTCTGTGGCTGCTCTGGGGAATATTCTTCTACGTCTATCTTCGAAAGTCCTCTGATGTGGTGACTCGAATCATTTCCTGGTTGCTCGGAGGTAGCGTGTTAGAACTCCTAATCGCTGTTCCCTGCCACATAATCGTCCGTCGCAGACACGACTGTAGCGCCCCTGTAGTCACGAGTTTCGGCATCGCCACCGGCATTGCCATCATGCTCTTGTGCTTTGGCCCCGGCGTACTCTTCCTCTACAAAAAGCGCCTCGACGCCTGCACGCCTCGCTCCTCCAGTTAGGCTATTTGGCCTTGCGGCAGACCGACTCCCGGTTAGTCGGATAACCGTACAAGTTCGTTCCAGTACCCACATCTCCGGTAACCCCGTTTACCAAGACTTAAGAATGTCGGCGGCACAATGCTTGTCATTTTGGCGTCTAAACATAGAATCGGTGTGCCTGCGGAGGAGCCTCCAAATGAGGAAGATAAGATTTGCGTTCGTTCTTCCTATAATTTTGTTGGTTATTTCAGCGACTTTATTGGTATGGGCAAATCAAGCCGCTTCGATCGTCTACCGAAGCCCCTGGCTGTTCTCGCTACGCGAGGTTTATATTGATGAGTGCGTGATCATGGTGAACACGGTCTCGCACGGTGTAAACGCCCCTGCACTTCTGTTCGCCCTATTGCTCCCAGTGCAAGATCGATTCATTTGGGGCGTCGATGTTGAGGATGTTTTATATCTAGCTAGCGTTTTGGGCTTATGGTACCTGGTGGGACGAGCCCTGGACCGCCAAAGATGCCCGACAGAACGCTACGATTTCACTGACCGACCTTGGTTCAATTGTCTCCTGATGGCTTGGGCAGTGCTCCTCTTTGTGACGGGTTCGTCGTCGGCTTACGAAATGACGCGGACTACTAACATGTATATTCACACCTACCTCAACCCTAACGTCTGGGCTATCGGCTTGGCTCTGGTATGGTCCTTCGTTTTATTCATTTTACCTGGGCAAAAACTCTTGCGATGGATTCGACGAAAGCGCGTCGACGCTGGCTCTGCCGTTTGATGCGATGCCAACATGATTGATCGCGTACCTGAGATAACTCCCGGTTAGTCGGCAAACCGGACATGTTCGTACTGGAGCCGACTTTTCCGGTTACCCGGTTAGTCGGGACTTACCACCGCGGAGGTGGTAGACTCCGCGAATCACGCATTCCATAGGTTACGAATTTGCTCCTCAGCGGCTTGACAACAACATTTCTGAAGGAATTCGCCTACGGTGTTTGGCTCACCTTGCCCCTGCTCTGAATCGAAGTTTCGGCGTTTTCACAGCCGATGAGAACTATCGCAGCCCCAAGTAGGACAAGTTTGGTCAGTCCGTTCCCATAACCTACCCATTCTCGTTCAGAAGAATCGCTTCGAGAGCGCGGGTAACTCGAAGGCCGGCGTCGTCTTAAAACATCAACCAGGAGTTAGAAACAACTTTGATGTGATGGCGAGTATCATTTACGCTCAGGAAGCCATGTCGAGCGTTGGACAGAGCTAGCCCGAGGGGTCATCTCCGGAACAAATGGACGCACACGAGCAAAATGACCAACCGAGACCGAACGTCATGCGAGGAGTGATACTGGATTATGACCACGTGCTCTGTCGGTCGCCGCGGGAAGAACATGTCGAACGGATGGCAACTGCGTTTGGCGTTGATCGCCATACCTTTTGGCGTCTGTACGAACAGCATCGCGGTCCTTTAGATAAAGGTGAAATCACTCCGTCAGTCTATTGGAAATCGCTGGCGCGCGACGCGGGTACCAAAGTAGATGCGTTTACGATCGAGCGGTTGGAAGACCTCGACATCGACATGTGGGATACGCTCGAAGAGCTGTTATTGGAATGGGTGCAGACGCTGCAGGCCAACGGTTACAAGACTGCTCTGCTCTCTAATTCGCCTCCACGTTTTGTGGCTCACCTGCGGAAGAATCGCCCCTGGCTGCGACTATTTGACGTCTGCGTCTTTTCCGCCGAGGTACACCTGATCAAGCCAGACCCGGCAATCTTTCGCTATGCCCTGGAAAAGCTCGGCGTAGACGCGGCCGACGCCCTGTTCATAGATGATCGTCTCTCCAACATTAGCGTGGCGCGATCGCTGGGAATTGAATCAATAAGGTTCACCTCGCTAATTCAACTGAATGGGCAGCTTAAAGATGCCGGTTTCTCGCAGCTAGTTCGAGTGCCGTGAGTTTTGCTCAACGACTTGAGACCAAATAACGAAGCAATTAGAACCACGCACGGAGACCGCAAACGCTCTGATTTTTGGGCTCGATCGAAACGAATCGCCGGTGCGCAGTCTTTGGCGGTTGAATCGTCAAAGAGGACTAGTTTCCAATCCACCCGCGAATGCTTCGCAACCCAGCTAGCTCCCGGTTAGTCGGGAAACCGGACAAGTTCGTTCCAGTACCCATATGGACGGTAACCCGTTAATCGGGAGTACGGAGCGTCTTTGAGCTGAGAACTCGCCCTATCTCAGTCTCATGTGGTAATCTGCGCTCAACGAGAATCAAGGCCCGCGGTCGGGCTGCCAAATACCACGTTAAGAACTTCAATTTTGCTCAGGAACTTTAATATACGGAGGATGAATCCATGACGAAACGACGAATTGGTGTGCTGCTTGGGTGCGCGTTACTCGCGGTTGCGGGTTCGGCTCAGACGCCGCCTGCCAAGAAGAGCGGGGGCGCGGCGAGCGGTGGGCCGGTGATGCCGGGGACCGAGCAATGGATGGACATTCCCGCGGCAGCGTTGGTGGGGACGCCGTCGGTGGAGATGGGCGGAACGCTGAAGATCGCCATTCTGCAGGGCGACCCGATGACCCCCGGCCGTTCATTCACGATTAGGCTTTCCGGAACGGATGGGACAAAGATTCCGCCGCACTGGCATCCGACGACAGAAAATGTAACGGTGATCAAGGGCACGTTTCTGCTAGGAATGGGCGCAAAGTGGGATGATGCCGCAATGAAAGAAGTCCCAACGGGCGGCTTCGTTTCCGCGCCTCCGCAAATGAGGCACTACGCGCAGTGCAAGGGCGATTGCGTCCTGCAGGTGAATGGAATTGCCCCGTTTCTGGTTAATTTTGTTGGGCCGGACGATCAGGGGCCTGCGAAAAAGGCGAATTAGTTTTGACGCTGACACCGACATTCGCATGCTGAAGTAAGCCAATCCGAAATACGCGAAGTTGAAGTGGAAGGGAAGCGCGCCAACCGTCTCTACTTTGCCCGATTCGTCGAGCCTGTGGAGTTCGTACTGGAGCCGACTTTACTGGCAGCGTTAATCAGGACTCAGCCCTCTAGCGGATTCCCCGCTTGCAATAGTTTCCGAGTTGGCGACCACCCGTCAAGAGCCCCGCCAATTCCGGAGCTTGTGAGTGTCGTCCTGCGTGGGTCAGAGTGGATCTGGAAGATGAGATAATCCACGCCTAAGGCAGTCGGGCTGCGGGAGTGCCGATCATGAAGTCTTCAGCGTTCATTGCAGCGAGTGCGGCGGTCATCTTGCTACTCGGCCTCGTGCACTTGCTTTACACCTTTCGCGGCCCCAATCTGCATCCTCGTGATCCAGACCTTACGGCCAGAATGATGGCCGTTTCCCCCGTTATCACCCGAGAAACTACAATGTGGCGGGCTTGGGTAGGCTTCAACGCGACTCACAGTTTCGGACTTATTCTCTTTGGCGCGCTGTACGGATACCTCGCGATTCGCCAGAGTTCATTGCTCTCTCACTCCTGGTTCTTGCTTGCACTTGGCTTCGCACTTCTGCTTGGCTATGTAGTGATCGCCAAGCTCTATTTTTTCTCAGCACCGTTTCGCGGCGTTGTGTTAGCGGCGGCTCTCTACCTTCTTGGAATCGTCCTCAATTTAGCGGAGTCGAAGCCGCGATGGGCGTCAGGGCGTTAATTAGGAGTCAGTCAGAGACATTGTGTGGTTGCCCATACCAACGCCTTCTATGTTCTTCGCTGAGAGCCGCCCAAGCCCTGCCGGTCTTCGACCGAAGCATGCAATGTCCCTTGTGTATCACGGAAAGAACGCTCGACGGCGGATTGGAGCCGCTCTCGCCACTCGACAAGTGCCGCTCTGCGCTCTTCGGGCAAGATCGACGTCAGCTCACTCACAAGGGCCTTCATTCGTCGCATCACCTGTACGCTGCTCGCACCGTAGGACAGAATTTCAGCGAACGCCAGAAGAAGAAAATCTTCCCAAGTGGGATAGGCAATTAAGAGTCGAAGTTTGCCCTGCCCGTCGCGAAACGCACCGATTTCCAATCGGCGCCGACCAAGGCGGATTAGTAAGTCTTCAATCTGATCCAGCGCCTGCACGGCGGTGGTCGGGTCATTGATCGCCGGTGAAAGCGCTTTGATCGCGATATCCACCAGCAAGCGGATGGCATATTTGGGGTCTTGCTCGAAAGTACGCTCATCGCCAAGGTCAATCGTATCTCGCAAGCCTTTCTCGGCGATGACGCCATTGCCTCCCCAAACGCGCAGAATCGCGGTCGAATCGAAGACTGCGTCGCCAACTGCAGCTAACATTTCAATTACGCATTCGGCCCGGCTGGCAAGTTGCATCAAAGCAGGGATATCGACCGACTGAACTACCTGCGGGTTCCCATGATGGACGAGAGTCTGGAGGCAGGGCGCTTGACCTATATCAGCCGAGCTCGCACTTGCAGGAGTCTCAATCGGTGGATAGAGACTCTCGATGATTTCACGTCCCTGATTGCCAGTGAAGATCAACATTCGATTGACTTGTAGCATGCCGACACGTTGGATCAGGCTGATGAACATGAAAATACTGACGATAAGCAATATGGTCACCGGCACCTCGCCGACCAGCGAAACTCGGCCCGAGCCGTCGCGGTCGACCCAGGCAAGCGCAGTCAGGGCGTAGAGAAATGTGGCCGTAAATACACCGAGAGCGTGAGACATCACGGGATCGCGGGCGATCCAGAGAACGAGGCGAGGAGAGTAGGCAGTAGCACTGAACTGCACCATCAAGAATGTGAGGGAGAATACGATGGCGGTCAGAGCGAGCATGCCGGTAGCAATCGCTGAGTAAACCCCAATTGCGGCGGGGACGCTTACGGTTGATGAAAATCCCGGCAGGAAGGCATACGCCATACGAGGAAATGAGAAACCAGTAAGCAGCGCTGCCGCTGCATATACGATCGGGATAAGCCATGCGCTGACCTGGGCGTTGCGCAGCTTGTGAGCCATTTTCCCTCCAGTCGAACAGATCGGAATTATATAGGGATAACCCACTGAACCTGCGATGACTCGCTTGTTAACTCCCGGCAAGTCGCGAAACCGGACAGGTTCGTCCTGGTACCCAAGTGGACGGTTAGCGCGTTTACCCGTACGAAGCACTCCAAACGGGGTTATAGGGAAGTGGGAAGACAGGAATAGAATGGCGCGGAGGGGTGGGAGGAGCCAATGCCGACGATTGAAGGGAAACGAGCGGGCCTTTGGATTGATGGTTATGTGAAGAAAGCGGGGAAGCTTGAGCGCGTGGCGAAGGCCGTACGGGCACTGGTGAAAAAGACAGTAAAAGAGAGTGAGGAGTATGTGAATCCGTGGAAGATTCCGTCATTTGATTCGCACGGACCGCTGTGCTGCTTCATGGCGGGCAAAGAACATGTGACGTTTGCTTTCATGCGCGGGGCAGCGCTACCGGACCCGGACAAGCTGCTGGAGGGAACGGGGAAGGGCGTGCGACACGTGAAACTGCGGAGCGTTGCCGAAGTGAAAAGGCCGGGCGTGAAGAAATTGATAGCTGAAGCGGCGAAGCTAAATAGGAAAGACCCACCGTCGGGAATGATGGTGGGAATGGAAAAGAGGAAGGCGAAAACGAAAAAGAGCTAGCGGAACGGGATGGAAATTGCCACAAAGCCGCAACCGTATGCCGAGCAATTTCCGCGGCAAGTCGCAAGCAATCCAAGTTGCCTGGTGAGTCAGATAACCGTCCAAGTCCGTCCTGGTACCCAAGTGGACGGTAACGGCGTTAATCAGGCACAACCGCGCGGGTACCATCAAACGATTTCGACGGCAGGCCGAGACAGACTGGTGCGCAAATCCGGCGTATGCCAGTTCACGTTCGTGCTTGCGAGCACCTTCGCGCCCGACTTGACAAAATCTTGGAAAAACAGGTTCTCATCCGATTTAGGACCACCATAGGAGAACCACTCCCACCGAACACGTTCTGCTGATTTTATTCGGAAAACAGATTTGCCCATGTTTAATCCGCCCGGACTCCAAACAGAAAGAACTTCACCCTCATCGAAATACAATCTCAAAATGTTTTGCGTTCCATCACACATTCGCAAAGTATGAACGTTGTCATTCGGTCTGCCAAACCACGCCCCCCAGAAACGCAATGTTCCCCGTTTTACGTGGGGTAAAGCCTTAGCTATTCTTTCGGCTATGTCTTGTGCCTCTTGTGCTTCATTCATCATGAAAGTTGTGTGTCCAGGCCTGGAGACGTATGAAGACGTTTTATAGCACAAATTCTTGGCTAACTCCTTCCATGAGAAGGCCGGTATGAGTCAAGTGTGTTTTTCTCTTTCTGTTGCTCTTTCTGTTTTCTCTCTCCTTCCTGTGAATTCCTTGCATTCG
>Ga0209139_10000955_pt1 | contig 10458 bp, 11 predicted proteins | sample BogFormECP14_OM3_FD_188246 | JGI IMG/M metagenome (GOLD analysis project Ga0209139, IMG submission 188246) | Bog forest soil microbial communities from Calvert Island, British Columbia, Canada - ECP14_OM3 (SPAdes) (version 2) | ecosystem: Environmental > Aquatic > Freshwater > Wetlands > Bog ...
GAAACGCACGGCGTCCAACGCGGAATTACTAGCGGCGCGACCGTTGCCGATTATTCAAGTAAAATTGCTTCGCTATGGGAAGCAAAGTCTCCAAGAAAATAAAGCCGGTTGTGGTTCCGAGAACGCTCCTGCGGAAAATCGGACACCGGCCCGGACAACCTGTCCAGTTTAAGCTTGAGGGTGAGCGCATCTTGGTGACGGTAACGCCGCGAAGAAAGAGCAAACGTAAGTTCAAGGCCAGGATTATCAAGGATCCGATTACCGGTTTCCCTGTCCTCGACACCGGGCCCGATGCGCCTGTCATGACGAATGAACATGTCGCCGAAATCCTAGCCGACTTTCCGTGATCTAACGGTTCAAAACCAGTCTACTGAGAAAACCGCGAAGATCCGGTAGGGGCCTGGCTCGGACTTAGTGAACGCGCCTTTATTGATGCTTGCCTCGGCCTCCTCGAAGGTCGCCAATAAGCAGTGGGCGTTGGTAGGAAGGTCTTGCGCCAGACTATTGCACGATAGGGGCGAATGCTCTGGCGAGCTCTTAGCCCAAAACGTAACCACGTCGAATCCCTCTAGTTGTTTGTTGACGGGAACCGTCACATTGGTGGTCATGCCCGGATCAGGCGCGAATGATTTCCAGGTCTGGCCGTCGAACTCGAGTTCATGAACCTCATAATAAAAAAGCCTTGCGCCTGCCAAGTCGGCGGCCTCTTCTTGGGCGACAGCGCGTAACATGTCCGGTGAATCAAATAGCCAGTAGCCGTTGTGTTTCCAATAATGGATGTAATCCGCAAAGTCTTCAGACTCGCAGCCGCTGAGCGAATAGATATCTTCAATTTGTGGCGCTTGGAGCCATTCCGGTCGCTTCACCACACGCTTTGCTAAATATCCGGCGGGTACCATAACAGCTAGATTACACGACCTAAAGTGCCAACGCTGGCTCGGCCTCCGGCCGACATTAACGACGTGACCGTTTCCGCTTATTCAAGTAAAATTGGCTTGCCATGCGAAGCAAGACTTCCAAGAAGAAACGCCAAGTAGTGGTGCCGAATACGCTGCTCAGAAAGATCGGGCATCGGTTGGGAGACCCTGTCGATTTCAAACTCAACGGCGAAGGCATCCTTGTGACTCCGCGAAGAAAGAGCAAGCGCAAGTTCAAGGCCCGCATAATCAAAGATCCGATTACGGGATATCCTGTGCTGACCGCCGGTCCCGGCGCACCTACCTTGACGAGCGAAAAAGTCGCGGAACTTCTCTCCGACTTTCCGTGAGATTTCTTCTAGACGTGAACGCTCTGTTGGCTTTTGGGGTATTCGAGCATCGTTTCCATCAGCGGGTGGCAGGGTGGGTGTACCGACTCGAGGCGATCGGAGTTCCCGATCTAGCGACCTGTTCGATTACGGAGCTCGGCTTCGTTCGAGTTCTCGCTCAATCCCCGCAGTTTGGATTCAACGTCCCTGAAGCTCGACAGTTGCTGCTGGAACTGAAGGCCGGAAATATTCCCAAGTTCACATTTCTGGACGACGGTCACGACATTGCAACGCTGCCTGATTGGGTCGTGACCGCGAAGCAGACCACTGATGGCCACCTCTTGCAGCTTGCTAACGCGAACGGAATGCTGCTCGCTACACTGGACGAAAACATCCCCGGGGCGTATTTAATCCCTGCGTAACCGATTTATCAGGAGAACTTGATGCTGGTGGTGATGGGTGCTGCGGCAACCGAGAAACAAGTCCGCGATGTTTGCGAGCGGATTGAGGCGCTGGGCTTGAAGGCGCATCCGATTCCGGGGGCGTTGCGAACGGCAATTGGGATTACTGGGAATAAGGGCTCACTGGATTTGGGCGTGCTGGAGTCGCTGCCTGGAGTGGTTGAGTGCATTCCCGTAAGCAAGCCTTATAAGCTGGTGAGCCGCGACGCGAAGGCTGAGGATACGATTGTGACCATTGCCACGCCCCTGGGCGATGTGCTGGTCGGCGGCGGGAATATTGCCATGGTCGCGGGGCCTTGCGCGGTGGAAACCGAAGAACAATGCTTCGCCATCGCCGAGCAAGTAGCGCCTACCGGCGTCAAATTGTTTCGCGGTGGGGCATACAAGCCGCGGACTTCGCCGTACAGTTTTCAGGGGCACGGCGAGGATGGCTTGAAAATTCTGGCCAACGTGCGCAAAAAATTTGGCTTCGGGATTATCACTGAAGCGGTGGACAACGAGTCGCTCGATTTGGTGGAAGAATACGCGGACGTGATCCAGATTGGCGCGCGCAATATGCAGAATTTTTCGCTGCTCAAACGAGCAGGGCGCGCAAAAAAGCCCGTGCTGCTGAAGCGCGGCATGTCCGCAACGCTGGACGAATTCTTGATGGCTGCGGAATACCTGCTTTCCGAAGGAAATTATCGCGTGATTATGTGCGAGCGGGGCGTGCGCACCTTCTCTGATTTTTCGCGCAATACGCTCGATTTGGCGGTGGTGCCCGCGGTGCAGCGGCGCAGCCACTTGCCGATCATGGTCGATCCAAGTCACGGCACCGGCAAGCGCAGCAAGGTGCTCCCGCTGTCACGCGCGGCGGTGGCTGTGGGCGCGGACGGCTTGCTGGTGGAGGTACACCACGAGCCGGACAAAGCGTGGTCCGATGGCGTGCAATCGATCATCCCGGAAGAGTTCGCCGAGTTGATGAGCGAAGTGCGGCAAATTGCCAACGTTCTGCACCGCGTTGTGAATTAGAATTCCCTGTGGATGCGCGCCTTCCGTAACTTTCGCGTCATTTTTTTGATCGTCGTGCTGCTCGCGGGATGCGTCGCGGAGTTGCTGCGCGAGCACCGGCCCTCGTTTCTGCGGCCAGGCTTGAAATTGTATGCCTACGTAACGACCGCCGGCGGCACCCTTACAGTGGTCGACCTCGTAAAGCTGGCCGCGGTAGGGCGAATCGATGTCGGGCCGCACCCTTCGGGGCTGCGCGCACATCCGACGCGCGCGGAAATTTGGGGCGCCAGCTCCGACGGCGGCTACTTGTGGGTGATCAACGCCCGCACCAGTCAAGTCGGCACGCGAATCCCGGTAGGGCTCGGCCCCTATTCGGTCGATTTCTCAAAAGATGGCCGGCGCGCCTACACAACTTCCTCAGGGACCAACACCTTGGTGGCTGTGGACTGCGAGTCGCACGCCATCCTCGGACGCGCCAAGACCGGCGCGTATCCCACACTCGCCTCGGCTACGCCCGACGGGAAATTATTGTTGGTAGTTAATCGCGGAGACAGCACGCTCGGAATCCATGACGCCGCCACGCTGCAGGAAAGGGCTCGCGTCCCGGTGGTATCCGCGCCCGAGGACGTCGCCATCCTGCCCGATGACACCATCGCTTTCGTCATGAGCCGCTCAGAGGCGCGCATTTCCGTGGTGGATTTGCAGCGCGGCGTGCTGCTCACCAACCTGCAGTTGGCAGGCAAGCCATCACAAATGATTCTCAAGCCAGACGGCGGCGAGCTTTACGTGATCTCTCCCGAAGCTCACGGCCTGCAGGTGATCAATACTTGGACGCACGAGATGGGAGATTATGTCCTGCTAGGCTCTACGCCCATGTACGGCGCTTTGCTGCCCGACGCCAGCGAACTCTTCGTCTCGGATAATGCCGCCGACCGCGTGGCGCCGGTGGATATCACCAATCGCAAAGTACATCAGCCCATTACGACGGGAGGATCTCCCGCAGCGCTCGCTTTCGATTCGAACGAGCGGCCCAGCCTACTTCTCGCCGTTAACCAAGGCTCCGGGGATTTGGCGGTGATCCGCATTAGCACAGACAATCCCGGCCTGCTAACGATGATCCCGGTCGGCGACGCGCCGAAAGAAGTGGTGGTCAAACTCTTTCAGTAAAGCTTTACCTAAGATTCGCTACTTAGTTTTTCTAGCCTTCTTCTTGAGACTTCGCGCACAAAACTAAGTTTACTGCGACGCGAGCGCCCAAGCCGCGTTTTCTTCGCCCAGCGGAATCTCAAGTAAAGCTTCCGATGGCAAAACATCCACAGGTAACCCGCCATGCCAAAGTGCAACGCCTACTTTAATCTTGGCGACGCCCTCGAGTTTTAGTTTATCTTTGCGAACCGCCACTTCCAGGATGGAATCGAAGGCGACCTCGGCGAAATCCTTTGGATTGAGCAGGCACGCGCGGCCTTGCTCGATGGCGAATTCAACGATGCGCCTGCGCACCACGCGCACGATGATCGTCATTTCTTCCGCGCCCCAAATGGTTACGCGAAACTCATGATCCTCAAGCTCCGCTAGAGCATCAAGAAACGGATCAACACGCAGGCAGAATCGCTCCTGCTCGAACCCGAAGCGCAGTTCATGGAGGTAGAAGACCCGTCCATGCATCGAGCCGCCGCGCCGTTCCGGCGAGTACAGGCCGGAGCTAAGCCACTCAAAGTAAGAGGTATCGCGGCCGTCCACTTTGATATTCAGCTGGTCTGCGGGAGCGATCTGCAACGCATGCTCCGCCTGGCGCTTGATCGGCTTGGCCAGTTCGTCGGGGGCTTCTTCGCCAATCGCCAGATAAATCGCGGTCAGGTGCTTTCTGAAAAGCGCGTCAAATTCCAGGTCATTGTCGGTGCTGTGCTCGGGGCCGTACCACCAGGTCCAGTCGCTGCCCTCCGCGGCCAGTAACGACTCCATCGCCGTTGCCAAGCCGGTCGCGGTCGGCGCTCCCTCGCGTCCCTCCGCGTGAGCGGTTGCGGCGCGGGCGTACGCCTCGCGCGCATCCCACAACAATTCCCACGCCTCAACGTCCTCGTGGTGTCCAATCCAAACGTCAAAATTGGCGTTAATCCACGAAGCTGGAAAAATTCCTCCGGTGGTGGGCACGTCGGTGGCGGCGGCAATCGCTTCACTGGCGGTAAGCGCGCGAAAGTCGCTATCGTTCTGCACCAAGCCGTAAAATTCGCGCAAAAACTGTCGCCCGTTGCCGGGATAGTATTCCCAGGCATTCTCGCCGTCGAGAAAGAGACAAATGGTAATCGGCTGCGCGCTCTGCGTTCTGTCCGCAAGGGAACGCAACCGTCCGTGAAGATCCACAGCCGCTGCTTGCGCATCCATGCGGCTATAGACAAATCCAACAAGATCGGAGAGATGGTGGTCGCGGAAGAGCCCGGTAATGCCCTTCTCACCCATCTGCACGCGCCAGGGTTTATACAAACGGTCGGCGTTTGCCGGAATACCCTGGGCATCGCGAAAAAACGCCACGTTTAAAGTGCGGCCCAAGACGCCCTCATCCGTCCCGAACCACTGAAATCCTTCTTCCGCCGCAATCGCCAGCGTCTGATCGGAGACCGAACCTTCCGACGGCCACAGCCCCGCGGGACGCACGCCAAAGGTGCGTTCATGATATTCGCGCGCCCGGCGCAACTGCTCTCGCGCATCCTCAGGCCGGCGGTACGCACGCCGTGGCAGTGGCGTGCTGGCGTTGGCCACGCGCGCGATGTCGGAATCGCAGACCAGCGGCAAAATGGGATGATAAAACGGCGTAGTGCTCAGCTCGATCTGCCCGCGCTGCGCCGCTTCGCGGTAAGCGGGCAGCACCAGTTTCAGAAACTCCAGCTGCTTCTCCTTCAATACCGCCTTGTCGTACTCGGTGAAATCTTTGCCCTTGCGAGCCAGTTTGCTCACCGCTTCTTCGCGCTCCAGCCACACTTCGTCCATCCACGCCAGTTGCGAGAGCACCTGCAGGTCGCGCCAGTCGCGCGAAGTAAAGGTCACCAGCGCCTGCGCGCCACCGGCCGGCCGCGACCATTCAAACAGCTCCACAAAGCGCGGCCAGCGCGCCATCAACCGCTCGTGATTCACTTGAAACGCCCGCGCCAGTATTTCAGCCTTATCCTCGCGCGTAAGCTCGCCGGTATCCTTGAACGCCAGCGCAAACCACGGCTCGTTGAACGTCCCGCTGGCATACTCCTCCAGCTGAACGCCCAGCGACGGCACAACATTAAAGGTGGCGTGGAAATTGGGGAATTCGCGCAGCACTTCGACCATGCCCCAGTAGTCTTTTAAGGCGTGCAGCCGCGTCCACGGCAAAACGTAACGTCCAGTTTCCGGATCGCGATACTGCGGTTGGTGCATATGCCACAGCACCACTAAATTCACTCGACTCATCGTTGGCCTGGTTGGCGCTTCCCTTGGTTGAATTGGTTGAACATGTAACGGGCTGCGAGGCCACAGCCGTTACCCCCAGTGTGAAATTCTACCCTGCCATCGCCGTTTCGCGGCGGCGTTCTTCAACTCGCGTATCGCATTAGTTTTCAGGTAGTTTTCAACAACTACGTTAATCAGGTGCGCTTGGATTCAGCGTCCGGGGCCCCGTCAAACGAGGTCAAACGAGGTCCGACGATTGCGCCACCCTTGCGGTTCATTGTATGTTTCGCTCAACCATGACCGAGATTAAGCATCGCTTCATCGAAACAAATGGCATCCGCATGCACCTCGCGGAGTGCGGCGCGGGGCCGCTCGTGGTGCTGTGCCACGGCTTCCCCGAATCCTGGTATTCCTGGCGCCACCAGATACTTGCGCTAGCGGAAGCCGGCTTCCATGCCGTCGCGCCAGACATGCGCGGCTACGGCCAGACCGACCGTCCCGAGGCCATCGATCAATACTCTTTACTTCACCTGGTGGGCGATATCGTCGGCGTGCTGGACGCTCTTGGCGCAGAAAACGCCGTGGTCGTCGGCCACGATTGGGGCGCACCCGTCGCTTGGCATTGCGCCTTGCTGCGCCCCGATCGCTTTCGCGCGGTGGTCGCATTGAGCGTGCCCTTCTGGCCGCGGCTCCCCGCTCGTCCCACCAGTTTCATGCCACAGAATGACGAGGCAATTTTCTATCAGCTTTATTTTCAAGAGCCGGGCGTTGCGGAAGCGGAACTCGAGCGCGATGTGCGCCGCACCATCCGCAGTGTGCTGTACGCCGCCTCCGGTGATGCCCCGCGTCGCGAAGCTTTCACTTCTTCCGGTGCTGATGGCGCCGCCCCGGCCAGGACCGACGTCGGAATGGTCCGCCGACAGGGTGGCTTTCTGTCCGGCCTCGCGGACCCGGAATCCTTGCCGCTATGGCTCACGACAGTCGACGTAGATTTCTACGTAGACGAATTCGACCGCACCGGCTTCCGCGGCCCGCTGAATTGGTATCGCAATATCGACCGCAATTGGGAGCTACTTGCATCGTTCGCTGGCAGCCGCATCAACGTCCCCGCACTCTACATCGCCGGAGACCGCGACCTCGTCGTGGGCTTCCGCGGCATGAGTCACATCATCGCCGGCCTTGCGTACTCGGTGCCGCAGCTTCGCGGTTCGCTCATGCTTCCCGGCTGCGGCCACTGGACGCAACAAGAACGCCCGCTCGAGGTCAATAAAGCGATGCTCGATTTCCTCGGGCAGCTTTAGACGCGCAAGGCTCGACACCTTGCGCGGCAGACCTTCGACGCTGCGTCGCCGGTCGAGATTCGCCGTTGAAATTATTTTGAACCTTGTTCCCCCGAGGCTCATCAAAGCAGTGGCGAACTTCCACGAGAGGACTAAATTATGGACTCCCTAAGAAATCTCCTGCAGCAAGCGCAAACCAAAGGCGTGGCCATCGGCCATTTTAATATTTCCGACCTGGTGCTCTTGAAAGCCGTCTTCACCTCCGCCCAGGATTTGCACGTGCCCGTACTGGTCGGTCTGTCCGAGGGCGAGCGCGAATTTATGGGCACCCGCGAAGCTGCCGCATTGGTGCGCACCCTCCGCGAGGAGTTCGACTACCCAATTTTTCTGAACGCCGATCACACCCACTCGCTTGCCAAGGCCGTCGAAGCTGCAAAGGCCGGCTTCGACTCCATCGTCTTCGACCTCTCCGCCCTGCCCTTTGAAGAAAATATTCGCCAGACCAAGCAAGGCGTCGAAGCCCTCAAATCCATCAATCCCGCCATTCTGGTGGAAGGAGAAATCGGCGACATCGGCACCGGCTCGGAAATTCACGATAAGGCCCCGGACATCGAAAAAGGCCTCTCCACGCCCGAAGAAGCCAAGCAGTTTGTGCAGGCCACCGGAGTGGACATTCTGGCCCCCGCGGTAGGCAACATGCACGGCATGCTCATGAGCATGGTGTCGGGAGAAACAAAAAAACACCTGCACATCGATCGCATCGCGGCCATCAAGCAGGCGGCCGGAACATTCCTAACGCTGCACGGCGGCTCCGGCACCGACGATGAGGATCTGCGCAAAGCTCTGGCCGCCGGAATCAACATCGTGCACATCAATACCGAATTGCGCGTCGCGTGGCGTGAAGGAGTGGAAAAGGGCCTGGCCAAAGACCCCAACGAGGTTTCGCCCTACAAAATCCTGCCCTTCGCGGTCACTTCCGTGAAACAGGTAGTCACCGCGCGCCTAAAGCTCTTCAACGAGCAACGGCACTTGGCGAAGGGCGTCTAGCGGCCGCCGCGTCTACGAATTCCAGGCCACGCGCGACAGCTGCTCTTTGCGTGATTGCCATTCCGCGCCAAACAAAATACGCGGTGCCACCTCCATCAGCCGCGGCGTAAGGATGAACACGCTCGCAGCGTTCCACGGACGCCCATCCCGCGTGCGATATTCGCGCGCGTTCAACGCGTCCGCCATGCTCTTGAACGAAACATCCTGCACGATCATTTCAGCCAGAAACTTCAGCGTCCGCACCTCCAGCGGATCGTCCTCGAGATGCCGGCAATCCGCCGCAATGCGCAGCCCAAACGGAATCTCCTCGGACCCGCGCTCCGCAACCGGCTCTTGCGGCTCGCCAGACACTTCCACTTCGCGCTCCCATTCCAGCGCCACCAGACTCCACCCCGCATCGTGCATCTTCGACAAATACGCCGACGTCGGCAGAATGCTCACCCGCTCACGCATGTGATCGATCTTTTTCACGGCCGCGCCTCCAAGTCTGCCCCGCACGACCAACATCCCGTACGAGCAGGAAATAGTTTTCGCCGCGTAGACCGGCGCAATTCGGCAGCCTTTCTGGACACAAACCTAAATCACAGAAAAATAGCCCGTTACTGGTCTACCGTGCCCCGCGAGTCCCGCGGAAATGTCCGCTCGTGGGACGCTCCGTCGCGTTGCAGGACACTGCCACGAGCAGACCATAACGCGCCGACCATTTTGTCCCTACCACTCACCTCTCATCCTGCCGCAGCATCGGAGGCCATGGAAATTCACATACGCGAAGCGAGTCTCGAACATCTGCCCCACCTCGTCCGTCACCGGCGAGCGATGTTCGAGGAAATGGGCTTCCGGGATGCCACCGTGCTGGATGGCGTGGACACGGTGTCGCACCAGTATTTCAGCGAAGCGCTGCGGCTCGGCACCTACAAAGCCTGGCTAGCGGAAGACTCAACCGGCGAAATCCTCGGCGGCGGCGGAATCGTCATTGCAAATTGGCCGGGCTACCCGGGCGAGATTCACGCAAAACGAGCATGGATTCTGAATATGTATACCGAGCCACGGGCGCGGCGTCGCGCCATCGCAAAACAGCTCCTGCAAACCATGATCGCGTGGTGCCGCGCCGAGGGATTCCGTGCCGTCTCTCTCCACGCCAGCCCCGCGGGGCGCCCGCTGTACGAATCAGTCGGCTTTCAACCAACCAACGAAATGGCGCTGAAGCTGTGACGCGCGGCACAGGTGGTCTGCTAATTAATCTGCGACTCGGCGGACAGCCCCTGATTGATACTCTTCAAAGACTGGAATCCGTCTTTCACCACCGTCGTCTTGATGTTCTCTCGGGTAACGAGCACCGGTTTTAGCAAAATAGTCGGCACTTTTACCTTGCCATTGTCGAGCGCCACTTTCGTCTCGACCTTTTCGCCCTTCGCCAGATGTACCGCTTCCTCCGCCGCTCTTTCCGCTTCCTCCGCGATCGGCTTATAAACGGTCATCGCCTGCGTGCCCTCGGCGACGCACACCACCGAGGCCAAGTCCGCATCCTGCCCGGACACCGGAATCTTGCCGGCCAAGTTATGTTCGCGCAGCGCCTGAATCGCGCCTCCGGCCATGCCGTCATTGGAAGCGAGCACCGCCGCGATGTCTCCGTGCGAAGAATCGATGGCCTGCAACATAAACAAATACGCCTGCGTGGGCACCCAATCCTGAATGTAACCGTCCGCGATCACTTTAATATCGCCTCGGTCGATGTACTGCTGCAAAACCCTCATCTGCGCGTCATGCAAAGTTTGCGCGCCTTGGTCATTGGGCGAACCCGCGATCAGCACATAATTTCCTCGTGGCGCGCGTTTCACCAGAAACTCGGCTTGCAGCTTGCCAATCTCCACGCGATCGAAACTCACGTACAAATCAATATCGCTGTTCAACACCAGCCGATCGTAGCTGATCACCTTCACGTTAGCGGCCTTCGCCGCCTCCACCATCCGGCCGGCTTTCGCTGTGTCGTGCGGCAGCAAAACCAGCACTTGAATGCCGG
>Ga0209139_10000956_pt1 | contig 10453 bp, 11 predicted proteins | sample BogFormECP14_OM3_FD_188246 | JGI IMG/M metagenome (GOLD analysis project Ga0209139, IMG submission 188246) | Bog forest soil microbial communities from Calvert Island, British Columbia, Canada - ECP14_OM3 (SPAdes) (version 2) | ecosystem: Environmental > Aquatic > Freshwater > Wetlands > Bog ...
GACCGGCGCTGCTATTGGGAAGACAAGCTCTCGAGTCTCGCTGAATGAGCGTGCGGCACGCATCGTCTCGTTTACGAACCGTGAAAATGACCTAAGCGAGCGCACCCGGCTCGACCCCGGCGAAGATGCACCATGGCCTTGAGGCCATACGTTCCCCTTTTCGTCAGCACGTCTTGTCCTCAAAGGCCGGCGGGGCGTTCGGAAATTCGCAGAGCGGTCATGCTTTCGATCAAAAACCCGCGTTCGAGGCAAAACTCGATCAACTCCTCACTTTGTCGATAAATCCCTCGCCCTTCCATTCGCCTCTTGCCACCGGAGATTTAGTCTACTAGTTTGATGGAATAAATTATTGGGACGCTTATGCCATATTGGCTCCACGACCTGTCCATGCCAAATGACCGGCGGCGTGAGCGCTTTGCGCGAGCCGCCGCGGCAGGCCGAGGAAGACCTCGACCTTGCCGACATTGTCGTCCAGCCTCGCGGCCTCAGAACAGCCTCTCAGAAGCGTCGCTATCGCGGCGCGCCCGGAAGCAACATCACCCAGGCGAAAGCACGCAACAAATCATTCGATGATGGCGGAGGAATTTGACCATGACCTGGCGATCTTCGCTTCAATACCTGTGGAAGGCGGCGCGAGCCGGCATTGCGCGCCTCAATCGCCTGCTCGCCGAGACAGGGAATTCAGACGGAGATATGATTTTCCACGTGCGCGATGCCGGGGACGAATGGCGATCAAAGAATCTCGGACGGAGCGCCGTCGACCCACGAAAACCATGAGCGCCGTTCAGGATCAATGTTAATTCTGGCCGAAAGGAACATGTGGCGTTGGGTTTTCTCCATCTGATCAATTTGCTTTACACGGCCTCGGGCTTCGCTGTCGGCATGCTGGTCGGCTTCACCGGCGTCGGCGGCGGCGCGTTGATGACCCCGCTCTTGGTCTTGCTGTTCGGCATCCACCCGGCAACCGCGGTCGGGACCGATCTTCTCTACGCCGGCGTCACGAAAATCAGCGGGTCCCTCGTCCATGGGCTCAACGATGCGATCGACTGGCGCGTAACCCGCCGGCTCGCGTCGGGCAGCGTTCCCGCGGCGGCGCTCTCGCTGCTGACGTTGTCGCGTCTCGGCGTGGACTCCAAGGGGACGAGCGCCGTGATCACGTCGACGCTGGGACTTGCCCTGATTCTGACGGCGGTTACGCTTATTTTTCGCCGCCGGCTTTTGGCGGCCGTCGCGGCGTTTCTGGACAGGCGCACCGACAAGGAAATCGCGTTGCTGACGATAACGCTTGGCGCTGTGCTCGGCGTGCTCGTGTCGATCTCTTCAGTCGGCGCGGGCGCCATCGGCGTGACGGTGTTGCTGATGCTCTATCCGAAAATGCCAACGGTGCGAATCGTCGGCACCGACATTGCGCATGCCGTGCCGCTCACGCTTCTTGCCGGCGCGGGTCATTGGTGGATGGGCTCGGTCGACTGGTTGCTGCTTGTCTCGCTGCTGTCGGGTTCGATACCGGGCATCGCGATCGGAAGCCATTTCGCCTCGCGCGTGCCGGATCGCGTATTGCGTCCCCTGATCGCCGGCACGCTCGCGCTCGTCGGCGGTAAGCTCGTTTTCTGACGGAAACTCGGGGCGGCGTCATGCGCGCGCCATTGTCATAGGCCGCGTGCGGTGCCTGTTGGCCGGCGGAGGTTCGCGCGCGCTCGTCCATTGGCGGGGAACCGATGATCAAGTGGGCTGGAGCGATGAGGAGGTTGCCCGCGCTATCGGCCTTTCTCCGGGACTTGGATTGAAGTAGGTCGCAGCCGCACCATATCGACCGCGGATCAGCGAGTTCCGTGCTGATCGGTTTTGGTTCTCTCAACGAGGATGACGCCTCCGATGCCAACGCTTTTCGATCCGATTACGGTCGGCGATCTCCGTCTTCCGAACCGCATCCTCTTGGCGCCGCTGACGCGCAACCGATCGAGCGGGCCCGGCAGAGTTCCGAACTCGTTGATGCGGGACTATTACGTCCAGCGCGCGAGTGCGGGCGCGATCATTACCGAGGCGACCTCAGTGACCCCGACGGGGGTCGGCTATCCGCACACGCCTGGCGTCTGGTCGCAGGAACAGGTGGACGGCTGGCGTCGCATAACCGAAGCCGTCCACGCCGCGGGCGGTCGCATTCTGATGCAGCTTTGGCACGTGGGCCGGATCTCCGATCCAAGCTATCACGATGGGGCGCTTCCGGTCGCGCCAAGCGCGATCGCCCCGCAGGGCCGCGTGAGCCTGTTGCGTCCCGAGCGGCCGTATGCGGTCCCCCGGGCGCTAGAGACTGAGGAGGTCGCTGGCGTTGTCGAAGCGTTCCGCGAGGGCGCCCGGAACGCCAAGACGGCGGGTTTCGACGGCGTCGAAATTCACGGCGCCAATGGCTATCTTCTTGATCAATTCCTGCAGGACGGCAGCAACAAGCGCGCCGATCAATACGGCGGCTCGGTCGAAAACCGCGCGCGGTTGATGCTCGATGTAACGGACGCCGTCGTCTCGGTCTGGGGCCGGGGCCGCGTCGGTATGCATCTCGCGCCGCGCGCAGATGCCCATGACATGGGCGACGGCGACCTCCCGGCGACGTTCGGCTATGTCGCGCGCGAGCTTGGCAAGCGGAAGATCGCCTTCATCTGCGCCCGAGAGTCCCTGAAGGAGCCGCGCCTGGGGCTGGAGCTCAAAACAGCCTTCGGTGGTGTTTATATCGCCAATGAAGGCTTCACGCCGGAGAGCGCCGCGGCGACGCTGGTCGCCGGCAAAGCGGATGCGGTCGCATTCGGGAAGCTGTTCATCGCCAATCCGGATCTACCACGCCGCATCGCGCTGAAAGCCCCCCTCAGCAACTGGGACTCCGCGACCTTTTATTCGCAAGGAGCGGAAGGATATACCAGTTACCCCAAGCTCGCCGAGGCCGCGGAATAGGAGCAGATCGGTTAGGTCCTGATCGTCGCGTTTGCGGTTCTCGATCTGAAGTCGGACAACGGTGGCCCAGACCTCCTTCGGCCGAAGGGGACGCTTCTGAACCACGAGACGGCCGTTCTCAACGCCGTCCATGTCTGCAATCCGTGGGAATGTCGTCAACGCCCCGGTCTGTGTTCACCATTCCTTGACGCATAGGGTCGGATCCCGAATTCCGTCGATCAACGAAAAACGCAAATATGAAAGTATTTCCAATGAAAGCGCTCGTCCTGGAGAAAAAAAACCAACTCACCTTGCGGGACATTGAACTCCCGCTGGAAGTTGGCCCGAACGACGTCAAGATAGCCCCCCATACCGTCGGCATCTGCGGCTCCGACGTGCACTACTACACGCATGGCGCAATTGGTAATTACATCGTTCGCCAACCCATGGTGCTCGGGCATGAGGCGGCGGGGGTCATTGTCGAAACAGGCTCGGCCGTCAGGAACCTAAAAGTTGGCGACCGCGTCTGCATGGAGCCAGGCGTTCCTAATCTTTCCTCAAGGGCAAGTAAGCTTGGCATCTATAATGTCGATCCAGAAGTAAGCTTCTGGGCTACGCCCCCAGTTCATGGCGTTTTAAGGCCGGAGGTCGTTCACCCGGCAGCCTTTACCTATCGACTGCCGGATCAAGTGACCTTCGCTGAGGGCGCGATGGTCGAACCCTTCGCGATCGGCATGCAGGCGGCCACGCGCGCACGGATCGCGCCGGGGATACAGCGGCGGTGATCGGTTGCGGTCCAATAGGAATCATGGTCGCGCTGGCTGCGTTGGCCGGAGGATGCAGCAAGGTTTACATATCCGACCTTAGCGCGCCGAAACTTGCCATTGCTGGTCAGTATCCTGGAATAGTCCCTGTTAACGCCGGAGAACAGTCGCTCGCTGATGTTATTTTAAAGGATACAGGAGGTTGGGGCGTCGACGTCCTGTTCGAGGCTAGCGGCAGCGCAAAGGTTTATCCCGATTTGTTCGCGCCTGCGCGGCCGGGCGGCGCTGTCGTATTGGTGGGGCTGCCGGTGGAACAGGTCGGCTTCAACGTTCCAGCGGCGGTAGCCAAGGAAATCCGAATTGAGACGGTGTTTCGCTACGCCAACATCTATGAGCGTGCACTTCAGCTGATAGCGTCCGGCAAAGTGAATTTGAAACCCGTGATCACTGGCACCTTCCACTTCTCCGAAAGCATCCAAGCCTTCGAACGCGCCGCCAAAGGACTTCCGTCCGATGTTAAATTGCAGATCCTCCTTGATGAAGAAAGGGCCTAAACGAATCGAGGATGAACTGTAAGCGGCGTATCGGCCCACCTTTTCGGCGGTCGAGTCGACCTGGTCGTCGTCGCGGGCGGCTCGGCGAGGTGAATCGGCGAGCCGAGGGCCTCCTCCAGAAAGACGGGGCCGTTATCGATTGTCGCCAACTCGGTGGGCACACCGAATCCCGCTTGCCGAACTCGCGCGGCGGATCGCGCCATGGACCGGCGGGGGTCGCCATCCTTGCCAAGCGGCAAAGGCGGAGTGCGTCCCCATTGCGGGATCGGTCGGAAGCAATCGAATCACGGCTGGCCGACAGTTTTCCAGCCTTGAATACGATCTTCGCGTCCGTGAGAACCGCCAGGTTCACCCCCGAGTCAATCGGCCATACCCCCGCGAAGTCTGCGAGCCCTGATATTCGAGGGTCGAGGCGCTACGGTGCGCGGAATGGTGAGAGGAACAATCGATGACCGAACCCGCGGGCGAATTCGAAGGCAAGCAGGCGCTCGTCACCGGCGCAGGCAAGGGGATCGGGAGGGCGACGGCGCGCCTGCTGGCGAGGCGCGGAGCGAAAGTGCTGGCGGTGAGCCGCTCCGCCGCCGACCTCGCCTCGCTGCAGACTGAAATCGGCGGCCGATCCTTTCCGGTCGATCTCGCGGACGCGGAGGCCACGCGCGCCGTCGTCCGGGCAGCTTTACCCTTCGACCTCTTGGTCAACTGCGCTGGCGCGACAACGCTCCAGCCCTTCGTGGATCTCACCACCGAAACATTCGAGCGGATCATTGCGGTCAATACCACCGCCCCGATGATCATCGCCCAGGAATACGCGCGCGATCGCATCGCGCGGGCGCTGCCGGGCTCGATCGTGAATGTGTCCAGCGACGCCGCATTCGTCGGCGTCATCGATCACACGGCCTATTGCGCCTCGAAGGGTGCGCTCGACGCCATGAGCCGCGTGATGGCGAACGAACTCGGCCCCCACCGCATCCGCGTCAACTGCATCAACCCGAACATCACGCTGACCGACATGGCGCGCAAAGCCTGGAGCGATCCGGGCCGGGCCGGCCCGCGGCTCGCCCGCCTGCCGCTCGGGCGTTTCCTGGAGCCGGATGAGGTCGCCGAGGCGATCGTCTATCTCCTCTCCGATCGGGCCGCGATGATCACCGGGGTGTCGCTCCGAGTCGACGGCGGTTTCAGCGTCACGTAAGGGCTACCGCCGCGTCGTGCCGCGCTCCACGAGCCTGGCCGGCACGATGACCCGTAGATCGCCCACCGGCTTGTGCGACTCCGCCGAGGCGCTCGGGATGGCCATCGCGTCGTCCACCATCCGCGCGCCGTCCTGCACGAAGGTCGTCAGATCGTAGGCAGCCCAGGAGGCGGCCGGGATGTCGTCGAACCCAGCCACGAGCGCATCGCGGGGCACAGGCTGCGAACGCGTCAGTGCGACGGTAAGCGGCCATCCCGAAGCAGGGCTCAATATTGCATGGAGTTCCCCACGAGTACTGAAGCGCGCGCCGCGTCGGATTGACACCGTTCGTCTGGTCGGGGTCCGAGAGTCGCGTGGACGGCGAACAGCCGACAAAGCGGCATTGTTTTCAGGTTGCTTGCTCGTCCAACGCCTTCTTGACGCGCGCAGGCGTAAACGGGGCTTGGCGCAACCTCACACCAGTCGCGTCGAATATTGCGTTTCCAACCGCGGCCGCCACCGGCGCGGTAGCGGCCTCGCCCGCGCCGAGCGGGCGTTCATGACGACGATCAATCAAGAAGATATCGAGCTTTGGAACATCTCGGAACGTAAGAATCGGATAGCTCGACCAGTCGGTGCTTGTGACGCGCGCGCGATCGAACGTCACTTCCTCGAATAGGGTTCGGCTCAGCGTCTGTAGGATGCAGCCTTCGACCTGCGCATGCACCGCGTCCGGATTGATCATCAAGCCGCAGTCGTGGGCGCACGCTACGCGGAGTACGCGTACGGCGCCGGTCGAGCGCTCGACGGTTGCCTCGACGCCCATCGCGACATAGTTCTCCGCCTGCTTGTAGTGAACGTACGCAATCCCCCGCCCCTCCAGCAGATCGCTCTTGCGCTCAAGCGGCGAGGCGCGCGGGGTCCAGTTCATCATTTGGCGGACCCGCTCGAGCGCCTCTCGACCCCGCGGATCGGATAAGAGTCCAAGCCTCAATGCGAGAGGATCTGCGTTGGCCGCCGCGGCGAGCTCATCAAAGAAACCGCACCGCGAAAACGTTCCCGATTTTGCCCGGCGCGCGCAGGTTCGAAACGCGCAATGGCGAGGTCGCCAGCCACCTGACTTCCGCGTGGACGTTCTCGATGGCGTAGGGCGGGTCGGAGTTCATTCCCGTGAATCCCGACTGGGACCCTCGTCCATCGTCGAGACCGGCGGCAACCGCCGCGAGCAACGGTATCCCGGCGTTGGGGGTATTCACAGGAGGCATCGCTACCGTTTCCCAAGCCGCAATGGATCCATCGGCGCTCAGCGCCGCCCGCAAATCAAGCAATTGCGGCGGCCCTTTGGGGTCCCACCCGTGCTCGTCCTCGCGCATCCACTGCGCGCGCACCGGGCGGCCGAGCTCCCGCGACAAGAGCGCCGCCTCGAAGGCGACATCGTCATTTCCGTTTGTTCCGTAGCTGCCGGAGCCATCCATATAGACGAGGCGAAGCTTCGCCCCATCGAGCCCCAACAGCTTCGCAATCGTCCAGCGCATGCGATGCGTCGACTGCGAGGCCGTCCAAACCGTACCGCCATTGTCGCGGATGTCGGCGACCGCGCAGGATGGACCCATCGAGGCGTGCGACTGGATCGGCCAAGAGTAAGTCGCATGGATAACCCGCTGCGCTTGATCGAGCACCGCGGGGGCATCGCCCACGCTGCGCAGCATCTCGACGCGCGCGACCGGGGTGGCGCGCACCGCCTCGAAGAGATTGTCTGAACCCGGCAGCGTCGCCGCCTCGCTCCAAGTCGCCTTAAGCTGACGCAACGCGCGTACCGCGTCCCACTCCCGCGGAGCTACGACGGCAAGAAAGTCCTTGATCCGAACGACCTTGGCGCCTGGAATATCCGCAATCGACGAAGCGTCGACATCATTGAGATGCGCCCCAATCGCCGGCGGCCGAACGACGCGCGCATGCGCCATGCCGTCGACGCGGTGATCCTGGACATAGGCGTGCCGGGCGGTCAGCTTTGCGGGAATGTCAGGACGCGCGTAGGAGGTTCCGACGACTGTGTAAGCATCGGGATTGCGCAGGGGCGCTGTCTTGTCGATGGGCAGTTCGAATGCCGCGCCGCCAATCAGCGACGCGAAACTCACAGCCCCACCGTCGCCGCGAGCGACCACCATGCCGTCGCTCGTCTCGAGATCACTAACGGGCCGATTAAGGGACGCCGAGGCGAGACTCAACAGCTGCGCGCGGGCGGTGGCGGCCGCTTGCCGGATCTGAACCCCGCCGACCATTATTCCAGTACTGCCCCCGGTCGAACCCTGATCGGGCGTAAGCGCAGTGTCGCCTTCGACCAGAGCGATCCGTCCCGGCGAAAGGCCAAGTTCCTCGGCGACGATCTGCCGGATTGCGGCGCGCGCTCCGGTTCCAAGGTCGACCTTCCCGGCGAACACAGTGACCCCGCCGTCCCGTGCGACGCTGAGAAAACCGTCAACGCTGTCGGCTGCGACTGTGTTGACGCTTGCCTCGGCGCCGCGCGGCAAGGAGAACGTGACGATGACAGTCGCGGCGCTGCAGAGGAGCGAGCGGCGCGTGATCGCGGTCATGGCTCAGCCCTCCCCCGCCGCGCGAAGAACAGCGGCAATCACCCGCGCATGACTGCCGCACCGGCAAAGATTTTGGGCGAGGGCTTCACGGACGTCGGTTTCAGTGGGATGCGGGCGGCGCGATAAAAGAGCGGTCGCGGTCATGATCATGCCGTTCGTGCAATACCCGCATTGAGCCGCCTGCTCCGCGATGAACGCTGCCTGCACTCTGCTGGGGCGATCCAGATCGCCTAGGCCTTCGAGCGTCTCGATCAACTTGCCGTGAGCGTCGATGGCGAGGGTCACACAGGAGCGCGCCGCCTCGCCGTCGATGATGACGCAGCAGGCGCCGCATTGGCCGAGGCCACATCCGAACTTGGGACCGCGCAGCCCGAGGTCATCTCGTAAGGCGTAAAGCAAAGGCATGTTGGGGTCGTCGACAGCGACCTTTTGTTCCTGCCCGTTCACCCTCAGCGTGATCTCGGTCATCGGCGCGTCTCCGGAGACTTTGTTGTCTAAAGTTATGTCAAGCGCATGGCGCTGTTCAACAGTATCCGCCAGGTCCAGTGATTGATTCGCGGCGCTGCAACTCGGCCAAAATCGACCTACCGTGCTCAGTTACGTGAGACCGGCGCGGGGCAGCTTCAGACTGCCCCGGAAGTGGCGAAAGGGCCGGGCTTGCCAGAACGGACAAGTCGGTCCAGATTTTCCCCGCAATCCTACCGCTAGCGTTCACAGCTGCGGATGTAACTGTGAGCGCGGCGCGGAGTCGAAGAATTGATCCCGCCTTTGGAACCAATCTTAAAGTTTGGCGCAACCGCGAGCCCAGTCGAACACCTCGATCTCGCGACCGCGATCAAGGTGTCGCAGGCGGTCTCGAGCGAGGTCGTTCCCGAAAAGTTGATCGACACGATCATGCGCACCGCGATCGAGCAGGCCGGCGCCGAGCGAGGTTTGTTGATCCGCCCGCGAGGGGTCGAGCAGCGGCTAGAGGCGGAAGCCACAGCCAGCGGCGACTCGGTCATTGTGCAGTTGCGCGACGAGCAGGCAGGCGCGGCTGCGCTGCCGGAATCGGTTCTCCACTACGTCTTGCGCACGGGGGAGAGCGTCATTCTCGACGATGCCGCGGCCCAGTCCGCATTTGCCGAGGACCCCTACATCCGGGAACGGCGGACCCGCTCCATTCTGTGCCTGCCCTTGATCATCCAAGGCCAGCTCAACGGCGTGGTTTACCTCGAAAACAACCTGACCCACGGCGCCTTCGCGCCGGACCGGACAGCGATCCTGAAGCTCCTTGCTTCCCAGGCCGCGATCGCTTTGGAGAACGCAACGCTCTCTCAGGCGCTCCGGGAGAGCGAACAGCGGTTTCGAGATTACGCGGAAACGGCTTCCGATTGGTACTGGGAAACCGACGCTGATCACAAAGTCACGCGCATGAAAGACTACGAACAACTTCGCGCCCTAGGACGCTTGCCTTTGACGAGCCGGATTGGGTTGGCCCGATGGGATTTCGCGGAGGACCTCGAATCGCAGCCGGAAAAGTGGGAGCTTCATCGGTCGATGCTTGAGGCGCGTCAGCCGTTCCGCGATTTCGTATACCCAGCCGTGCGCTTCGACGGATCCCTGACGTATGTCAAGGTCAGCGGCAAGCCATACTTTGACGCAAAAGGCAATTTTCTCGGGTATAGGGGCACCGGAAACGACGTCGACGCAGCGGTTCGCGCCGATCAGGCCGAGGCGGCGTTGCGCCAGGCGCAGGCCGAGCTCGTGCATCTCGCACGGGTTACGACCTTAGGAGAACTTGTCGCTTCGATCGCCCATGAAGTGAACCAGCCGATCGCCGCGACCGCCACTAACGCCCAGGCGGCGTTACGCTGGCTTCGCTTCGATCCACCGAAATTGGACGAAGTTCAGCGGACCCTCGAACGCATCGTCAAGAACGCCGCGCGGGCGGGGGACGTCGTCCAGCGCATACGCAATCTCGTCAAGAAGGCGCCGTTGCGCGATGACCGCGTGGACATCAACGCGGCGATCCGGGAAGTCGTCGAGCTAACTCGTAGCGAAGCGATGAAGAACGGCGTCTTGGTGCGGATGGAGCTAGCCGAAAGCGTGCCGCCCGTCCGCGGCGACCGGGTCGAACTGCAGCAAGTGATCCTTAACCTGGTCATCAACGCCGTGGAAGCGACGAGCGCGTTGACAGAGGGGCCGCGAGAACTGCAGATCGTGACGGGCAGGACCGAGCCAGACCACGCGCTCATCGCGGTGCGCGATACTGGTCCGGGACTGGCGCCCGCAGTTGAGGAAAACCTCTTCAAAGCCTTCCATACGACCAAACCGAACGGCTTGGGGCTGGGCCTGTCGATCTGCCGATCGATCGTCGAATCGCGTGGCGGACGTATGTGGGCGACCGCCAATACGCCCCGTGGCGCCGTCTTTCAATTCACACTGCCCGTCCACCCAGAGACTGCAACG
>Ga0209139_10000958_pt1 | contig 10447 bp, 11 predicted proteins | sample BogFormECP14_OM3_FD_188246 | JGI IMG/M metagenome (GOLD analysis project Ga0209139, IMG submission 188246) | Bog forest soil microbial communities from Calvert Island, British Columbia, Canada - ECP14_OM3 (SPAdes) (version 2) | ecosystem: Environmental > Aquatic > Freshwater > Wetlands > Bog ...
GAAATTGTTGCTGCGGATAGCGGACGAATCGATGTCGCCTTTTATAGCCCACGCGTAAACTATTTTCCCGCCGGTCTGCTTCACAGGCTCCAGCGCTTCAAACGTACCCTTCATTTCAAAACCTGTCTCCTCTTGGAACTCCCGTTTGGCGCCCTCCAACGCCTCTTCTCCCTCAGCCATCTCGCCTTTTGGAATCGACCAAGCTCCATCATCCTTCTTCGCCCAAAAAGGACCGCCCGGATGCACCAAAAACACTTCCACCAAATCGTCAACCTTGCGATACAACAACAAGCCCGCGCTCTTCTTTGCCATCCAGCGATTCCTTAAGGCTCGGCAGGATACAGCGGTTGTACTCGGTCCATTTTTCTATATGAATAAATCTGCGCCGACACGGAAAAAAGTCGCCAGCCTCTTGGCCTGTGCCTTGCTCACGGCACGCTTGCCATGAAATACCTCAGACGTAATTCCCTTCGACCCAAACACTTTCCACAAATCTTTCTGCGTCAGGCCCCGAGCCTCCATCAGATGCCGGAGTGTCTGCCGCGGCTCGGCCCTTTGAATCGGATATCTCCGCTCTTCGTATTCGTCAATCAGCACGGTCAGCAACTCTGCCAGTTCGCGCTCTTCCACGCTGGGATTTTCGCGCTCGTCGAGGCGTAGCAATTCGTTCGCTAACCGATCGTGCTCTTCTTCCGTCCGGATGACATGTGGAAGCGTACGACGCAAAAGCTGTCCATAGGCCTTCTCGTTGAGATCGATCGTCGTCGTGCTCATTATTTCCAACCTCCTCCGTCATACTCCGCGTGCGTCAATATGTGCAAAACAAATACGCGTTGGGATTGGTAGTTCACTCTCGCAATCAACCGGTACTTGTTCCCAGCGATGTTGAAGACAGTCCTGCGCCCCACCAGATCAGCATTGTGATAAATCTGTTTCATCTCCACGGGAGTCTGCCAGGCTGCTCTTCGCACCACCCCGTACCAGGATTCAAGGCTCGGCTTCGCGTCCGGGTGCCTCTCCCAGAATTGCACCAAAGCGTTGCGCTTTATGATGCGCATACTCTTCCTAGGTTCTCATAATGAGAACAACGCGTCAACTTACCTTTCCGGCGGGTGCCTCGCCCTCGTTTTCTGAGGGTGGGTCCCTACTGAGTCTGAATAGTGTTGCGAAGCCGCGATTTGGACTGCGGCAGCTCTGCTGCCGCTTTTTTCAGCGCGTCGCACAACCCTATTTTGGTCGGGTCTCAATAAGTGTTCGATTTTGAAGCCTTCAGTTCACGCCCATCATTTCTTGACCACCGTCACCACCACCTGCGAAGGGTACTGCTTCGAATGATGCACGGAGTTATGCGCCACCACTCCCTTTTCCTCATCATAGTTATTCCCGCCAGTATTCAAATTCCTATCAAACCGCGGAAAATTGCTGCTCGAAATCTCAATTCTCAGCGAATGCCCCGACTCAAAATAATTACTGGTATTCAGCGGCTGCAGCGTCACCTTGTACACCTTCCCAGGCTCCATCCAAGCCAGCGGCTTGTCGTAGCCATCGCGATACCGCAGCCTCTGGATCGACTCGTCAAGGTTGTACGCGCGCCCATCCGGATACACATCGATCACTTTCACCGTAAAATCCGTGTCCTTCGCGTCCGACGAAACATAAAGCGTCGGCGTAATCGGCCCGCTCAACTCTGTCCCCTCCTTAAACGGCTCCGACGTATACACAAGAATATCGTTCCGCGCTTCCATCTTCCGCTGGTCAAAAGCCCCGGCTTGCACCGCAGTCCCCGTGCAACACACATTGCCGCCATACGATGCCACCGGATTCATCGGATCGTACGTAAACGAATCCGGCTTGTCGGCAGGGGGCGCAGTTGCCACCAGCGCTCCATCCCCTGTCAACGAGTTCGCCCTGCCCGCGCTCGACAAATACATCGTCATCGTCTGTGCCCCCGCAGGCGGCCAGGTCTCCGACGTCTGCCACTTGTTCATTCCCATCGTGAAGTACGTCACCTTCGGCATCGCATCAATCTTCGCGCTCTTCTCTCCCTTCAAAAACCGGTCGAAAAAACTGTACGTTATCTCCTGATAGTCGAACCGCGCATCGCCCATGCTTCGCTCGCCAACGACCGTATCCTCCGTCGCGCGCGTATACGCGCAGTGCCCCACCGGCGCAATAATCACCCACTGCTCATCGCCAACTCCGCCCGTCGCCGTCTTCCGCACGTGATTGTAAAGTTCCAGGTTCGGCCCCATCGAAACGTCGTACCACGTCATGAACCACAGCCCCGGAAGATTCAGCGGCATGTCATCGTGATAAAGTCCGCCCTTGTACCACGCAGGATCGTTTGGCGCGCGTTGGATCATCCGCCCGCCCGTAGGCACCGGCATCGCGTCCGCATAAATTCCGTTCGGCGCATCCACAGCCTTCAAAATATCCTGCTCCGGCAAATGCCATAGCGCCTTTGACCAATCCACCGGCGGCGGCTGTTGCGCCAGGTCAAACAATTTCGACGCGCGAATCAAATTCTCCTGCGAAGTATTCGCCGGGAACATCGGCCTTATCTGGTTCTGTTCGCCAGCCAGCCACGCAATAAACAGCATCTGCACTGCCCCGCCGCGATACCAATTCCCCTGCTCGTAATACGGCCCCACGCGCCCGACGCCAGCGCCAAAACTCTGAATATTCATCGCCGCGTACGCCGGATGCCCCGTTGCCGCAATCGCCATCTGATATTCCGCCGTCGACGAACATCCCGTAGTGCCCACTTTCCCGTTCGTCCAGGACTGCGCCTTCAGCCAATCCAGCATGTCCGTTCCATCGGTCGTCGGTGCACCCAAAATCTCGTAATTCCCTTCGGAGAAAAAATGCCCGCGCTCGTTCTGCACCACGTACGCATAACCGCGCTTCACCGCTGTCAGCGCCGTCTTCATGTCCGCCGGCAATCCATTGCGCACATCCCAAAAATTAAAATTGTAGGGCGTGCGCACCCAAATAATCGGCACTGGCCCCGTCGCATTCTTCGGCCTATAAATATCCGTCGCCAGCCGCACGCCATCCCGCATCGGTATCATCACCTTGCGTTCGATGACGGCAACCGATTCCAATTCTTTCTCCGTCTGCACCCGCTGATCTTTCTGCTCCTGCGTCAGCGGCGTCCCCTGCTGCGCCCTCACAGCGCCAATTGAAACCGCGCCAGCCATTAAAATCGCCAAGCTCACCCGACCAAACGAATTTTTCATCACGTATCTGTCCTCCCCCGAACGGCAGCGAGATTAACACCATGCCGTCCATCACGTGAAGCTTTGCATATGGAGTGCGGCAGCTCTGCTGCCGCTTTCGTAGCGGTGCCACTGTCACCCGGGAAAAAGCGAGAGCCAAGCTCCCGCATTCCAGCTATACGGCCGTCATAGTTTCGTCTCTCCGCAAATTCGAATGCCACCCGCCACGCGCTTCCCGCGTTCCGCGCATCGCAAGTTGCATCTCCACTTCCCAGACGCGATACTGGAGCCATGTCCGCGGTCGGATCCACACTAGCCCTTCGCGTCACTGGTCTTCGCAAGGCTTACCAAGACGTTGTCGCCGTCAACGGCCTCGACCTCGAAGTCCGCGCTGGCGAATGCTTCGGCCTTCTCGGCCCCAATGGCGCGGGCAAGACCACCACAGTAGAAATCTGCGAAGGTCTCACCGCTCCTGATTCCGGCGAAGTCGAATTACTCGGAATGCATTGGAAAACTGACGCCGATCAGCTTCGTCAACGCCTTGGCATTCAGCTGCAGGACACGCAACTCTCGGAAAAACTAACCGTCTTCGAAACGCTCCGTCTCTTCCGCAGCTTTTTTGACCAGGGTCCAGGCGCAGACGAAGCCATCGCACTCGTCCAGCTCGAAGAAAAAAAGAATTCCCGCGTCGGCAATCTTTCCGGCGGCCAAAAACAGCGCCTCGCGCTGGCGTGTGCTCTCGTGGGCGATCCCGATTTTCTTTTTCTCGATGAACCCACCACCGGCCTCGACCCGCAAGCCCGCCGCCAGCTCTGGGATTTAATCGAACAATTTAAATCCTCGGGCCGCACCATCCTGCTCACCACTCACTATATGGACGAAGCCGAACGCCTCTGCGAGCGCGTCGCCATCATGGACAACGGCAAACAAATCGCTCTCGGCAGTCCGCGCGAATTGATCGCCTCCACCTGCGCGGAACACATGGTTGCATTTTCCGCGGGAGCAAAATCAAATGTGCTGGACGTTTCCGCTTTGCGCCAAATCGAAGGCGTCCGCGAAGTTCGCTGCGACAATGGCACTGTAGAAATGCAAGTCACCGAACTACACCTGGCCGTGCCGGCACTTCTCGCTGAATTGACGCGCCAAAGCATTCCGCTCACCGAACTGAGTACGCATTCCGCAACGCTGGAGGATGTGTTCGTCTCACTGACGGGGCGCCACCTCCGCGATGAGTGAGCACAACGAGCGATCCAATGAGTGAAACCACAGCCATCCCCGATATTCAAGCGCGTGCTGCGGAGCGAAAAGCGCCGCGCGGCAAGGCCTTTGCCGAGCATCCTCTCGTGCAACTAACCATCGTGCGCTTCCTCGAAACGCTCCGCGAACCCGAAGCGCTCTTCTGGATCTTCGCGTTCCCCATTCTTCTCGCGGGTGGCCTCGGCATCGCCTTCCGCAATCGTCCAGCGGAAGTGCTGAAGATCGCGACGGTCACGCCCGAAATTACGCAGTCTCTCCAAAAAGAAAAACTTCTCGCCGTACAGCAGCTCGATCTGCCCTCCGCCGAAGAAGCGTTGCGCACCGGAAAGATTGCGTTGCTTGCAGTGGCCGGCGCGAACGGCGCCATCGTCTATCGCTACGATGATACGAATCCAGAAGGACGCACGGCGCGCATGCTGGCGGATCGCGCCGTGCAACAAGCCGCGGGCCGCGTCAATCCCGTTGCGTCGAGTGATGTGTTGATGCGCGAACCAGGCTCGCGTTACATCGACTTCCTCATTCCGGGTCTGCTCGGAATGAATCTGATGGGAAGCGCGATCTGGGGCATGGGATTTACCGTCGTTGACGCGCGACGCAAGAAGCTACTGAAGCGCTTGATCGCCACTCCTATGCCCAAGCAGTACTTCCTGCTTTCTTACGTTCTCTCACGCATCCTGATGCTCGTCGCTGAAGTCGGCATCGTGCTTGGGTTCGGCGCATTGATTTTCCATGTTCCGGTGCGCGGCTCGCTGCTCAGTCTAGCTTTGGTCTGCCTTCTTGGTTCGCTGACGTTCAGTGCCATGGGATTGCTGCTCGCGTCGCGCGCCAAAACCATCGAAGCGGCTTCGGGCTTGATGAATGCCGTCATGTTGCCAATGTGGATCGCTTCCGGCGTGTTCTTTTCCGCTCAACGATTTCCCGATGTCGTGCAACCCATCATCAAAGCGCTTCCACTAACCGCGGCGATCGATGCGCTGAGGTTAAACATGTTGCAAGGCGCAAACCTAATTCAGTTGTGGCCCCAGCTCGCCGTGCTGGCCTCCTGGCTCCTCATTTGCTTCATCCTAGCCTTAAAACTTTTCCGCTGGCGCTAACTACGTGCCTTGTAGGGGCGCGATTCATCGCGTCCCATCTTGCCCAGGCGTCCACCTCAGGCAGCCGCTAGTCCTTCTCCAGAAAGCACCAACAAATACCCTAACTCACGGCTTTTTTGTGGAATTGCCGCAGTCCCACCGTAAGCAGAAGCGCGTTAAATCCGATCAAACCAATAAACACGGCAAGCAAAGGCAAATGCGGAAATTGCGGTACAAGCGTTGCCCGCAAACCTTCACTGGCATAAACCAGCGGATTAACGAGCACGACTTTCTGCATGATTGGGAATTTTGCGAGCGCGCTCCACGGATAATACGTACAGCCGAAAAAGATCATCGGCGCCACCACCAGAGAAAACATCAGACCGATGTGCGTTTGCTCGACACTGCAGCCAAGCGCCAGCCCGCCGCATGAGGAAAAAAGCGCCACAAGCAGCGCCATGACGACGAAGAGAATCGGCCGGTGCAGGCTCAAGTCCACACCGGGCCTGAGCAGCAGCCAGGCGGCGGGAATCACCATAATTCCGGCGGCAAGAGCCTGCAGAGTCCCTGCGACGACCTTTTCAATCGCGACCCAGGAAATATCCATGGGCGCAAGCAGCCGGTCTTCGATTTCGCGAGTGAACTGAAACTCCCCGATGAGCGGCATGGCAACAGCCCAAATTCCGGTGCCCACCATACAGAGCGCCATGATGCCCGGAAGCAAAAGGCTTTTATACTCCGGAGGCATATAGCCGCTGCCCACCATCACGCGTCCAAAAATAAACACGAACATCAGCGGCTGCAAAAATGTTTGGAACAGCAGCGCCACAATGCTGCGGCGCGCCACCCGCGCGTCGCGCGCAAGCATCGCCATGAAAGCCTTGTAGTTCATTCGCGCAAGCTCCTGCCGGTGTGGTGCAAAAATAAGTTTTCGAGACTGGGTTCGGAGATATGCACGTCGCACAACTCCGCATTCGCCGCAACCGCGAGATTCGCAATATCCGAAACGAGCGAACCGCCGCGATCGGCGTAAAGGTCCGCTCCGTTGTTTTCCGTGGCGCGCACTTCGCGCACCCCAGACAGCGTTTTCAGACGTTCGAGCAAATCCGGCGAATGCTGGCCGAAGCGCACCCGCACTAAATAGCCACCCGGAACGGAAGACTTCAGCTCCTGCGGTGTGCCCAGCGCGATGATACGGCCGTGATCGACGATAGCGAGTCGCTGGCACAGCGCGTCGGCTTCTTCCATGTTGTGCGTGGTCAGCAGAACGGTTTTGCCGCTTTGGTTGTATTCGCGAATGATTTCCCAGAGGAGCAAGCGTGTCTGCGGGTCGAGGCCAGCGCTGGGCTCATCCAAAAAAAGTACTTGCGGATCGTGCATCATGGCGCGCGCGATGGAAAGCCGCTGCATCATGCCGCCGGAAAATCCACGAACGATTTGATCGGCGCGGTCGGTGAGCTTGAAGCGCTCGAGGAGAGACGCGGCGCGACTGTTGCGTTCGTGCGAGCTGAGTCCGAAATAGGCGCCGTGAAAAACCAAAATCTCGCGAGCCGTCAAAGCAAAATCGAGGTTAGGGCGCTGGGCTACAACTCCGATCAGCCGTTTAACGGCGGACTGTTCCTTCCACACATCGAGTTCACCGATCCATGCTTGACCAGCGGTCGGCTTCACGCGAGTAGTGAGGATGCCGACGGTCGTTGATTTGCCAGCCCCATTCGGCCCGAGCAGGCAAAAGATTTCTCCCGAGTGAATATCGAGCGAGATTCCGTTCAGCGCGACAATTTCCGGCTTGGGTTGTTTCCCCTTGCCGCGCTTTGCGGCAAACGAAAAAGCTCCGCCCGAACCGGCCGCAAGAGGCGGCGCCGTGTTATAGACTTTGCGCAAATCGTTGGTGCGAATCCCGGCCGCCATGTCCCAATTCCTCTTTCCTCTACTTAACGTAGATGCTTCTCAATAAGTTACGTCAACTGCGCGAGTAGCGTTGCTCTTTCCATGGGTCGCCGTAGGCGTGATAGCCGTTGCGTTCCCAGAAGCCGAGGCGATCGTAGTCCAGCAGCACGAAACCGCGCACCCACTTGACGCTTTTCCATGCGTAGAGTTGCGGGACGATGAGGCGCAACGGGCCGCCGTGTTCGCCAGTGAGCGGCTCGCCGTCATGCTCAAAGGCGAACAACACATCGGGCCGCAAGAGGTCCGCGAGCGGAACGTTTGCGGTGTAGCCTTCTTCCGCGAGAATGGACGCAAATTGCGCAGACGGTTTCGGTTTGATAAGTTTCATCACGTCCGTGAAGAGAACACCTTTCCAGTGATTGTCGAGGCGGCTCCAGCGCGTGACGCAGTGAAAGTCGGATAGCGTTTCCGTCTGCGGCAGCGCGCGAAAGTCGTCCCAAGTGAGGCGCTTCGGCTCCTCGACCTCGCCCGAAATCTGGAAGTCCCACCGCGCCGGATCAAAGTGCGGAGCGCTGCCGTAATGCAGCACCGGCCATTTCAGCGTGAGCGACTGTCCCGGCGGTAAACGTCCTTCGGCCTTCGCTTTATTTTCCAATTCCTTCCGTGTTCCTAAATCTCCAAATAATGACATGCAATTCCCTTTCATTATCAAACGCTCAAGACCTGCTGAGGTCTGTACAGTTTACCGCGCTCGTTGATGGTATGTCCTCGGATATGAGACAACTGAAAATCCGTGAAATATCGTTCAGGAGAGAAAACATGCTGGCCTCGATGGACATCGTTGGTTTTCTTCTCACAAAGGATTACGAGCGAGCGCGTACTTTTTATGAGGGCAATCTGGGATTCGAGTTTGTGAGCCTGGACCAGTTTGCGCTGGTGATGCAGGCAGGCAAGAGCATGATCCGGATCGTAAAGGTTCCCGATTTTACTCCACTGCGGAGCACGGTGCTTGGCTGGAAAGTGGACGGCATTGAAGCGATCGTTGATTGGCTGACGAAACGCGGCGTGGTGTTTGAAAAATATCCGTTTGTGCAAGACAAAGAGCGCTGGATTTGGACGGCGCCGGGCGGCAGCAAAATCGCGTGGTTTGCGGATCCAGACGGAAATGTGTTGAGTGTTTCGGAACACCATTGAACGGCGTCGATGTGAATTACGGGACATTTGAATCGGCCGGTCAGGTGCAGATGCTGAAGTAGTCGCGCGGGGGTTGAGGACTGGCGGACTCGGTTGAAGGTGGAGTGCTGGACGGCGCGGGTTTAGGCGCGGGGTGGACTGAGTCTTTTGTTCCCGTGGACGGATTGTTCTGAGATCTCTTGGAGGCTTTCGCGGCCTCCACAGCAGCGTGGCGCGCGAGGAAACTGGCCCGCATTTTACGTATGTCTTCGTTGACCTCGTCTAGAGCTTGAGCGTCGCGCTCTTCGTCCGACAACTTCTCCATACCGGAAAGACTGGTGAGCAACAATTGGGATAGGTAGCCGAAAGCGACGGCGTCCTTGCGGTCGATGAGCTTGCGGGCACGCAGTTTGACGACGTTGCCAAGGAAGGCGTTGACCTCACCGACGGTGGCGAGATCGCCGGTGGAGTTTAGAAGTTCGGCGGCGAGGGATTCTTCGACGGGACGCGAAAGGGCGGATTGCGCGATATGGTGCACGCAAAACGAATCCTGTTCGGAAACAACAAGCATGCGGCAACGGCGGCCACGGGCGTTGATGTGATTGCATTGATTGGCGGTTAGGGATTTAGCGGACATGGTGATTTCCTTTCAAAGAAGCGAAGTCGTGAAGTAATGAGGCAATGACGTCAGGACCGGCGACTTTTCGCCTGGAAAAGCGGGTACTTGCGGCTTGCCTACCCCCCTCCCCCTATTTTTGGAAGAATGTGATTCTATGGGAGTTAGTTCGTGGGGGTGTGCTAAGAATATCAATCGACGGGAGTTAGCTGGGTGTGCCGAGATGTTTCTAGTGCGATCGAGGCGCTGGTGAATGGGGATTTTAACGCAGAGTTCGCCGAGGGCACAGAGAGGAAAAGGAAGAGCTGCGAGTTGCGGGTGGAGCGTGAGACGGTGTGGCACGAGCAAAGGAGAGCCTCCTCCTACGTGGTCCTCCCGCGCAGTGTCTAGACACTATAACAGAATGGTACTTATTGTCAAGTGATAACTGATAATTACTTTATTTTGTTGGGGATAAGAGGTGCCAATTCGAACTGGCACCCAGGATATTGGAGAAATTGAGTCGAGAGTCAGTTTCCCGTTATGCGACTCGTCGGGCCTGGAGGGGGTTAGATTTTCTTAACATAAAGGGAGGTACCCATCGCACCTCCCCTCGGCCTGCGATTAACTGGCTTTCTTCACTCCGGGGATTTTCCACGTGCCGTCCAGAATGGACGGAGCTTTTTCTTTCGGCCAATACAAACGCATCATCAAAACGAAATCATCTTTTGGCGACGGCAGCCAATTCGATTCTTTCGCTTTGCCTGGCGAATCGGCTTGAATATAGATGTCTGTCGAGCCGTCGGCATTTGTCGTGAATTTGTTGCGCTGGCTGACGTTGTAGCGGTTCAGCGGGTTCTCCACGAAAAAATACTTTGCGTTATACATCGTTAGTGACCAAAACCCATCAACCGGGGGCATCTCGCCCTTGTCAAAGTGCAGAACATATTTATTGGTCCCATTATATTTCGTGACGATTTCCGGACCTTCGGAAGTGGGGTACACGGCGTCTTCTGGACGGTTTGCGCCTAGCCCGAACCAGGTAATCAATGCTCGCTGAAGGTAGTTGGTGCCGTAAAGCCCGGTCTTGGTGGTAAAGGTCCAACCGTTTACGAGTTTCGCGTCTCCGGCAACCAAGCTTTCCTTCATCCAGCCAGCGATCTTGTCCTGTGCTGCTTTGGGAGCTTTTGCGAGTCCGGCTGCCACTGGCGGTTCGAGTTTTGAGGCGTCAAAATCCTGAC
>Ga0209139_10000959_pt1 | contig 10446 bp, 6 predicted proteins | sample BogFormECP14_OM3_FD_188246 | JGI IMG/M metagenome (GOLD analysis project Ga0209139, IMG submission 188246) | Bog forest soil microbial communities from Calvert Island, British Columbia, Canada - ECP14_OM3 (SPAdes) (version 2) | ecosystem: Environmental > Aquatic > Freshwater > Wetlands > Bog ...
CCGCGGATCGATGGTCATTGTGTATGTGTACGGTGCGCACCACGCTCCGCGCTACTGGCAGAATCCGGAAAATTTCGATACCGACCGTTTCACCAAAGCGAACGAGAACCTGCGCACACCCTTCACGTTCCTTCCCTTCGGGGGCGGACCGCGAGGCTGTATCGGTGGAAATTACGCGATGCTGCAGATCCTCATGATTTTGAGCGATCTGATCAGAAAATACGATTTCCACTTGGCTCCGGGCCAAATGATCGAAGCTCGCCCGATGGTCATCCTGCGGCCAAAGCATGGAATCCGCATGACGTTTACTACTACCATCGCGCCTGCCGCGTGCATCGCATAAGACGCGATCCGGTCGGAAACGAACTTGAGTTGTAAGGCATTCTGCAAGTTGGGTAAGTTTTACGAGTTGCAGGGGAACAGCAGTTGCGATGTGAGTCCATACGAGATCAGGATTTACAGTGGTCGAGGCCTATGAATTTGAAGGATCGACCTCCTGGCCCGCAGGCAAGCGGTCTTCAGCATTTTTGTGTAGTCTAAGTCATTGGTTTCAAAAGAAGTGGTCGGGGCGAAAGGATTTGAACCTTCGACCTCCTGGTCCCGAACCAGGCGCGCTAGCCAGGCTGCGCTACGCCCCGACATTGGAGATACGCAACCAACGAACCAATTGCGTAGATATAGAGAATAGCACAGGTAAAAGGCTCATTCCATTCCGGGTTCGATCCACAATCGCTCTGTTATGACTTAACGGTGGTCGCCCAACCGCACTGTCCCCCACCCGGACGCCGCCAGTGGCATTTCACCTTAGCCGCCTATCGCGCGGAGATTCGTGTATGAAATGAAAACCGCCGGAGAGGCTTCCCTCCCCGGCGGGTAAAGGTAAGGAACTGACGTCGCGCGAGCCCTGCTAGAAAATGAACCGCAACGAAATCTCGATGCGACGCGACCCGGTGAGCACGCTCTCGTAATTACCGAAAGCGGAGCCACTATCGATAGCCGCGTTCCCGTTGAAGGTGACTGAACCCGGGTCGAACCTCACGGAGTTCGTCAAGTTGAAGACGTCAAAGCCGAACGCCAGCTTTGCACTCTCTGTAAAACTCCACGTCTTCCGGACCGCGGCATCGACGTCGAAGTAGCCAGGACCCCGGAAGTTGTTGCGGCCTCCGGACTCGCCAGGAAACGGATAGTCGAACGAGTTTACGGCGCTCCCCGTTCCACCGGTCGCCCCTGCGAATACGTTGGGGTTGCATGTGCCGCTCGAGCAGTTCGTCCCCACCCCTGTTGCCGGCTTCGGGCCAACCAGATCGGCCTGACCGGTGAGATCCCAGTTCGTGGGAAATTGGAATCCGTTCGAGACGGAGAATGGCAGCCCGCTGCTCCAGCGATAAAGTCCGGAGATGGTCCATCCACCAAAGATCGCGTTCGTGACACGGCCCGAGGAGCTGCCCCACTTCTGGCCGTGCCCAAACGGCAGTTCATAGACCCAATTGGAATTGATTTGATGAGTCATATCCCAGTCGGACACGGCACGGTTCTGACCGGGATCGAACGCATTGATGAGTTGGCTTGCGTAGCCAAATCCCTCCGGCAAGCTGATGCGCTCGGCGTTGGAACCCTCGTCGATGGACTTGGAATAGGTGTAGTTCAAATCCCAAGTCAAGCCATAAGTTATTCGATGGCGGATCATGATTTGCGCGGCGTTGTAATTGCTCCTTCCGATCGAACTCTCCGCGTACAGTGAAGCAAATTGATTTTGAAAGAAGGAATTGGGGCCGTTGCTCGGGAAGTACGACACTCCGGGAAGATTTGCATCGGGAATGCCGCCCAGATCCCAGGACGACAGCGGCGTTGTCTCATTGAAAACTCCTCCGCAAAACAGCGCGTACGCTGCAACAAGTGGGTTCATCGTGCTCGTGGGCGATCCACCGTCGACGCAAGAGCTTTGTCCGATGCTGTACGCTCCGCCGGCCTGTAGGGGCTGCATCATATCTTTCCAGTACTGCACGATATTGGCCGGCAGGTTCGGATTCGCCGCGAAATTTTCGATCGACTCACCGGTCCGGTCTATTTTTGCCAGGGCCGTAACCGCCTGGAAATAGCTGACTTTCGTTTTTGGATCGAAAAGGTTCAGTGGCTGTGCGAGGTCTCTTTCTTGTAGCAGTCTGCGTCCCAGACGGTTCACATAGGCGACCTCGAGCGTGAAGCCCGCTTTCAGCTCTCTCGTAAAAGACACGTCGAATCCGTACGAATATGGAGTCTTGAGCTTGTCGTCCAGACCGTAGTAGATCAGGAAGTTCCCTCCTGGCGTGACTGGGAATCCCGCGGTCGGCGCTGGATATTGCAGAGAGGGCGGTAAATCGTTGATTCCGGTGTAACGAGGAGCCGTGTCCAGACTGACCGTTCCTGGCGGCAAGGCGCCCGTCGTCACAAATCCGAACGATCCGTTGCGATCGAAGGTGTTTACAATCCCTTCGCCGAAGTGATCGTAATAGATTCCCGCTCCCATCCGAATGGAGCTTTTCCCGGGCCCACCAAAAAGACTGCCCAATAGGCCTTCCTTGTACCCAGGCGAATAGGCCAACGACCATCTCGGCGCAAAATCCTTATGATCCCATCCCCAGTAACCAGGCTTTCCGTTGGCCGGACCGCATAGATCAAAACTGAAATTCGGCGAATAGGAAATGCCTTGTACCATGTCTGCCATGCGCGTCTGGAAGAATTGGTCCAGGCTGATGCTGGGACAAACTTGGTTGCCATTCGTTTCATAAGGCGGCTGCAAAAGCGAATAACGCAACCCATAGGTCATCGTGACGTTGGGCTTAATTCGCCATGAATCCATCTCGTAAAATTCCACTTCGTTCGCCCGGAAGTGGCGGGGAACGAACGAGCCTGGCGGCTGAAATTGCCCGCTCTTGTTCTGAACGTAGGTATTGTCTTCCTCGGTCAGGATTCCCGCCAACGCGATCATCGGGTAGTCGTACGCATTTGCCGCACTGGTGGACACCGCTGGAAATCCAAACGCGCCGGGGTCGAAACTGCCGCCTTGGTTTGAAATTCCAGTGGGTATAAGGAAACCCGTATTGGTCAACGCATCGCTGAACGAGTCCGCGTTGGAATTCCGAACGTTGTTGACAAAGCGGTAGTTTCCGCCAAACGTTATGCTGTGCTTCCCCATCGTCCACGTGAAGTCATCCGTCAAGTTGTGAACCGGCACGATCACGTTTGTCGTTCGCGTGTAAGCGGTCGGATCGTCTAGACCCCGCAGAAATACTAGCGGCTGCTGCGATATTCCATTTTGGCCGATCCCCTGGCGAATATATCCATAATGCAAGTTGTTTATTTTCGTCGGGCTGATCGTCCAAAGATATCCGCCGACAATTCCCTTGGTGTTGTTGGTGTCGACCGTCGAAGCCGGCTGCCCGGGAAATTGCTCGACGCCATCGGAGTGATCGTTCTGCAGCCCGAGCCTCGCGAACAGGCGCTGTGTGCCGCTCGCTGTCAGATTGTAATCAAACCGCGCGATGTATGTATCTTGTTTCTGCGGCGCCGGAGACGAAAAGGTAAAAGCTTGGTAGTTGTATCCGTATCCCTGCTGGTTGCTGTTCGGCAGAGGGTATTCGTTTAGCGTCTTAATGACGCTGGGGTTGACTCCCGCTCCCTGAGGGCATGTACCCAGCCCCGTGCAGTTCGGATCCATACTGGCAATTTGCGTCGGCCCTAGCACGTTGAATCCGGCGGGCGCCGAATAAGACGCGCCGCTGAGGCCCTGAGCCGATGCCCCAGGGCAGACCTGCTGCGCTGTTTGCAATATGTTGCCACTAGTGTCCGTAACCGGGGCGCAGGCGTATTGAATAACGCCATCGCGCAACGCCGCACTCGGGACGGTTCGCGTAACCTGGCTATTTTCTCGCAACCGCTGTCCCTCGTACGCCACGAAGAAGAACAACCGATCCTTAATAATCGGTCCGCCAAACGTCGCGCCGAAGGTGTTTCGCAGCAGGAAGGGTGGCTTGTTCGGCTCATCATTCTGCAGTTGCGCCAGTTTGTTGAAGTACTGATTTGCTACCAGGTTCGTCGGCCGGTTGTATTCGTAGCCCGTTCCGTGAAACTGGTCGGAACCGCTCTTTGTCTGCAACGAAACTTGGCCGCCTGAAGAGCGCCCCTGATCCGCGCCAGAGTTCGAAGTTGTCACGCGAAACTCCTCGATCGAGTCCAGCGTGGCCCGCAAGGCGCCTTGAAAGGCGTATCCGAAGAGTTGGTCGTTGTCGTCGACACCGTCCAGCGTGATGTTGGTCTGATCGCTCCGCGCACCGTTTACGGATCCGCTGCGGCTGTCGAAACTCTGGTTGTCTCTTTGTATTTGAGGATCAGCAACGCTGACCACACCAGGCTGAAGACTCAGCATGCCCGCCGGATCACGCCCCTCAAACGGCAGCGCTCCGATCTGCGCCGATCCAAATGCGTTACCAAGGGTTGCGTCCGTAGTGTTTATGGTCTGCGCGGTCCCTGCCACTTCGATAGTGGTCGACACACTGGCAATTTCTAACTTGAAGTCCTCTGTTCGGGGTGTTGCGACCAGTAATTCCAATCCAGTCTGCTTGATGGTAGCGAAACCCGCGGCTGCAACAGTGACTATGTACTTGGCGGGCCTGAGTTCCAGAAATTGATATCCACCGTCTTTATCGGTTTTCATGCTCACAGAAATACCGAGACTCGCATTGTCCAGCGTGATCAATGCCCCGGGCACGGAGGAACCCTTCTGGTCCGTGATGGTGCCCCTCAGCGATGTCGTCCCGTTCTGCCCCCACGCACTCGTAAAACCGAAAATCATTAAGCAGCAAACCACCATGCCGCGCTTCATAGAAAACCACCTCATGGACCGCTCCTTTCGCACACCCCAAACTGAATATGTTTTGAACGCTGGTGGGCAGCCCTGAGCTGGGACAAAAACAGTGTCGTCTTGCCGGGTCTCAACCTGGAGGAACAACTTCGACCCCGGGCAACCGCCCCCCACTCGACTAGTTAAACTTTGACCAGACTTTTAGGCCAAATCACCTATCGGTGTCAAGGACAGTTCTTCATGCAATCTTTAGGTTTTGATTTATTCAAATTTTGGATTCTTGAGGAATTACAAATGAACGTAGTACCTCTGCGGTATCTTGTCCCCTGGTTCGAGGAACCGCCATCTCGCCGCGCCAGCAATTTGTCTCCGATGGAGTCGTACCAGAGGTTCAGCTATCCGAGATTCAGCAGCCGTGCCACAGTCACCGCGGGAATCCCGCGAATCGCACCAAGGATCGAATCTGAGACGTTCCCGTCCAGCCGCACCAGCGACACCGCTTCCGACCCCTTCGCCGCCTCGCGCCGCCCCAACGCAAACGTCGCAATATTCACGCCCAAATTCCCCAGCGTCGACCCCACCTGCCCAATAACTCCCGGCTCATCCCGGTTACGCAGGTAAAGCATCGTCCCGGCCAGTTCCGCTTCCAAAGGAATGTCGTCGATCTGCAGCACACGCGGCGAACCGTCATGCAAAACGGTACCCTCCGCCGAAAAGCCCTTCCCCGAGCCTCCAGCTTCCGGTAAAGCCGCTACTTCCAACGTGTTAGGAAACCCTCGCTCCCGGCGCCGCGTCTCTTCCTCGACCGAGAGCCCTCGAGCCGCCGCCATCGCAGGTGCGTTCACCACATTCACCTTCTCATCCAACACCGCATTCAGCATCCCCGAGAGCACCGCACTGCGCAAAAGGTGCGTTCCTACTTCCGCCACCTCGCCGGCGTACCGAATTCGAATACGCGCTGGCCGCACCGCCACCGCCTGCGACACCAGTGCCCCCAATCGCTCTGCCAAAGCCAGGTAAGGCCGCACCCGACGGTACTGATCCGCCGATAAAGCTGGCAGATTCACAGCGTTACGAATCAACCCTTCCGCAAGGTAATCCTTCACCTGCACAGCCACCTGCGTCCCCACCTCTTCCTGCGCCTCCGCCGTCGACCCCGCCACATGCGGCGTAGCGATAACGTTCGCCATTCCCAGCAGCGGCGAATCCTTCGGCGGCTCGGTAACGAATACGTCCAAGGCGGCCCCGGCCAGGTGCCCGCTCTTCAATGCCGCCGCAAGTGCCGCTTCATCAATCAGTTCCCCGCGCGCCGCGTTGATAATGCGCGCGCCCTTCTTCATCTTCGCCAGGGTCTCGGCATTGATCAGATTCTGCGTCGCCGGGCTAAGCGCCGTGTGCAGCGACACAAAATCGCTCTCCGCCAGCAGCTTTTCCAGCGGCACCAACTCCACTTGAACCTCTTTCGCGGCCGCCTCGCTGATGTACGGGTCATACCCGAACACGCGCATATCAAACGCATCCGCCCGAATCGCCACCTCGCTCCCAATCCGCCCAAGTCCAATCAATCCAAGGATTTTCCCGCGCACCTCGGTCCCCGCTGCCGACGATTTCTCCCACTTCCCCTCATGCATCGCCTTGTCCAGTCGCGGCACCTGGCGGGCCAAGGCCAGCAACAGCGCGAGCGTATGCTCCGCCACGCTGACCGCATTCCCGCCGGGCGTGCTCATCACCAAGACGCCACGCGCGGTAGCCGCATGCAGGTCGATATTGTCCACGCCGACGCCCGCGCGCCCAACAGCCCGCAACCTGGGCGCCTTATCGAGCAGCTCCGCCGTAACCTTCGTCGCGCTCCTCACAATCAGCGCATCCGCGTCCGCAATCTCCGCGTTCAAGTTATCCTTGGTGGTCAAAACAATGTTCCACCCTGCCTTCCGCAGCAGTTCAACCCCGCGTTCACTAATCTTGTCCGCGACAATGACTTTCATCGGCCCTCATCCACTGGTTTGATTTGCACGACGCACACGGCGGCAAAACCCGCCAAAACTAAAACATTAACGGTAGCGAGCCGGCTCCCACTCTGTCAATTACTCTTCCTTTTCTTCTCTGTGAACTGTGTGTCTCTGTGCCCTCTGTGTAAATTCTTCCTCTTTCTTCTGCTATATTGAACGCATGACCATCGCCGAAAAAATCCAAAAAGACCTGGTTGACGCCATGCGCTCCAAAGCCGAACTTCGCCTGAGTGTCCTCCGCGGCGTAAAATCCGCCATCAAATACAAAGAAACCGAAAAGATCCACACGCTCGACGAGGCCGAAACGATCCAAATCCTGCAAACCCTTGTCAAGCAACGCAAAGAGTCGATCGACCAATTCGGCAAAGGCAACCGGCAGGACCTCGTCGACAAAGAGACCAAAGAACTCGCCATCCTCGAGTCCTACCTCCCCGCCGGAGCCAGCGACGCCGAAATGGACGCCGCCATCGCCAAAGCCATGACCGAAACAGGTGCTAACTCCATGAAACAAATGGGTGCCGTGGTCAAATCCGCCAAAGCCGCCCTCGAAGGTAAGGTAGTAGACGGCAAAGCCCTAAGCGACCGCGTCCGCGCTCGCCTTTCGTAGGTTGTTCGCCTGTGAACGAGGTCCGGGTCAGCTAGACGCAGCAGAAGAGGCAGTTGCTGCGGGACGATAGTGGCCAGGGACGGCGCGCAACGCAATGGCGAGGCGATTCCAGGCGTTGATGGTTGTTACTGCGAAAGTGAGATCGACAATTTCTTTTTCGCTGAAGTGTTTGCGGACCTCGTCGTAGACTGCGTCCGGGACGTGCGTTTGCGAAACGAGCGTAATCGCCTCGGTCCACGCAAGAGCGGCGCGTTCGCGGTCCGTGTAAAACGGAGTTTCGCGCCACGCGTCGAGTTCGTACAGGCGCTGCTCGGTTTCGCCAAGCGCGCGGGCGTCTTTGGAATGCATGTCGATGCAGTAGGCGCAGCCGTTGATTTGAGAGGCACGCATTTTCATGAGGTGCATCAGGCCGTGTTCGAGGCCGGACTCGGCTAGATACTTTTCGAGCGCGAACATGGCCTTCTGAGCATCTTGAGCATATCGGCGAGCGTCAATTCTGGGTTCCATTAGAATTCCTCTCTTGAAGGCGGGTACGCTTCGCCCGTGCTGGTGCGCGAAGACCCGAGTTACTCCCGCCGAACGGTTACGCTTAAATGGATGACGCGAATCCGCAAGTGGATACCTTGCAGAACAAAAAATCTATCGAATTGCCCTGAATTTGCCTGTAGTTAACGGCGCGCGCGATCTTTGCGTACGGCCTCATCGATAAGCGCATCGAGCTCGTTGCGCGTCAAAGAGACGTGTGAGCTGGAAGATTCGCCGCTCTCATTCGTTTCGGGGAGTTCGGCGCCTCCACCCGGCGGAGGCGTAACGGAGTACCTCGTCCGGGCGGCCATCAACTTGGCCACTTCGCGGCCCGAGAGAAGAACGGGATCGCCGGCTAACTCAGCGGCCAGAACGATTTTGGCAAAGTGCTCGATCGTTTCCATGCGGAAGAAAGCGGTCAAAAGATCGGGCCCGCAAGTAACCGCGCCGTGATTCGCCAGAAGCAAAGCGTCGTAGTGCGGGACGAACGGTTCGATGGCGTCGCTAAGCTCCGGCGTCCCAGGAGTAGCGTAACGAACGAGCGGTATTTGTCCGAGGCCGATGATCACTTCAGGCAAAAGCGCCTGATTCAGAGACCGGCCAGCCGCCGCAAAACCTGTGGCCGTCGGCGGATGCCCGTGGCAGATGGCGTTGACATCGGAGCGCATGCGATAAAACAAAAGATGCATGGCAATTTCGGAAGAAAACTTGCGCTCGCCGGCAAGTTGGCGCCCCTCGAGGTTGGCGACCACGAGGTCCTGCGGCTCGAGCATGCCTTTGTTCATCGCGGTTGGAGTGGTCAGAATGCGGTTTTCATCGAGGCGCACCGAAATGTTGCCTTCGCACGCGACGATGAACCCGCGATCGTACATCCACTTGCCTGCCGTGCAAATGTCGCGGCGGTGCTGTTCTTCGCTTTTTTCGTGCGTAGGCCAGAGCGAGTTTGTATTCATCGTGCGCAACTCCCTCGACCAGAAACGTCTCCGGTCCGTTTTTGAGCCCCTATGGAAGAAGCCATTAGGCCCGGGCCGCTGGAAACCCGGGGCGCACTTTATCATACTAGGCGTAAATACCGCGCAACTTTAACGCGCTACCGACGCGGTCAATTGCCAGCATGTAGGCAGCAATGCGGTTGTTGACTTTGTGGGTTTCGGCATAACGCACAACCTCGTCGAAGGCGTTTTCCATTACGTCGAGGAGGCGCTCGTTCACTTCGCTTTCGCGCCAGAAGAAACCCTGGCGGTCCTGAACCCACTCAAAATAGCTGACGGTGACCCCACCTGCGTTGCCGAGGATATCGGGCACGGTGAAGATGCCCTTGGCGTCAACGATGGCGTCAGCCTGCCAAGTGGTCGGGCCATTGGCGCCTTCGCAAAGGATGCGGGCCTGCACCTGATGCGCGTTTTGCTCGGTGATTTGATTTTCGATGGCAGCAGGGATGGCGATATCGCACGGTTGGAAGAGAACGTCGCGGGCGGACATCTTCGTGCCGCCGCCGGGATAATCCTGCAGAGCCTTTTTCTGAGTGTAGACCCAGTCGATCACTTTCGAAACGTCGAAACCGTTTTCGTTGTACAGGCCGCCGCCGATGTCAGCGAGGCCGATAATTTTGTAGCCCGCTTTTTGCATGAGCTGCGCAGCGAGAGAGCCCACATTGCCGAAGCCTTGCACTACGACGCGGCAGCCTTCCTTCTTGATGCCAAGCTTGGCTAGAGCTTTGTCGCAGCAGATCATCACGCCACGACCAGTAGCCTCGCGTCTTCCGCGAGAGCCGCCCAGTTCAATAGGCTTCCCGGTGACGACTGCCGTCGTGGCTTCGCCGACGTGCATCGAGTAGGTATCCATCACCCAGGCCATGGTCTGTTCGTTGGTGCCAATGTCCGGAGCTGGGACGTCGCGTTCCGGTCCGAGCCAATCCGCGAGTTCCGCTGTGTAACGCCGCGTGAGCCGTTCCAACTCGCCACGAGAAAGTTTGCGAGGATCGCAAATGATGCCGCCTTTGGCGCCTCCAAAAGGAATGTTCACGACTGCGCACTTCCACGTCATCCACGTGGCCAGAGCGCGGACTTCGTCCAGGGAAACGTCGGGCGCAAAGCGGATGCCCCCTTTTCCGGGGCCGCGAACCGTAGAGTGAAGGACGCGATAGCCGATAAAGACCTCGAGCTGACCGTTGTCCATGCCGACGGGAATGTAAAGAGTGATTTCCTTCTTCGGGTACTTCAAATAGCGGTAAAGGCCTTGCTCGAGTCCCAGTTTTTGCGCCGCCACTTCGAAGCGTGCTTCGGCGTTCTGGTAGACATTCATCTCTTCGGGTACTGGGGCTTGCGACATGCGGAACTCTCCTTTGAGGCGGCGACGGCAGTGAATGCCATCAGCAATTCGTAGTTCGGCCTGCGAAGGGAAATCAGGACCGATTTGCACGGTCAAGAGAGATGGCTGGCGGCTACCCCGTGGTGAAAACTACC
>Ga0209139_10000960_pt1 | contig 10440 bp, 9 predicted proteins | sample BogFormECP14_OM3_FD_188246 | JGI IMG/M metagenome (GOLD analysis project Ga0209139, IMG submission 188246) | Bog forest soil microbial communities from Calvert Island, British Columbia, Canada - ECP14_OM3 (SPAdes) (version 2) | ecosystem: Environmental > Aquatic > Freshwater > Wetlands > Bog ...
ATGCCGCGCAGACCTTGCCCGGCCTCGTCTTCGACAATGTTCGGGACCGCCCGCTGGCTGACATCTGGCGCCGGGGCGAGGCGTTCGAGGCGTTCCGCGGCACGGCCTGGATGAAGGAGCCGTGCCGGAGCTGCGACCGGCGCGAGATCGACTTCGGCGGCTGCCGCTGTCAGGCCTTCGCGGTTTCCGGCGACGCCGCCGCAGCCGATCCGGCGTGTCATTTCTCTTCCGATCACGCGCGCTTCGCGGCCCTCGCGGAAGCGGAGTCGCATGTCGCGCCGCCCGCGTTCGTCTATCGGCGCATGGGAGGATCGGCGGCGTTGGACGTAGATCCGCGGTGATTTTAGCGCGCCCCTTACTTGCCGCAGGCCTTGGTCTTCTTCTCGTCGATCGAGAAGACGGCGCCTTCCTTGACCGCGATATCCCTGAGGATGCAAGAGCGGCCGGTCTTGTCTGTGAATTTCACGTCATAGACGCCCGACTTGATCCCGGTGATCTTCAAGCGCTCGTCATGATCGACGCTGTGATCGCTATCGTTGGCGGTCTGATCCGAACCCCAATCGTCCTTGCCCGCCGGAGAGAGCTGAAACGCGGTGATCGTATGTGCGGTGAGGTTCCAGAACTGCGTGTCCTTCGCGCTCGCGCTCGTTGAAATGCAGCCCAATAGCAACGCCGCTCCGAGTAAAGCTTTCAACATGTCCCACCTCCCCGATGACCTTGTCTTTGAACCGATGGCCGCCCCGAGGCCACCCTCGTCGTCCCGCTTCAACGCCCGGGCATCTCGGCCACGACGGCGCGCGCCAACGCCGAGAGGTCCTCGCGAACCATTCGAATGTCGGGACATCAAGTCAATAGGGGATCGGAGAGTATCCGGGCGACCGGCCATGAACGAAATGGCCGCGGGGGGACGCCTGACGGAGGAGCGCTCCGTCCTTCGCCGCCAAGCGCGACGGAGGGACGGAACCGAGTCATGAGCATGACGGCCCAAAGTTCAACCCCCGCTCTCGATCTCCAAGGCGTCGGTCATCGCTATGGCGCACGACGCGCGCTCGAGAGGGTCAGCTTCGCCGTCGCGCCAGGGTCATTCACGGTCTTGCTGGGTCTGAATGGCGCCGGCAAGTCGACTTTGTTCTCATTGATCACGCGTCTCTATGCCACGCGCGAGGGCCGGATTTCGATTTACGGCCATGACGTCGCGCGGGAGCCGAGCGCGGCGCTCGGCCAACTCGGCGTCGTTTTTCAGTCGCGCGCGCTCGACGCGGATATTTCGGTCGAGCAGAACCTAGTCTACCACGCCGCGCTGCATGGCATCGCGCGCCGTGAGGCGCTGTTACGCTCTCGTGCGGCCCTCGCGCGCGTCGACCTCGCCGACCGCTTGCATGAACGCGTCGCGAAGCTGTCGGGCGGCCAGATGCGGCGGGTGGAAATTGCTCGCGCGCTTCTGCACAAGCCGCGTCTGCTGCTGCTCGACGAGCCGACCGTGGGTCTCGACGTCAAGGCGCGCGCGGCAATCCTGAAACATGTGCGAGGCCTGCAGCGGGAGGAGCGCATCGGCGTGCTCTGGGCGACGCATCTCATCGACGAGGCCGCCTCGGGCGACGACGTCGTGATCCTGCATCGCGGCCGCGTGCTCGTGCAGGGACCGATCGACGACATCGTCGCCCGAAGTAGCGAAAGGAATCTGGCCGGCGTGTTCGGCCTTCTCACCCAAGACTCGGACGCCGACGAGACGGGCGCCGCCGCATGAGCGCCGTCGAGAGCGATCCCTGGCGTGACCTGACGTTGCCGCAGTATTTCATCTGCCTGAAGGGGATCGTTTGGCGCGAAGGCCTGCGCTTCGTTCACCAGCGCGAACGGTTCGTTTCGGCGCTGGTGAGGCCGCTCGTCTGGCTGTTCATCTTCGCGGCCGGGTTCCGGCAGGTGCTCGGCGTATCGATCATTCCGCCATACGAAACCTATGTCCTTTACGAGGTCTATATCACGCCCGGCCTGATGGCGATGATTCAGCTCTTCAACGGCATGCAGTCCTCGCTGACGATGGTCTACGACCGCGAGACGGGAGGCATGCGCACATTGCTGGTCAGCCCTTTCCCGCGCTGGTTCCTGCTGTCGTCGAAGCTCTTGGCGGGGACGATCGTCTCGATTCTGCAGGTCTACGCCTATCTCGTGATCGCCTATTTCTGGGACATCGAGGCGCCGCCGATCGGCTATTTCGCGATCATTCCGGCGCTGATGCTGAGCGGCCTGATGCTCGGCTCGCTCGGCATGCTGATCTCGTCGTTGATAAAGCAACTGGAGAATTTTTCCGGCGTGATGAACTTCGTGATTTTTCCGATGTTTTTCGCGTCCTCGGCGCTCTATCCACTCTGGCGTGTGAAGGAATCGAGTCCACTTCTCTACTATGTCTGCGAGCTGAATCCGTTCACGCACGCCACCGAGCTGATCCGCTTCGCTCTCTACGGCCAGGTTTCCTGGAGCGCGCTCGCCGTCGTGTCCGGCTGCACGGCCGTATTCCTCACGGGGGCGATCGTCGCTTACGATCCCGCCCGCGGCTTTCTCGCGCGACGCGGCGCTGGCGCGCCTGGGACATAGGCCACTGGCGGCGAGTCGGGGCGACGCCTTGCTTGCGCGGGATACGAGATCGGCCTAGCTTGTCGCTAAGGAATTTGTCGTGCCCTTCCAACGATGGGACTTTTCGCAAGTTGCTGCTCAATCTGCCGCACGGAAAGTCGCTCGAGCTGGGTTCACCGATCCCGATCATGGGCATTGTGAACGTGACGCCGGATTCGTTTTCCGATGGCGGCGTCTACGCTAATACCGCCGCCGCGGTGGAACATGGCGCGAGCCTTGCCGCGCAGGGCGCCGCCATTTTGGATATCGGCGGCGAGTCGACCCGGCCCGGCGCCGTCGCGGTCGCGGCGGATGAGGAGCTTTCGCGTGTGATCCCGGTGATCGCTGGCCTTCACCAAAAGGTCGCGACGCCGATTTCCGTCGATACGATGAAGGCGCGCGTCGCCGTCGCCGCGATCGAGGCGGGGGCGTCCATCGTCAACGACGTTTGGGGCCTGCAGTATGACCGCGAAATGGCCCGCGTCGTCGCCGACACCGGGGCCGCTGCCGTGTTGATGCACAATCGCGCGACCGTCGATCCGGAGTTGGACATCGTCGCCGAGATCCTCGCCTTCCTTTCGCGATCGATCGAAATAGCACTCGCGGCCGGCGTGGAGCATCGGAGGCTTTTGATCGACCCGGGCTTTGGCTTCGGCAAGACCAAGGCGCAGAACCTCGAGGCGGTTCGGCGCTTGCGCGAGCTGACCGTGCTCGGCTGTCCTATATTGCTCGGAGTGTCGCGCAAGTCGACTTTCGGGGCCGTGACCGGCCAGAAAATCCCGGCCGAGCGCGTCGTGGCTTCGATCGCCGCGGGCATCGTGGGCGTCATCAACGGCGCGGCCGTTCTGCGGGTTCACGACGTGGCCGCGCATGTCGAGGCGATGCAGGTCTTGAACGCGATAGGGCGCGAGCCGCCGGCCTCGAAAGAGAGTTGAGACGTGGCGAACGACCCCATGGTGGAGGCGTCTCTCGGGTTGGGTGGCAATATCGGCGATGTGGCGGGCTCGTTCATCGACGCGCTGCGCCGTCTCAGCCAGGCGCCGGGCATTTCGTTGCGGCGCGCGTCAGCGATCTATCGTACGCCCCCTTGGGGCAAACTCGACCAACCCTCCTTTCTCAATATGGCCGCCCTGGTCGAAACCAATCTGTCGGCTCGAGCGCTGCTCGCCCTGTGTCTCGAAATCGAGCAAAAAATGGGGCGCCGCCGCTTGGAGCGCTGGGGACCGCGCACGCTCGACATCGACATATTGACTTATGGCGACTCGAGAATAGACGAGCCCGACTTGAAGGCGCCACATCCGCGAATCGCGGAACGCGCGTTCGTGCTCGCGCCATTGGCGGAAATTGCTCCCAATTTTCGAATTGCCGATCAGGAAATTTCCCGGTTGCTCGCGCTCGCGGATTGCGCGGGCGTCGAAGTCGAGCCGACAGCGACCCTCAGATTGCGCGCCGCCCTGGGTTTGGACAGCGAAAAACTATAGGCTGGCCTCGAGGTTGCCTTTCGCGAAGACCAATGGCGAATTGACGCGTTACGCTCGGCGTGCTGCCATCGCGACGAAGCGAAGGAAACTCGCTGATTGGGCCCGACGAGATCGGGGGACGTGATGGGATATGTCGAAATCATCTTGACCGTGTGTACGCTTTCGAGTCCGACCGTCTGTGAGGAGAGGCGTATTCCGCTCGATTCGGACGGATCGCCAGCGCAATGCGCCAGGGCGCAACCCGTGATCGCCGCATGGATTGGCGACCATCCCGACTGGGCGGTCGAGCGATGGAGCTGCAGCGATAGACGCAAACGGGACATCTGACGCGTCGTTGTCGTCATAGCTCACCTCCTTTGTGAAGTCGCGTGGACGTTAACTGCCAGCGGACTTGAACTATCGCCGCGCCCCTTCGGGAATTTATCCCGCTGCCTTCGGGAATTTCTACGTTCGCAGTTTTCGGATTATTGAGCTTTGTAGGACGATCGGACGCGGCTATAATCGTTCGCCACACGGGTCGGAATCGATCACCGTGTTCGCAAACCAATGGAGTTTAAAAATGTCTTGGACTGCACCCGTCGTCGTCGAAGTGTGCCTCGGCATGGAAGTAACCACCTACGCTTCCGCCAAGAGCTGACGCTTCTCACTTGGCTGCGGACGTCTACGTGCAGCGAGCCTGCAACGCTGACGTCCGCGACCGATCGGTGGACGCTCGCGTGTTGAATTCACGAATGATTCGTCGGGCGTCGGCGACGATTTTGTTCGTCGTGAGCGCAACGGGCGGTTCGGCTCTCGCCGCGCCGTCCGCCGCCGTGTTTCCTTTCGAAATATTTGATACGTCGGGCGAACAATCGAGTGCCGGACGCGACGCCCGGCTCGAAATGGCGACGCGAGTTCTCGCCGAATCGCTAGCGAAATCCGAGCTTTTCTCGCCGGTCGATCTGACGCCGCTGGCGGCGGAGGTGAAGGCGACGTCGCCGCGGTACAATTGCGGAAATTGTTTCCTGCCCGTGGCGCGAGAGGCGGGCGCCGCCGTCGCGGTCGTGCCCTTTGTGCACAAAGTATCGACGCTCATCACAACCATGGACATCTGGATTTTCGACGTCGCCACCGGCGATGCGATCGTCCATGCCAGCGGCCAGATTCGCGGCGACACAGACGAGGCGTACGCGCACGGCGTCCGCTTCCTAGTAAAAAACCGGATCGTCGATACGAAGAACGCCGAGGAAGCTCCCGCGAAATAGGCTGAGACGGCGCACGATCCTGTGAAAGCGGCCAAGAGATTGGACGAGCGCCTCTGCTGATCGGCATCGTGCTGCTCTCATTGCGAGTGAGCCTACCCGCCGGTGACGCTCATGTGACGTCCTGTCGAGGCGTGACTGCCGACGCGCTCGATCAGGAAATCATGGCCCTTGGGCTTCCGTAGAATCGCCGCGCGGATCGCCGATTCCAGGAGATCGTCGGCTTCGGAGCGACGCAGCGGCGCGCGCAGATCGGCCGCGTCGTCCTGACCCAAGCACATATAGAGCGTTCCCGTGCAGGTGACGCGGACGCGATTGCAGCTCTCGCAGAAATTATGCGTGAGCGGCGTGATGAAGCCGAGCCGGCCGCCAGTTTCGGCCACGTCGAAATAGCGCGCGGGACCACCGGTGGCGTAGAGCGAGGGGGCGAGCGTGAACCGATGCTCCAGCGCGGCGCGCAATTGCGTCAACGGCAGATATTGATCGAACCGTTCGCCGGCGATGTCGCCGAGCGGCATCACCTCGATGAAGGTGAGATCGCAGCCGCGTCCATGCGCCCACTCAACCAGCGACGTCGCCTCGGCATCGTTGAAGCCCTTCAAGGCGACCGCGTTGATCTTGACCTTCAGCCCGGCCCGATCCGCCGCATCAAGGCCAGCGAGCACCTTCTCGAGGTTGCCCCATCGCGTCACTTTGCGGAATTTCGCGGGATCGAGAGTGTCGAGCGAGACGTTGACGCGCCTTACGCCGCAATCAGCCAGCTCGGAAGCGTATCGCGAGAGCTGCGATCCGTTGGTCGTCACGGTCAGGTCGTCGAGCGCGCCGCTGACGAGGTGACGCGAGAGCGAGCGGAACAGCATCATGATGTCGCGCCGCACAAGCGGCTCGCCGCCTGTCAGGCGCAGCTTGCGCGTTCCGAGCCGGACGAAGGCTGAGCACAGCCGGTCGAGTTCCTCCAGCGAAAGCACGTCGCGCTTCGGCAGGAAGTTCATGTCCTCGGACATGCAGTAGGCACAGCGGAAGTCGCAGCGATCCGTCACAGAAACGCGAACATAGGTAATAGCGCGACCGAAGGGATCGACGAGCGGAGCCGGGGTCGAGGGCGCATACGCGTTCATACGGCTAACCTAGGGCTCGATCGCGCTAAAGACAGGCGCCTAACGCTTTCCTTCTCCGTGAGAGCGGGAGAAGGGAAGGAAGGGGTGGGCCGCAGCCCACCCCTGTCGCGTCAGGCCTTCATCGCCGCCTTGACCGCCTCGGCGGTGATCGGTAGGCCGCGCACACGGGCGCCGACCGCGTTGAAGATGGCGTTGCCGATCGCCGGCGCGATTACCGTCACCGTCGGCTCGCCCGTGCCTGTCGCCATTTCGCCGTTGGCGATGACCGCCACTTCGATTTCCGGCACGTCGGCCATCCGCATCGGCGTATAGCTGTCGAAGTTTGTCTGTTCGATCGCGCCGTCCTTCATCGTCGCCTTTTCCAGCATCGCCAGCGACATTCCCCAGAGCGCCCCGCCCATCACTTGGGCGCGGACGCCGTCGGGGTTGATCGCCGTGCCGACATCGGAGGCGACCGTCAGCTTCTTGACTTTGACGGTTCCGTCGCTCGCGACCGCGACATGGGCGACGCAGGCCGTCCAGGTCGAGGTCTTCCGTTCTTGCGAGCTGACGCAAGCGATGCCGAGGCCTTCGCCCTTGGGAAGCACCTTGGTCCCATAGCCGGCCAAGCCCATCGCGGCGCGCAGCGCGTTGGCGAGGCGCTGCGCCCCGGCATTGTCGCCGGCGCCGTCGAGCATCGACAGACGCAATTCGGCCGGGTCGCGGCCGGTCGCGTGCGCGACCTCGTCGATCAGGCTTTCGACGGCCCAGAACGTCCATCCGGGCGCCACCGACCGCAATTGACCCGACGGGGTGGCGCTCTGCGCCAGCTCGCTGAGGATCGTGCGGATCGTGTGGTTGGGGACACTGTAGTAGAAGTCGGCGCCATGGACGGCGAAACCGTCGAGCGCCCCCTTCTTGTCGACCGACGGCGTCAGGAACGCGGGAATGCCCCAACGCTTGGTCGGCCAAGCGCTGACCAGATCATGGTCGATCGCGACGATGTTGCCCTTATCGTCGACCCCCGCGCGCATCTTCTGGTAGGTCAGCGGCCGCGAGAAATCCATCATCATGTCGTGCTCGCGAGAATAGATCACCTTTACCGGTTTGCCGACCGCCTGGGCGGCGAGCGCGGCGGGGACCATCATGTCGGAGTCGAGCCGGCGCCCGAAGCCCCCGCCGATCCAGGCCTGATGAATGACGACGTTCTTGGGGTCGATTCCGGCCGCGCCGGCCGCGATCGCGGTCGAGCGGGTCATGAATTGATTGCCGCTGTAGAGGTGCAGGATGCCGTCCCTGAATTCCGCCGTGGCGTTCATAGGCTCCAGCGGACAGTGGATGTTGATGTTGGTGGTGTATTCGGCCTCGACGAGCTTGGCCGCCTTGGCGAGCGCGCCGGCCGCGTCGCCATCCTTGACGTATAGCTCGCCGCCGGGAAGCGCTTGCAACCGCTTGGCCTCGGCCAGTATGGATTCGCTGGAGACCGCCGCATTCGGGCCGTTGTCGTAGCTCACTTTCAGGGCGTCGGCGGCCTTGATCGCCTCGGGATAGCTGTTGGCGACGGCCACGACCCAGCCCGTCGTCGTTCCCGTCTTGTCGTCGAGCACCACCGCCTTGATGAAGCCGGGGATTTTCTTGGCCTCGCTGTCGTCGACCGCGGTCACCTTCGCGCCGTAACGCACCGGGGGCGTCACGATCCGGCCATAGACCATGCCGGGCAGGAACGTGTCGATGCCGTATTTGGCCGTGCCGTTCACCTTGAAGGGAATGTCGAGCTGCGGCAGTTCCTTGCCGATCAGCGTGTACTGATCGGCGGTCTTCAGCACGACCGCCTTCAGTTCGTCCGCGGTGTAGGCTTTCGCCACCTTGCCCGATTTGACGATGTCGGCGTAGCTGACCGCCTTGCCCGACTTCGGATCGGAAACGCGGGAATCGAATGCTACGCACTGACCCGCCGGGACGCCGAGCATGCCTGCGGCGGCTTCGACGAGCGCCATCCGCCCCGCGGCGCCTGCGCGGCTCATGGCGTCGAAGTTCATCATCGTGCTCCAGCTGCCGCCGGTGATGATCGCGCCGAGCACGGGGTCGTTGTACTTGGGATCGTTGCCGACGAGATTGACGCGCATATGGCTCCAGGCCGCGCCGAGCTCCTCGGCGACGATCTGCGCCATCGTGCTGGCGACGTGCTGGCCCATGTCGGCCTTGCCGACGTTGACTGTGACGATCCCGTCGGGGCCGATGCCGTACCAGATCGTGGGATCGTAGGGCGCCGCGGCCGACGCCGGGGTAGCTCCCGGCAGCGCGCCGAAGCCGCAGACGAGACCGGCCGTGCCGGCGCTGACGAGAAACGAGCGGCGGGAAAGATCGAGCGCGCCCGGGATGTTCTGATGCTTGGTCATGCTTTCCTCCCAGCGCCCTGCGCTTCGTTCGATGCGCGTAGATCGTTGGCGGCGCGTTCGATGGCCTTCACGATGCGCGGATAGGTCATGCAGCGGCAGAGGTTGCCGGTCATGTGTTCGACGATTTCGGCGCGAGTGGGCGCCGGATTCGCCGACAGCAGCGAGGCTGCCTGCATGATCTGGCCGGACTGGCAATAGCCGCACTGCGGCACCTGCTCGGCGACCCACGCCCTCTGCAGCGGATGGTCGCTGTGTGCGCTCAGGCCTTCGATCGTCGTGATCTTCTTGCCGACGACTTCGCTGAGCTGCGTCTGGCAGGAGCGAACGGCGACGCCGTCCACGTGGACGGTGCAGGCGCCGCAGAGGCCGGCGCCGCAGCCGAACTTGGTGCCGGTCATCTGCAATTGCTCGCGGATGATCCACAGCAACGGCGTATCGTTGGGTGCGTCGACGCTCTCGGGTCGACCATTGACGGTCAGTACGGGCATGTTCCCTCCTCGATGTTGGCCCGAACGATTGGCCCGGGCATCACTTTACGGCCACGACGCGCCTCATCGGCTCGACGCGCCCCGGCTATTCCATCCTCGATCTGAAAGTTGCCGACTAGTTGCCAGGTCGGAAACCCATGTCCAAGTCCAGAGCGTGGGATTTGCGATCCTAGGCCGGTCTCGCGGTCCGCGCAATCGAACACCGCCGCCGCTCGACATACAATTTTTCGTTATATTCCATTGGGATAGACGGTGCCTCCGCTAAGATTACACTCGATCCGAACCGCCCCACGCCGCAGGTGAGCAATATTGCTCGAGCAATCCTCAGCGAATTGGACCGAGGCCCGCGGTACGAAGATAACCCTGACGCTCGACATCGACGCGGAGAGCGCCGAGGGTTTCTCTGAAGATGTGGAAAGCGTCGTTCGCGACAATGCCCGGGACCTTCGCATCGCCGATTTCGATTTTGCGGAGGAATAACAAAACGGGAGGCGTTTCGGAACTTTTGCGAAACCATCTCAATTGCCGCGTCGGTACGACGTGTCGAGCCGAATAACTTCACCGCCTCGACGCAACGCATCGAGCCGGTCGGCCCACAATTCCATCATTCGAGCGCCGGAAGTCTTGCAAGTCTTGCGAGGCGTAGAGTCGGCAATTTCGTGAAGGCGCTTCAAGACCTCTGCAGCGACGTGGACTAGGTGAGGTTCCACAGTTAGCGCCGGAAAGCTTGATCCAAAACTGAAGGCCTTCGCCATCGGAAAGCTCAATGACGCGATCCCGCGTTTCGGAAGCGTTGCGAATCTGGCGATCGGTGAGCGGCATGTGTTGGCCTCGGCGGCGCGATTGAGCGCCTGGACCAACAATTTCGTCGGATGTCAACGGGCTTCTCCGGACCGATTTGGACCCGCTATCACATCAAGCTATTGAAATGGAAATGGTGCCTATAAGCGGCACTACACCTATGTTTCCGGTCGTCCGCGAACGTGCGCGTCAACCCAATTAAAACAATGGATAACTAGGAGGCCTGTCTTCAGCTGGTTCCGGGCGTGTGCCACAATCCGCGTCGAAGTGTGGGACCAAATGTGGGACCTGCAACATGGCGCGATTGACGGATAGGGCCGTAA
>Ga0209139_10000961_pt1 | contig 10434 bp, 6 predicted proteins | sample BogFormECP14_OM3_FD_188246 | JGI IMG/M metagenome (GOLD analysis project Ga0209139, IMG submission 188246) | Bog forest soil microbial communities from Calvert Island, British Columbia, Canada - ECP14_OM3 (SPAdes) (version 2) | ecosystem: Environmental > Aquatic > Freshwater > Wetlands > Bog ...
GATGCCATTGATTCGTAGCGCGCTTGTTCGAGCGTGAGGATGTGCGTTACGGCGGTCTGCGAGTCCACGGCATGGATGACGCGCGTCAGGGTTTGCGCCATGCTTCGGGGTTCGCTCACGGTACGCACGATCAACGTGCCGGGCTGCGGGTTTTGGGCCTGAGTGGCGTAAAACTCGGGCTTAGGCGCGTGGTCGAGGCCAAACTCGCGGACATCTCCAACGACGCCGACGATGGTGACCCAGTGCTGTCCTCCGTCTGCAGTCACGCGTTTTCCTAGAGCGTCTTCGTTAGGCCAGTACTGTCGCTTGGCCGCTTCATTCATGACGGCAACGAAGGGAGCTTTGTCCCTGTCCGTTGTCGCGAGCAGCCGGCCTGCTTTCAGCGGAATGCCCAGCGTATTGAAATAGTCCGGTGAGACTGCGGCGAACGTGCTTACCGGCGGAGCTTGACCTGGTTCCAAAGTGCGGCCTTCTATTCGAAAAGAGAAAGAAACGGACTCGGGACCGCTCGTAATCGCGTCCGGTTCGAACGGATACCGGCTGGAAATTGCTGCGGAGAGGACGCCGGGCTCCGATTGGACACGGTCGAGCAATTCCTGGGCGACTACCTTCGCTTGAAGGTTCGTCGTGTATTTTGCCCAATTGAATGTTATTTGCATGGCCAACACGCGTTGCGGAACGATGCCTGCATCCGCCTGTTGCATTTTGATCAGGCTACGCAGCAGCAGGCCTGCACCGATCAACAGCATGAAAGAAAAGGCAATCTGGCAAACGATGAGGGCGCTGCGCATGCGATTCTGTTGGCGTCCCGAGCCGGCGCCGCTGCTGCCTTCTTTGAGGCTGGACGTGAGATTGGCACGCGAGAAAAGCGCGGAGAGCGTGCCGAAGATGATGCTTGTCCCGAGGGCGGCGGCGAGCGTGAAGAGCAGGACTCCGGAGTCGATGTGGATTTCGCGGGCGCGCGGGGTGAGGCGGCCGACGAAATCGGTTATGAGCTCAAGACTTGCGTACGCCATGAACAGACCCAGCACTCCACCTATCAGCGCGAGCGAAAAACTCTCCGTCAGGAGTTGGCGCAAAATGCGGCTGCGACCGGCGCCGAGAGCGCTGCGCACGGCAATTTCGCGCTCGCGACGGGCCATGCGCGCGAGCGTGAGGTTCGCGACGTTGGCGCAGGCGATGAGCAGCACGAACGCGGCAGCGCCAAGCAGCAGAAGGAGAGTGGGGCGGGCTTGCTTGGTCAACTCTTGTTGCAAGGGTGTCGCGGCCGACGTGAAGCCGGAATTTTCGGGATAGGACTTGGGATAGGCGGCTTGCAGGTTTGCGGCGATAGTCGCGGCGTCCGCGCTGGCCTGAGCAACCGTCACGCCAGGCTTTAGCCTTCCAAAGACTTCCATCATGTGCATGTCGCGATCTTCGAGATGATCTTTCGCAGAGCGAAAGGGGCACGCAGAAGTTGCCATGTAGACGTCATTCTCATTGGGATATTGCGGCACGGGCGGGAGGACGCCGACGACGGTGTGCACTTTGTCGTTCATCTCGAAGGTTTTGCCGATGATCGCGGGATCAGAGCCGAAATTGTTTTTCCAGTATTCGTAGCTGAGGAGCAGGACGGGCGGCGCCCCTAGCTTGTCGTCGTCGGGGAGAAATGTACGGCCCAGCAGAGGCTGTACGCCGAAAAGATCAAAATAGTTGGCGGAGACGACGCCGGTGCGTAAGCGTTCGGGATCACCGTGGCCGAAAAGCGTGAACGACATGGCGTGGTACTCAACGAGCCCGGACAGCGTGCGATTTTGCGCGCGATAGTCTTCGATTTCCTTGACGGAAAATCCCAAATCCTCGATTCCAACCTTGTTTTGCTGCTGACGGATGAAGATTAGCTGCTGGGCTTGGGGATAGGGAAGGGAACGGAGCAACACGGAGTGCACGACGCTGAAGATGGCGGTGTTGGCTCCAATGCCGAGCGCGAGCGTCAGAACCGCGATGACTGTGAACCCGGGATTTTTGCCCATCATGCGGATGGCGTAGCTGAGGTCGCTCGTAAGGATCTGCCAGTGCTCGCGGGGAGCCGTGGTGAAAATGCCAACGATGGTTTCTTTCCAGAGCTTGAGTGCGCCCAAGGCGCCGCCGCGTTCTTCGGCTTCGCGCTGTTGCTCGCGAAAGACGCCTTCCATCTCGCCTTCGTAGTTTGTGCGGAAATCGAACGGCAATAGGCGGACCAGCGCTCGGAATAGTCTTTGCGAAAGAGGCGGGGTGCGTTTTTGCATCGGAACGATCCTCGCTAGGCCAGTTTTGGTTTCCGGAAGAGCTTTTTGGCGCGAGCCTGGCCCAGCGCTTCTTCCATGCGCTCGGCTTCTGCTACGGCAACTTCGCGTCCAAATTCAGTGAGCAGGTAGTAGCGGCGGCGCTCGTCGTCGAGCACGAGTTCGGGACGGACTGTCGATTCCGCGATGAGGCCGGCGCTTTCGAGGCGTGACAAGTTGCCGTAGAGCGTTCCGGCGCTCAGCCGTACCCTGTCGTCGGTGCGGCGCGCGACTTCTTTCAGGATGGCGTAGCCGTGTTTTTCGCCATCGGCGAGGGCCAGGAGAATGTGAAACATCGCGGGCGTCAGCGGCAGGAACGATTCTGTTTCTCTTTTTTTCGTCACGCTTTCACCTTGCCTTCTGAGGCGGCCGTGCTTTGGCTGCCTCTATCGGCGAATGGAAGACTATATCGTGATACGTTATAGTTCATTGGCAAGTTCCCTGCCAAGCGAAAAAATCTGCAAGTTGCGGCTTTCAAAGGACTTTGTGAATGGGCATCAAAGAGGGTTGAGCATGGGTGTGCGCTTCTGGGACGCAGCGTCCCGCCAGCGGGCATCTCGTGAATCGCGCGCGGAAGAGAACCTACTCAAGTTTGCCGCGAAGCACGGATACCGAGGCCTTAGGCAATGTGAAGGTTCCGCTGCTATTCGCGGTGATGGTTGAAGTGGCGGCCGGGCCGTCCGGATCGGCGTGGCTTTTTGGGCCTTCGGAATGCCAAACGTATTGTTCGGCGCCAAAGGTGACCATTGTTACTGGCCCCGAGAAATGCGAGGTTTTATTGTTGGCAGCGTCGTCGAATTCGATTTTTACCGCATGGGCGTTCGAAGGATCCTTGTTGAGCAACATTAAGGACCAAATACCGTCCGGTCTCTTCACCGCGTAAGCCGTCACCAGCGTGTGTGCTGCGTCGTCCGACACATCCGAAGTGGCAGGGAATAATTGATGCACTCCCGCGCCGTGCTTCACCCATTCGAGATTGATCATCTGGCTGGCGAAATATTGGGAAGTGTGCTGCGAGACTTCGAGCTTGTCGTTGGCGACAAAATTTCCAAAGGTGCTGTAGCCGCGGCAGCCGGAGCGCAGCGGTTCGGGCTGAATTGGCGAATGATAAAACGCGGCGCCGCCGTTCGCGAGAAACGAACCAGCGTTGTCGGCGAGCCAGAGCGCGCCAAACAAATCCGCCATGGGTTCCGTGAGCGCCCAAGAGAGATTGCTTTCAGTAATCATCAACGGGACTTCGGGGGGAACGCCGTCTTCGCGCCAGACCTGCAGGATGTGGCGCACTAAATCCGCTTCGCGATACAGATCCGTCCAATTGATTTCGCACGGCGGGAATGGGTAGTGTTCGAAAGAAACGAAGGCTAGATCGCTGAGCCGGCCATGCGCTTTCAGGTAATCGATAAATCGGCCTAGCCAGGAGGTGCGCCCCTGGGCGTCGGGCCAAACGCGGATGTCTTCGTTCACTCCTTCAAAGACGGGGCCGCCAAGTTTTAGTTTTGGATCGACGCGATGGAGCGCCGCGGCCCATTGCAGGTAGAGAGCGGCGTCGTCTTCGGGGCTGGTGTACTTTCCGTCCGGCTCTTCGCCCATTTCTACATACGAAATCGGATAGCCGCGTTTTTCGATGTAGGCGAGCTCCGCCGCCGCGTCTTCCGGCGTCGCATAGATCATCGCCACGGGAATCATGGCCGGGAGATTGTTGGTGATTCCGCTGGTGTAAAAGAGATCGAAGCCGGTTTGATCGCGGCTTGGCTCAATGTCGGCCGCGGTGTGCCAGGGATCGGTGGACGAAACGGTCGTGTCCGTTTGATTTTGCCCTGGCCCGTGCGTCACCACATCGATGAATGCGCCATCCGTTCCAAAGTTGCCGGCATAGACTTCGTTGACTCCGTACCCTATGCAGTTTCTGGGGTCGTCGCCGCCGTGCGTGTCGCAGGTGTTCGAGGACTCCGTCATCCAGATGCGGAGGAAGCGCGTAAGAACGGCAGTGCCCGCGAGTCTGAGCGTAACTGTTCCGCCCTTCCCGTCCTGGATTTCACCAGTGGGGAATTGTGTCCAGAGCCCGAGCGTCGGCTTCTCGAAGGCGTTTTCGCCAAGCCAGTATTGGACGATGTATTTTCGCGCGTAGGGATTGGCCCAGGCGATGCGGATCGCGTCGATGTCTTGAGGTGCGCCGAAATCGATCACGATCCACTGCGGATGCAGGGCGTCGTCCTCGCCGGTGAATTTCTTTGTGAGATAGGGGTTGCTCTTCCAGTACGTTGATGGGTCTCCGTCGGTGAGCCGGGAATACTTGCCTTGCGAAGCGTCGCTACGCGTCGAGCCCCGATGAGGAAGCGCGTATCCGTACGAGTGGCGCAGAAATTCTTTTGGCTCGGCGCTTCCCGTAAAGTATCCGCTTTGATGCGCGGCGTCGCTCCAGGTTCCGTTGGGGTTCCAATGCCAGGCCGCGATGGTGAGCTCGGTGTTCTGGCGATAGGTGATCGGTCCCCACCCTGCGGAGAGCGACTCTTTCAAGATGGGAGCGCTGTAGACCGTGTCGATCGAGTTAGACGATAAAATATCAACCGAACTGCCAAGCGCTTTGTCTGGGTCAAAAGGGATGGCCCGTGCCGGGGTTGTGTCGACCCGAATGGTTTGTGCCGCAACGTTTTGCGATTCTGTTGCGAACATGAGAAACAAGAGAATCGCGAGAGAGGTGAGCGGCAGGGGCGCCATTTGTGAAAAGGTATTGAGTCGCATGGAGGTTCACCCGGACCAAAGGAGTGGATCGATTTCGAGAAGGTCAAAAAATATATTATTATTTCGATTTAATAAAGCAGTGTCTTTCGGACGGCATTCCCGGCAGACGGTGGACCCTGTTCGAAAGATGAAGGGATTCGGCTGATTGGGTTGGCCTGGCGAAGTAGGTCGCTTCTTGCTAAGGTTCCTGCGTCATTTTCCTCGGCAACCTGGAGAAACTCATGTCGACATTTAGACTGATTGAGTATGCAGATGCGAGCCCGGAAGTTCGCGCCGTTTACGATGACATCATGGCTACGCGCAAGACCGATTGGATCAACAATTTCTGGAAGGCGATTGCGCATGACCCCGCGACTTTGAAGCGCACGTGGGAAAGCATCAAACACATCATGGGGCCCGGAGCGCTTGATCCACTCACAAAGGAATTGATTTACGTGGCCGTCAGCGTGACGAACAACTGCCACTACTGCATCGCTTCGCACACCGCGTCGGCGTTCAAAAAAGGAATGACCGAGGCCATGTTCCAGGAATTGCAAGCGGTGATCGGCATGGCCAATGAGACGAACAAGCTCGTAACCGGCTACCAAGTGGAAATTGACGAACAATTCCGCCCGCCGCTGAAGCCTTAGAACAGTTTCCGCCCACAACACGGCTGTCCTTCAGTACAGGTGTTTCCACCTCGGTACGCTCGTACTATGGCTGGAGAGCAGCGCCCACGAAGAACATATAGATGTTCGGGGATAGCCCGGCTTGTGCCGGGGCTGAACACAAATTTGCGCACCAAGCGAGTGAGCATCCTATGCCGCCAACCAGCAAAGATACGGAAGTTCTAACTGCTCCACCCGAGACTGCCTCGGCAGTTCGTCCTCGCTCCGACGAAACGGCGACGGCCAGCCGGCCTCAGCCCGTCGCGCTGGAAGTTCCGGTCACGGTGAATGGCGCTCGTACCGTTGAGGGCAGCGACAAACGCGAACCATTTTCTGAAACGACCAAGACCGTGCTGGTTTTCGGCAACGGCGCAGTCATCCGGCTGGGTTCGCCCGTAGCCGCGGGACAATTGCTTTTTCTTACGAACGAAAAAACAAAGAAGGAAGTAGTTTGCCAGGTTGTGAAATCGAAGAATTACAAGAGCGTGAGCGGGTACGTGGAGCTTGAATTCACGGAATCGGTGGTCGGCTTCTGGGGAATGCGTTTCCCGTCAGATCGGATCGCCGCGCAGGCTCCGGTGTCGACTCTGGCTTCCTCGCTTCCGCCTGCGGTGAAGAGCAACGTGGGTGCGCCTGTCGCGGTGGCGCCTAGTCCGGTGGTTTCGATTGTCAGCCCTGCGCCAAAAATTTCTGAAGTAAAACCCGCGCAAGTTCAGCCCGCGCCAATTCAAACCGCGCAAGTTCACGCCGAAGTGAAACCCGCGCCCCAACCGCTTCCCGCGAGTGGCAACGGAGCTCCGCCCGTAGCTGTGAAATCCGCGGCGCTGACGGTGCAAAGCATTCCAACGCAGGCCGTGCCACCGGCAGTTGCGAAAAAGCCTGAAGCGCCGGTGGTTGCGGCTCCTGCAGCTTCGTCGTTGGCGTCTTCGCTAGCAAGTCTCCTGGGCGCGCCGGATGTGCCGCCGGTGTTGACGTCGTCGAAGCCACCGGCAGCGCCAGCGCCTGTCCCGTTCCAAATCAAACCTCAGGCTCCGAGTGTCGCGGCCGAAAATTCCACCGAAGATCTAAAAGTGCAAGCCGCGCGGCTTCAGGAACAACTCTCCTCGTTGCTCTTTAGCGCGGCGCCAGCCGCGAACTCCGCAGTGCCGGCACCGATCGCGCCTGCCCCGGAAACCAAGACTGTTTCGGGCGTGGCCGCAAAAGTTCTGGAAATCGGAAAGACGGAGCCTTCGCCCGTAAAGGCTGCACCGGTAAAGCCCTTGCCTCAGATTAAGTCATCGCTGGACACCGAAGAAGTAAGGATTCCATCGTGGCTCGAGCCACTGGCGCGCAATGCCGCTGCGCCTGCTCCGCCGGCAACGCACGAGCCTGTCGAACGCGAAAAGGCCAAACATGCTGACGAAATCGCAACTCATGAACCGCGTGCTGCTGAGTTGCTATCTTTGACTGGCGTCGAGAGCGTGTCGGAGTCCTCGCTGCCGGCCATCGCTAGCTTGCTGCCGCTGGATGAGCCTGTGATAACGCATGCGCGGTCCTCGGGAGGGTCCGGGAGTGGCGTTTTGTATGGCGCGATTGCCGCGGGAGTTCTCCTCGTTGCGGGGGGCGCGTGGTATTTCTTGCATCAGCCAAACGGGGCGCAGGGCGCGTCCTCGACCGTCGCATCGTTGCCGAGCACACAAGCAAACGTCACACCTTCATCGCCAGCCGTAATTCAGCCTGCATCTCAGCAAGCATCGACCCCGATTGGCACGAAATCTTCAAATTCGCAGCCGGCGCCCGTGACGCGAGACAATACGCGTGGCTCGGCCACGACGATTCCCGCAGCCGTCACGGAGCGCATTTCCCGGCCTCCCGCCGAACCGGAACCGGCTCCCAAGAAACCAGCGCTCGGCGACGTTCATCTTGCCAGCCCCACGATGAATCGCACCGCGGCTGCTCAGGACGACGGAGCGGAAGCTCCGGCAATTTCTTCGGGCAACGCGGACGCGATTCCGGGCGCACTCGATTCCGGCCTTGCCGTCGGAAATGCAAAGCAGCCCGCGGCTCCCGAAGTGCCGCTTCCGATCGGTGGAGACGTAAAATCGGCAAAATTGATTAGTTCGGTTTCTCCGGTCTATTCGGCGCTGGCGAAAAACCAGCACGTTGCCGGAGACGTTCGCGTCGACGCGTTGATTGACGCCAACGGCCGGGTTACGACGATGAAGGTGATTTCTGGTCCGGCGCTCCTGCATCAGGCCGCGATGGATGCGCTGCGTCAGTGGAAATATCAAGCCGCAACGTTGGACGGCAAAGCCGTGCCGATGCACCTGACGGTTACGATCCAATTCCGTTTGCAGTAGTTCGTTGTTTCGGGTCGCACGGCCACGCGATGCTCAGCGCGGCGACAGTCTTCATTTTGGCGAAGTAGCAACGGGAAAGACCCGTGGGATCCTTGCGTCCACAGATGGCAGGGCGGGGAAGCTGCCGTGCGGCTCGTTTTGATACCAATAGGCCACGGAATAAAAATTGTCACCGCGATCGTTGGCGTGGCCGTGTTCGATCGTGGCGCGCAACGACTTGGTGAAGGGAATCGGCGAGTCGAGGTGGAATCGGTAGACGGACCATCGCCCGCCCTGGAGTTCTGCGCCAACAATCGGCGCTCCAAATAGGCCGTAGGCAAAAGGCTTGCCGCCAAAATCCCACGCGCCAAGGAAATAATCCTCCGAGCCGGTGCCGTTAATCGACGGCAGTTTTTCGCCGTCGACAAAAAACATGTCGTCGCCTTCGCCCCACCAGCCGTCTTGATTTTCAATGACGGACATGGTGACGCCGGCAAAGTGGCCGTGGCCCGCGGCTTCCATCCAAACGTAATTTTCTTTGCCGTCGAGATTTATTTTGCTCTCGGGGAGGGCGTTGTTGGGAGTTGCTTGCCGGTACTGCGCGTGGAAATAGAGCGTATCGGCCGGGAGCGCAGCTTTGTACGCACGCATATCGATGTTCCAGTAGACTGCCTCAGCCCGCTGGCGGCCTTCGTTCGTTAAGGTGATGCGCGCGTGCTTTTGAAATGGCATCGGGAAGAAACAGTTCAGGGCTTTATCGCCGCCCACGGAAAGCGGGACGGATTGATAAAGAGAGTATTCGCCCAGTCCTAGGCCGAAAAAGTCCCCAACAGGAGCCTCGACGCTCGGCGAATTTTCGCCGTCCCAATACATGCGAAGAACCATTCTTTTCAAGTGGAATCGTTCATCGCTCGCGATGGTAATCCACACATGCGAAATCTCGCCAGGACCGGATTCGTCCAGCAAGGTCAGCGTTTCTCCGGGCGCGAGCGGGCGGTAGTCGTCGTTTCCTCCGGTTCGGTCGTAACTGGAGACGCGTTTCAATACGTAGTTGTGAGGCTTTGTTAGATCCCAGAGCAAATCGCCGGACGACTGCGCGAAGGCTTTCCCAGACGCGGCCAACAGAAAAAATCCGAGTAAAACCGACAGTATGCGATTCATTTGTATCTCCGCGAAGCCACCATCCCGCAAATTGGCCGGATTATAGCAGAGCAACTTGCACCTCTCGTGCTTGTCATGCGGCGTGCTCCGTCGCGGTACGCATGCGGGACACGCACCGGCTATTTCGGTGCGTTCTTCGTAGCGCACTCAATCTGAGTCTGCTAGACTGGCGCCCGCTTTGCGGCCCACTACACGAAGGTATTTCCTCGAGAAACTCGCCGTCACGACGGCTACGGCCATGGTGTGGCCAGGCTTGGAGAGCGCCATCGCCGCGCAATCCAATCCTAGCCTGCAATTCCCCACTGCGCCCCGCGACAGAATTGCCATTGCTTCGTACCCCTTCCGCGATTTCATTGCTGGCGCTCACGACAAATCCGGTGATGCATCGTCTCCCAAGATGGATCTGAAGGAATTTCTGCCCCACGTCAAATCGAAGTTCAACATCAACAAGATCGAACCGTGGAGCGAGCATTTCCGGTCGCTCGATGCGAAGTATCTTGCGGACTTACGCTCGGCGATTGAGAGAGCGGGCGGCGCTATCGTGAACATCGCGGTCGATGGCGAGCACAGTCCTTACTCACCAGACAAAGCCGAGCGCGGACACGCTATCGCCTTTAGCAAGAAATGGATCGACGTAGCCGTGTCCGTCGGCTCGCCGAGCGTGCGCACCAACATGCCAGCGTCCAAGGATTCGAAACCTGACGCTGATCGCGCCGCCGAGACTCTTCGTCACGTAGCCGAGTACGGCGCTTCGAGAAATATTCTCGTCAACCTTGAGAACGACAATCCCATCAGCGAAGACCCATTCTTTATCGTCAGCGTGATCGAAAAAGTGAACAATCCCTGGCTGCACACGAATCCGGATTTTGCGAATACGCTGACCACGGGAAAAACCGAGTATGCCTATAAAGGCATCGCGGAAATGTTCAAACACGCGTACAGCATCTGTCACGTAAAGGCGATGGAAGCCGACGAAAAGGGCCAAATCGTGCGCGCTGATCTTGCGAGGACTTTTGGAATACTAAATAGCAGCAACTACAAGGGTTACTGCTCGATGGAATTCGACAGCCCGGGGGATCCTTACCAGGGAACCACCGATCTCATCGAGAAAACGCTGCAATATCTTTCCTGACGCGTTCGATTCCGCGCTCGAGCACACAAGACCGTCCCCTTTACCACCCCGACGCCCCTCGCTTGCAGCGAAGGTAGCAGGTTCGTATACTGGCGGCCCGGCCAAAAGTCGAGTCTGGCGTTCCGGATTAG
>Ga0209139_10000962_pt1 | contig 10432 bp, 11 predicted proteins | sample BogFormECP14_OM3_FD_188246 | JGI IMG/M metagenome (GOLD analysis project Ga0209139, IMG submission 188246) | Bog forest soil microbial communities from Calvert Island, British Columbia, Canada - ECP14_OM3 (SPAdes) (version 2) | ecosystem: Environmental > Aquatic > Freshwater > Wetlands > Bog ...
AACACGGCGCCAGCGCCTTAGTTCGGTGTTCGTTCCTCGTCCATTAGAGCTGCGTCCGAGAACGCGAGTTGACACTCGACCAACCAACCTACACGTGTCATCCCCGCGAGAGCGGGGACCCAGCCGTGGGGACACGACGAAGCGTCGAGCTGAGCCGTAGCCAGGAAGCCGTCGAGAGCGGCGCAAGCGGCAAGCCTTGCAGCGTCGTGGCAGCCTGGATGCTCGCGTTCGCGAAAACGACACGTCTCTCTCGCGCACGTCCCATTCCCGACGGTCGGCTCCATCCCCGGCATGCACGGACTTGATTCAATTATTTCGCCGCATGAATTCTTACGTCGACGACGCCTCAGCGCCGCGCAACGCCGTTGGTCAGTAGCCGTCGGGCGTGCGCGACGATATCGGGCGGCCAGTCGGCGATGCGTTGGGCAAAGCCTTCGCGATCGCCCGTGAACAGGGCGCGCGAGGCTTCCTCGAAACCGGGGAAATCGCCAGCGATGGCGTACAGGAAGCGATAGGCGGCGCCGACCGCCTGCCGCGCCTGCGTCGCCCCGCCATCCGCCCGCCGCGCCTCGTCGACGAGCCGGCGCAGCGCGACCGAGGCGCCGCCGGACTGCGCGGCGAGCCATTCCCAATGGCGCGGCAGCAAGGTGACCTCGCGCGCGACGACGCCGAGCTTGGGGCGGCCCCGCCCGCGCGGCTCGGGTTCGCGTTCAGCGAGCCGCGCCGCGATGTCCGCATCCGAGCCGCCGAGGTCGAAGTCGATCACGGCGCCGGTCGCGTCGTCGAACGCCAGCAGCGGTCCCGCCGCGCCGGCCTCGAGCGCCCGCTTCACCGCCACGGCCACATCGAGCCGCGCGCCGCTTGCAAGGAGCCGATGGCCGTCGAAAGCGGTGCAATCGCTGGAAAAGGAAGCGGCCATTTGTGCGTCTCGGGTAAGGACGCGCTTTTTTATCCGGGCGATATTGCGCTGTCAATAGCATCCGGGTAATATAGCTGTCGCCCGCTGCGCGGGAACGCCGTATTCACGCTGGAACAAGGCTTCGCACCTTGAAAGCCGAACGGCGAATATGCGCAAGGTCATAGTCCATCTGCATGCGCAACCACGTGTCGGCGGTGCTGCCGATAGCCTTTTCGAGGCGCACGGCCATTTCGGGCGTGATGCTGCTGCGCCCGGAAATCACCTTGTGAAGCTGCTGACGCGTGACGCCGAGCGCCTCGGCGGCGTCTTTGACGGTAACGCCAAACTCCGCGAGATTGTCGGCGACGATCTCGCCGGGATGCGGGGGGTTCTTCATCTTCATGGGTCAATCCTCCGTCAATGGTAGTCCACAAGGTCGATATCGAGCGCCTTGCCGTCCTCAAACCGGAAAATCACACGCCAGTTGGCGCGCACCGTGATCGACCAAAAACCTTTGAGGTCGCCAGTCAGCGGATGCAGCCGGAAAGTCGGCACGTTTAGGCCCTCAATCTGCTGAGCGGCCTGCAAAACGAGCAAAATCTGTTTGAGCTTTCGCACACGGTCGGGATTGACGCCCTTTGCTTGGTCGTTCTCGAACAGTTGCCGCCCGGTAGCGTGATCGTCCCGCGAAGCTTGGGCACGAACTTGGATAGATTGGCTATCAGCTGGTCCATGCCTCGAAATGCGACGACGAGGTCCCGGTCGCCCGCGACATAGAGCGCGGGAACCGTAACCCGCGATCCCGCGAAAGGGGCCAGAAGCTCCCAATTTCGGTCGATGACGCGATACCAGTTCAAGCCGCCGCGAAAACCGCGCGCGAACTCGGCTGCGTAGAAGTCGATGTCGGCCTCGGTGAGCCACGATGGCAGCATCACGGGGTTTTGCAGTCCTGTCAGGAAGCCGCCGTTGCGAGGAACCATGTCGATAGATTGGGCGCCCTCTCGCCGCGGCGCGTCTCCCGAGGCCGTATAGAGCAGGCTGCGGATCGTGAGGCGCGGATCCCGGTCGAGTTCGGCTTCGGCGACGCCAGGGTTCTGGAAGTAGGTCTGATAAAAGACCGCGTCGTCGGTTTTGGGCATGACGCTCGTCGGGAGCGCGGGTCCCCGAGGTCGAAACGGTACGCTGAGACCGATTACGCCGCGAAAACGGTCGGGCCGCAGCAACGCGGCGTGCCAGGCGACCGGAGCCCCCCAATCGTGACCGGCGATGACCGCCGTTTCGACGGCGAGCGCATCGAGCAAGCCGACCATGTCGCCGACCAGGTGAAGCTGCGTGTATCTTTCGATTTCGTCGGGTCGATCGGTTTGGCCGTAGCCTCGCATATCCGGGGCGACCGCGCGGTATCCGGCGTCCGCGAGAGCCTTCAGTTGATGGCGCCACGAATACCAGGATTCTGGAAAGCCGTGGCAAAGCAGAACCACCGGTCCCGAACCCTGTTCCGCCACGCGCATGCGTATGCCGTTGGCCTCGATGAAACGAAGTGTCGGCTCGGACATTTCATCACCCGATCGTTCTAGTGAACTGAAAACGCGCAGTCTTGTCGGCAGCGTTTGCGTTTGACATTCTGCGTATGCCCAGACATTTTAGTCAACATTGCGTGTTTCTATCGACAATTGAGAAACCCAGCGGCAAATCTTATCGGGATCCCGCGCTCCAGCAACGCGCCATGGCGGTGACGGCCGAAGATTGAAAATTTGAATATTTTGTACCGCGACAAGCCGTAACAGGGCGCCGGCGGTTAAAATTTTAGACGCCATATCACCCGTTCATTTTCCATTCATCGCCACAACTCGGACTTTATCGCTCGTTACGGTCTCTTTCCAATGTCGATCCCCGCAAGGAGGAAGCGTGATGATCTATCGTGAGATTGTTCACACATGTTCCAACACGGAGGTGGCGCGGGCTGCGGTAAAGTCGATCGGGGGGGATTTCGCGCGCGAATTCGTCGCCGAGGCCACCCGACGCGAGCTGCCGAGCGGCGTCTTGGCCGCTCGCCTGGTTCGGGAATTCGCCGACAAGGCCGATGAAGTGGAATTGCAGAGCGTAGTCGCCGCAACCCACGGCTCGGACCAGCCGATCCTGAGCGGCTTGCGTTACATTCTCGAGCGCGGCGTTCGCGACTACGTTCACAAGGGGGGCGCGAAGAGGACGCCGCCTGCCTGGATGATCGCAGCGGCCCGATCGGCGGCGTGACGCCCTCGCTCTTGCCGGAAAAGAAATTTTCCGCAACGAGTGGTGCATGAACTATCTCGGCGTGGATTGCGGCACTTCCGCCTTGAAGGCGGTGGTGGTCGACGAGAGCGAGCGCGTGATCGCGGCCAGTGAACGCGCGTACCGTCCCGATCATCCGCGCCCGCTCTGGTCTGAGCAAGACCCCGAGGTCTGGCGCGAGGCGTTGTTCGCGGCGATCTGCGATCTCGGAGCTCGGGCGGCCCAGGCGATGGCCGGGCTGCGCGGGATCGGCTTTTCCGGCCAGATGCACAGCGCCGTCCTGCTCGGGCGCGACGATCGGCCGGTGCGGCCGGCGATACTGCACAACGATACGCGCGCTCATCTCGAGGCGCGGGAGCTCGGCGAACAACATCCCGAGCTCGACAAAATTGTCGGCGTGAAGCCGATGGCCGGGTTTACCGCCCCCAAGCTGATGTGGCTCGCGCGCCATGAGCCCGAAGTCCGCGCGCGCGTCGCCAGCGTGCTGCTGCCCAAGGACTACCTGCGTTTCACGCTGAACGGCGAAAAACGCTCCGATATGAGCGACGCGGCGGGAACCTGGTGGCTCGACGAGGCCGCGCGGCGGTGGTCGGGGCCCGCGCTCGCGGCCAGCGGCGTCGAGCCCTCGCTGGTTCCGCCGCTGGCGGAGGGATCGCACGCGCTGGCGGGCCTGCTGCCCAGCGTCGCCGACGAACTCGGACTGCCCCGCGACGTCGTCGTCGCGGCGGGGGGCGGCGACGCCGCGGTGGGCGCGGTGGGTCTCGGCGCCATCCGTCCCGGCGACGCCTTCATTTCTCTGGGCACGGCGAGCCAGCTCATCGTCGCCTCGGACGTCTATCGCGCCGCGCCGGAAAAGCTCGTGCACAGCTTCGCCCATGCGCTGCCCGAGCGATGGTTGCGCATGGCGGCGATGCTGAACGGCGCCGGCGCGCTCGCGTTCGCGGCGCGTCTCCTCGGCGGCGAAGTCGCGGAATTGGAGCGCGAGGCCAGCGAGGGCTATCCCGGGCCGCGCGAGCTGTTGTTCCTGCCCTATCTGTCGGGCGAGCGGACGCCGCATGACGATCCGCACGCGCGCGGCGTCGTCTTTGGCCTGAGCGAATCCTCGTCTCGCGCCGATCTGACCCGCGCGGTGATGGAGGGCGTCGCCTTCACGCTCGCCGATGCGCGCGATTGTCTCGCCGCGGCCGGCGATGCGCTCGGCCGTGTCGGACTGATCGGCGGCGGCGCGAAGAGCGCGCTCTGGAGCCGCATGATCGCCGCCGCGCTCGGGCGCGAGATCGTGCGCTATCGCGGCGGCGAGACCGGCCCCGCCTTCGGCGCCGCGCGCCTCGCGCGCCTCGCCGCGACGGGCGAGTCCCCCGACGCGCTGTGCCGAGCGCCCGAAATCCTCGACGTGACCGCGCCCGAGCCTTTCCTCGCCGATGCCTTCGCGAGGCGGCGCGAGCGTTTCGTCAGCCTCTATCGCGCGCTGAAGCCGGAATTCGCGGCGAATGCGGCGATCTGAGGATTGCGCCCAGCCGCCTTGGTTCTGGTTGCAAAGTTTTCGCCGAACAGATAGCCAATTCCTCGCGGCGCGCGCGCAAAAGCCGCGTCGACACGCCGCGGGACTGCAAGGGGGGATCGTGGTCATGAGTCAGCTCGAAAAAGGCATTACGCGGAACGGCGAAGGCTATCGCGGCGAAAAGCTGAACATTCTCGGTCAAGTGTATTTTCCGAAGGCGTCGACCGACTCTACTTTCGCCTTCGAGACGAACAGCGAGCCGGGACAATTCGTGCCCGTTCACATTCATCCCACTCAGGAGGAATTCATCCTGGTGCAAGAAGGCGTGTTGGACCTCAAGCTCGACGGCGTTTGGGTGAAGGCGAACGCCGGCGACCTCGTCCGTCTGCCGCGCGGGATTCCCCACGGCTATTTCAACAAGTCCGACAAGCCGGCGCGGGCGTTGTTCTGGGTCTCTCCGGCCGGAAAATTGGAGGCCCTTTTCCATCAGCTCCACGACTTGACCGACATTCCCGAAGTGATGCGTCTTTCGGCGGAGCACGAAGTGAATTTCCTGCCGCCCGAGGCCAACGACTGAGGGCCGATATATGCTCGCGCGGCGAACTTCAGCTTCGAGTACGCGCGCGAGCGCGCGGCTCGCGGTCTCATGTTTGGCCGTCATCTCGGTGGCATGCGGCTCGCCGGTCCTCGCGCAGACCGACGCGGGGGCGTCCGGGCCGGCTTGTCGGCAAGGGAGCTCGGCGATGATGCGGACAGAGCTCCTGTTCGGCTCCGAACGCAAAGCGCTTCCACCGGTGACCGACGCCGAGTGGCAGAGCTTCGTCGACGACGAGATCGCCATGAGGTTTCCCGACGGGTTCACGCTGCTCGACGGCCAGGGAGAGTGGCGCGGCAGTCGCGGCGTCGTTCGCGAGAAGTCGCACGTCCTGATCCTGTTCCACCCCTCTTCGCAGGAGCAGGATGACAAGATCGAAGCCTTGCGGTCGATCTATGAGACGCGGTTCGGGCAGGACTCGGTGGCCCGAATCGACGGCTTGGATTGCGTGGGGTTCTGATCTGGGGCATCGCAGCTGCGTGTGACAGGCGACTGCGCTTTTGTCTCGACCACAAGGCTTGCGGCGACGGCGCCGGGTTCGCAGGTCGACTCCGCAGCGCACCGTCGCGTTCGCCGGTCGCGAGCCCCGCAGCGCTGTCGAGCCGATTCCTTGTGAACGCCGACGCAAAAATTGTGTATAGTTCGGCGATCACGATTAACGTTAGTCTACTCGTTACATTTTTATTATGACAATCGCATTACAAAAACTAATCTTCGTCGACCATGTTCAGCTATGAGCAATCTATGCTCAAAACGTTCGCTTCCAAACTCAACGTCATTATGTATTGGTTGGTTAAGAAGTCTTACAATGGGGAGATCGATCATGGAGCGAATATTTCAATCTGGATGGGTCGTCGGCGCTTTGGCCGCCGTGATCGCAGGCGTGGGCGCAGTCCCTGGGGCCGCCGCGCAGACCGCGCCGCCGTATCTCGGCAGCTTTCCCAATTTCGAGACCCAGCTGACGCCACAGCAGCTTCCGGGCGACGTCGACGTCGCTCTCAAAAGCCGCCTCGAAAATGCGAATCGATTTCCGGAAGTACAGCGCCTGTTCGATCTCTGGTCCTGGCAGGCCTTCATTTCGCTGAACTGGCCGACCGACGCATCGGGAAAACGCACCGGCGACGCCACGCAGCCTCCGGCTTGGTCGCTATGGACCGGGAGCACGAACGTCTTTCTGCCGCACGGCGCGCCGCCCCCCGTGTGCAAGACGGGCGCGGAACTCGCCGCAGCGGCGGTCACGAATCTGGAAATCGCGCTCGCCCGCGGCTACTCGCCGAAAATTCCCGCGCAGCTCGACACCCGACGCGTCCGATTGCTGGCGGTCACGTCGGCTGTCAACGACCTCAGCGCATTGATCCCGACGGACGACATCAGTCAGGCTTTTTCCGGGCCGATCATCGATCAGAACGGCAACTTCGTGTTCTATGAAATCCTGATCGACAAGCACGAGCTCGACTATATCTGTCAGAACAAGCTCTATAGCAAAGCCGGGCAGATGGATTTCGCCAAGACCCATAGCGCCGTCGACCTTCCCTCCGGCGTCGACACGGAAGACGCCAGCGGCGCTTTCGAACTCAAGCTCGCATGGAAAATCCTGACCGCGAGCGACGACGCCACTCGTTACTTGACCTCGCAGGCCCGCATTCCGTCGGCCACGGACGGCGCGGCGCCCGCGCTGTCGTCGACGCCGATCCCGATCGGGCTCGTCGGCATGCACATCGCGCACAAGAGCGCGAGCTCGAAACAATGGATTTGGGGGACTTTCGAGCAGGTCGACAATCTCGATGTCGATTCGGTCGCACATCCCAAGCTCAAACCGTCGTTCTTCGATCCGTCCTGCGAGATTTGCGTCCCCAATCAAGAGCCCCCACAAAAGGGCAACACTTGGCTGATGACGCCCAAGACACAGATCGTCCGCTCGATCCCGATTCCCGCCGATAAGCAGGCGCTCAATCGCGAGGCGCAGGCTGCGCTGGCGAAAGCGGGATCGCCGCTGCAATATTACCAGCTCATCGACACGCAATGGCCGACCGATCCTTCCGCCCCGCCGACCCCTTGGAATGCGGGGCTTCCGGGCGCGGTCAACAACAAGTCGGGAGGCAATCCCACGCCCGTGTATCTAACGAACAGCACGATGGAAACCTATTTCCAGGGCCCGTCGTCCACCGCTTGTCAAAACGAGGAATTGCCGACCGGCGTGCAATGCCCACCGACGCCATGGGTGAGCGCGACGGCCCCCAACAACAAGAACACGACGGTAGACTCGACGCCGATCTTCGCGACCGAGAGCTGTGTGGGATGTCATTCTTCGGCATCGTTCGCAGGCGCGAAGCCGATCGTCCCGGGCGTGGACACGCTGCAGCTGACGGGCGATTTCTCGTGGCTGTTCAAGCAGAAGGCCCAATAGGCGAGCATCGTTCGATCCACCCATGACATAGCAGGTAGAAGCAGGCATGCGTACGGCTGTTGTCTTTGAGAAAGTAGAAGTCGGGTTTGTTTCTGCGCGATTCCGTTCTGCGCGATCGACGACACCGCCAACCCGCCGCAGACGACATCGCGGTTCTGCGCGAACAAATGAGCTTAGGCGAGGGCGCGCCTGCCGGACCTGCAGCGCGTTCGTCGGCAATATTCAGGCGTCGCCGAGCCAGGCCACGAGATCGTTCATCGTTCGGCCCACGGCATAGGCCGGAGCCTCCAGCCGCTCCGCTGGCGAGTTCGCGCGGTTGATCCAATAGGCGGGATAGCCGAACCAGGCGGCGCCGACGACGTCCCAGCAGTTGGAGGAGACGAACAGCAACTCGCTCGCCCGCCGCCCGAACGCGTCGGGGCCGAGCTGATAGGCTTCGGGCGCCGTCTTGAACTTGCGTACGCGCTCGACGCTCAGCACATGCGCGAACAGCGGCCGCAGACCCGCCGCGGCGAGCGCCGCGTTCAACATCGACTCGTTGCCGTTCGACAACACGGCGAGCGTCAGGCCTCGCCCCACGAGCGCGCGCAGGGCCCCTGGAACTTCGGGGTGGGGCGGCAGGCGCTCATAGACCGCGAGCAACGATGCCCGAGCGCCCGCGTCCAGCGGCGCCTCAGAAAATTCGCAGGAATAGTCCAGAGCGTCGCCCGTGATTTGCCAAAAGTCCACGTATCGGCTGCTCATCGTCCGCAGCCGCGAGTACTCGATCTGCTTTTCGCGCCACTTTTCCGCGATCGCCCGCCCCTTGCCAGGAAACCGCGCCTCCAGTTCGGTCTGAACGCCATAAACGTCGAACAGCGTTCCATAGGCGTCGAAGACGACGCCTGCGAGAGCGGAAGATATCGTCATGACCTGATCTCCAAAAAACAGCCGGCCGGACTGCGGCGGCCGCTCGATCATACGCCCCCTCGTGCGAGCGCATAGGCGAAGCCCAGAAAATTAGTGAGTCGACGAGACCTATCGGGCTCTACCCGTCATTGCGAGCGAAGGGAAGCAATCCACCGTTCCGCTACCGCCCGCCCGCAGATTTGGCCGCGCCTCGTCTGCTAACGCCGCAAATCCTCGAGAGAGTTACTACACGACCGGCTTCGGAAACTCGTCGGCGGACCATCTCGTGGATAGATGAATTGCTTCGCCGCGCTCGCAATGACGGGAAATGCCCGTCGAAATGGAACAGTCGCACGTCGCCCTGGCCAAGTGGCGTCGTTAGTTTTTGGGCGTCGCCTTAATTGCAGTTCGACTGTTGCAGTTTTGCAACCACGCTCGTGATCGAATGAGGTATGTTCTCGATGTAACCGAGTCCTCCCAGTCACCTTGCCCCGTGCAATTCTCACGGGGCATTTTTTGTCATGGCGGCTGCTGATCGCCCCCCCCGACATCGCCCGACTTTCCGACGCCCATGGGTGCGGCCGGCTCCTTCGCGGCACGTAAGAGCCCGTACAACGCCGATCATGCGTGCCTGGACCTACCTTTGCAAGGGCGAGAAGCGGGCGACGAGTTCGTGCGCTTCGCCGGGGTAGGTAAACCTGACATGCGTGATCGCCGCCTCGCCGCTCCACGTTCGCCGTTCAATCGCCAGACACGCGGTTCCCTCCGCTACCTCGAGCAGCGTGGCGCGGCGCGCATCGGCGGGGCGAGCGCGAATGCGGTGTTCGGCCCGCGTCCAGGGCGCGCGCGCGAGCAGCCAAGGACCCGGAGCGATTTCCTCGAAATTCTCGTCGGCCGCTTCCGGCGTCGCCGTGAGATTGATCAGACGCTCCTCGATGCAGAACGGCTTTTTCCCGGCCCAATGACGGCACGTGAGCTCGAGGATCGGACCCGCCGCGACGCCCTCGAGGCGTCCCGCGTCGGCCCGGATTCCCCGACGCTGCCGTCGCGTCAGGATTTCGAAGCGATAGGCGGCGCCCAGCGCGGCGACCTCGGCCTTGACGTCGGGAATTTCCAGCACGGCCGAACGCGAAGGCGCGCGCATGACGAAACTGCCGACCTTGCGACGGCGCTCGATCAGTCCCGCCTTGGCGAGTTCCGACAACGCCTTGTTCACGGTCATGCGGGAGCACTGGTATTGCGCCGACAACTCGTGCTCGAACGGAATTCGCACCCCAGGCGGCCATTCGCCGGTGAGAATCCGTCCCTCGATGTCGCCGAGAATCCGCTCGTGCAGCGAGGGAATCGTCGTCGCGCGCCGGGTCTGGGAGGCGGTTCCCATGGGCCTCGCCGTCGGGTTCAAATCAACATGGCCGCGCCGCGATCGAGGTAGGTGTCGAGAAACTGGTCGATGCGGGGATGACGGGGCTTGCGGAAGACATCCTGGGGGGCGCCGGCCAGCAGCACGCGCCCCTTGTCGAGAAAGGCGATCTTGCGCCCGATCGACGCCGCGAAGCCGATTTCATGCGTGACGATCACCATCGTCATGCCATCGGCCGCCAGGGCGCGCATGACGTTCAGCACTTCTCCCGTGAGTTCGGGGTCGAGCGACGCGGTCGCTTCGTCGAACAGCATGATTTTCGGCTCCAGCGCGAGCGCGCGCGCAATGGCGACGCGCTGCTGCTGGCCGCCCGAAAGCTGCGCGGGATAGTGTCCGGCTCGGTTCTCCAGGCCGATCTTGCGCAGTTGCGCCATCGCGCGCGCCTCCGCTTCGGCTCTCGGGAGGCGGCGAACCGTCTTCAGCGCCTCGCTGACGTTGCCTAGCGCGGTCAT
>Ga0209139_10000963_pt1 | contig 10427 bp, 8 predicted proteins | sample BogFormECP14_OM3_FD_188246 | JGI IMG/M metagenome (GOLD analysis project Ga0209139, IMG submission 188246) | Bog forest soil microbial communities from Calvert Island, British Columbia, Canada - ECP14_OM3 (SPAdes) (version 2) | ecosystem: Environmental > Aquatic > Freshwater > Wetlands > Bog ...
GTCCGCGTTGTACCCGGCAGGCGCGTGTGCGAGCGGACTGAGCGGACCGTTCTTCCAGTACGTCTCTAGATCGGTGTCGATGTAGCGCGCTGGATGCCCTGTGACCCTCTCGAATGCCGCAGCGAGATCGGCGTAGGCAATGTGGTCGATAGCGACTTCGAGGTTCATGCCGCTGGCGCGCTCGGGATGGTCGAAGAGCCAGCGAACGTAGTATCCGCAATCCTCAAGTGACACATGTGGCACGGCTCCCTCGCCGAGTGGGACTCGCCAAGTCACGACACCGTCTTCGACGGTCGGTGCCATCGGCGTCCGGGGAGAGATCGCCATCTCGATATAGGGACCCGTCGTGAAGACCGCTGCTCCCATCCTGCCTCTATTCGCGAGGTCTTGAAACAAGATCCACTCACCCACGCGTCCCTTGCCGTCGTAATGGCCGGTGCGGAACCTAGAATCATATCCCGCTTTCTTGAGCCCGTAGTCCAGGTTTCCATAGACGAAGAATTTGACTCCTTCTTCGATGGCTATCTCGTAACTGCGGATCGCCCAGTAGGTTTCGGCCTTCTCGCCGGTATTGAACCCGTCGATGTTGACGAATGCCCCGTCACAACCACGGAATCCTTCCCGCAAGATGGCTTCGTCGGCGAAGGAGCCGTCCAGGACCGAGACGTTGTCGAGCGCGAGGAGATCGGTGGCTCGTCGCGAGGCGGGGTCGCGGCTAAGGAATCGAACTGAGTACTTCTTGTCGGAGACCAGGGCACGAATGATGGGAATGCCCTGGGCTCCGGTGCCGCCTATGACAAAGATTCTCGAGATGGAGTCAGATGACATCGTTAGCGGTCTCCGTTCACCGAGCGTCACAGACGCTCGATGATGGTGGCGTTGGCCATGCCGCCGCCCTCACACATCGTCTGCAGCGCGTACCGGCCGCCGCGTTGCTCCAAGGCGTTGACCATGGTGGTCATGATGCGGGCGCCACTGGCGCCCAACGGGTGTCCGATGGCGATCGCGCCGCCGTTCACGTTCGTCTTGGCCAGATCGGCTCCGGTGTCTTTGGCCCAGGCCAGCACCACCGGGGCGAACGCCTCGTTGACCTCGAACAGGTCGATGTCGGCGAGCGTCAGCCCGGCGCGGTGCAGGACTTTTTCGGTGGCCGGAATCACGCCGGTCAGCATGTAGAGCGGATCCGAGCCCACCACGGTGGTGGTGTGAATCCGGGCCAGCGGACGCAAGCCCAGCTTCTTGGCGGCCGCGCCGCTGGTAATCAACACCGCGGCACTGCCGTCCGACAGCGGCGAAGAGTTACCGGGCGTGATCTCCCAATTGATCTGCGGAAAGCGCTCCCCCACCGCGGGGTCGTAAAAAGCCGGCTTAAGCCCCGCGAGGGTCTCGACCGTGGTACCGGGACGAACGATCTCGTCGGTGCTCAACCCCGCGATCGGGGCCAGCTCGTTGTCGAAGAGCCCTTCCTTGGTCGCCCGCGCCGCTTTCTCGTGGCTGGCCGCGGAGAACTCGTCGAGTTCGGTTCGCGAGAAGCCCCAGCGGGCCGCGATGAGTTCAGCGCTGATGCCCTGTGGCACCAGGCCTTCGGGGTAACGCTCCTTCATGCCCCGGCCGAACGGGTTGCTGCCCGGCAGAACCGACGTGCCCATCGGCACTCGGCTCATGGATTCCACACCCGCGGCGACGACCACGTCGTATGCGCCAGCGATGACACCCTGGGCGGCAAAACTGATTGCCTGCTGGCTGCTGCCGCACTGGCGGTCGATGGTGGTACCCGGAACAGACTCCGGAAAGCCCGCGCCCAGCAACGCATTACGTGCGATGTTGACGGCCTGATCGCCTACTTGGGTCACGGCTCCCGCGATGACATCGTCAATCTGCACCGGGTCCACACCCGTGCGCTCCACCACCTCGCGCAGACTGTGCGCCAAGAGGTCTGCGGGCAGCACGTCGTGTAGTGCACCGCTCGCCTTGCCCTTGCCGACCGGTGTGCGTACCGCGCCCACGATGACGGCGTCTCGATCTTGGTATGCCACGACTCCTCCTTGAGTCCACGCTAGGTTTATCCAGCTATACTCAGGTGTAACACCTAGGTATACTGGGAGCAACCCAGAACGGAGGTGATCTGTGCCACTCCTACAAGGCGTGCTGGCTGACCGCGACGCATGGTCCTCGGTCGGCCAGTGCTCGATCGAGAAGACCATGTCGGTGCTCGGCACCAAGTCCGCGATGCTGATCATGCGCGAGGCCTACTACGGCACCACCCGATTCGACGACTTCGCCCAGCGGGTCGGAATCACCAAGGCTGCCGCCTCGGCCCGGTTGTCCGAACTGGTCGATCTCGGGCTGTTGAAGCGGCGGCCTTATCGCGAGCCGGGGCAGCGTACCCGCGACGAGTATGTGCTCACCGAAGCCGGCATCGACTTCATGCCAGTGGTGTGGGCGATGTTCAACTGGGGTCAACGTCACCTGCCCGGCCGCAACCGATTGCGGCTTACCCATCTTGATTGCGGCGCCGACGCGTCGGTCGAGGTCCGCTGCGCCAAAGGCCATCCGGTGCCGTTCGACGAACTCGGCGTGGAATTGACCAGGCGGAACCGCCGCGACCCCTGAGTCCGCGTCTGTCGATCTGTTCGTCGACTGAGTTCACGGCCTGACAGCTCGCGGCGACCTGCCCGGCCGATGTACGCTACTGTAATATTTACAGTACGATCATGCGGCAGGACGCCGGTCCGCTCGACGAAGCTGGAGCGCAGCTGTGGAAAGTCAACTTCGGGACGCCGCCGTCAACGACGACAAACCCCCCGACTTCATCCGTGATCCGTATCCGTTCTTCGCCCAGAAGCGCGACAGGGCAGGCGTGTTCCACGGAACCGTCATCGACTACTCCAAAACCCCGGAATCGTTGCGTCCCAAAAACTCCTTCGCCGCAATGTCATTCGACGCGGTGAACACGGCATTTCGCGACGGGAAGGTATTCAGCTCGACCTACTATGACAACACGATCGGGCTGTTCATCGGACCCTCCATTCTGGCGATGGAGGGCAAGAAGCATCGCGAACACCGCAATTTGGTCTCCGCGGCGTTCAAGTCCAAGGCGCTCGCGCGTTGGGAACCGGAGGTTGTGCGCCCGATCTGCGACGCGCTGATCGACGAGTTCATCGATGCCGGGCACGCGGACCTCGTCCGCGATTTCACCTTCGAGTTCCCGACCCGCGTTATCGCACAGCTCCTGGGTCTGCCGGCCGATGATCTACCGACCTTCCGGCGGCGCGCGGTGCAGTTGATCAACTACACCATCAAGTACGAGCGCGCGTTCGAGGCCTCCGCAGCGCTGAAAGACTATTTCCTGGAACAAATCGAAAAGCGCAGGGCCAAACCGACCGAGGACATCATCGGCGATCTGGTCACCGCAGAGATTGACGGCGAAAAGCTCAGTGACGAGGCCATCTACTCGTTCTTGCGGCTGCTGCTTCCTGCCGGACTGGAAACCACTTACCGCTCATCGGGGAACCTGCTGTTCTTGTTGCTCACCCACCCCGAGCAGTTCGCCGCAGTGCAATCCGATCACACGTTGGTCGCGCCGGCGATCGAAGAAGCCCTGCGGTTCGAGACACCGCTGACCACGGTGCAACGTTTCACTACTGAAGACACTGTGCTGCAAGGAATTAAGATACCCGCACGGTCGGCTGTCGACCTGTGCATCGGCTCGGCCAATCGCGATCAGCACCGCTGGGAACGCTCCGAAGATTTCGACATCTTCCGCAAGCAGTTACCCCACATCTCCTTCGCCGCCGGAGAACATACCTGCCTGGGCCTGCACCTGGCGCGCATGGAGACCCGGGTGGCGCTTGAATGTCTGCTGAGCCGGGTGACCAACCTGAAGCTTGTCACCGATGACGACCCGCACATCTATGGCCAGCCCTTCCGCTCGCCGACAGCACTGCCCGTGAGGTTCGACGCCAAGTAGGTCCCGAAAGGGTCAAAGTGATGGAGGGCACCCGCATGAGTCGTAGTACGAACGAGGTGGCAATCATCGGCGTGGGCCTGCACCCATTCGGCCGCTTCGAGGGCAAATCCGCCATGCAGATGGCCGCCGACGCCATCGGGCTCGCGCTCGCCGACGCGGGTGTCGCCTGGAAAGACATTCAATTCGCAGTCGGCGGCAGCTGGACGGTGGCGAACCCGGATGCGATCGTCGGCATGGTCGGTCTCACCGGTATTCCGTTCACCGACGTGTTCAATGCCTGCGCCACCGCGGCCAGCGCGACCAAGGCGTGTGCCGACGGTATCCGGTTGGGCGACTACGACATCGGCATTGCTGTCGGGATGGATAAGCACCCCCGGGGGGCCTTTACCGAAGATCCCGCGCTGGTGGGCATGCCGAGCTGGTATGCGCAGAACGGTCAATACCTCACCACCCAGTTCTTCGGGATGAAGGCCAACAGATACCTCCACGACCATGGCATTTCCACCCACACGCTGGCCAAGGTCGCCGCGAAGAACTTCCGCAACGGAGTATTGAACCCCAATGCCTTCCGCCGCAAGCCGATCTCCGAAGAGGCCATCCTGGCCTCGCCGGTCCTGAACTACCCACTGACCCAGTACATGTTCTGCGCGCCCGACGAAGGCGCAGCCGCCGTCGTGATGTGCCGCGCCGACATCGCACACCGATTCACCACCAAACCGGTGTATGTGCGGGCGGTCGAAATCCGCACCCGGCGCTACGGCGCCTACGAGGTCAACACCACGTACGCACCGGTCGATGAGGACGTCTCGCCGACGGTCTACGCCGCAAAGGCCGCCTTCGAAAAGGCAGGCGTCTCGCCCAGGGATGTCGACGTCATCCAGTTGCAGGACACCGACGCCGGCGCAGAGGTCATTCACATGGCCGAGGCGGGATTCTGTGCCGACGGCGAGCAGGAGAAGCTGTTGGCCGACGGTGTTACCGAGATCAGCGGCGCCATGCCGGTCAACACTGACGGCGGACTGATCGCCAACGGCGAACCGATCGGGGCATCAGGTTTGCGGCAGATGCACGAACTGGTGCGGCAGTTGCGGGGCCAGGCAGGTGAACGCCAGGTTCCGGGAAATCCGCGAATCGGGTTCGCCCAGGTTTACGGTGCGCCGGGAACCGCTGCCGCAACCATTCTGTCGACCTGACCGGACTACGAAACCTTCTTGGGCGCCGAATAGTTCGGCTTGCCCAAGCCGAGCGCATATTGCGCGATCATGTTGCGGAAGACCTCAAGGGTGCCGCCGTAGATCCCGACCAGCGGGGCGAATCGGTACACGTACTCCGCTGCACCGTCGTCAGCCGCACCGTCGGTACCCATCGGGAGCGTCGAAGCCGTACCGAGAATGTCCATCAACTCCGGTGAGACGTCGCGCATCGTCTGCGCGATCGCCACCCGGCCGAAGATGCTCGGCGCACTCAGCGCCGCCTCGATCCGGGCGGCGCTGCGACCCAACCGGTACGCCACCGATTCATCGTCAACAAGCCTGTGCCCATTGGGATCCCGCTCCGCAACCTTCGCAGCGGTCTTGTCCAGCGCGTAGGCCATGAACCCGGCCTGATGCATCATGATCGACACATCCTGCAATCCATCCGCTGCGGCAGCGACGGCGCCGTGCTCGGTGTTGAGCGGTTCGCGCAGCACCGTCCAGCCCGCGTTGACCTCGCCGAGCCGGTATTTGTCGTCGACGCGCACGTCGCTGTAGTAGACGATGTTGGTGCGGTCGCCGTCGACGGTGCGGACGCCCTGGATGTCGATGCCCGCAGAATCCAGTGGCACCAGAAACATGGTCAGGCTCTTATGCTTTGGCGCATCGGGATCAGTGTTGGTGATCAGGAAGACGTACTGGCACTTGTGCGCGCCGGTGGTGAACATCTTCGATCCGTTGATGATCCAGTTGTCGCCGTCGCGGACAGCACGGGTCTTACAAGTCGCGATGTCTGAGCCACCTTCAGGTTCGGTGTAGCCCAGACACAGCCGTACCTCGCCGCTGAATACTTTCGGCATGACTTCGGACCGCAATTCCGGTGAGCCGAACCTAGCCACCGAACGCGCCACCATGGCTGTGGTCCCCCAGGTTACCCAGGGAACATGCGCGCGACGCTTCTCCAATTCCCAGATACGACGCCGAACCCGGGGAAAGCCGCCGTCGGCCGCGCCTTTCCACTCACCTTCCAGGTAACCCGCGGCACCCAAGGCCAAGTGCACGCCTTCGTCGAAGTTGTCGCCGGTTTCCCGGTCGCGCCGCCGGACATCGTCGGTGACGTGAGTCTGCAGAAAGTCGCGGGCCTCCTCGAGGAAGGCCTGATCGCCATCGGCGAGCGTGACTCGCGAGAAATCCACCTATGTCTCCTTTCCTCAACGGCTTTCGCGGGCGGCAACGAGCTCGGCGATGTACTTGGCGCTAGCTCCGGGGTCGCCGCCGGCCAGCGCCCACCCGCGGGCACGTACCAGATACGCCGTCGCGGCAGCCTCCGCGGAAACGCCGAGACCGCCTTGCACATGTACCGCCATGGTCGCGGCCTTCGACGCTTCCTCGGCCATGAAGACAAATGCCGACGGCGCCAACTCCGGACGCTCGTCGGGTTCGTTATCCAGGAACCACGCTGCACGACGCGCAAGATTGCGCCCGCCTTGCACAGTGATCGCAATGTTGGCAAGCGGATGGGAGATGCCCTGAAGCGTCGAGATCGGCACACCCAGCGTATAGCGGGTCTTGGCGAACTCCGCCGCAATGGTCATCGTCTCTTCAACCAGACCGGTCAGCGCCGCGGCCATCAGTACCCGCCACTCATCCAGCGCTCGTTGGTATTCCGCTAAGGCCTCAGACCCGCTCGCCAGCACGACGCTGGTGTCGGCGACAGCCGGATCGACCCAGGCCATCGGGAGCCGACCGATGTTGTCGACCTTTGTCGGCCGGGTATCGAAGCTGAGCCGCACCACATCCTCACCGTCGCGAACGATGATCTGATCCGCGATCGATCCGGTTGGAATGAGCCGACTCCCACGCACTCTGTCGTGCTGTGGATCGAACGATGCGAGCCGTTGGCCGCTGACGACATCTGGTTCCGCCGAGGCCAATCGGGCGAGCAACCGTGCCGCACACACATGGTCGATCCATGGCACGGGCGCCAGTGAGCGGCCGATCTCCTCGGCGACCAATGTCAGATCGACCAGCGTCGCTCCGTCTCCCCCGACGGCGTCGGGCAACGCCATCGTCGTGGCGCCCATCCCACACAGCCGCTCCCAGAGGCTCTTGTCGAAGCCGGATTCTTCTGCTGCACGGACGGTTTCGATCGAGCAGTGCGTCTTGAAGAAGTCGCGGTACGCAGCCTGCAGAGCCTGATGGTCTTCGGTCAAGCTGTAGTCGATTCTACGGAGTTCGTAACGATCCATGGTCAGTGCTCCTCTTGGCCCTCGAAAAAGAAGGTGTGCGCATTGTTGTAGAGATAGTTGTCCAGGACGTCGGCGGGCAGGGCCAAGGCCTGCGCTTCGGGAACGACGCGGCGCATCTTCAGCACCGGCCAGTCCGAGGCATAGATCACTTTGTCGGGTCCACGCGTTCGCATGTAGTGCAGCAGGTTGTCCGGCAGTCGCTTCGGCGACCAGGCCGACGTCATCAGGCGAAGGTTCGAGTATTTGATGAGTAACCGGATGGCGATGTCCCACCAGGGATCCGCGCCGTGAATCATGCAGAGCTTCAACTCGGGGAACCGCACACAGACCCGGTCGAGGTGAATGGGGTTTTGCACCTCACCGGGAATAGGTGGCCCGGGAAGGCCGGTGTTGATGCACAGCGGCAGCCCGATCTCGGCGCATTTGGTGTACAGCGGGTAGTAGACGGCATCGCTCGGCGGATATTGCCCGTCACCCCAGAAGCTGGGCCCCACAGCGGCATACGCGACCGGAAGGTCGTTGACGACCGCGTTGAGTTCGCGCAACGATGGCATCGGTCGCAGCAAGTTGACGCCGCCCATCGCGAGCGCGAACCGGTCTGGCTTCGCTTCGACGAATTTCCGCGCCGTCACCGAAGGCTTCGCGAGGTTATCCATCAGCACGGCCTTACGGACACCGTGCTCGTCCATCTCTTCGAGTAGCGCCGACAGATCCACCGGTGCGAACATCGACTCGGGGCCTTTGAAGTAGTCGTCGCGCACCTTGAGCATCCACGTGGGTTGCTTCTCGGTCTCACCGAAGTGCACGTTGACGAGACAATCGATAACGCGGCTGGCGTTCATGTCGACATCGGCGCTTTCTCTGTCGCTTGCCTTTTGGCCCAGCGGTAGTCGGCCTTTCCGTTGCCCAGGCGGCGGACTTGCTCGACGACGATGAATTCCTTGGGCGCCTTGAATGCCGCCAATTGCGATGTGCAATGCGCGTACAGCAGTTCGTGTGCCGTGTCGGCTCCGTCTCGCGGCTGGATCAGAGCAACAACCTCTTCGCCCCAGCGTTCGCTCGGCCGGCCGATGACCAACGCATCGGCAACACCCGGGTGCGCGCGCAACACTTCTTCGACTTCCTCGACGAAGACCTTCTCACCGCCGGTGTTGATCACCAGCGAGTCGCGGCCGTACAACCGCAGCGTCCCATCCGCTTCCAGCGCGGCACGGTCGCCCGATATCACCACGCGTTTACCGTCGACCTCCGGAAAGGTCTTGCGGGTGGCGTCGGGATCGTTGAAATATCCCAGCGGAATTCGGCCTTCCCTTGCGGCCCATCCCACCGCTTGCTCGCCTGGGGCAAGAAAGTGGCTGTAGTCCTCGGACAGCACCAGTCCGCCCTCGCGCAGCGTGAAGGTGTCGGTTCGGGTGTCACCGTGGCTGTGCCCGAATCCCATGTTTCCGGTCTCCGACGACCCGTACCCGTTGATCAGAGTGAGCTGAGGCAACAGTGCCAGCAGAGCCTGTTGATGTTTGAGATTCGTGGCGGCACCACCGGTGCCGATGGCGGCCAGCGACGACAAGTCGTAGTTGCCTCGTCGCAACTCAGCGACCAGCGGCCCGGCGTAGGCATCCCCGACCATCGTCATCATGCCCGCCTTCTCACGCTCCGCGGTTTGCCATACCAATTGCGGGTCGAGTTTCTTGCTGGTGTCGTAGAGCACGACGGTCAGGCCGGCCATGATGGCCGCGAACGCCGTCCACATACCGGCGGCATGCATCAGCGGTGACACGGCGAACCAGGGCGGTCCTGCGTTGCGACTCACCTTGTCCCGGATCTCTTGAGCAGAAGCATGATCGGCGCCCATCATCGACGAGACGTAGATGTCTGACTGGCGCCAGAGCACGCCCTTAGGCCGACCAGTGGTGCCGCCGGTGCAGACCATCAGCAGATCGTCGGGGGACGCATTCACGTTCTGGTCGACGTTCCCTTGCGACAGTGCCTCGTCCAGGAGCACCGCGCCGGGCAGGTCGGGTACCGTACTTCCGTCGTCGACCGATAGCAGCAAGTCCGCACTGTCGGGCGGCAACACATCGGCGAACTTGGCGCCGAGCGACTTGTGATAGATGACGACACGAGGCCGGACGTAGTCGAGCAGTTCGCGAATTTCGCGCGCCGTGTAGTTGTAGTTGACGTTAACCGGAACGGTCCGGGCCTTCAGGCAACCGACGACCATGTCGGCGTACAGGTCGTTGTGCATGACCAGCGCCACGCGATCCTGTCCGCATTCCCAATTCTGCAACGCCGCGCGTTCTTGATGGGCGCCGAAGCCGTTGGCCGCGAGATAGTTTGCGAGCCGCCGCGTGCGGTCCGCGGTCTCGGCGAACGTCCTGCGACGCTCACCACAGACAGTGATCGCCCGGTCGGGAACGACCTCGGCGATCACGTCCAGGACCGCCCCTATGGTCCACTCGCTCATGGTTTCGCGGGGCCTCGAGCGCTCACGCCGCCGAGCCGACTTTGACGTCAAGCAGATCCAATGCGTTGTCGCGCATCACCTTTCGGATATCAGCAGCACTGAAGCCGGCAAGCTCCTCGGTGAAAGACACGGGATTCTCCAATCCTTCGCCGTGCGGCCAGTCCGACCCGAACAGGATCTTGTCAACACCGATCGCCGACGCCAGTTCGGACAAGTCATCCTCGTAGTAGGGCGCGATCCATACATTGTTGCGCAACTGCTCCACCGGATCCTCGGGGAACAGCCGTGGGTGACTGTTAGCGGCTTTCTTCATGCGCTTGATCAGCCCGTGGACGAAGTATGAACCGTTTTCGATGCTGACCGCCTTGAGTTTCGGATGGCGGGTGAACACACCGTGCACGATCATCGAGGCAATGGTGTCATGGATAGCCCGGTCGTCGGTAAGTACCTGCTCCAACGGCTCTGACCCGCCGAAACCCTCGAAAGTCGACCTGCCTCCCCACATTCCGGCGATTTGGAGATAGCCGCTGTCGCTGAGGTGGAATCCGACC
>Ga0209139_10000964_pt1 | contig 10427 bp, 9 predicted proteins | sample BogFormECP14_OM3_FD_188246 | JGI IMG/M metagenome (GOLD analysis project Ga0209139, IMG submission 188246) | Bog forest soil microbial communities from Calvert Island, British Columbia, Canada - ECP14_OM3 (SPAdes) (version 2) | ecosystem: Environmental > Aquatic > Freshwater > Wetlands > Bog ...
GTCCTCAACAGTCTGGGCGTGCACATCGAAACGGCCCGCCATCGACCGCATCTCGTGCGGGTCAGTCATAAAACGCGTAGGCATATCTTTCTCCTTATCTAGATGTCATGTCACGAGTTAATGCGTGGTGTAGCAAAGGCATCCCCCACTTCTCATCCGCCAGCCGGCGTGCGAGTTTCAACTTTCACGGACGCCGTCTTGGCCGCCTGTGTGCCCATGCCGCGCCCGTTCATGGCACCCATGAGTGCTTGGGTGAATGGACTGTTGGGCATCGCCGCCGACACGTTCGGCGCCGCGATGCTGTTGGCCGGCAGTATCGGCGCCGCGCGGACCATCTCTGGCGCCGCTTGCGCCCAGCCGTTCGGAACCGACAGCCCACCCAACTTGCCCGCTGACGCCAGCTGAGCACTGATCGCTGACCCGAACCCCCGCATCTGGCCGGAGATCCCCGCCATCATGGCTTTCATCTTGGAGTCGAGGATCGAGGTGACGTCGGCCAGCATGGCCTGTTGGCCCGCCTGCATCGCCTGGCTGGCGCTCATCGAGTTGCTCATGCTGATCAGCATCTTGGCGGGCATGCTGGCGAACATGGCCACGTAGTAGGTGGCCTGGAAGGGAAGGATCGAATCGGTGGCCCCGGCGACTGGCGCCGCTGCCGCGTTTACGGCGGACTGCGTAGCCGCCGGCACGCCGAGGTCGCTCATCACGGTTGACATGGCGCTCGTCAGTCCGTTGCTGCTCGTCGAGTTAGTACTCAACGAGGGGAACAGGTTCTGCAATGCGGTGGCCAAATTTGTGCCGGTGCTGCTCGCCGAGTTCGCGGTCGACTGAGCGGCCGCCGCGGCGTTAGCGGACGTCCCGCCATCGCTGGGCGTCGGCGCCGGGGTCTGCTGAGGCAACACAACGGCCTGCTGGGCGAGCGTCGCGTAGGTGTCCATCGTCAGGCCGTCCTGGAACCACATCTCCATGTATTGCGCCTCGGTGGCCGCAATCGCCGGCGTGTTCTGGCCCAGGAAATTGGTGGCCACCAACGCTGCCAACAACGCCCGATTGGCCGCGATCACTGCAGGCTCAACCGTCCCCGCGAACGCATTTTCGTAGGCGGCGGCGGCAAACCGGGCCTGAGCTGAGGTCTGGGCGGCTTGACCCGCGGTGCCTGCCAGCCAATCCACATACGGTGTTGTGGCCGCAGCCATCCGCGCCGAGCTCGGACCCAACCACGTCGCCCCGGTCAATTGCGCGAGCACTGTCTGATATGAGGCGGCGGCTGACTCCAAATCAGCAGCCAACTCATCCCACGCCGACGCTGCCGCCATCAGCGGCCCCGACCCCGCGCCGCTGTACATCAGGCTGGAGTTGACCTCCGGTGGGAACATCATGAAACTCATCGACCCAGGCCCCCTTAGCCGGCCGCAGCTGCATTCGCCGCCTCGGTCAGTGCGTATGCTCCCGCCCCGGAACGCAACGCAGCTACTAACTGTTCGTGCACTTCCGCCGCTCGAGCGGCGATCTGCTGATACGTAGCGCCGTGCTGGCCGAACTGCGCTGCGGTCATAGCCGAAACAATATCCGACGCGGCCGGAGACAGGCCGGTAGTTGGCGTGGCCACGGCGGAGTTTCGGGCCGCCATCGCATCACCGAGTCCGGCGAGATTGCCCGCAGCGCCGGACAACCCCTCCGGTTGCGCAGTTACGAACGACACCGACCCTCCTTCAAGCAGGCGTCAGACCCCTGCGCTGGCCTCTTGGATAAGTTAATATCATTAACTCACCGCAAAGAGCGCCTTTTGAGGTCTGACAGTTGCGCAAGCTTAAATCACAGATGCGCATCTTGTGCTGAGAAAAACCAAAGAGACATTCGGCTTGTGACAATTTTTTTAGCCGCCCATACAGGAAGTTCCCAGGGAGGTGGGCGTTTTACGAAAACGATCAACACACCACCACACTGTTGGACGCAAGGGGCGCACACGGACTTGTCGCGTCCGGTGACCGGGGCGATGGGGTCGAGTCGTCAATCTGAGCGCAGCCCGGCCCTGCCTCAGTTAACGTCTGGCCGACTCGGGTTGGCTGTAAATGCTTTGCTGGCTTGATAATTGGCCCGCACCACCCGGCGCCCTCCCAGCGAATACCGGCGGGCGGAGACCACTCCGGCGCGTGCGCGCCGCGCGTCCGGCAAGGCCGATCGGCCGCCACAGAATGCACCCCGGCACGCAACCCATACGCCACCCCCAGGAAAGGTCGCCGATTGGGACGATCAACCATTGTGCGGTAGTTGATGATGGCAAATATATCGACCGGTTTGTGACGCCGACTTCGCGCATCATGATCAGAATCCCGGGCGGATCATAAAGCTGAGAAAATACTGAAAAAATGCGTTCCGAAAGCCTCCGGCACCCCGTCGATCGTCGCCGAGGTGGCGAACCGAGACCGTCGATGTTATGCAGCGTCGGTGAGCCAACTGCTGTTCTCCTACGGGACGCTGCGCCAGCACGACGTCCAACGTGCCACATTCGGCCGGGAATTAGAGGGCTACGTCGACGCGATCATCGGCTACGAGCTGGACTTCGTCACGATCACTGATCCGCACGTCATCGCCACCAGCGGCAGCGACCGGCATCCGATTCTGCGGCCGACGGACCGCCCGGGCGCACACGTCGACGGGACGGTCTTCACCATCAGCGACGCCGAGCTGGCCGCGGCCGACGAGTACGAGGTCGACGACTACCGGCGGATTTCAGTGCCCCTGCGGTCGGGCCCGCGAGCCTGGGTCTACGTATTCGCCGGATAGCGTTCACCGGCCCACGCTCCGGCGGAAGGTATGAAAGAGGCATGGTCGAAGAGGCATTACCGTCAGCCGACGAGGCCCCTCCATCAGGCATCAGCCGCCGAAGGCTTCTGACCACCGGCGCGGCTACCACCCTCGTCGGTGCGGGGCTCGGCGCCGGCGGTGTTGCCCTGCTCGGCTCAACCGGTCGCGGGCCCAGTTTGTGGACTCAACCGAACCAGAGCGGCGCGCAGCCGGTGGGCGGCCTGCATCTGCAGTTCGGCAAGGATGCCTCCACCGAAGTCGTCGTCTCGTGGCACACCACTGATCCGGTACACAATCCGCGGGTCATGATGGGCACCCCGACCTCCGGCTTCGGCCGCACCGTGCAAGCCGAAACGCGCACCTACCGTGACGCGAAGTCGAACACCGAGGTCCGAGTCCATCACGCGCGGCTCGAAAACATGGCCCCCGACACCGACTACGTCTACGCCGCGGTTCATGACGGCACCAACCCTGAAGTGGGGACCGTAAGGACCGCTCCGTTCGGGCGGAAACCGTTGCGCTTCACCAGTTTCGGAGACCAGGCCATCCCGACGCAGGGCCAATTCACAAACCCCATCTACGGCATCCACAACCTTGGCTCCCCGGCGGCCGGAGATATCACGACCGCGATCGAACGTCTCGCTCCACTGTTCAACCTCGTCAACGGCGACCTGTGCTACGCGAACCTCGCCGATGACCGCATTCGCACCTGGTCGGACTGGTTCAACAACAACACGCGCTCGGCCCGCTACCGGCCGTGGATGCCGGCGGCGGGCAACCATGAAAACGAATTAGGCAACGGGCCAGTCGGTTACGCCGCCTACCAGACCTACTTCGCCCTCCCCGACTCTGGATCCGACGCCGAGGTCCGTGGGCTGTGGTATTCGTTCACCGCCGGGTCAGTGCGGGTGATCAGCCTCAACAACGACGACATCTGCTTCCAGGATGGCGGCAACTTCTACGTGCACGGCTACTCGGGCGGCGCGCAGAGGCGTTGGCTGGAAACCGAACTCGCCGACGCACGAGCAGATCCGCGAGTCGACTGGGTGGTGGTGTGTATGCACCAGACCGCGGTCTCCACCGGAGATCGCACCAACGGCGCCGACCTGGGTATCCGCCAGGAGTGGCTGCCGCTGTTCGACCGCTACCAGGTCGACCTGGTGGTGTGCGGCCACGAGCATCACTATGAACGCTCGCATCCGGTGCGCGGAACGCTAGACAGCGAGACCAGAATGCCAATACCCGTCGAAACCCGTGCCGGGATCATCGACACCAGCAAGGGCACCGTGCACCTCGTCATCGGCGGTGGTGGCACCTCAACACCGTCGAACACCCTGTTCTTCCCACAGCCCAGGTGCCGCGTGTTGACCGGCGTCGGGCCGTTCGATCCGGCTATCCGGCGCAAGGCGCCGATTTACGTCGTCGAGGAAGCGCCGTGGTCGGCATTCAGGGATAGCCAAAACCCTTACGGCTTCGTCGCATTCGACGTCGATCCCGGTCCCCCTGGCGGCAAGACGTCGATCAAGGCGACGCATTACGCCGTCGACGGCCCTTACGGCGCGATCAAGGTGGTCGAACAATTCACGCTCACTCGGCCTCGCGGCGGCTGAACTTTTCCTACCCTTGGGCGATGACCGCTACCGATCTCCCGCTGGCCGGCAAAGTCGCCTATGTGACGGGCGCTGCCCGCGGCCAGGGTCGTTCGCACTGCGTCAGGCTGGCCAGGGCCGGCGCCGACGTCGTCGCAATCGACGCCTGCGCCCCGGTGACCGCGCACAACGGCTATCCCCCGGCGCTCCCGGAAGACCTCGCCGAAACGGTGAACCTCGTCGAGGGCGAGGGCCGCAAGATTCTGGCCTCGGAGGTCGACGTGCGCGACGCGGCGGGCCAGCAGCGGGTCGTCGGCGATGCCATCGAACAATTCGGCCGCCTGGACATCGTCGTCGCCAACGCCGGCGTGCTGAACTGGGGTCGACTGTGGGAGATTTCGGCCGAGCAGTGGCAGGACACCCTCGACATCAATCTGACCGGGCTGTGGAACACGATCAAAGCCGTGGTGCCGCCGATGATCGCGGCTGGTAACGGCGGATCGATCATCGCCATCAGTTCAGCGGCGGGCATCAAGGCCGTTCCCGGCTGCGGTCATTACTGCGCCAGCAAGTTCGGCGTGGTCGGGCTGACCAACTCCCTGGCCGTCGAGCTCGGTGAGTTCGGCATCCGGGTCAACTCCGTGCACCCGTACGGCACCGACACCCCGATGGGCAACGACGTCTCGATGTACCAGGTGTTCGCCGACCACCCGAACTACATCCACAGCTTCTCCCCCGGCGCGCTCCCGACCGAATCATTGGCCGCCCCGGACCTCGTCTCCGACATCGTGGTGTGGCTGGCCAGCGACGCCTCGTCACTGATCACCGCGGCTCAAATTCCCGCCGACAAAGGGTATTTGAAGATCTGACCACGATCCTCTGACGAACCGCTCGGCTCGCCGGCCTACTGGTAATGTCATTACCGATTTACGCCAATGGAACTCTCGGAAGGCGTCACATGACGGAATCGGTGGCAGAGTTCGCCGAGCGGGCCCGCACGTGGCTGGCCGACAACATGCCGCGCATCGCCGACCCGAACAATCCGCCGTACGCCGACCGCGGCGAAGAGGAATCCTGGCAGCACGTCCGCCAGTTACAGCGACGGCTCTACGACGGCGGCTTCGCCGGGATCTGCTTTCCCACCGAGTACGGCGGGCTCGGACTGGACATCGCCTATCAGAAGGCGTTCGACGACGAAAGCGCCTGCTACGAGCTGCCGCTGATCTTGAATGTGCCGACCTTCACCATCTGCTGTCCGACGATCCTCGACACCGGCAGCGAAGAACAGAAGCGCCAACACATTTCGGCGGCGCTACGCGGTGACGAGGTGCTCGTGCAGTTGCTGTCGGAGCCCAGCGGCGGCTCGGACCTGGCCGGCGTGATCACCCGCGCCGAGCGGCGCGGCGACAAGTGGATCGTCAACGGCGCCAAGACATGGAGCACCGGCGCCTTCGCTGCCGATTACGGACTACTGCTGGCCAGAACGAATTGGGACGTGCCCAAGCACGAAGGGCTGACGATGTTCCTCGTCCGCCTGGACAGCCCCGGCATCACGCTGCGCCGGATCAAACAGGTCAACGGATCGACCGAATTCTGCGAGGAGTTCTTCGACGACCTGGAACTCAGCGACGACGACGTGGTCGGCGAAGTCGACAAGGGCTGGGATGTGGCAACACGCCAACTGCACCACGAGCGACGTGCCGTCGGCGGCGGCTCGGAGTTCGCCAGCGGCAGCGGCGCGGAGAACAACCAGGAACAGCCCCCCGATTATCACGCGATGCTGCGCGCGGCCGGGCTGGTCGGCAATCAACGTGCTCGCGAGGCTGCTGGCCGGGCGCTGACCCATCGCGCGGTGTGGGAGCAGCTGATCGACCACGTCTACCACGGCGTGCTGGACGGATCACTCCCCCCGACCGGCGGCACGCTGATCCGGCTTTTCCAGGCCGAGGAAGTGGGGCTCGAGATCGACACCGCACTGGCGATCGCCGGTAGCGCGGGCGTGGTGGACGGACCCGCCGACTTGATGTTCGTCGGCGAGCGCTATCTGTCCCGACAAACCGCTGAGCTCGGCGGCGGTACAACTGAGATGGCGCGCAACGTAATTGGCGAACGGATACTGGGATTCCCGCGCGAACACGCCGCCGACCGCGGCGTGCCCTTCAACCAGGTCAAGCACAGCCGCAGCTGACCTGCAGCCTCAGCTGTCGCGAGTAGCACTCAGATCGACGGTAGCGTCCTGCCCTCTCGCGATTTCCCGCGCTGGCGTCGATCTCGGCGAGCGTAGCAGCTGACGCTACGAGTTCAAGCGTGAAAGGACTTCGCCGACAACGGAATCAGTCGCCACCTCGACCTGCTCCCCCGTCGTCAGGTCCTTGACCCCGATCGTTCCCGCATCGATGTCGCGGTCTCCGGCCACCAGCGCCACCCGGGCACCGGATCGGTCGGCCGCCCGCATCGAGGCCTTGAGGCCGCGATCGCCGTAGGACAGGTCCACCCGCACACCGGCCGCACGCAACTGCCCGGCCAGCACCGCCAGCCGTAGCTTGGCCTGCTCGCCCAGCGGCGCGCCGAACACGTCACACCGGGTTGTCTGCCCGACGTCTTTGCCTTCGGCCTGCAGCGCCAGCAGCGTGCGGTCGACACCGAGACCGAACCCGATACCTGAAAGGTCCTGTCCGCCAAGCTGATGCATCAGACCGTCGTAGCGGCCGCCGCCGCCGATACCCGACTGGGCGCCCAGCCCGTCGTGCACGAATTCGAAGGTGGTCTTGGTGTAGTAGTCCAGGCCGCGGACCATCCGCGGGTTGATGACGTAGGGCACGCCCATTCCGTCCAGGTGGGCCAGCACGGTCTCGAAATGCTGCTTGGCCACATCCGAAAGATGATCGAGCATCACCGGGGCGTCGGCCGTCATCGCCTTGACTGCCGGCCGCTTGTCGTCGAGCACCCGCAGTGGGTTGATCTCGGCGCGCTTTCGCGTTTCCTCGTCAAGGTCGAGCTGGAACAGGAAGTCCTGTAACAGTTCCCGATACTGCGGTCGGCAGGTGTCGTCGCCCAGCGAGGTGACCTCCAGCCGGAACCCATCGAGGCCGAGCGAGCGGAAACCGGCGTCGGCGACCGCGATGACCTCGGCGTCCAGTGCGGGATCATCGACGCCGATGGCCTCGACACCGACCTGCTGCAGCTGGCGGTAGCGGCCCGCCTGCGGACGCTCGTAGCGAAAGAACGGGCCCGCGTAGCAGAGCTTGACGGGCAGCGCGCCGCGGTCCAGACCATGCTCGATCACCGCGCGCACGACCCCGGCTGTGCCCTCGGGCCGAAGTGTCACCGAGCGGTCTCCACGGTCGGCGAAGGTGTACATCTCCTTGGACACCACATCGGTCGACTCGCCCACGCCGCGGGCGAACAGCGCGGTGTCCTCGAAGATCGGCAGTTCGATGTCGCTGTATCCGGCCCGGCGAGCGGCGTCCAGCAGCGCCGAGCGGACGGCGACGAACCGCGCCGAATCCGGCGGGACGTAGTCCGGGACGCCCTTCGGGCCCGAAAATGAGGAAAACTCAGTCAACCGCGCCGCTCCTCCTGCCCCTTTCGGATCGCACTGTTCTGTCTATCGTCGCCGGCGCTCACGGGCTGAGCCCCTCGATGTAGGGATTGAACTGGCGTTCGGCGCCGATGGTGGTGGAGTTGCCGTGCCCGGGTAGCACCACAGTCTTGTCGTCGAGGACCAACAGCTTGTCGACGATCGAGCGGAGCAGGTCGCGGCCGCTGCCGCCGAACAGATCGGTGCGGCCCACCGAGCGCTCGAACAGCGTGTCGCCGGTGAACACCACATCTTTCGCATCTTTCGCGCCGCTGGCCCGGAACACCACCGAACCGCGGGTGTGGCCCGGGGTGTGGTCGACGGTGATGCTGATCCCGGCCAGGTCGATCTTGTCGCCGTCCCGATCCAGTTCGATCACCTGCTTGGGCTCACGGAAGATCGCGGCGAGCAGCAGCTGACCCAGCTTCGGCCCGAAGTCCTTGATCGGGTCGGTCAGCATGAACCGGTCCTCGGGATGGATGTAGGCGGGGCAGCCGTAGGTGTCGGCCACCTTTTGCGCCGACCAGATGTGGTCGATGTGACCGTGGGTGAGCAGCACAGCCGCGGGCGTCAGCCGATTCTCGTCCAGGATACGGCGCAGCGGGCCCATCGCGCGCTGGCCTGGGTCGACGACGATGGCGTCGGCTCCGGGGTGCGGCGCCAACACGTAGCAGTTGCACTGCAGCAACCCGGCGGGAAATCCGGTGATCAACACGAACTCCAGTTTCCCATCCGAACGATCGTGGACGGGTCGCGCCACCCTTATTGAGCGTGAGCTGGCACACTCGTCCTGACCTAGCCCGCGATCATGGAGGGATATCGGCGGTGCCGACCAACGAACAGCGACGTGCGAATGCCAAGCGCAAACTGCAGCGGCAGCGGGAACGCCGCGCCCAGCAGGCCCGTCGTCGTCGCACCCTGGCCATTGTCGGAGGGGCCGTCGCGGCGGCGGTCGTCGTCGCCGCGATCGTGGTCACCGTCGTCAAGACCAACCAGGACCACAACAACAAGCAAGCATCGGCCAGCTCCGATACCTCGGCCAGCTCCGCTCCGACCGTGTCCGGACCTCCATTACCGGCCTTCAAGGCGACCGCCGATCTGGGCGCCAACTGCCAATACCCGCCAGCGCCCGAGCCGGCCGCCAAGCAGGTGAACCCCCCAAGGCAAGGCAAGGTGCCCACCGATCCAGCACAGGTCAGCGTCAGCATGGTCACCAACCAGGGTCATATCGGCCTGCTGCTCGCGAACAACGAATCGCCTTGCACCGTCAACAGTTTCGCCAGTCTTGCGCAGCAGAAGTTCTTCGACGGCACCAAATGCCACCGGCTCACCACCGGAGAGTCATCGTCGATACTGCAGTGCGGTGACCCGAGCGCCGACGGCACGGGCGGCCCAGGCTATCAGTTTGCCAACGAATACCCGACCGACCAGTACAAGCCGGGCGACCCCGCAGCCCGTGAGCCGGTGATCTATCCGCGGGGCACCTTGGCGATGGCCAACAGCGGTCCGAACACCAATGGCAGCCAGTTCTTTCTGGTGTACAAGGACACGCTGCTGCCGCCCGAATACACCATCTTCGGCAAGATTCAGCAGGACGGGCTGGCGACCCTGGACAAAATCGCCAAGGGCGGCGTCGCCGGTGGCGGCGCGGACGGCCCGCCCGCTATCGAAGTCACCATCACGTCGGCACAGCTGGACTTATGACGATGAGACTCACGCGAATCGCAGCCGCGCTCGGGATGCTCGCCTTGGCGGTGACAGCCACGTCATGCACCCACCACACCTCTGGCAACACCGCCGTCACGACGTCATCCAGTGCCGCGGCGACGTCCACTCTTGCCCCAGTCCCCCCGGTGACCGGCCCCAAGCTGCCGCCGTTCTTTCCGTCGCCCGCTGTGGGCGCCAACTGTCAATACCCGCGGTCCACCAACTCGGCCGCCAAAGCGGCGCCGGCGCCGCCCGCCGGCAAGGCCTCGGCCGATCCGGCTCAGGTCGGGCTGACCATCGTCACCGACCGCGGCCGAATCGGCCTGCAACTGGCCAACAACGAATCACCTTGCACTGTGGGCAGTTTCGTCACCCTGGCCGAGGGGGCGTACTTCGACAACACCGAATGCCACCGGCTGACCACGTCGCGTGCCTTGTCGGTGTTGCAATGCGGCGACCCCAAGGGCGACGGCACCGGTGGACCGGGCTATCAGTTCGCCGACGAGTACCCGACCGATCAGTATCCGCCCGGCGAACCAGCGCTCAAGCAACCCGTCGTATACCCCAGGGGCACACTGGCTATGGCCAACGCCGGACCCGGTACCAACGGCAGCCAATTCTTCATGGTGTACCGCGATTCACTACTGCCGCCTACATACACCGTATTCGGCACGATCAACCAAGCGGGACTGGCCGTGATCGACAAGATCGCGGCGGGTGGTGTCGCCGGCGGTGGTGACGAC
>Ga0209139_10000965_pt1 | contig 10426 bp, 6 predicted proteins | sample BogFormECP14_OM3_FD_188246 | JGI IMG/M metagenome (GOLD analysis project Ga0209139, IMG submission 188246) | Bog forest soil microbial communities from Calvert Island, British Columbia, Canada - ECP14_OM3 (SPAdes) (version 2) | ecosystem: Environmental > Aquatic > Freshwater > Wetlands > Bog ...
TGATGGAGAGGAATATTCCGATGTTGTCGTTCAAGAGCAGATGCATATCGCTGTGGAAGGACAGCGTGTCACCGCCGTGGCCGATGCTGCGATGGCCGCCTAGCCATTGCTCGTAAAAACCGAGACACATGGCGGGGAGGGCGTCCGGCCAGCCTTGCTGGCGCGCGTGCATCTGGATCGCCGTCTCGGGCTTCAGAATTTGCACGTCTCCATATTTGCCGTTTTGGAGATGCATGATCATCCAGTGGCTCATGTCGACCGCGGATGCGGAAAGCGAGCCTGCGGGAGAGACCTGAACGACTTCAAACGGCTTTGCCTCGCCGGAGCCAAGGATGTAGCCCTGGGACATGATGGGCTTGAGATTTTCCGGCAACGGCTGGCGGAACGTAGCGTGGGTCATGTTCAGCGGCTTGAAAAAATGTTCATCGACGTAGTCGTCGAACTTCTGGCCGGAAACGCGCTCGACGATGTAAGCAGCCATGGTGGTGGCGTAGTTCGAGTAAGCGGGCGTTACACCCGGCGGGAAAATGCGGGCGGGCATGTGCACGCGCAGATAGTCGCCGATCGGGACGAGATTCTTGTCGTCCGTCAGGAAAAGATCCTTGATCGTCTCTTCATAGCCAGAGCTGTGGGTCATGATGTTGCGAAGAGTGATGGGCTTGCCGAACGCGGGAGGGATTTTGAAGTCGAGGTAGTCGTTGACGTCGCGATCGAGGTCGAGTTTGCCAAATTCGACTTGTTGCATGACGGCGGTCCAGGCGAAGGTTTTCGAAATCGAGCCGGGGCGAAACATCGTGGTTTCCGGGTCGACGGGAATTTTCTTCGCAACGTCGGCGTAACCGTAGCCTTTGGCGTACAGGAGTTTACCGTCTTTGACAACGGCGATTACGGCGCCAGCGATATCGGCGTGACCAATCTGCTGCGGGATCATGCCATCGAAAAAGGCGCCGAGGTCGTCCGCAGTCAGATCATGGCCTTTAGGCGCGGAGCTCTCCGGAGCGGCAGAGGCGGCTTTCATGGCGAGGGCCGGGGGCTTGGATTCCGGCGCGGGACTCTGCGCGAAAATCGCGGCGCCGCCGACGAAGGCGGCACAGCCCAACCACAAAATTCTCGAGCGCATTGATTTTTTCACGGTAGACGCCTCCACTCCTGTTTTACGAAATATGCTTGCGGAATAGACGCGCCAAGCAAATTTCCGTGCAGCCGCGGACGGCAGGCCCCTGAACGATTACGCCGGTCCACGAACGTTGTGAAACATTTGTTGCATTCCAGAAAGGGGAGACTATGTAGACGGACGAGGAATGTCAAGCGATTTGCTTTGGCGGCATGTATCGGGGGCGTGAATGCACCGCGGACAGCGCGAAGCGGCTGTCCTGATGACTGGGGACGTTCGCGCGTCAGTGCGAGACGGTGGCTGCGTCTTTCGTAGGAGCCTTCTTCAAGAACGCCGACAGATTCGCTTGTTGCAGGTTGCGCAGCTCGATACAAGCGTTGGCGGTATCTTTGGCGTTTTGCAGCGGGCGCTCGCTGCCAGGAAGGTTCTGCGCGGTGAAAAACTCCTGCGCATCGTCGCGGAGTTTTTCGTCGCAAAACAAGCCTGCCACGCCAACAAAGCCGGAGGAGAGGGACGCACCGGCTTTGTTGTTGATCGCCTGGAAATTCGCCTTGAAGAGTTCCCAGGAGGCGGCCTGGGTGTCGATATTGCTGAGCAAGCCGCTCGCGAGAAAGATGTCCTGGTTTTTCACGTCCGGGCCAAGAACCAACTCGAGGGTGCGCTTGGCGAGATCGGGGCTTGGGAAGTTCGTGAGCGCGCCGAAATAGTTGTAGTACTCTTCGGGAGTTTTTGCGGTCTTCATGTGTTCGAGATAGCGGTTGTAGAGATCGGCGTTGCCATCGAGCGCGGCAATCGCCAGAGCGTTGCCGGCCAACGCCGCTTCCACGGAGTTTGGACTTCGCATGTACTGTTCGGCGAGCGTGCGGGACTTCGCCAGCAACTGCGGATCGCGGCCGTAAAATGCCAGCGTGGCGAAGACGTCGGAACGTAGTCCGCGGCGGTCGTCGGGTTCGCCGGGCGTGGGCGTCTCACCCAGATCCGTGGCTATCGGGCCCAGAAAATCGCGGACCCATTTTTCAAACGCCTGGCGTTCGTTGGCGCTGACGACGGTGTCGTGAAGCCCGCCGAAGCGGCCTATCATGACGCCGACTACTGCCCTGCTGCGCTCCGCTTTCATCTTCTCGAGCGTATCGAGATAATCGCCGACGTTGAGGCGACCGACCCGGACCATGGCCCATTCATCACCGAGGAAGTGGATGCGTTCTTCGGGCGAAAACGTGGTTTCCAGTTCGGCGCTCATTTTTCCGAGCGTGGCTGCGTCGTAATTGCTGCGATAGTAGCCGCGGCCGCCAGCGTTGGCATAAACCCACGGCGCGCATCCGGGGACCTCAAATGTTTGCTGACGCTGCGCGAGCAACTCGTAGGTTGTGTCCTTGGAGCCCTGGGGACGAAGATTCACGGGGATTTGCCAAATCTCCTGCGAGCCCGCGGTGAGTTTGGCGGCGTCGGCAAAATAACGCTCCTGAGAAAGGGTCACTTCGGTGACGGGCATTTTCTTTTTGTGGCGGCCACTCTGGACCATTTTTGTGGCGCAATCCGTGTGGACGAGCGTAACGAGCGGAGCGCCGGGCTGCTGGGTGAAGCCGGCCATGATGCCGTCGATCGGTTTTTCGGACGTGGCGGCCATTTGATTCCAGAAGTCTTCGGCGGAGGCGTTGGCGTATTTGTGCTTTTCGAGGTAGGCGTTCGCGCCTTTTTGGAAGACGTCGGGGCCGACATAGGCTTCGACCATGCGTAGGACAGAGGCGGCTTTGCCGTAGGCGACGCCGTCGAAGAGCGTGGCAATTTCGGCGGGAGTTTCGGCTTTTTGGCGGATGGGGCGGACGGAGGCGATGCCGTCGCCGGAGAGGGCGCCGCCGGTCTCCTGAATTTCGTTGCGCTCGAAGTGCCATTCGGGCTTCCACGACTTGATCGGTTTGAAAGACATCCACGTCGCGAAGCCCTCGTTGAGCCAGATGTCGTCCCACCACTTCATGGTGACGAGGTCGCCGAACCACATGTGCGCCATTTCGTGGGCGAGGACGCCAACGACGGCTTGATGCGCGTCTACGGAGGCGTTTTTGTCGTCGATGGTGAGAAGAGTCTCGCGGTACGTGATAGCGGCGACGTTTTCCATGGCGCCGGCGGAAAAATCGGGGAAGGCGATGATGTCAAGCTTTTGGTAGGGGTATTTGATCTGGAAGTAGGTGTCGTAGAACTTGAGGATATTTTCGGCGGATAGGAGCGCGTAGGAGAGGAGGTCTTTCTTTTCGGGGACGGCGCAGACGCGGATGGGGATTTCGTCTGCTGAGCCTTGAATGCAGGCGAAGTCGCCGACCATCATAGCGACTAGATAAGAGGACATTTTCGAGGAGTCGGAGAATTGCAGGACGTGCTTGTTGTTGCCGTAGGGCGTGTCGGAAATGATTTTTCCGTTGGAGATGGCGGTGTCGTTTTTGTCGACGACGAGGGAGACGCGAAAGACGGCTTTGTAGGCGGGCTCGTCGAAGGAGGGGAAGGCGCGGCGGGCGTCCGTGGCTTCAAACTGCGTGACGGCGTAGCGGCGGCGGGCGGTCTGGCTGAGATAGAAGCCGCGGAGTTTGTCGTTGAGGATGCCGGTGAATTTAATGTGAATGTCGGCGGGGCCGGCGGGGACCGTGTTCGGGACGGTCAACGTGACAGTTTCGTTTTTTTCGTCCTTGGTGACGGAAGCGGCTTGCTTGAAGTCGGCCGAGCCGATCCAGACTTCTTTGAATTCGATTTCGGCGGAATTCAGGGCGATGGACGTGGCGGATTTTTGTAGATGGACATGGATGGTTTCGTCGCCGGAGAAGGTGGCGCTTGCGAGGTCGGGTTCGAATTTCAGGTCGTAGGAATCGGGGATGACGTTGTCCGGCAGACGCTGCGCGAAGACCGCTGAACCCGCGAACAGAGCGAATGACGCCAGAGCGGTGAGCCGTTTCATGTTTGATTCCTTCCCGTTTTTTGAAAGAGACGATATCAGGCGGGGTTTGCGTTGATTCGGTGGCACGCGTTCCGCAGACCTGAGCAATTAGACCCAAACTTGATGAAGAGGATAGCAGGCAATTCTCGGATTGGCATGGGGGAATCGCGTGGGCGGTGCGGATCGGAGGCGGGGTGATTCGCGTTTTGGAGGCGCGGTTTGCAGTTGCGTGGGAGGGGCCCTTCGCAGCTCAGGGTAAACAAGCCCTTCCCCTACAACGGCAACCTTAGGCGGCGGTGCGCTGGCTGTTCCAGTTGCTGGTGCGGGCGGTGAGTTGTTCGATGCGATCGCGGCGGACGGTGAAGCCGATGCCGGGAGTTTTGGGGATGTGGATGGTGCCTTTGGAGGTGACATCGACTTCGGGTTCGATGATGTCTTCGCTCCAGTAGCGCTTGCTGGCGGAGACGTCGCCGGGGAGTGTGAAACCGGCGAGAGTGGACATGGCGATGTTGTGGGCGCGGCCGATGCCGGTTTCGAGCATGCCGCCGCACCAGACGGGGATGTTGTGAGTGCGGCAGGTTGCTTCGACGCGCTTGGCTTCGCTGTGGCCGCCGACGCGGCCGAGCTTGATATTGATGATGCGGCAGGCTTTCAGTTCGATCGCGGTGAGGGCGTGGCGGGCGTTGTTGATGCACTCGTCGAGACAGATGGCGGTTTTAATTTGCGATTGGAGTTTGGAGTGGGCGTAGATGTCGTCCCAGTTGAGGGGCTGCTCCATCATGAGGAGATTGAATTGGTCGAGCTGGCGGAGATGGGCGGCGTCTTCTAGGCGGTAGGCGGAATTGGCATCGACGGAAAGGAGGATGTCGGGAAATTCTTTGCGGACAGCAGCGACGTAGTCGAGGTCTTTGCCCGGTTTGATTTTCAGTTTGATGCGTTGATAGCCGCTGCGCAATTCTTCTTCGACGCGGCGGACGAGAGCCTGGGGACTCTCGCGAATGCCGAGGGAGACGCCGCTGGCGATTTCCTCGAGCGTGCCGCCGAGCAATTTTGAGAGAGGAATGCCTTTGATGTGCGCTTCCGCGTCCCAGAGGGCGTTTTCTACGCCGCTTTTGGCCATTTCGTGGCCGCGGATGGCGGCTAGCAACGCGGGGCACTCCGAGGCGGTGGAGATCGTTTTTCCAATCAGCGTTGGGGCTACAAAATCGGAGATGACGTGCCAGGCGGTGTCGGTGGTCTCGGAGTTGTAGCCGGGCGTTTCGCTGGCGGTGACTTCGCCCCAGCCGCTGACGCCATCGGCGATCACTTCGACGAGAATGATTCGGCGATGGTGGGAGACGCCAAAGCTGGTTTCGAATGGCGCTTTCAGGCGCATCTGGACTTCGCGGAGGGTGATCGATTCAATCTTCATAAGGCTCCAGAAGGTAGGTCCCATGTTCCTGGTCAAGTTCGAAGCCAACGGCCGCCTGGCCACTGGCGAGATCGGATACGAATTGAGCGCGGAGTTTGGATTGGATTTGTTCGGCTCTTTGCGGTTCGTCGCGGCAGATTTGACGGATGTCGGCGGGGATGGCAATTCGTTCGCGAGTTGCGGGCGATGAAGATGAGCGCGGGTTGCTGGCGAGGACGTCTTCGACGCGCTGAGAGCGCACCCACCACTCCGCGACGAGGCGATCCGTTGGCAGGCCGGCGTGCAGCGGACTGGAGGTGCGCCCATAGAGATTGGGAATGTAGTGGCGGACGATGGCGCCGAGGCGTTCGATATTAAAATGCGCGTTTTTTAGTTGGAGGGGATCGAAGGTCCATTCGATGAGATTGATGCCGCGCTCGAGAGCATCCTCGCGCTGGGCGAGTTTGAGGAGGCGGCCTACGCCGCGATTTTGGTACTCGTCAACGACACCGACCATGTGGGAGTGGAGGTAGGTCAGGCCGTCGCGCGTGGCGGCGAAGGCTAGCGCAAAACCGACAGGCATGTCGGCGTCATAGGCGATCATGACTTGGCCGCCGGTTTTCTTGGCGACGATAAAAACTTGGTCGGGAACGGTGTCGAGCGGCGCGTAGCTCCAGATGCGTTGCTGCAAGTCGACGCAGACGCCCATTTCGTGCGCATCTTCTGGCGTACGAATGGCGATGGCTTGCTTCACGACAGTGATGTGGACATCACTCATTTACTTGCCTCATGGGCGGCTCGAGCGCTTCAGAAACCTTCCGCGATGCGGTGACGCAATTACAACTTAGGCGGCCATCTGTCAAGCAGCGCGCCTGGATATCAGCTCCGTCCCCATCCTGTTTGAGCCATTCGATCGTTCGCGCAACATACGTTACGGGATGGGCAGCGCTTGGCCGCAGGCTGAAAACGCAAGCAGACAGGACCCCGCCAGATGCTCCGCTTCCAGCATACTTTGCTCCGGCATGATACTGCAACATTTGTTGCGTTGCGATGAGTTGCGATGAGTTGTACGAATCGAGCGGCTGTTTGGCGGTAGCGCTGGATTCTATTCATAAAATCGATTTACTAGTGTGCGGTGCGCGCGCTGGGGTTAGAATTCGCGGCGGCGAGGAGGGACGGGAGATGATGCGTCGTTCGGGATTGGTACCTATCGTTCTGGCCGGAGCGATCGTGCTGTTTTCGGCCGGCGCTGTTCGGGCGCAGAGTAAGATTTCGGCGAAGTGGGAAGAGTTGACGGCGGCCGATTTTCGTCTCGGGATACAGCAGTCGAAGGGGACGTGTTTATTGCCGTTTGGCATATTGGAGAAGCACGGGCCGCATTTGCCGTTGGGAACGGATCTGTTGAACGTGCGTTACGCGTCGCTGCAAGCCGTTGCGCAGGAATATGCGGTCGTGTTTCCGGAATATTATTTTGGGCAGATCTTTGAGGCGAAACACGAGCCGGGGACGGTGGCGTACAGCCTGGAGTTGCAGTTGAAATTGCTGCAAGAAACGACCGACGAGATGGCTCGGAATGGCTGCAAGAAGATTTTGATTGTGAATGGGCATGGAGGGAACGAGTACTTGCTGCCGCTCTTTGCTCAGTCGCAAATGGATAAGCCGCATGATTACGTGGTGTACGTGATCGTTGGAGAACGAAGCACTCGGGGAGGGCCGGCGAAGAAGTCCACGGGGATTGATTATCACGCCGGCGAGGACGAAACAGCGAATACGATGGTATCGCATCCGGACCTGGTGCATCAGGATCGCGCGGCGAGCGAATCGGGAGCGGACCAGAAGCGACTGAATTTGCCCGAGGATGCGTACACGGGAGTCTGGTGGTATGCGCGGTTTCCGAATCACTATTCCGGCGACGGGTCGGTCGCGACGCGCGAACTGGGCGAATGGAACATGAAGAATTGGATTGAAGCGATCGTCGAGGCGCTTCGTGCGGCCAAAGCCGATGAGCAAAGCCTGAAAATTCAGAACGAATTCTACGAGAAGAGCAAGCATCCGCTTGATACGCGTCCTTGATTTCTTGGACTTGCTTCCGTATTTATTCCGAAAGGCCGGATGGCGGACAAAAACATACATCTAGTCCCTCCTGAAGTGCCACGGAATGATCGCGGCGCTGCCCAAGCCGGTGACCGCGCACTGGGGATGGACGCCGCGATCACGCGGAGAGACTTCCTCGGGTCGGCGCTATTGGCGTCGGGCGCGGGATTGCTCGGCGGGATGAAGCCGACGGAGTTGCTGGCGATGCGCGCGGGTGGTTCGGCTAGCGATGCACAACAGGATGATTGGACTAGTTACGGAGGCGTTGGAGAGTACAGCAGGTCGAACGGAAATACCTATGAGGTGATGCAGGCGGGGCACAAGATGCGCGACGGCGCTTATGATCCCTTGCCTGCGGATATGATCGAGACTGACGAGATGTACGATTGCGTGGTTGTCGGTGGCGGAATCAGCGGGCTTGCGGCGGCGCTTTTCTTTCAGCGGCAAGCTGGGCCGAAGAGTGGTTGTCTGATTTTGGAGAATCATCCGATTTTTGGGGGCGAGGCGAAGCAGAACGAATTTGAAGTTGACGGTAAACGACTTATCGCGCATCAGGGGTCGGCGATTTATTTGGTGCCGTACCCGCACAGTTTCATCGCGCGCTTTTACGATTCGATTGGATTGCATACGCCGAGGCTGACGTACCAGAAATGGAGCGGGGCGGGGCCGGAGATGCCGCTGAGCCACACGCCTTATGATTCCGCGGGAATGAGCAGCGGGCAGTATGGATTTTGGTTCGGCGCCAAATTTGGGCAGAAGGCGGGGATGTGGCTGATTGATCCGGTCGGGAAAAAGATGGAGGGCGCGCCGGTCTCTGCGGCGGCGCGTGGCGAATTGCTGCGATGGTTTTCTGGGGCGGCGGCTGAGGCATCGAAATTTGAGCCGCCGAAATATGAAGGCGACGAAGTTTCGCGCCAGCTGGATTCAGTTTCGCTCGAACAGCACATGATGGAGCGGTATGGGTTAAGCCGGGAGTTCATTCGCACATTTCTTTCTCCCGTCGAAGGCGGCGGCTCGGGACTTGGGCCTGATGCTCTTTCAGCGTTTTGCGACTACGCGGCGGATTTATTGCATCCCTGGGAAGATGCAGGGGATGCGGTGCAGATGTTTCCCGGCGGGAATACGACGATTACGCGGTTGATGGCCAAGGTGTTGATTCCTGGGGCGATCGATGGGCCGGCGACCGTTGAAGGAGTGAGCCGCGGAGCTGTGAATTTCGCGGCGCTGGATGCATCGGGTTCGCTTGCGCGTCTGCGGCTTTCTTCTACCGTCGTGAGCGTAAAACACGACGGCGATCCGGCGAAGGCCAGTTCCCTTTCGATTGCTTATGTGAAGAATGGCAAAGTGTTTCGCGTGAAGGCGCGCTCAGCCGTGATGGCTGGAGGGAGTTGGACCGCGAAGCACATTATTCAGGATCTGCCGGCGGCGCAGCGTGAGGCTTATGGGCGGTTCTATCGATCGCCATGCATGATGGCGAATGTGGCAGTGCGGAATTGGCGGTTCTTGCAGAAAATGGGGATTACGGGATGCCGGTGGTTTGACGGCGTTGGAAATTATTTTGATGTGCGGAAGCTGGCGGTTTGCGGCGGCGTTTCGCCGACGATCAGTCCGGATTCGCCGATTGTTTTGACGCTGAAGGTGCTTTACTCGTATCCGGGCGACTCGACGGAGGCGCAGGGACATCGCGGGCGCGGGGAGATGATTACTACTTCGTTTCGGGAGTATGAGCGACGGATCCGGCAGCAGTTTGCGGAGATGTTTTCCGGCGCGGGATTTGATGCGCGGCGGGATATTGCGGGGATTGTGTTGAATCGGTGGGGGCATGCGTATTTGAATCCGCAGCCGGGATTCTTCTTTGGAAAAGATGGCAAGGCAGCGTCGCGGGACGTTTTGCGTGGGGCGCCGTTTGGACGAGTCGCGTTTGCGAATACGGATTTGGCGGGGGCTATGGATCATCGGTATTCGATTTTGGAGGCGCATCGGGCGGTGGGGCAGTTGTTGGAGCAGGTCTTGACGTAAGGCGTCTTGAACGCGGGATGAATCGCGATTAACGGGCGTGGGGATTTTAACGCAGAGGACGCTGAGGCCGGAGAAGAGGGCGCGGAGGCTTGGGCGGCGCGGGACAAACGAAGATTGGATTGTGACGATGAGATTTCAAATTAAATTTATGCGTTTTTTCAGGTGGGTGCTGGTGGTGCTTGCGTTTGCATCGTTGGGGTGTAACGCACGCGTTGATGCGTTTCACGGGGCGCAGGCGTTGACGGCGGAGCGACGGGCGCCTGTGGAAGATGGCGTGCGGCGGTTCGCTGGGCTGGTGGCTCATGACGTGTCGCAGGATGGACCTATCGCCTGGGGAAAATATTTCTCGGACAGGCCGGAGTTTTTTATGGTGGTGAATGGGAAAATTGCGTTTCCGAGCGGGCAGGCTGCGGTGCTGGCGCTTCCTGAGGTGGCGCGGGCGTTCAAGCATATCGATTTGCGTTGGGGGAATGACTTGCGGGTGGATGTTCTCACACCCGAATTGGCAGTTATGGGAGCGTCGTACGACGAGGTGCTCGACTACGCGGACGGACACCGTGAGGCGGTGAGCGGTTACTTTACGGGTGTGGTGGAATTGCGGAATGGGCAGTGGCAGTTTCGAGACGCGCATTGGTCGTCGCCGGCAGCGGCTGGGAAGGCGCCATGACCGGGATTTGATAGACTGTTCCTCTTATTCTTCTGATGTAAGATTCTGCGGGCTCGAGAACCGACCATGGAGGACATCTTGGATCGTTTTGACTTGGGTAACAAATTAGGCAGTCTCTTGGGACTTCAGCATCCGGCTGTGGCTATTGCTTTTCTGAATGAGGCTCCTCCTGGAGTCGATCGAGTCAAGAAGTCCGGGCCCGCGGGTTGTTCGTATTGG
>Ga0209139_10000966_pt1 | contig 10423 bp, 8 predicted proteins | sample BogFormECP14_OM3_FD_188246 | JGI IMG/M metagenome (GOLD analysis project Ga0209139, IMG submission 188246) | Bog forest soil microbial communities from Calvert Island, British Columbia, Canada - ECP14_OM3 (SPAdes) (version 2) | ecosystem: Environmental > Aquatic > Freshwater > Wetlands > Bog ...
TGCAGACTGCCTCGGTCGCGCGCGGACCAGCGTGCAATTTCACGGAAGAGTTCGTCGGCGAGCGCAGAGGCGCCAAGGTGCGCATGGGATTCAAGAGTCTTCGCGAACCTCGCCGTGCCAAACTCCTCGCTCGCCGAGTTCTTGGTCTCCGGCAGCCCGTCGGTATAGAGCAAATAGCGATCGCCGGGTTGCAGTTGCATTTCCATCGAAGCATATTCCGCTTCCGGGAACATGCCGAGGAACAGGCCATTCTGTTCAATAGCGCGCGCCGTTCGATGCGCGGCGCTGAACGAAAGCAGCGGCGGATGCCCGGCTCCGGCGTACCGGACAATCCCGCGGTCCAGATCGAAGAACAGATAGGCCGCCGTCACGAAGTGGTCTTCGAACTTTCCGCAAAGCGCCCGGTTCAGCCCAGTGAGCACGCGGGCGGGATCAGCAGCGTGCTCGGACTGGCTTGCGAACGCCACCTTGAGCATCGAAGCAATGAGCGCAGCGGGGACGCCATGTCCGGTCACGTCCGCGATGAGAACGCCGAGGTGATGGCCCCCGACCAGAAGAAAATCGTAGAAGTCGCCAGCCACGGCGCTCATAGGCAGATAACGAGCGGCAATATCGATGCCCGCGAGACGCGGAACCTCTCGCGGAAGAATGGAGGTCTGGATTTGCTCTGCGATTTCCAGCTCTTTCCTTATTGCCAGCAGGCTCTCCTCCCGGGCGAAAATGCGATGCAGCACGAAATAACCCAACGTGCAGACGAAAAACAGAAATCCCACCGGTTCGACGTCGCGGCCCGGAAGAATATGGAGAGCGACGAGATTCGCGTGGACGACGAAGAGACCAAAAACGCCGAACCCTACCGCGACAACACGAAGTTCATGAGACAGGCGGCCCGGTGGGCGAAGAAAAAACAGGAAGACCGTCAGAACAACCCAGGAAACCAGCACCAGGATACTGTTGGTTCTGTCGAGCGTGTCGCGGTCGATCCGCATAAAGTCGAGCGGAACCGCAATCGCCGCGAACGCCAATTGCACGCCGAGGATGCAGAGCATGATCCGGCGCCAGCGGGTTTGCACAACCTCGAGGAACGTGAGCACCGCCGGTATGACGATGATAAACGTGATGGTCCCCGTGATGTGGCTGCCCACAGCGCGAGGAATTGCAAAGACCGAGAGAACCGGTGCTTCGCGCACGAACATGCGAACCGCATAGAGGATGACAAAGATTCCGAAGTAGAGAAGCGTGCGGTCAGCCGTTTTTCGGCGGAAAAGAAAAACCGTCATAGCCAGGACGCCGATCGTCAAAAGAATCGCGCCGATTCCGACGGAGAAAATCGCCCAGCGCCACTCGAAAACAGTCGGAGGACTTGGCGCTGCCAGAGCGGCGAACAGGGACTCCCGAAGCATGGCAATTCTTATACGCGCTCAGCGCCGCTAAGACAAATCCAGTTCGACTCCGCGCGCGATGCAACCGACGCCCTCTTGGTTGACCGCCAGGCCTCCCTCGACCAAGCAGCGAACCAGTCCCGCGTGTCATTCTGAGCGTAGCGAAGAATCTCTCTTCTCCTTCGCCGCGGTTCCCTCGGACTGTTCTCCTTGCGAGGTTCCGCAGCGTCGTTTTGCGTGCACGCCGATGCGTGGTAGAACGGGACGGCTGGAATCGGGGAGGGAAGTGGTGGCGAACAAAAAGGTGAAGTGGGGTGTACTGAGCACAGCGTCTATTGGCGTTCGCAAAGTCATTCCTGGCATGCAGTTGGGCGAATGGTGCGAGATTGTGGCCATCGCGTCGCGCGACGGCCAGAAGGCCGAAAGCGTCGCGCGCAAGCTCCGCATCCCCAAAGCCTACTGGTCTTACGAAGAATTGCTTGCCGATCCTGAGATTGAGGCTATTTACAATCCGTTGCCGAACCATCTGCATGTCCCGTGGTCGATCAAAGCGGCCGAAGCAGGGAAGCACGTGCTCTGCGAGAAGCCGATTGGCATGAATGTTGCCGAAGCGAAGGCGCTGCTCAAGGCACGCGATCGCACGGGCGTGAAAATTGGCGAAGCGTTTATGGTGCGCACGCATCCGCAGTGGTTGCGGACCCGCGAATTGATCCGCGGCGGCAAAATCGGCGACTTACGTTCGATTACCGGAGCCTTCAGCTATTTCAATCGCGACCCGGCGAACATTCGCAACGTGCTGGATTGGGGCGGCGGCGCGCTGTTTGACATTGGCTGCTACCCCATCACCACATCGCGATTTATTTTTGGCGAAGAACCGTCGAGAGCTATCGCCGCGGTCGAACGCGATCCCGAATTCCAGACCGATCGCTTAACATCCGCTATTCTCGATTTTCCGGCCGGCCAGGCCGTTTTCACCTGCAGCATGCAGCTTGTTCCTTACCAGCGCATGCAATTCTTCGGCACGAAGGGGCGCATCGAAATCGAAATCCCGTTTAACGCTCCGAATGACCGGCCTTGCCGACTCTTCGTTGATGACGGGCGCGATGTTTTGGGCGGCGGAATCACTACGGAAACAATCCCCAAGTGCGATCAGTACACCATTCAGGGAGACGTTTTTTCGCGCGCTATCCGCGGCGATGGCGAAGTCCCCGTTTCGGTTGAAGACGCCGTACAAAACATGGCCGTCATCGAAGCTATTTTCCGGTCCGCGGAAACGGGACGATGGGAGAGGCCGTAGCGTTCCGTTCGCGCTGCTAACTTAAGCGCCCCAAGCATCCCGCGCAGGAACAAAACTCTTGCCCTGCCATTGCACTGGCTCAACCCGGCCAACTAAGAAGGCCCACGATAGCGCACCGAGCACCAATACAACCGAGGTTGCCGCAAACGCCCAGAAAAAGTGGCCCGTTCGCTGCACGACAAACCCGGTCAGGAGCGGAGAAACGAACCCCGCAAAATTGCCGACACAATTCTGTACGCCGCTCCACTTTCCGGACGCCAGTGGGCCGGCCAACGTCTGCGTGATGGCCCAAAGATTAGAAGTGCAAAGCCCCGCCGCCGCGCAAGTGCCGAAGAGAAAAAGCACTGCGAGTCCTGCATCCGAGGCGAACGCCACCACGGCAAGGCACGAACACGAAGCAATCGCCAAACCCGCCGCCGTGAACGTCTTGCGCACCCGTGTCGGGCGGCCGCCTCGCGCGATCCACAAGTCCGAGAACCAGCCCGATACGAGCGCTGAAAGTGCCAGTGTGAGGTATGCGGCCCCGCCAATGGTTCCCATTTTCTGCATCGAGAAATGCCGTTCGTTCACAAGAAACGACGGCAGCCAGGTCAACAGAAAATACGAAAGGTAGTTGTAGGCAAAAAGCCCGGCAAACGTGCCCCACGCGGAGCGTTGCTTGAGAATCTCCAGCATTCCAGGTGTGCATGCCCCTGCGGCCACATCCAGTCCCGGCCCGCCAGGCATGGAAATCTTCCACGGGACCAGCCACAGAAGGCTGAGCAGCCCCAGCCCGATAAAAAAAGGCCGCCAGCCGTATCGTGCTATGAGCATCGCGCCAAAAAATATTCCAAACGCTGGACCGCCCGCGATTCCGGCGGCGATGAACGAATTTGCGCGGCCTCTCAACGACTCTGGAAAATGCTTCGCCAGGATTTTGGAGTACGAAGGAAACGCTACCGACTCGCCGACTCCCAGGATGAGCCGCATTACCAGCAGCATCTGAAAGCCGTGCACCAGGCCGGTGGTGGCAGTCGCCACGGTCCAAATGAAAAAGCCTCCCGCGAGCACCCAGTTCACATTGAACCGGTCGACCAGCCATCCGGAGACAATTTGAAAACTGGTGTAGGTCCAGAAGAACGACGAAAGCAAAATGCCCAGTTGCCACGGCGAGAGATCAAGCTCCGTTTTCAGCAGAGGCACGGCGAGCGACAGGCTGCCGCGGTCGATGTAATTGATAAACGTTGAGATTGCCAGCAGAACAGCGACGGGCGTTAGGGCCTTGGCAAGCGCGAGCGTATGAGGCGCGGTTGGAGTGGCGCTGCCCGTGGTCGACACCGTTTGCACGCTCCCGATTCGAGCATCAGGTCTTTGCTCGACGCGGACTGTACACAGTACGTGGACGCACGTCTACCGGGAAAAACTCTCGAATACTGCGATTTAAGGGAACGCTGCGCGCTCGAAAGGAGACTCAGCGGAGAGCGCGAGGCAGAATCTATCGGTCGCGAACGCCGCTAAAGAGCGACATTACAGCTTGCGCTGGCGCATAGCACGCGAGCAGTACCAGCGAAGCGGCAACGTAAATGGCGAGTCTAAATCTCATATAGGTAAGAACACTTTGAATCGCAAAATGTTGCTGTGTTCTTACCGCTTTTGATGCACGGGCAGAGGCTAAGAGACGTTGTTTTTTTGCGGGATCGAAAGATTTATTGCAGGTTTATATCGCCCGCTCCGACGTGCGCGTGCAAGTGGTATTTCCCGTTTCCCTCTTTGTGAAGCGAGCGGAACAGGCCGCCGTGCGATTCGCCAAACGGGCTGGCTTCGAGCCCTCCGGAATAAACAGATGCATCCACGCGCGAGTAATCGCTCGCATCGCCGACCTCGATGGTCAATTCGCCGGCGTGCAGCTCCGCGTCCTTGTCTCCGGTGACATGACGAAGTTCCAGGTTGCCGGCAGGCATCCGCACGTAGAGTCCAGTTTTCTTGGGAACCTCGATCGTGACTTGCAGTTCATTCTTTGGATCGCCGCTGATCGTCAAATCAGCGGAATCATTGGAACCGTCGAACTGCACTCTCATATCGTTTGCCTGGTAGGCGTTTCGACCGCTCACACGGACCGTGATCTTATTGTCCGCTCCGCCGACAATGTGAAAGTCGCCCGACTGCAGGTACATCCGGAGCTTGCCGCCGGAGTTGAAATCGGCGGTAAAGGGATGGTTCTCAATATCCTTGACGTCGAATTTGGTCTGGGCGGCGCCTGAAACAACGGCCAAAGCCAGCGCGCTAGCCAGCAAGAACGGAATACGCATGTACACACCTCCGAGGCTCGTGGACTAAGTTACGAAACGTCGGCCCGAAATGTTTCCTGCTCCACCAAATAGATTGAACTGAACGGGATGCCCGGCTGATGGTCCTCTTAGTCTCAACTTAGGCTCAACTGGGGGCCGTCTCACAAATGGCAGGGACGGGAAAGGAGTCTCTTCAGGGGCTTGAAGCCCCTGATTCCGAGCTTGCTGCGCGGGGACTGAAGTCCCCGCCTCCTAAAGGATGCCCGCTCAGACGGTCGACGCAACACCCGCTAAGCTGCTGATCCAACAATACTTCTCATAGGGAACCGACCATTCGGACTGTCTTGAATTTGACCTAGCCAGAGCAGTGTTCCGTTTGAATCAACGCCCTTGATCAGATTTACGTTCTGAGACTGCCGCAGCTAGACTCCGAGCTAGTGTTGCGTCGACCCATTGAGATCACCGACATTTATTGACACGGCTTGTAGCCCTACCGGGATTGCCGGAATGAAAGACCGTCCATCTGGGCGACTTCGTAGTGGCGCACGCGGCGGTCGTAGTCGGACAGCAGGGCGGCGGCTTCGCTCGCTACCACCGCTGTTTCGCGGTCGGAACCTGCGAAGGCGTCGATGGCTTGGAGAGATTGCCAAACCGTGCTGACCAGGATCTCGACCAGGTCTCCTTGCGGCCGTACCAGCACACTGGAAGAGACGTAACCGTCGAAGGTCTTGAGAGAGGGCAAGACGTGCTGCCAGAAGTGCTCCAGGTACAGGGTGGACTGAGGTTTCGTGGTTCTAGCAGACCAGAGACGGGCAATCATCCGGGGCGGCTCCTATTGGTTTCCGACGACGACGGTCCAAGGGCGAATTTCCCAACGTTTGACCAGGCCGTTGACGACGTACGGATCTTTGCGGACGAACTCTTCGACCGCAGTCGGTGCGTCGGCCTTGAAGACCAGCAAGGCGCGGTCGGTGGGGTCGGTGAGGGCGCCGGCTAGGAGCAGTTCGCCCCGGGCATGGGCTTCGCGGGCGAGGCCGAGATGCGCCTCGCGATAGGGGATGCGGCGGTTCACCATGTCATCGACGAGATCGTAAAGTAGTGCGAAGTAAGCCACGGTGCTCTCCTTGTTCGACGCACGTCCGACGCAAATGCGAGGTGGTCTAGCTCCAGTTCGATGCGGGAGCGACGCGGCTGGGAACGATGAGTGTGTGCGCCCCCCCCGTTTTTGTAAGTGTTGCATCTAAAGGCTTTACCTTACCAGTGCACAGTCCCAAAAGCGGGAGCAGAGCTCCCGCACTCCATATCAGGGCTAGCCGCCGGCGATGGAGGGGACCAGGAGGACGCGGTCGCCTTCTTTTAGGGTGCAGCCTTCGCCGCCTAGGAAGCGGATGTCTTCTTCGTTCAGATAAACGTTGAGGAATTGGCGGATTTGGCCTTGTTCGTCGCGGACGTGGCGGGACAGGGCGGGGAACCGTGTCGTGAGGTCGTTTAGCGCGTCGGCGATGGTGGCGGCGCTACAGTCGATTTTGGGCGTTCCGTCGGTAAAGCGGCGGAAGGCTGTGGGGATTTCGATGGTTACGGGCATTTTACCTGCGTCTCCTTACTTCGTCGCCGCAGCGGCGGCGGTAAATTGGTTGTCGAGGTACGCCTCGAAGGCGTCGAGGCGCGGGGCGATTGCTTCGGTTAGAGGGAAGTCGGCCGCGATCGCGTCCGTTGTCTTGAGGCCGTTTCCCGTGATGCAGACGACCGTGGTTTCGTCGGCGGCGATTCGTCCTTGCTGGATGAGCTTTTGCGCTACCCCGGCGGTTACGCCGCCTGCGGTCTCGGTGAAGATGCCTTCGGTCTCGGCTAGTTGTTTGATGGCGTCGATGATTTCGCGGTCGGAGATATCTTCGGCCCAGCCGCCGCTTTCGCGAATCAGCTTCATGGCGAAGGGACCGTCGGCCGGGTTGCCAATCGCTAAGGAGCGCGCGATCGTGTTGGGCTTTTGCGGCTCAAAGCGGGCGAGGTTGCGTTTGACGCCGTCTGAGATGGGGGAGCATCCGGTGGCTTGAGCGCCGAAGAATTTTACCGGTTTTGCTTCGACCCAGCCCAGCGTTACGAGTTCATTGAAGGCTTTAGCGATTTTTCCGATTAGCGAGCCCCCAGCCATCGGGCAGACAACATTGTCGGGCAAGCGCCAGCCGAGTTGTTCGGCGATTTCAAAGCCGTGGGTTTTCGAGCCTTCGGAATAGTAGGGGCGCAGGTTGACGTTGACGAGGCCCCACTTGAAGCGGTCGGCGATTTGGGCGCAGAGACGGTTCACGTGGTCGTAGTTGCCGTTGATGCGCACGATCCGGGCGCCGTAGACGGCGGTGTTGAGCACTTTGGCGGGTTCGAGGTCCGCGGGGATAAAGACGCAGGCGTCGAAGCCTTGTTGCGCTGATTGGGCCGCAACGGCATTCGCAAGATTTCCCGTCGAGGAACAGCCTACGGTTTCAAAGCCGAAGCGACGCGCGGCGACCAGTGCGGTCCCAACGACGCGATCCTTGAACGACAGAGAAGGGAAGCACACGGCATCGTTCTTCAGGTAGAGATTGTTGATTCCCCACTGCGCCGCGAGCTTGCGCGAGGCGACCAGCGGCGTGCCGCCTATGGCGCTGGTGGGCGTGAAATCGTCGTGGAGCGGAAGGAATTCCGCATAGCGCCACATGTTGAAGGCGCGCCCGGCGAGGTTTTCTTTGCGGGCTTTCTTTTTGAGGGCATCGTAATCATAGGAGACTTCGAGAGGGGAGAAGCAGTCTTCACAGAAGGACCGCGGGGCGTTGCCCCAGGTTTTGCCGCACTCTCGACAGCGTAGTTCGTAGGAATCGGACATTGCTTTCCCTTTCGTCGCACCCGTTTCGCCGCTCAAATGCGCCAAAGCATGGGCCAGCGGGCCGTTACTAATGCACGTGTGATTCGATTAGGGCAGCAGGGAGGTATAACGAAAAAACCCTCCGTGATTAGTGCGACCGTGAAACGGTCGACGCCAAAGTGCTCGGAGGGTCTCAGAAAATCTTCTGGGATACTCTACAGCTCTTTAGCAGTTTTTTACGTGGAGCAAGTTGCCCTAAATCGCCACGTTTTTTAGTGCGACCGCAAAGCGGTCGACTCGCCGCAACCGCAGCTACAATATTAATGCAAGACAACCGGCCTGTTGTCAAGCACTAATCCAAAGAGGCAGTCGGTGCAAGTTCTCTTGCAAGAAGACTTCGAGCTAGTGTTGCATCGACCCATTGAGACCGCCCGACTTACCAGGAGTTCGCGCGATGGCAGCCCCGAATCGTGGTCAAGGTCAATCACAATTCAGAATGAAAAAGACTTGTAGTAGGTTGTCATCGGGGACTGTATGATTTGACAGTTCCCAACTAGCTGGCACCTGCCTGATGGTTAGTGGATGCCCGCAGTGCGTCAAGATTCGGTCCAAGGGGGCGGGCAAGCAACACCTGAGAAATAATAGGAGGAAAGGTTTAATGCTACCAACTAATTTTGGCAAAACGAGTGCGCGGATTACCAGGAAAGCTTTACTTTGCTGCTTCACCTCCGTAATGATGCTGATTCTCCCCGTGTTAGCTGCCGACAAGCAGAAAGACGAAGACACCATTCGGAGCGCCAACCTTGTGCTCCAGGATATGATCAACAGCAAGGACATCTCGCCGACCGTGCTGTCGCAGGCTTCTTGCGTGCTGATTCTACCTAACGTGAAGAAGTTCGGCATCGGCATCGGCGGCAGCGGCGGCCGCGGGCCCTTGCTCTGCCGCACTGGCCAGACCTTCGATGGTAAGTGGTCAGCGCCGGCGATGTATTCGGTCGGCGGTATGAGTGCTGGTTTGCAGCTAGGTGGCTCGTCCAGTGATTTCGTCCTCCTACTCATGACCACGAAAGTCGTGGATCAGGTTTTGAACGGAAAGACCAAGATGGGCACCGATGCGACGGCAGCGGCAGGCCCTGGCGCCACCGCGGCTAGTGCGTCTGACGCCGACATTCTGACCTACGGGCGGGCCAAAGGATTGTTCGCTGGAGTCTCCCTGGGAGGCTCAACGGTGGAATCAGACAATGACGCGAACGCCCGCCTGTATGGCAAGACGCTGACGTCAACAGATATCGTGCGCGCGAACAGCGTCACGCCAACAACGGAAGGCCAGGCACTGATTACGGTGCTCAACAGCAAACTCCCCAAGCATATGCATTGAGAAGCGGGCTCCGCCGCAATCCCCAAAATGCAACTGCAGACAAGTACCCTGAGCCAGCCGGCCAGGGTACTTGTCGCACGGGCAACTGTCGTAGTCCGGCGAATACACGCACAATTCCCGATTAACGCTGCCTTTAGCGGAAACTGACCGCTGCCTAGAAACAGGGAGGTGGCGGGTCGTTGCTGGCATTCCACAATCGCTGACAACAAAAAGAGGGGTGCGTGCGTCTAATCTGCTGAGACAGTGCGACCATTGGCCGCGGCACATCGCGTGCGCCCCGTTCTTCTGGACAGTGATTACCTCGGAGCATTGATTTTCCGGGGCAACTGTCTATCATCTGCGGTGTTATACTTGATTATGCGGATTGGCAGGGCGGCTGGATTGCTGAAGCCGCGGTGAAGATTTCGGGCACGTGGGGATGTGCGGCCTAGATAGATAGGAGCAGCAACCATGGGTGAGCAGGTTAAAGAGCTTTTCAATTGGGCGCGACGCCGAAAGATCATGGCGTCGTTTTTTGTAGCATTCACGCTCGTTACGGGAATCATGATCGGTTCGGTGATTTCGGGCCGCGTTTCGGCCATGAAGACTTTCGGCGGTACGGACGCGACGAAGCTCCTTGTGCCGGATCCGATTCCCTCGGCAAGCTCTTTTTCGGGAATTGTGAATCGCGTGGAGCCGGCGGTCGTGAATATTGCCACCACGCAGGTGCTTGAGAAAAAGCCCAACACCAAGGGCGGGAAGCGCCTCAATATCCAGCCCAATAAGCCGAAGTCCGACAACCCCGATGAAGACAACGACCCGATGCAGGATTTCTTTGACCGGTTCTTCGACGGGCGGCAGGATGGTCCACCCCAGGCGGAGCGGAGCCTCGGTTCCGGCGTCATTGTTGACAAGCGCGGTTACATTCTGACGAACAATCACGTCATCGAGAACGCCACCAAGATTCAAGTTCAGCTGAACAACGATACCGCGCGCTACACCGCGAAGGTGGTTGGCGCAGACGACGAATCCGATTTGGCGGTGATCAAGATTGAAGTGAACAAAGAACTGCCTACCGCCAAGCTGGGCAATTCGGAAGGTGTGCAGGTTGGGGACTGGGTGCTCGCGATTGGCAGCCCGTTCGGACTGCAGGCAACCGTGACGGCGGGAATCATCAGCGCTAAGGATCGCGGCGGACTTGGGTTGGCCAAGCAGTTTCAGCGATTTTTGCAGACGGATGCGGCGATCAATCCCGGTAACTCTGGCGGGCCGCTTGTGGATTTG
>Ga0209139_10000967_pt1 | contig 10421 bp, 15 predicted proteins | sample BogFormECP14_OM3_FD_188246 | JGI IMG/M metagenome (GOLD analysis project Ga0209139, IMG submission 188246) | Bog forest soil microbial communities from Calvert Island, British Columbia, Canada - ECP14_OM3 (SPAdes) (version 2) | ecosystem: Environmental > Aquatic > Freshwater > Wetlands > Bog ...
AGGACGCCAAGCGGATCGACATAGGTAAAGTGAAGGAGACCAAGCCATGAACGCGAAATCAAATCCTTCGACTCGCCGCCGATTCGGGTTTCGAATCGCCGTACTGATTGCTGGATCTGTTCTGCTCACTGCCAACCCAAGCTTCGCCAGATGGGGCGGCGGTGGCGGAGGATTCGGCGGCCGCGGCGGTGGCGGATTTGGCGGTGGCGGATTCGGAGGCGGTGGGGGCAGCGGATGGGGTCATGGTGGAGGCTTTGGCGGCGACGGCTTCGGTGGCGGTAACGTCAGTCATTCGAACAGCTACTCGGGCGCCCAGTCATGGAACCATTCATCAAACAGCTGGCAGAATACCTCGTCGGCCACCAAGCAGTCGGACTACAACACTTACAATACAAACCAGCAGGCGCAAAAGCAGGCTCAGTACAACTAGGCTAACCAGATGCAGGAAAGCCACGAAAATACCGAAAAACACATGCAGTACCAAACCGATAGCACCATCAACAATAATGTGGGCAATACCAACTACGATGGCGGCGGTGGTGGCAATCCTTACTATTGCTGCGGTGGCGGCGGGGGATATAGCTCGGGTGACGTTGCCGGTGCCGCGGCACTCGGTGCTGTAGGCGGCATGGCTGTGGGCATGATGGCGGGTTCGGCGATGAACCAACAGCCGTCAACTACCACGATCATCAATAATCCGGCCCCGTACTACGGAGCACCTGCCCCGCAATACGGCGCTCCTGTCGTTGGCTCGACAGTTCCCTATCTGCCGCCGGGCGCCTCGACAGCATATGCATATGGCGCAACTTTCTACTATTCGAACGGAACCTTCTACCAACCTAATGGATCTGGATATCAAATTGTGACAGCGCCCGTCGGAGCGAACGTTTATACGCTGCCTAGCGGTGCATATTCGACGAATATCAACGGAAGCACTTACTACGTCTCTGGATCGACCTACTACAAGCCGTATTTCGACGGCAGCCAGGTCGCCTATACCGTGACACAGGTGGGTTGAGCTACTCAAGGAAAACCGGACGTCACCAATTGGAGGAACTTCTATGGTAAATGGAAACTCGGGCTCGAACGCGCGAAGGATCGCGAAGCGCACGCTCTCAGCGATCGCAGTGCTAGGGCTTTTGGCGCTCGGCGGATGCTCAACATCAGAACCTTCGCCCACTCAGCAAGCGGCACTGGCTAAGACCGAATTGCACTTCGATATCAACGCATGCCAGGAAATCGGAGCCAATATTTACAAGTGTCCGGCCGTCGACAAGTCAATTTGCAACCCCGATTACAATGGTCAGGCTGAATGTGTCCGAATTGGACCAAAGGGCAGCGTCTTCGTACAGAGTGGATTTGCTAACTAGCGAGCAGAGGCATAGGTACAAAGGCTGATGCTTGATCCAAGTGCTTGATCAACACCGCAACAACTAGACAAGGAGGCATATATGAAGAAGATCTTGCTTACGATCGTTTCAACAGGACTGCTCTTTGGCACGTCCCTACTAGCTCAAGCTGCGGACACCAACTCGATGTCCCTCGAAGAAGCCTTCATCGACGCAGTCGCCAATTGCGGCCCCTCTGGCAGCGTCGCAGGCGCGATGGGCAAAACCGAGGACCTGGACGTTCAGATCGCTCTGCGCAATGCCGAGATCATCGAAGCCGCCGATGCCGCGGCTGGTGCCCCAGGCAGCGCGAAACCTCTACAGGAGTGCATGCAGAAATTTCTCGCTGGGCGCGGTTACGGAAAGACCCAAATGGCTGTGCTGCCGGAATGCACTAAGGAGGACATGCCAAGGCCGTTCGTTAACTTGGGAGAATGCGTCCAGGATCGCGGCAAGCTCGTGATCATTCAGGGGTATGTCCCTTCCAAGAGCGCCTTCTAAAGCGGGGGCAAGCCAGAAAGCTTGGAGTTTTTTTGGCGGGGCTGGCTGTTGCGATGATTATAACCTCCGCTGCGGGTCCGAGCGGCGGTCAAGAAGACAGGCAATGCTCGAGTCCGACTACGACGCTGCCGAGAGCCGTCCAGGTCGAGCGCTGCTGCTACGCGTTCCTGCAGGGCGCCGCGATGCACCGCCGCGCGACCGCTTCGCGGACGCGACAGAGCAAGCATCCGCTGCCAGCCGTTAGAGCTGAAGGAGACCAAGAGAATGGAACGCGCGAAGTTGGCAAATGCTAAGAAGACTGAGCCGGTAAACACCAAGTCTGCACGAGGGTCACTCAAGAAGACCGGGCGTAAGCCGAAAGCAGCGAAGCTTGTGTGCCGCTACTGCGGGAGCGACGACTTGGCGCCGAGCTTGATCAAGCGACGCGATCGCCGGTGCCGGAAGTGTTTCAGCAAGCGTTATGGATCGGCGGCACCTGCCAAGAAGCCGAGAATCAAGAAGTAGCGCCAAAGGGAACGCCGAGGGATCGGGCGCTTAAACGCTCGGTCCCTTTTTGCCTTTGAATCATCTCCTCAACCAGAGCGTGTCCCAATACACCAGACAAAGTCCACTGAGAGTTTCGATATGACTGCCTCCGCAACGCGGGTCTCTGAAAACAGAGAAAATTGAGCCCCGCGTCGCGAAAAGCCCGCGTGTAGAGCGTTCTCTGAACTCAAAGTCCCGTATAGAGAGGTCCATCGGAGAGGATGCGCGACGATTTCGCGAGATTCTCTCTGTTTCGATTTTTCGTAGTGGACTTTAGAAGCTTGTCACAAAACGAGGATCTCCAGAGAATCCGCCCAGTTCTCGAAACAGAAACATTTTGCACTTTCAATCGGGAATTCGCCCGTGAGCGAGAGTCGCTATGCATGGGTGAAAGAAGATCGTGATACGCGCATCCGGTTGGCGCCGTTCGAGCCTGCGCGACGGCTCTGCGGGATCTACGATCATCTGAATGCAGAGGGTTTGCGGTTTTTTCCAAGCCAGACAGCAAGATAAATTCGTTGTGGGGCATCTTCTGGGCGCGTGAGGCCTTCGACCAGCGATAGTAAAGGTTCTGATTGATGCCTTCCTTGCGGCACAGTTCCGCGACGCTGTCTTCGCCGCCCAAACCGGCAATCACGAAGTGGACCTTCTCTTCCGCTGAGTACAACCGGCGGGTCGCCCGGCGGATGTCCCGCATCGCCTTTTCCGCTTCTTCCGAATTCGTATCCGCTTTCGATCTCATCGCCGCTCCTTCTGCGGTTAAGATGAGCCAATAACCCTCTCTTCCTCAATCGCTAGAAACTGTCCAACTTGTGCTGACGGGGAACAAAAATGAGCCTAAAACCCTCTATCTTCTTCAATCTTTACAAACTGTCCAACTTGTGCTGACGGGGAACACGTCAGCACTGCCGCTAGTCCTACGATGAACCGCTTTCTTCGAATAGGAGAGAAGCAGCGGACCTCGCGGTCCCCACAGGCCTTTATTCTGGACCCAGGGCATATCGATCATGCTACCAAAGTAGCATATCGATTCTCTGAAAAATGGTCGAGTATTTAGCTAGTGAAGCGGTGCGGGAAACTCAGTCCATAGGCAGTCGACGGGGGACCACGATGAACAGAATGACTTTGCGATTCTGTCGATGGCCATTCTTTTCGCAGCCTAAAAACCGAGTGCGGCCGATGCCTCTGAGCATCAAGACTAACTTGTTTGAAGTGGTTTCGGATTTTGAGTCTCGGATTGATCCCGACCATCCATGAAGGAGGAATAAAAACGTGGCAAATCTAGTGGTGTTAAAGTTCGATACGCCCGACGGGGCCGACAAGGGTCTTGCACTCGCGGAGAGCTTGCAGAAGCAGCAGCTACTTCAAATCATTGATGCAGCTACCGTCGTCTGGCCGAAGGGTAAGAAGAAGCCGAAGACGCGCCAGCTCTCGCATCTCGAGACGGTCGGTGCCCTAGACGGCGCCTTTTGGGGGATGCTGCTCGGGTTCATCTTTTTCGTACCGTTCTTTGGCATGGCCGTCGGCGCGGCGATGGGGGCACTGAGTCAACACTTCAGCAACTACGGCATCGACGAAGACTTCATCAAGCAAGTACGAACCAAAGTGACCGAGGATACCTCAGGCCTCTTCCTGCTCCTCGGGACGGTGACGGCTGACAAAGTCGTAGAGGCCTTCAAGTCGGCACCACATTTTGAGATCATCACGAGCAACCTCACCCATGAGCAAGAGCAAAAGCTGAAGGAAGCGTTCGCCTGACAAAACGCTTACGGCCAGAAGCATGGCTGCGTCGTCTTCAGCACGAAGAAACGACGATCACGAATAGGTTCTTCCTCGGTGACGCAGGGCAGTCCTTCGACTACTAATCGATTGTTTGATAAGGAGGGTAGATGAACCTCGGCAGAAAAGTCCCGAAACTGTTGAGCGCCTTCGCCGCCGTAATGCTCTGCGCAGTCTCGGTGGCTGTCCACGCCCACGCTCAGGATGACCCGCTTCCGTCTTGGAACGACGGGCCGGCGAAGCAGTCGATTATCGACTTTGTCAAAACCACGACAGACGAGAGTAATTCGAGATTCGTGCCGCCGAAGGAGCGCATCGCTGAATTCGACCAGGACGGCACACTCTGGGTCGAGCATCCAGTCTACACGCAGATCCTTTATTGCCTCGATCGTGTTGGCGCGCTCGTGAAGGAGAAGCCGGAGTTGAAGGACCGCGAACCGTTCAAGACTGTTCTGTCCGGCGACCGGGCAGCCATCGCGCAACTCCCACCGAGGGACCTCTTCGAAATCTTGCTCGCGACCCAAAGCGGAATGACCGTGGAGGAGTTCGCCGCCGATGTGAAAAGGTGGCTGGCCGTGGCCAAGGATTCCCGCTGGAACCGGCCCTACACCGACCTCACCTATCTGCCGATGCAGGAGGTGCTGAACTACCTGCGTGCCAACGGCTACAAGACCTTCATCGCGACGGGCGGCAGTGCGGGCTTCGTCAGTGTGTACTCTGAGCAGGTTTACGGCATCCCCCCCGAGCAGGTGGCCGGCACGGAGCAGCCCTTGGCGTACGGCTACGACAAGGATGGACGACCTGTACTCACCAAGGAGCCCAAGTTCGCGCTCGAAAATTTCGGCGCCGGGAAGATCGAGAACTTCGCGATGATTTACGGACGCCGGCCGTATGCGGCATTCGGTAATTCCTCCAGCGACGACCAGCAGATGTTGGAGTACGTGAAGGCAGGCACCGGCGCAAGGTTGTCGGTCGTGGTGATGCACGACGATGCGACACGCGAGTATGCGTACGGACCGGCGCAAGGACTGCCTGACACCAAAGTCGGCACCTTGAGCCAGGAGATGTATGACATGGCAAAGAAGCAGGGCTGGACCGTCATCAGTATGAAGAACGACTGGAAACACATTTTTGCTTTCGAGAAGTGAGCTGATGGACGCCGAACAGAAGGCTCGGCTTAAGGCAATTGAGATACTCTGGATGGCGCCGCGTTTTTCAACGCCCTGCCAAGTGGGGTTGCCAATCAATAGGACCTTAGTGTGTGGTTCAGTGGTGTGACAGAGGAAGGAAGTACTTGCGCAGATCTGTAGTTGTAGCGCTCTCAACGGTGCTGCTGGCTTCAGGATCAGCTCGCGCCCAAGGTGTCGTTCTGCCTCTGCCGCCGGATGACCAGCAGAAGATCGCCTCTCAGCTTGGACCCGGGGTCGTGGGCAATGCTCTACCGAGTCAAACTATCAGTAACGTATCGACCTACTTTCCACTTGCGAACAGATCGATGACTTATCAGATCACGAGCGGCCCCAAGGCAGGCAGCCGGGAGTCCGGCGAGATCGCGAGAATGAGGCGGCCTAGCGGAATGCCAGCCTGGCGGCTCACCCTTTCGCCTTCCCTGACTGGCTTTATCGCCCAGACGACGAATGGAGGGCTGGTGATGCCCGCGGTCAGTGATCCGGGAGAAGGTGTTGTGGTGGTCACTACTCCAGCCAATCCATTCGTTCCTCAAGGAATACGGCCCGGTGAAACGCGATCCTTTTCGCAGCAGGTCTCGGTTAACTATCTCGACAACCCAACGGATCAGGACTATTCAGGCTCGCTCAACGGAACATATACTTATTTAGGCACCTACCAAGTGATGGTCCCAGCCGGAACGTTTCAGGCAGTTCTCTTCCGCGCGAAATCAGAAGGTAGAGTCGGTCCGGCTCATACGACCGACACAGCGTACAGCTTCTTCGCACCGAATGTCGGGATGGTTGCTATGATCATGCAGGAAGATGTCACTGCGTTCTGGATTTTTCACATCGACACGACGACTGGCAAGGTTCTTGAGCCGAAGTAAATGATAGGGGTTCGGGCGGCGGTTGTGGTCTGCTGAGACGACGCCCGGTAAGGAGTCAAAGGAAAGATGATTGTGAAGGTTATCGACAAAGTAGGAGCCTGCTCTCCGCGAACGACGCAGACTGCCTTCGACATGAGGGTGCAGAACGATCTTGATCGCTTTCACTTGGCGTGGGACTGGTGGACCGCGTGCCGCATTTTCGAGCGCAAGGGAGTCTTATCTAAAGCGGATGATGCAGGACAAGCTCATCGAGCACAAACATTGTCTTCAATAAGCACGGCCAGGACTTGCCTGAATTTAGCAACTGAAAGTGGAAGGCTCTCGAATTAACCAAGCCGACAGAGATGATGCGAAATGGAGTCGCGAAAGCAGGAAGCCGATGAGCAAGACTAAGCGCGGTCATCAGAGTTACGAAAGTTCAGATAGCGATAGTGTCAATCACGGTTTCCATCGTCCTTACTGGAAGCATGCGCATTATGACTGGCGTTTGTGGGTCGCAGTTTCATTGATGCTTGTAGCCCTGCTCACCTATGTAATGAGTGACGACCTAGCGTGGTGGCCTCGTAGCCAGCGGCAGCAGGCGCTTTCAGGTACAGCCGCAAAATAATCCAACGATTAGTGAACATTCTGCCTTGCGGGAGGAAAAGCTCCGCAGAGTCGAAAAATCGGGCAAGCGCCGGAGAGAAAATCTCTCGGTGGCGCGATCGGATGGACCTGTGGCTCCTGTACTCTGCGCCCCGCCCAGCGAGATTGCGAAGTGACGCACCGCTGCTTCCGTGTTATCGAGGACAAGGCCTCCGGCACTCAGCTGATTCAGGATTTGGCTAAAGACGGACTTGGCGCGGTAAAAGGCATCAAGCCCGAGGGCGATAAAAAGATGCTTTTCAACGCGCAGACCGCGATCATCGAGAATGGCTTCGTCGATCTGCCGCGAGAGGCGTCCTGGCTGGCCGACTGTCTCCAGGAGATCACGACCTTTCCTGGCTCCAGGCACGACCATCAGGCCGATTCGACTTCGCAGGCGCTTGCGTGCATCACTCTGGAACGGGAGTGAGCCCGGAATGCTCGGCTTCTCCGCTTTGAAGCGGGCTTGAGTTTCATTGAGCAGAGATATTCGCTCAAAGAGGCCGCCGCGAAGATTTGCGCTACCCCCAGGAGCTCAGGGCATGGGCGGATCGCGACAGCTAGAAGTTCAACAAATAGGTTACGACTGCCAAAAACTCCGAACGCCACGAAAAGTTTAGAGTTTTGTGACTCGCCGCCGTAGTGACGCCGGCTGCTTAAGCTCGTGCGTTCCTTTCGGCTCGGTGCTTGCCCGCCGACTCTGCAGGCAGACGGCTTTGGAAACTGGAGAATCTGGCCATCCGCCATAGCTTCCGTTCTTCGTCGCTAACGGCCGAGTCGGCAGCGGCTGCTCGCGATAGATCTCGTTTGCTCTGGTTCCGTCCGGGTCTATCGATTGTGGGCCCACCGTCTGAAGGTGACGGTGATTGGTCAAGCCGGCCACCGTTGTCCAATGGCACCGTCAAGGATTCCCGCGGTTTTGGCGTTGGCGCTCGAACGATTGCGAAGGCTCAGAATCCGGTTCTCTCGTAACCGGACCGGGAGTGGTTCTAATTGCGCGCAGTTGCTATAAGCGTTTCCTAGGCTCCTCCACCCAGTCGAGCCGGGGCACGCTTGGTTAGATGCATTGTTATCAACCCAACGCGTGCCCTTTCCTTTTGATTGTGCCTCCTCAAACTCTACCCACGCCGAAAGCACAAGAGTTTCGCGCCGCGCCGCCCGCCAGATGAGTTTCTCTGATTTGCCCTGGAATTTGCCTATTACACAAAAAATTCCAGTCTGCTCGCTAAACGCCTTGTTGCGGTCGAATGTTGAAGCCTATAGGTCGTGTGCGGTCCTTTGGCCTTCGAGTTGACGACGCATTGTCCCGTATATAGACGGCTGCTCGATACTTTAGTAGTGCAGGATCGCTGGCTGGCTTCTCCCCCGAGAATTTGGGCCGGTGTTCGGGCTGGCGACTGGAAGTGATTCTCCTCCTCGCTAGCCCGTTCTCCATCGCCAGTCGTGCCGCTCCTGATTTTCCATGCCGCGCGCCCGTTCGCGAGTATCTGGAGGTCGCCGAAGCAAAACTGACCCTCCCCGGCGCGGTCTTAGCACGGGGAGCGCGAGGGGATCGCCTTCGCTGATTCCGCTTAAATTCTTAGTAGTGCGGTCTGAGTAACGAGCAGCTTGAGCTCGGAGCGATCATAGCGGCAGCCCGGGAAGGACTCGTCGCCTATACTCGATGTATGGCTGGCCGAGTTCCCGATCAAGGCTCTCTTCTTCGATTATCGTTAACAGCCACAGACCCGCCCACCACACGGGAACGAGAGCGATGCCGATCTCCGAGCGGAACATCATTGCCAAACCGAGGCACCACAACACATCTGAAAGATAGAGGGGATTCCCGGTAAAATCCTTCGGTCCTCAGACTCACGCCAGCGGCGGGTCCCGTGATAGGCCTGAGCGTGAACACGGGGAGCGCGAAGGCCATTCCTGCGGCAAAGATCGCGCCCCCGACAACCCGGATCCAGTCACCCGACACGAGTCTCGGCTGAGATAGCGCGGGCAGGACCAGCACTACTCGACCCAAGGTGAACATTCCCACAGTTACGAATCCTAGTGATCGAAATTTCGCTAGCCGGGCGCTGCCCACTAGGGCCTCGCCGCCTGCCAATCCGAACATGCTGACTAGCGCCCAAAAAAAGGGATCTTCGAAGATTCTCATGGATGGCTCTCCTCAATCGCGTCTCACTCTACTCTTGCTCGTCGGTTTTGACCGGCGGCTGCCTCTCGGCGTTCGATGGCGCCTTTGGAGTGGCCCGTCGCGTTGGCGTTTTGGCTGCCATTCGTCGACCACCGGCCCATCGCCTGAGGATCCTACTCATCGAAGGGTTGTCCTATCTTCGATCAAGGGGTTCGGCCGCTTGTAAGGTTCGGATTGCCACCCGTCCCATTTGAGTGCATTAATTCGATGGCAATTCTCGCACCTGCTCGGATTCCGGTTCATATGGAATTTTTAGTACCGGCAGCAGGTGAAGCGATACTATTCAACCGACAATTCAAACCTCAAAAGCTGTGCCGATAGACTCTAGACCACAACCAGCCGAGGAGCCCACGGGCCCACTCGGCAATCTGTTTGTGCTTGCCCTCCTAACACCCGTCGTGGGTGCGGTATCCGGATTTCTGGGAGCTATCTTCCGCCTAGCGCTTGCGGACGCAGACCGTTTACGCAATGAACTTATTGTCTGGGCGCACGGTCAGAAAACGGTCGGCTTTTTGCTCGTCACCGCCTCTTGTGCTGCGGCAACTGCAATAGCGGCGTGGCTGGTTCGCCGGTACTCACCCCGCGCATCCGGGAGCGGTGTCCCCGATGTTGAGGCCGTGCTCGAGGGAGAGCTGGTCGACGAATCGTCATTTCGGCTGATCCCCGTTAAGTTCTTCGGCGGCTTGCTCGCTATAGGCGCGGGGCTAGCGCTTGGTCGTGAGGGTCCGAGCATACAGATGGGGGCAAGCACTGCACATTTTGTGGGAAAGTTGTTCAAGCGCAACTGGCCGGACTGCAGAGTGCTGCTGGCGGCTGGTGCGGGCGCTGGGCTCGCCACTGCTTTCAACGCCCCTATCGGTGGCGCAATTTTTGTGCTGGAGGAATTGGTAAAGCGATTCGAACCACGTGCCGCCATTGTGGCCCTCGGAGCATCGTCAACCGCCATCGTGGTGGCGCGGCTGCTTCTCGGCGACGCGCCGGACTTCCATGTACAGGCCTTCGCTTTTCCCAGTAGTCTCGTAAACCCTTTGTTCTTCGTTCTAGGTGCTCTGGCCGGACTCGCGGCCATTGCCTACAACCACGCAATCCTCGGCGCGATCGACATGGCGAACAGGCTGAGCCGCTGGCCGGTTGAACTGCGTGCCGCACTTATCGGTGCGGCTGTCGGAACGCTGGCATGGTTCGCGCCGGGCTTAGTTGGCGGCGGTGATCCGATTACCCAACGTACTCTGGACGGCGCCGGGACAGGTGCGCTGATTCCATTATTGTTTCTCGTTCGCTTCGGACTTGGAGCAGTGTCGTACGCCGCGGCGACACCCGGCGGCCTTTTCGCTCCGTTGCTCGTGTTGGGAGCACAACTCGG
>Ga0209139_10000968_pt1 | contig 10421 bp, 7 predicted proteins | sample BogFormECP14_OM3_FD_188246 | JGI IMG/M metagenome (GOLD analysis project Ga0209139, IMG submission 188246) | Bog forest soil microbial communities from Calvert Island, British Columbia, Canada - ECP14_OM3 (SPAdes) (version 2) | ecosystem: Environmental > Aquatic > Freshwater > Wetlands > Bog ...
GGGTTTTGGGAGCGATGGCCAGTCCGACGCGGCCGAGCGGCTCGGAGGGCAGTCCCTTGGCGGCTACCTGGTTCCACGTGGAGCCGCCGTCGAGCGATTTATAAATCCAGGCGTCTTGTTTTGGTTTTTCGTCTTTTTTTTCGCTGGGATCGGCTAGAGGATCGCTGCGATGCCACATGACCGCAAAAAGTTCGCGCGGGTTTTCCGGGTCCGCGCACATATCGGCGATGCCATCGAGTTCGTCTTTTGCAAGCACGCGCGTCCAGGTCTTGCCGCCGTTGATGGATTTGAAGACGCCGCGCTCCGCAGGTTCATTGACGAGGCCGAGTATGGGATGGCCGAGAACGCCGACGATGACATTATCGGGATTGCGCGGGTCCACGATGATGGAAGTGATGTAGAGCGATTTTTCAAGACCGATGTGCGCCCAGGTGGCGCCGGCGTCGGTGGATTTGTACATGCCGTAGCCGCGCGTTTGCTCGCCGGTGCCGACATAAATAGTGTTGGGATTCGAGGGCGCGACGGCGATGGCGCCGATAGAGGCCACGCGCTGATCATCGAAGATGGGCTTCCAGACGTTGCCGCCGTCAGTGGTCTTCCATACGCCGCCACCCGGCGTGCCCATGTAGTAGACCGCGGGATCACCGGGAACACCGGCGACGGAGGTGACGCGACCGGCGCGGTGCGGACCGATGAGACGCCAGCGCATGGCGGAGTACTGGCTGGGGTCGATGGTCTGCGAATTTTGTTGCGCGAAAGAAGGCGCGCACCAGAACTGGGTAATGACGGCGAGCAAGAAAAAAAGCAAACAGCGACGAGCTACGAGCACCTGGGCCTCCAGCGGAACTGGAAAGTTTAGCATTTTCGGCGAACATTATTTCGAGAGCGGAGAGAAAGGCGGCTGAGATGGCGGAGACGGAAGCGCTCGATACTTTCTTGGACGGCCGGGCGCGGGTGATGGTGGGCGACATCACCGCGCAGCGCGTGGATGCCATTGTGAATGCGGCGAATAGCACGCTGCTGGGCGGCGGGGGCGTGGATGGCGCGATTCACCGCAGGGGCGGGCCGGCAATTTTGCGGGAGTGCCAGGAGATTCGGCGCACGCGGTATCCGCGCGGGTTGCCGACGGGTGAGGCGGTGCTGACGAGCGGCGGGCTCCTTGCGGCGCGGCATGTGATCCACACCGTTGGGCCGATCTGCCGGCTGGGCAGCGCGCCGGATGCGGCGGCTCTGGCGTCGTGCTATCGCAAATCGCTGGAGTTGGCGGCGGCGCATGGATTGCGCTCGATCGCGTTTCCGGCGATTTCGACCGGCGCTTATGGATATCCGCGCGAAGAAGCCGCGGCAGTGGCGTCGCAGACAGTTGCGGCGGTTGTGCTCGGCGGATTGGCTGTCGAGGAAGTGCGATTGATATTTTACGATGCTGAGGACGCCGCAGTCTTTCTGCGGAATCACAAATTTTCGAGGCGCTAACCCTGGATTGTTGACGAACGTCCTGACCTTCGCTCTCTACCCGCGGCGGATACGGAAGGGATCCTCGCTGATCTGCTCGGCGAGCATCGGCTGAGTGATCTTCGCTGGCGATCACGTGAGGCGTCCCGGCTTGCGCGCCTCATTTTGAAAACTTGCAATGCAAAAAGCGAACGGCTGGCGATTTCGCCAACCGTTCGAGCTTACGCGTTGATTGTTGATGAGTGTTTTGGTTAGCGGCCAATTCACTTGGCCGGTTTGGTGGTCTTGTCGTTGTGCTTTTCGTTGTGGATCTGCTTGCTGTTCTTGTTCTGCTCTTTGTTGATCTGCTTCTTTTGTTGCGCGTTCAGCGCGCCACCGTTGGCGGTGCGGTCGTTATGAACCTGCTGGGCGGTCTTGGCCTGGTTGGCGTTGGTCTTGGCCGCTTCGCCAGAGGTCAACTGGCCGCTGCGCAGACCGTTGGCGGTGCGCTGCTGCTGATTGGCTTCGCGGTTGTCCACAGCGTTGGGCTTCACGGTGTTGTCGTTGTGCTTTTCGTTGTAGATCTGGCGGCTGGCGGAATTTTGTTCGCCGTTGATCTGCTGTTTTTCCTGGCCGGTCAACTTGCCACCGTTCGCGGCGCGGTCGTTGTGCACCTGCTGGTCAATGTTGGACTGCGTGCGCTCGGCTTTGGCGGCTTCACCAGAGGTCAACTGGCCGCTGCGCAGGCCGCTGGCGATGCGCTGATCCTGATTGGCTTCGCGGGTGTTGGGGTTGTAGCTCTTGCCGGCCGTGCGGTCGGAGGCGGAGATGGGCTGCGATTGCGCGTGTTGCTGCGCTACTGAATGATAGGCGTTCACGTTGGAGGCTGCCGGAGTCGCTGGACGGCCGTGGTTCACGGATGCCAGTTGCGAGCGGTCCTGCGCGGCAAAGTGCTCGTGCTCGGTCTGGTTCGCGGTGGCTTGGAAGTGCTCCTCGTGTTCCGCTTGCAGTTCGCCCGCGGAGGCGTGCGCCGAAATGCCGCCTTCGCCGTTGAAGCTGACGTGATTGTTGTTGACGATGGTGTTCTGCGTAACGATGGTGCGGTTCTCGTAGACGTTGGTTACGTGCACGCTGCCAAAGTTAGCCACGGCGCTGTTGTACGCGAACGCTCCACCGCGCCACTCGCCGCCGACGAAGCCTACGCCGCCGAAACCGAAGCCGTAGTTAACGCCACCATAGAAGCCCACGTGCGGGCCCCAATAGCCGCCGTGCCATCCGTAGGCGCCGCCAACAAAGCCCCAATAGCCGGGAGTCCAGAGAACGCCGACTCTCGGCGGCTGCACCCAAACGCCGGGAACCCAGTAGTAGCCCGCGTCACCGTAGCCCCAGTAGCCGGGGGTCCAGAGATAGCCCGGGGCGGGCAGTGGGGGTTGCACGTACACCGGCAGAACCGGCGGAGCCACGTGCACGGAGATACCGATCCCGATGCCGATCTGCGCGTGCGCGACTGGCAGGGCGAGCATGGGCGCAGTCAGCGTGGCGGCGATGAGCAGCCTGCGGAATCCTGAGCGAATAGACATAAACGTCCTCCTGAAGTAAGGGATACATTCAATTTTAGCGTTCTTTTTTCGAACCACCCGGACTGTGTGGGCCTGTGTTTACAAACACTAAACCAAGCAATTTGTTGCGGGGAAAAGTTGGGGTGGCATGCGAAAAAGACTTGGCATTCATGTTCGGAAATCGCGCTAAATCGTTGCGGAACATGGGCGCTTATCGTTATCGGTGCAGGCTTCTGGGGAAACGCGGTGCACCATGCGATGGTTCAAAATAGGGCGGCTTCGTTCTCTCCTGCCCGCTCTCCTAATTACGGCCGCTTACGACAGCGAAACGACCGCCAGGCCGAACCTGCTATTAACTTGCGTTAATCTCTCTTGTTAGGTATGGTTAACATGTAAGCGGCAGGGCTAACGAAATCGGTTTCTATGATGCGATCACCTTTATTTGTTTTGATTATCGCGGGCTGGTTGCATTTTTTTGTCCAGCCTGGAATGACGTTTGCCCAGGGCGAAACAACCAGCGCGATCGTGGGCCAAGTAAGCGACGCGAGCGGCGCAACGGTACCCGGCGCGAACGTGACGGTCACCAACAAGGACACCGGGTTAAAACGAAATGCCCGCACCGATAGCGAGGGGCGGTTCAATTTCCCGCAACTTAAACCGGGCATCTATTCGATTAAGGTGGAATTAGCGGGTTTCGAGCCAGAACAAAATGAAAATGTCTCGGCCGCACTGGGACAGAAACAAGCTGTCGAGTTCATCCTCAGAATAGCAGGCTCAAGGCAGACCGTTGAAATAAGCAGCGAAGCTGCAATCCTCAATCCACAAAATGCGAATACCTCCACCACGCTGAACGCGCGCGCGCTCGAAGACCTGCCCAATCCGGGTGGCGATCTAACCTATCCACTGCAATTCGCCGCGGGCGCGTTGATCAACACCGCGGGCAGCGGGAACGATTTCGTGGGCGGTTCGAATGGTTACGGCAACGTGGAGTTCAACGGGCTGCCGGCGCTTTCCAACGGATATATCGTGGACGGACTGGAGACCAACGATCCGCTGACGAATTTGAACAGCGGGCTCTCGACCAACCTGGTTTTGGGACTGAACTCCATCGCGGAAGTTACGGTGAACACGCTGTCGTACGCGGTGGATCAGGGGAGGTATGGGGCGTCGCAGGTGAACTACGTTACCAAGTCCGGCACGGAACAGTTTCATGGAAATTTGTACGAACTGTGGAGCGGCGCACGGCTCAATGCCGCGGACTATTTTACGAATGCCACGGCGGGGAATCACAAGCCGCGGTCGACGGTGAACCACTTTGGCGGGAGCGTGGGTGGCCCGGTGATTCCTAAGCGGGTGTATTTCTTTTTTGACAGCGAGTGGGTGCGGATAGCACTGCCGATTGTTACGGCGACCACGGTGCCCACTCCGGCCTTCGAAAATTACGTTTTGCAGCAACTCGCGCTGGGCAATCCAGACCCGGCACATCCCGGCAAATTTCTGGAGCCGCCGTCGCCACAATCGATACCCTTTTACAAGCAATTGTTCTCGCTATACGGCAATACCAGCGGCGCGCCCGCCCCGCTCGTCGGGTGTCCGCTGGACGGTGGATCGGGCTGCGCGAACCGCCAGAGCATTTCGCATTCCAGCGACGATCACGAGCAGGTGCAAACCGCGCGCATCGACTACAACATCAACGGAAACAATACGACGTGGTATCGCCTTCAGGCGGACACCGGCGTGCAGGCCGCCTACACCGATCCCATCAATCCGCTGTTCGACGCGGTCTCTCCGCAACCGCTGTACTCTTTCGCGGCCGGCTATACGCACGTGTTTTCGCAGAACCTGGTGAACTATTTCAATCCGGCATTTTCCTGGTACGAGAGCCTGTTCGGGCCCGCCGATTTCGCCAAAACTCTGCAGGCTCTTCCGATCGTGCTCGAAGGCACAGGAACGAGTCCGCTCACAACACTGGGCGGCCTGGACAATACCTGGGTGCAAGGGCGCCGCGCTTCCCGTTTCTTCATCAACGACAACCTGGCGTGGACCCACGGCGCGCATGAGCTGCGGTTCGGGACCAACACGCGCATTCTACGGCTGAATGATTACGACTTTGGCGAGGGCCGTGTTCCCACGGTCACCTACACCACGCTCGCGCAGTTCATCTACGGCGAAGCCTCCACGGTATCCGAAACTTTCCCGACCACCCAGAATGAACCGTTTAATTTTCTGAACTTCGATCTCTACGCGCAAGACACCTGGAAAGTAACCAAAAAACTGACTTGGACTTTTGGCTTGCGCAACACCCTCAATTCCAATCCGCTAAATCCGCACGATGAAATCGCCCGCCTCAGCGGCTCGTTTGCCTCCATTTCGCACGATGTAAATCAGCCGCTGGACGCCGCCATCCAAACGCATCTCGGCAACGTATTTTCCTCTACCCCATTGGCCATTCTGCAGCCACGCACGGCCATCGCATGGCAGTTCGCAAAAAAGACCGTGTTGCGCACCGGCTTCGGACTGTTCAGCGATATTTTGCCGGGCAGCGTCGCCGACGTAGTCGGTGTCAACCCGCCGTATGTGAAAACGTTTGAGGGCGGACTTCTCGGAACGGTGGGTGGCACGGCTATCGCGCCCGGAGTTCCAAACAGTGCGGTAGATGCGGTGGTGGCCGCTAACCAAACATTTAGCTCAGGATTCGCCCAGGGTCAGCTTTCCTGCGCTTCGCCACAAGCAAATCCCGCCACGTGTCTTCCACCGGTTGCCATCGCCGCTGTGCCGAGTGGAAAGCTTCATGCGCCGTACTTCATGGAGTGGAGCCTCGGCCTCGAGCAGCAGCTCGGAAGCACGGGAAGCCTGCTCGCTCAGTATGTTGGCACGCGCGCGGTAAGCCAGCCGTATCAAACGCAAGTCAACGGCTATCAAACCGTCTGCCAAGGCTGCTTCGCGCCATTTCCTTACGCGCAACCCACCGATGCACGCTTCGCCGCCGTCACGCAACTCGCCACCGGCGCGAACAGCCACTATGACGGCTTGCAAGTCTCCGCCAAGAAACGCTTCGCCCACGGCCTGATGGGACAACTCAATTACACCTGGAGCCGCTGCATGGACACCGTCTCCAACGGCGGCTTCCTGCAATTTGCCGCCGGCGGAATTTTGAACCCGCTTCCGGGTGAGCTGGCGCGCGACTACGGCCCCTGCGACTACGACATTCGCAATAATCTCAACGCGCAATATGTCTATCAATTTCCCGCCAAGGTGCGCAATCGCGCGCTGGGCTACGCGCTGAACGGCTGGCAGGTTTCCGGCACGTTTTTCTGGCACAGTGGAATTCCATTCTCGGTTCTGAGCACGCCGTATTCCGCCAATGGCCAGGGCATCGTGAACGGCAGTGGCCCGCAATTCGCCAGCGTAGTCCCCGGCGTGCCGCTCTACGAGCACCATTTCATCCCCGGCGTCACGCAACCCGGCACCGTGCAGTGGCTCAACCCCAACGCGTTTGTCTCCGCGGTCGATCCGAGCACCGGCGCCTGCTATGACCCGAGCGATCCCAACAATCCGAATCCCAACACTCCGCAGAATTGCCAGTTCGGAACGCTAGGCCGCAACGCGCTGCGCGGCCCCGATTTTACATGGAGCGACTTTTATCTAACCAAGTGGTTCCCTCTGACGGAGCGCGTCAAAATGCGTTTCGACACGCAATTCTTCAACGTCTTCAATCACCCGAATTTCGGGCTTCCGAGCGTGCTCTACGCCGGCATCCCGGGGAAGCCTTCCACGCAGACGGGTTTCGGCGCACTCACCTACACCACCTCCCCACCCACGGGTTTGCTCGGCGTCGGTCTGGGTGGCGATAGCACTCCCCGCATGATTGCGTTTCAGTTGCGTATTGAATTCTAGTTGGATTCGGAGGTTCAAAAATAGGGCCATTGGGTCCTCTCTGGCCCGCCGTATTGCGTGCGACGACGCGTTGAGGCTGGTGGTAGATTCGTCTATCAAGCCCGAGAGGATGACATGCGTCGCAAAACGCCAGCCCCGATTGTCTTGTTTGTTTCATTCATATTGGTTTGTGGCGCGCGTGCGCAACAGGCCGCGAAGGCCGCGGCTCCCTCCCCGGCATGGAACGACAATTCTCTAATTGCCATTCAGGAAAGGGGCGGAGACCCGGCGCGACCTGGCGACGTGAGGATCGAGTTTTATGGACACGATGCGTTCAAAATCACCTCGCCGGCCGGGCTGACGGTTCTGACCGATCCTTGGCGGAATGACGCAACGGGCGTTTACCCAAAGTGGTTCCTGAACGAGTTTCCGGCTATTCGCGTCGATATCGTTCTTTCGACGCACGCGCATTTCGACCACGATGCCGTCGAGAGACCGAACGGGCTGGTGGTGCTGGAACGCCTGGTTGGACAATTCAGGTTGGGCGACGTCGAAATCACCGGCCTCGCCGACAAGCACAAATGCGAACCTGCGCCTACGGATGACCCGGGTAGCGCCTCTGCATCCGTCGATGCTGCATCCGGCCATGCTGCATCCGTCCACGAAGAAACCTGTCCGCCCAATAACGTGCTGGCCTTCGATAACGCGATTCAGATCATTGAGACCGGGGGATTGCGCATCGCCATTTGGGGCGACAATCGCGCCGCGCCCAGTCCCGCGCTCGATCGTTACTTAAAAAATGTTGACGTGCTCATTCTGCCCGTCGCGTCCATACTTACGCGCGCTGAGGCCGATGCCATCGTCAGTAAATATGATCCGAAAGCGGTGATCCCATCCCACTATTTTCTCGCGGGTTTGACGACCGAGGTCTCCGGCCTCGAGTCGGCCGATGCATGGGTGAATGACGAAGAGAAGCTTCATCACGCGGATGTTCGCCGCCTCGATAGCGCGACTCTGACGCTGAATGCCGCCGAGCTGAAAGGATCCCATCACCGGATCTACAACTTCGGGAACCATTTTGAGAAGAAATAGGGGCAAACCCGCTGTGGGTTTGACAGGCGAAAGTAAGGCGGCAATACTGACGAGCGATGATTGGGCAATTGCGCGGCAAGCTGGCGGAGAAGCGGCCGAACTCGGTGCTGGTGGATGTGGGAGGCGTGGGGTATGTGGTGGCGGTGTCGCTCTCGACCTATGCCGCCTTGGGGGAATTGCACACCGAAGTGACGCTGTTGATTCATACCCACGTGCGCGAGGATGCGCTGGCGCTGTATGGATTTATTTCCGCGCGAGAAAAACAGCTCTTTGAAATGCTGATTTCGGCGTCGGGCGTAGGTCCTTCGCTGGCGCTGAAAATTTTGTCCGGCATGAGCGTCGACGAATTGGTGCCCGCGATTCGCGGCAGCGATTTAGCGCGGCTGACGAAAATTCCCGGCGTGGGCCGCAAGACCGCGGAGCGTATGGTGGTGGAGTTGAAAGACCGGCTCGAAGCCATGGGCGCCGAAGTAGCGGTCAGCGCGCGGCCGAAGACGACATCGAGCGGCGCCGCAGTGACCGACGTGGAGGCCGATGTGCTCTCCGCGCTGGTGAATTTGGGCTACGATGCGCGCATCGCCGAAGACGCCGTGGCCGCCGGCGCCCGCTCCGCAGGGACGCAAGATTTTGAGAAATTGTTGCGCGCGGCATTGTCAGGAATGAGCCAATCGAAAAAGAAGTAGTGCGCTTAGGCGAAGCTTAAGTAACGGGGCGCGAGGACGCATGACGGTGTTGGACGCAATGATGGTGTTGAGCGAATGATCGACGATCGGCTGGGGCAGCGCATCGTTTCCGGAGCGGCGGCGGAAGATGATTTGCGCATGGACGCGAACGTGCGTCCGCAGCGGCTCAGCGAATACATCGGGCAAAAACGCGTAAAAGAAAATATTGCCATTGCGATTGAGGCGGCGCGAAGTCGCGGCGATGCGCTGGATCACGTGCTGCTGTATGGTCCGCCGGGGCTGGGGAAAACTACCCTGGCGCAGATCATTGCCAACGAATTGAATGTGACGATCAAAACCAGTGCGGGTCCGCTGCTTGAACGCAAAGGGGATCTCACCGCGATTCTTACCGCGCTGGAGGGCAAGGAAGTTTTCTTTTTGGATGAAATTCACCGCTTGCAGCCCGCCGTGGAAGAGGTGCTGTATCCGGCGATGGAGGATTTCCGCGTGGATCTGATCATCGGTCAGGGGCCGGGCGCGCGCATTCATCCCTTTCCCCTGAGCCGGTTCACGTTGATTGGCGCTACTACCCGCGCGGGGCTGATTACCGCGCCGCTGCGCTCGCGCTTCGGCATCGTGCACCGGCTGGAATTTTACGAGCCGGCAGATTTGTTGATCATCATCCATCGCTCCGCGAAAATTTTGAATATCGCCATGGATGAGGGCGGCGCGGAAGAAATCGCCAAGCGTTGCCGGGGAACGCCGCGCATCGCCAATCGCTTGCTGCGCCGCGCACGCGATTTTGCCGAAGTGCGCGCGGCGGGGCGCATTACCCGCGCGGTGGCGCAGGAATCCCTGGCTATGCTGGGCGTTGATGAGAGCGGCCTCGATGAAGTGGATCGCAACCTGATGCTGGCGCTGATTGAAAAGTATGGCGGAGGCCCGGTCGGGGTGGGCACACTCGCGGCAGCTTTGAGCGAAGAAGAAGACGCCATCGAGGAAATGTACGAACCGTATCTGATGCAGATTGGGCTGATCGATCGTACCCCGCGCGGCAGAGTGGCGACGGCGCGCGCTTATGAATACTTTGGCAAAGAGCTGCCCAAGCGCCAGACGCGATTGTTTTAGCGCGAATATCCCAGATTGATCCTTCATGACGCTGGTCTACCTTTCGCTTGGTTCTAATATTGGAAACCGCCGCGAGAATTTGTCCGCAGCGATTACCGCGCTGGCTGGCGCGGGTGTGCGCGTTCGGCGCGTTTCAAAAATGTACGAGACGGAGCCGGTGGATTACCTCGACCAGGCATGGTTCTTGAATTGCGTGGTGCAAGGCGAGACAGAAGTCACAGCCATAGAGCTGCTGCAGAGCCTACGCGGAATCGAAGCGTCGATGGGGAGTGCAAAAGCGTTTGCCAAAGGTCCACGACTGATTGATTTGGACATTTTGTTTTACGGCGATGCCGTGATTGATGCGGAAGAGTTGCAAGTGCCGCATCCGCGCATGGCGCAGCGAAAATTTGTGCTCGTGCCGCTGGCGGAAGTCGCGCCGGACGTGCGACATCCGGTTACGGGTGAGACCGTTGCGGAGATGTTGCACGATACAAAGGATTCCAGCGAAGTGCGAGTTGCCGAGAGCGATGGATGACGAGCGGAACCCAAGGAAAAGCAAGACGAAACCTGGCATATCGTTGAAATTGTGCCGAGATGGGGCGCAGCATGCTGCGCCCCTACAAAGTCCCGCCTCGGTATTTGTAGAAATCTACGTACGCCGCAAGAGCAGACGGTGCAGCGTAAATTGCTT
>Ga0209139_10000969_pt1 | contig 10419 bp, 9 predicted proteins | sample BogFormECP14_OM3_FD_188246 | JGI IMG/M metagenome (GOLD analysis project Ga0209139, IMG submission 188246) | Bog forest soil microbial communities from Calvert Island, British Columbia, Canada - ECP14_OM3 (SPAdes) (version 2) | ecosystem: Environmental > Aquatic > Freshwater > Wetlands > Bog ...
CGGCAGCGTCAAAAACGCATATCGGCATTTGCGCACGGACGAATCCAAGGAGCCTCCGCAGGTAAAAGACTATTAACGACGGCGAATTATGCCACCGCCCAAGCATTCTTGTCTGATTTCGACATAAGGGCGTCGCATTTCAGATAGAACAGGGTCTCCTAACCGCAGCGGATGGCGCGTCGAGATAAGCCGATGACGCAAACGGGTCAGCCCTGATTACCCGCAGTGACCATACTGAAGAGTCAATCGTAGGGGGAAGCGAATATGGACGAACCGAGCACGCAAACGAGTCACGCGCGACGCCCCAGCGGGCGCGACGCGAAACGCGCTGCGCGAACCGCGCGGGCCGCATCCTCGATTCCCTATATCACCCGCAAGATCCCTTATTACGAAGTCCTGGCCGAGGAAGGACTTGAGCTCATGGAGCACAACGCCGATACGATACTCGAGGAGATCGGTATCGATTTTCGCGATGATGCCGAAGCGCTGCAAATCTGGAAGGCGGCCGGCGCCGACGTGCAGGGCGAGCGCGTGCATTTTCCGCGGGGCATGTGCCGCACGCTGGTGCAAAAAACCGCGCCGCGGGAATTTACCCAACATGCGCGCAATCCGGCGCGCAATGTGGTGATTGGCGGCAAGAACACCGTGTTTGCTCCAGCCTACGGGTCGCCGTTCGTGCGCAGTTTGGACGAGGGCCGCCGCTATGCCCGAATCGAGGATTTTCGCAATTTCGTCAAACTCGCGTACATGTCGACCTCCTTGCATCATTCGGGGGGCACGATTTGCGAACCCGTCGACCTGCCGGTCAACAAACGGCATCTCGACATGGTGTACAGCCATCTGAAGTACAGCGACAAGCCTTTCATGGGCTCGGTCACGGCGCCGCAACGCGCCGCCGATTCGGTCGCGCTGGCAAACATCGTGTTCGGCAATGAGCTCACCGACCCGCTCACCGGTCGACCGAAGACCACCATCATCAATTTGATCAATGTCAATTCGCCGATGACCTACGATTCCACCATGCTCGGCGCGGCTAAGGTCTACGCGCGTGCCAATCAAGCGCTCATCATGACCCCGTTCATTTTGGCGGGCGCCATGTCGCCGGTGACGGTCGCGGGCACGGTGGCGCAGACCCTGGCCGAGGCCCTGGCGGGTCTTGCTTTCGTGCAATTGGTCAATCCCGGCGCGCCGGTGGTGCTCGGCAGCTTTGCCTCATCGATCTCGATGCAGTCGGGTGCGCCGACCTTCGGCACGCCGGAACCGGCATTGGTGCTGTACTCGATGGCAGCACTGGCGCGGCGGCTCGGAGTACCGTTTCGTTCCGGCGGCAGCCTGTGCGCATCAAAGATTCCAGACGCACAGGCGGCCTTTGAGTCGGCAAATACCCTGCTTCCCACCTGCCTCGCGGGCGTGAATTTTGTGCTGCATACAGCCGGCTGGCTCGAGGGCGGGCTGGCGATGGGATACGAGAAGTTCGTCATGGATGCCGATCAGGCCGGCATGATGCATACGCTGCTTTCGGGCGTGGACTTATCAGCCAATGGCCAGGCGCTGGATGCGATGCACGAAGTCGGACCCGGCAAGCATTTCCTGGGCTGCGCCCACACTCAGGCTAATTTCGAAAACGCCTTCTACCGCTCGCCGCTGGCCGACAACAATAGCTACGAGCAGTGGGAGGCCGAAGGCTCGCCCGACATGACCAAGCGTGCGAACACCATGTGGAAAAAAATGCTAGCGGAGTACTTGCCGCCGCCAATGGATCCCGCGATCGACGAAGCGCTGCTCGACTACATCGCCAGGCGCAAGGCGGAGACTCCGGACTCGAACTTCTAGTCCGTCTTCGATTCGTCGACGCGCCGCGGCCGCCGGCCGCGTGTCTCGGTCTGGCTGGCCGACTCCTTCGGCGCCGGCAGATCCACCACCTTGCGCAGCTGCGCATACGCAGCGGTTTTGTGCGGAATCGCCATGGCTTCGACGAACAACTGCTGAAAGCGCGGCTCGATCGCGGTCTCCACTTTCACGATGCGCCTGACCAATTCTTCGATCACGGGACGCGAGGTCGCATCGAGCAGCGCGATGCGCGCGCCGGTGCCGGCGGCATTGCCGGCCGAGCGCACCTGGCTCAAATCGCAGTCGGGAATCATGCCGAGAATCATCGCGTACTTGACGTCGATGTGGCTGCCGAACGCGCCGGCGAGGCGGATGCGATCGACGTTGTCTACCTCTAGTCGCTCCATCAGCAGCGCGATTCCGGCATACAACGCCGCCTTCGCCAGCTGGATGGCCCGTACATCTGTCTGCGTGATCATCATCTGCACCGAACCTCGATGCAGCACGTAAGCAAACGTTCTGCCGTTCGCGACGATGCGCGGCGAGCGCGCCGCCAGGCGCCCGTCCAGCACCCCGTCCTGATTGATGATGCCCGCGAGGTACATTTCCGCGATGACCTCGATGATGCCCGAGCCGCACACGCCGGTGATGCCGGTGGCAGCCGTGGCCTGATCGAATCCCGCCTCGTTGGACCAGAGGTCGGAACCGATGATTTTGAAGCGTGGCTCCAGGGTTTTAGGATCGATGCGCACGCGTTCAATCGCTCCCGGTGCCGCGCGCTGACCGCAGCTGATCTGCGCACCCTCGAACGCGGGACCCGTCGGGCTGGAGCAGGCCAGCAGACGCTGACTGTTGCCCAGCACGATTTCGGCGTTCGTACCCACATCCACCAGCAGCGTCACCGCGGCGTCGAGATCCGGGCGCTCGGCAAGCACCATTCCGGCCGCATCCGCGCCGACGTGACCCGCGATGCAGGGCAGAACGTAGACTCGCGCGTTGCGATGCAATTTGAAGTCGATGACATTCGCCCGCAGCGTCAGCGAATGATCAGTGGCCAGCGCGAACGGCGCGCCGCCGAGTTCCACAGGATCTATGCCTAACAGCAAGTGATGCATGACGGGATTGCCTACCAGCGTCGCCTCGAGGATATCCTCATGAGAGATGCCCGCCTGCCGCGCCACGTCCACCGCCAGGCCGCACAGCGCCTCGCGCACTGCCGCTGTCATCAGCGCCGCGCCGCCCGGATTCATCATCGAGTAGGAAACGCGGCTCATCAAGTCCTCGCCGAAACGAATCTGCGGATTCATGAGACCCGCCGATGCCACAACCTCGCCGCTAAGCAGATCGCATAGGTGTGCCGCGATGGTGGTCGAACCGACATCAACCGCGAGGCCATAGGCACATTCGTGCAGGCCGGCCCATACGCCGATGATTTGCTTGCCGCCGTGCACCGCCACTGTCACCTGCCAGGCGCCGGCCCGTAAGGTGGGCTGCAGCATCTGCAGCACCGATAAATCGCAGATCAGATCCTTAAGACTCCATTCCGACTCCAGCGCTTCGTAGAGTCGCCGCAAGTCGCCGGCAGGATCGTGCATGTCCGGCTGTTTCACTTGCACGTAGTGCAGGCGCACGACAGGATTCAATTCAATCGCGCGCGCATCCGCTTCCTTGCGCACCAACTGGCGATGCACCTGGCTGCTGGCCGGCACATCGATGACCACATCGGCCAAAATATTCGCGGAGCAGGACAGGCGCCTTCCTACCGCCAGCGGCACTCGCCGCGAGAAGCGCTTTTCCGGCTCACTGAACGGCGACAGGCTGGAGTTGGATGAAGTAACCCCGTGCTTGGCAAATTCGCCTTCCGCGACCAACACCTGGCAGCGTCCACAAAGGCCGCGGCCGCCGCACACCGAATCGATGTCCACGCCCAAACTGCGCGCGGCCTGCAGCACCGGAGTCCCGACGGGGAAATTGCCGCGCTTGCCGGATGGCGTGAATACGATCAGCGGATCCTTTGTCGCCATGCGTCCTCGGGCTTCAAGCCGGACGGCGGCGATGGCCGCCTTCGCGCCGCCCGCGAGGAGCGTCCCCGGCGGCGACCGCTTGCGGCGACGGCACTTCGCGGAAGCGGCGAATCCAGCGTGCGCAGTCCGGGTCGTGTCCCAGCATGACGTCCGCTCCCATGCAGGCTTTGATGACTTCGACGTGCAGCGGATTGGTAATCGCGGAGGTCATCCCCGCTGCCATCGCCATCGTCAGGAACGCGCTATTGATACCGTCGCGGTTCGGCAGCCCAAAGCTGATGTTCGATGCCCCGCACGAGGTGTTGACCTTAAGTTCGGTACGCAGCCGATGCACCAGGCGCATGACTTGCACTCCCGCCTGATTGATCGCACCGATCGGCATCACCAAGGGATCAACCACGACATCGCAGGCCGGTATGCCGTAGTCCATCGCCCGCTCGACGATTTTCTTCGCCACCGCGAAACGCACATCAGGATCTTCGGAGATCCCCGTTTCGTCGTTCGAGATCGCGATCACCGCCGCGCCGTACTTCTTGATCAGCGGCAGCACCGATTCCAATCGCTCGTCTTCGCCGGTCACCGAGTTGACCAATGCCTTGCCTTGGTACACGGCGAGACCCGCCTCGAGCGCGGCCACGATCGAAGAATCGATGGACAGCGGCACGTCGGTGATCGATTGCACAAGCTGTATGGCGCGGGCCAGTATCGCCGGCTCATCGGCGAGGGGGATTCCCGCGTTCACGTCGAGCATGTGGGCGCCTGCTTCGACTTGAGCGCGCGCATCCGCTTCGACGCGGCCGAAATTCCCCGCCGCCATCTCAGCGGCGAGGATCTTGCGCCCGGTCGGATTGATGCGCTCGCCGATGATGACGAACGGTCGATCGAAGCCAATTACGACTTCCTTGGTGGCGGAGCTGACAATGGTGTCGGTCATGAAGCATTCCTGTGAGAAAACTGTGCGGCATCGCGCTCGGGATACCAAGGCGAACGGCCCTGCAGAATCCGCGATTGATCGACGATCTGCGCGACCGATTCTTCCTGGCGATAGGCCATGATGTGCACGCCGCTGATGCCGCGGATCTCGCGGATCGCTTGAATCAGCTCAATGCAGATGTTTATTCCCTCGCGCGCCTGATCCGCCGCGCCCTTGAGCCGCGCGATCGTCGCATCCGGAATATGCATTCCCGGGACGTGCTTGCGCATCCACTCCGCCGTCTTTGCCGAGCGCAGCGGGCCGACGCCGGCGAGAATATAAACCTTGCCGAATAGCCCGAGCGCTTCCACCTGTTGCATGAAACCGCGCAGCAGCGGCAAATCATAGCAATACTGAGTCTGGATGAACTGTGCGCCGGCCGCGACTTTCTTGGCCAGGCGTTGCGCGCGCCATTCGTGCGGCAACGCCGAGGGATTTTCGGCGGCGCCGAAAAACACCCGCGGCGCGAAGCTGATCCTGCGCCCGCTTTGAAATCGATGTTCATCGCGCAAGTTGCGCGCGATTTCGAGCAGCGACACGCAATCCAAATCGAATACCGGTTTGGCCTGCGGATGATCGCCGGCCTGCACGCCGTCGCCGGTCAGGCATAGCATGTTGCACACGCCCATCGCGGCGCCGCCGAGAATATCGCCTTGAATAGCGATGCGATTCTTGTCGCGGCAGGAGATCTGCATGATGGGTGCGTAACCGATTCGTGTCAGCAGCGAACACACCGCGATACTGGACATATGGCAGTTGGCGCCGCTGCCGTCCGTCGCGTTGATGGCATCGACGCAGCCGTCGAACACCCGCGCGCGCTTGTACACATCGTCCGGATCCGCGGAATCCGGCGGTGCAAGTTCGGTGGTAACTGCAAATCCGCCGGCGCGCAACACGCGCTCGAATCGTCCCGGTGACGTATGTCCGGGCAGGATTGGCAGCGGATAGCCTGGAACCGGTTCGTCGTCGAATCTCATGGCAGCGCGCCCTTGGGCGTAGCGCTTGCGCTGTCGGCTTTCTCGCGCACCACCTTGAGCCACGACGAGCGGCCTTGCAGGCGCTGATCAACCGCGAACTGCGCTTTCGACATGGCCTCGATACCGCCGGGAATGCGCTGACTGCCCCGATAGGCCTCGACCCAAACGCACTTCATGTCCGGATTTACCTCGCAATTGCCGTTGTCGCGTACGCCGCCGCAAGGTCCGTTGCGCAATGTCTTCGGGCAGTTCATGGGGCAGGACATGCCGGTTGAACTCAGCACGCATTGTCCGCACATTTGGCAATCGAACAACAGCCCCTTGACGACTTTCTCGATTCCCGCAACCGGTCTCTCGACACGTTCGTAACCCAGGGCTCGAAACAGTCCATGCATCCGCGTCAGCAGCCCTTCAAATTTTGCATAGAATGCATTCAACCCGCGCGCGTGGCGCACCGACCAGGCCCTAGCTGCGTACATCAGGCGGGCTCGGAGTCGGGAGCGGCGGCCGCGGAATCGAGTGGGCTGCGACTCGCGTCCAAGCCTTTGGCACGAATCAGGCGTTCCAGGTCCTCGGCCGAGAACTGCGCTTCGAGGCGCGCCGCTTCCGCAGCGGCCTCAGCCTTAAGATCATCGCCGCAAGGTCGGGGCGCGCTGCGCTGCCAGTCGGCAAGATAGGCGTCGGAACTGCCCTTACCGGCGCGCATCGCGGCCCGGTCGACCGCCTCCTGAAAGCGCTGCGACAGCTGTACCTTGGCGGCCTCTCGTCCCCGCTTGACGATGACCTGCGCCGGAATATCGCGCCAGGAAATGACGATCAAGTGCGCCATGCTGCCTCACGGCTGCGCGGCACATCGCTCAACCGAACCGCCGCCACCAGCGCCGTCTCGAGCGTGCCGTAGCCGGTGTCGCGATACTCGAATTCAAGACCCATGCGCGCGGCGATTGCCCGTGCCTGCTCGCGTGCCTTGAGGCCTGGCGCCTGGGCCAGGTATACAAGCTTGCGATAATTGCCAAAGTAGGTCGAGTGAAGCTCAGGGTGACGATCGAGGCCGAGACCCTTCAGTACCAGGCGCTCGAAATGACGCAGCAGAAAATCCGTCAGATAGAACGTTCCCGGCTCCGCCTCGGCCAGTGCGGCGAACACCGCAGCGGTGGCGAAGAACTCGTAGCAATGAGCGCCGGGGATGCGCTCCACACCTTCCTCGCGCAGCACCTTGTCGAGCAGCCCGCCTGTCCCACAGTCAGCGTACGCGACAAAGATCGCTTGGTATTGTTCGCGAGACGCATGTATCAGCGCGCGCACGGCATCCGGAATTCTTTCCGGTCGATTGTGCAGCTCGGCAGGCAGGCAGCGCACATCGAGCTCATCCCAGCGGTTCGCACGGCGCAGCGCAGTGATCTCGTGCGCCAATGCGCCGCAGGCGATGATCAGCAGCCCCTCGCCATTGCGAGCCATGGCGCTCACCTGCTCAATGCGCCGCGGCGCCGGCGCGACGAGCTGCGATGAGCCCTTTGGCCGTCTCGACTGCAATGGCTGCATCGCGGCAGTACGCATCCGCACCGACGGCTTTGCCGAATTCCTCGTTGAGCGGCGCGCCGCCGACCAGCACGATGTAGTCGTTGCGGATCCCACGTTCCTTCAGCGTGTCGATAACCACCTTCATGTACGGCATGGTCGTCGTCAACAGCGCAGACATGCCCAGAATGTCGGGCTTGTGTTTGGCGAGCGCATCGAGGTATTTCTCCACCGGATTGTTGATGCCAAGATCGATGACCTCGAAGCCCGCCCCCTCTAGCATCATGGAAACCAGATTCTTGCCGATGTCGTGAATGTCGCCCTTGACCGTGCCGATGACGATCTTGCCGATGGGTTCCACGCCGGTTTCGGCCAGCAGCGGCCGCAGAATCTCCATGCCGCCCTTCATCGAATTCGCGGCGAGCAGGACTTCGGGCACGAACAAGATGCCATCCCGGAAATCGATACCCACGATGCGCATACCTTCGACCAGCGCATCATTCAGTACTTTTTCGGCGGACCAGCCTCTTTTGAGGAAAATGCGCGTCGCCTCTTCGACCTCGTTCTTGAGGCCATTGTACAAATCGTCGTGGACCTGTTCGGTGAGTTCCTCATCATTCAGCGCGCTCAAGTCGAATTCAGCTTCAGCCGGCTCTGCCATCTACGCCTCCAACAGTACTTTTTACCAGCCGCCACGGTACCTTACGCGGCTCTCCCGACATATCATGGTAAGTCGCCGGTTGAACAGGCACTTGTGATATAGCGACGGTGGCATATCCAGATGCGACACGATCCTCTGCGGCTTTAGCTTGTGCCTCAAGTCACCGGCGGCGCGCCGCCTTCGGCCTTACGGCGCTCCACGTACGAGTCCATGGCTTCGACAACGGCCGGATCGCGCGGCGGCGCAACATAACCCTGCAAGGTGCTCTGCCAAATGCCGGTCGCGCGCTGAGTCGCGGTCTTGGCGCCGTCCGCGGCCCATTGACCGGAATTGCGCCAGTCGGAGACCAGGGGCGCATAGAAGGCGCTGCGATATCGCTCCATGGTGTGCGCGCAGCCAAAAAAATGTCCGCCTGCTCCTACTTCGGCCACGGCCTCGAGGGCAAGATCCGCGGGCGTCGCGCCGACGGGCTGAAAAACCTCCGCGAACATCTGCAGCATTTCAATATCGAGAATGAATTTCTCGTACGAGGCCGTGAGTCCGCTTTCCAGCCAGCCCGCCGCATGCAGGATGAAGTTGCAGCCTCCCATGAGCGCGCCCCACAGACTCATCTGCGATTCGTACACCGATTGCTCGTCCGGGATGTTCGAGGCGGTGGCGCTCGAGGAGCGCCAGGGCAAGCCGAGAAAACGCGCCAGCTGGCCCGCGCCGAAAGCTGCCTTGACGTACTCGGGCGTGCCGAAGGCCGGTGAGCCGGATTTCATGTCAACGTTCGAGGTAAAGCTGCCATAAGCCACGGGCGCCCCGGGCCTCACGATCTGCGCCAGCGTCAAGCCGGCGAGTGCTTCGGCGTGCGCCAGCGTCAATGCCCCCGCAATGGTCACGGGCGCCATCGCGCCGGCCAGCGTGAACGGCGTGATGATCAGCAATTGCCCGGACTTGGCGAAGTCGATGATGCCGTCGGCCATCGGAATATCGAGCTGCAGCGGCGAGTTGGTGTTGATGATGGTGTAGGTGTACGGGCGCAAACGGAACTCTTCGGGTGAAATCTTGTTTGCGAGGCGGATGAGCTCGAAATTGTCGGCGACTTGCAGGTGGCCGCGAGAAAATATGAAGGGAACCTTGTCGGTCAGAAGCAGCTGCGCGCGCGTCACCTCCAGGTGACGAACGTTGACTGCAACGTCCTGGGGCTCGGTGGCGCCGCCAAGAACGTGGATCACTTCGAAGCTCTGGCACAGCTTCATCATGTTGCAAAAATCTTCGAAGGTTCCGGCGCGCCGGCCACCGGCCGTGTCCATGATGTTGGGCGGACCCGAGGTCACTGCAAACGCGACGCAGTTGTCCGATAAGGGAACATTGCGCTGCGGATCGGCGGTGTGCAGAGTGATCTCGCGCGGCGCGGTTGCGAGTGAAGCGTTCACCAGTCCTCGATCGAGCCGCACGATCTGCGTCGCCTCGTCTGCTTCCGCGCCGGCGCTGTGATACAGCTTCCTGGCATCGGCCGACAACACCTTCATTCCCTGCGTCTCGAGAATGATCAGCGCCGCCTCGTGAATGGCAGCGACCTGATCCTCGGAAAAAACCTTCAGCGGCGTGAACGGATTTTTCAAATGCCGGTACGGCCGGGTGCGATCGAATATTGCGTGGCTGACGTCCGCGCTTCCAGGACGGCGCCGGCTGCGTCGGCCTACTTCATCGGGTTGTTTCATGCGGTGCTGCTAAGGAATAGTGGGCGGAAATTTATTATAGAGAAATCTGCCGCGCTCAAGGGACTCGCCCGCAAACCGCGTTATGCCTTTATCCGATACGTCGACGCCGGGATATGCTGTTATCCGATATGCGGCGCAGCGGCGTGTCCCGCAAGCGGTCGTCCGGTGGCGATCGAGCGCGCGACCGCTTCAGCGAGGTAATCAGCCCCCGGACCCGCGTGCGCAAGTCTCTCGCTCACGCTGGTCTCGACGTGCGGATGAGCCGCGCCAGCGCGGCGCGCCGCGGCCAATGCGAGCTCCCTGGAAGCGCGCCGCGCGTGCTCGAGCGCCGGCGCCGGATCCTCGTAATCCCGGATTCCGTCGGGATCGTGAACGCGAAACACTTTGAAACTCGGCTGATTTACCAGGATTTCGACGGTCTCAGACACTACTCCCGCGACCGCGCCCACCGCGTTGCATACCGCCGCGTGAGCTGGAATGGTGAGCTCGGCGCCGAGCCGGCGCGCCACTTCGGGATAATAGGCCGCGCGGACTTCGGCGGCATCGTAAAAGTCTCCGATCGCGGTCCGATGATGCACCAGCGCAAATCCCGGCAGCGGAACATCCGGCAAAAACGACCCGTTCCCTTCATAATCCAGCGCCACCAGAAACGAATTGTTCGCGTCGATCGGCTTCTCCGCAGTCAGATGTCCAATCTTAAAAATCCCGCTGCTGTTCTCAAAAGGCC
>Ga0209139_10000970_pt1 | contig 10414 bp, 12 predicted proteins | sample BogFormECP14_OM3_FD_188246 | JGI IMG/M metagenome (GOLD analysis project Ga0209139, IMG submission 188246) | Bog forest soil microbial communities from Calvert Island, British Columbia, Canada - ECP14_OM3 (SPAdes) (version 2) | ecosystem: Environmental > Aquatic > Freshwater > Wetlands > Bog ...
GCACCGGCTGCTCGCCGAAGGACGCACGGTCATGCTGGCGGCCGGGGATACCTTTCGCGCCGCGGCGCGCGAACAGCTGGAGGTTTGGGCTGAGCGAAACGGCGTGCCCATCATCGCTCAGCAGGCCGGGGGCGAGCCTGCCGCGGTCATCTTCGACGCGATGAACGCGGCTCGCGCACGCAACATCGACGTGCTCATCGCCGATACGGCGGGACGCCTGCACACCCAGATTCATCTCATGGACGAACTGAAGAAGGTCAAACGCGTGCTCGCGCGCCTGGATCCCGCCGCGCCCCAGGAAGTACTGTTGGTGCTCGACGGGACGATTGGCCAGAATGCAATCGCACAGGCGGAGGAATTCAACAAGGGCCTGGGAGTCACCGGTTTGGTCATCACCAAGCTGGACGGCACCGCAAAAGGCGGAGTGGTGCTGGCCATTGCACAGAAGCTCAAGATTCCCATTCGCTTCATCGGCGTGGGCGAGCAAGCGGAAGACTTCGGCGTGTTCAATGCCTCGGAATTCGTATCCGCCCTGCTTAGATCCCCGCCGCGCGAGGCGGCGGCATGATTCGCTTCGATCAGGTGTACAAGCGCTACGCCAACGGACGCGAGGCGCTCGCCGGCGTCTCACTCAACATTGAGCCCGGTGCGCTGACTTTCTTGACCGGCCCCTCGGGGGCGGGCAAGAGCAGCATTCTCAAATTGATTGCCCTCATCGAGCGGCCTACTCGCGGCGGGGTCTATGTCAACGGCCAGAACACCGCGGGCGTGAAGCCGCGGGGCATTCCGCAATTTCGCAGAAATCTCGGCGTGGTGTTTCAGGACCACAAATTGCTGCACGACCGGCCGGTTGCGGACAACGTGGCCCTGCCCCTGGTCATCGCCGGCTACCCTAAGCGCGAAATCGATAAGCGCGTGAGAGCGGCGCTGGATCAAGTCGGCCTGCTCGGCAAGGAAAAATCGCTGCCCTTGGAACTCTCGACCGGCGAGCAGCAGCGGGTGGGCATTGCGCGGGCGGTGGTCGCGAAACCTGCGCTGCTGATTGCCGATGAGCCCACCGGCAACCTCGACCCGGAACTAGCGCTCGAGGTCATGAAATTGTTCAAGCGCTTCAGCGAGGTCGGCGTGACGGTGGTGGTCGCGAGCCACGATGTGCACCTCATCGATCAAGTGGGTGCGCGGCGCATCAGCTTGCGCGCAGGGCGCATCGCCGATCCTGCGCCAAGTTTACCGTGAACATTCGCGCGTACTTCGCGCGGCACGCGCAAGTCCTGATCGGATCGCTGGGCCGCATCACGCAGCAGCCGACAGCCGCGCTGATGACCATGGCGGTGATTGCGGTGGCGCTCGCCCTGCCGCTGTTTCTTTACCTGTTTCTACAGAATGCGCGCAATGCCACTGCGAACTGGAACGACGCCTACAACTTGTCGGTCTATATGGACAAGAAGGCGAGCGCCGCGCGAGTGTCGGCCCTCGCCAAGCAGTTGCAGAAGCGCAGCGACATCGCCGCGGTGCGCATCATCACGGCGGATCAGGCGCTGGCTGAGTTTCGCAAGGATTCGGGTTTTGGAAGTGCGCTCGATGCGCTTACCGACAATCCCCTGCCGGATACCCTCATCGTCACGCCAACGCTGACGATGAGCACGCCGCAGGGCACCGATGCGCTCAAAGCAGCCATTGCCTCCCTGCCCGACGTGCAAACGGTGCAGCTGGACACCGAATGGGTGAGGCGCCTGTATGCGATGCTCGATCTACTGAGCACCGTTCTCTACTTAACCTGCGGCCTGCTGGGCTTAGGGGTCGTGCTCATCGTCAGCAATACTATTCGCCTCGACATATTGAACCGGCGCGCCGAAATCGAGGTCATGAAATTGGTGGGAGCCTCGGACCGATTTGCGCGCCGGCCGTTTCTGTACAGCGGGATTTGGTACGGGCTGGGCGGGGGTCTCCTGGCCCTGATACTGGTCGCGATCGCATTCTGGGTGTTGGCGCGACCGGTCGATCAGCTGGCCCTGTTGTACGGCAGCGCGTTCAAGCTCGAGGGGCTGGGATTACTCATCAGCGCGGGTGTTATCGGTATGGCCGTGGCGTTGGCTTGGGTGGGTTCCTGGCTTGCTGCAACGCGGCATATCCGAGCGATAGAACCGACATAAGTGTATGTTTTTAAATGATAAGCGACGTGGCTGAACTACCGTCGGCCTTAGCACTCTAACCTCAAGAGTGCTATTATTGCGTCGTGGATTTGTTCGAAGATTTGATCAGGAGGTCGGGTGCAAATGTCCGCTGCTTTGGTCGCTAAACAAACTGGAATGGTGTTCGCAGGCCCCGTCGGGAGCCTGGACTCCTATATAGACCGCGTATCCCAGATCCCGGTTCTCTCCAAGGAGGACGAGGTCGCCCTCGCCGTGCGTTTCCGTTCGGAAGAGGATTTGGACGCGGCCCGTCAGCTGGTGCTGTCGCACTTAAGATTCGTGGTGCACATCGCGCGCGGCTACCTAGGCTACGGATTGCCGATGGGCGATCTGGTGCAGGAAGGCAATGTGGGCCTTATGAAGGCGGTGAAGCGCTTCGACCCCAACGTCGGCGTGCGCTTGGTATCGTTTGCCGTGCATTGGATCCGCGCCGAGATTCACGAGTATGTGCTGCGCAATTGGCGGCTGGTCAAGGTGGCCACCACCAAGTCGCAGCGCAAGCTGTTTTTCAATCTGCGCAGGATGAAGAAGAATCTGGCGTGGCTGTCGGAGGCGGAAACCGCGGCGGTTGCCAAGGATCTCGGCGTCGAGATCGCGGACGTGCGGGAAATGGAGCAGCGGCTCTCCGCGCGCGATATGTCGTTTGATCCGGCGCCGGAAAGCGATGAGGAAGAGGCGTATTCGCCGGCGCTGTATTTGCCGGCAAGCAATGCGGATCCTGCCGTCGAAGTGGAGCGCGCCGAGTGGGAGGAGGATTCCACCGACCGCCTCAGCATCGCACTCGAAAAGCTGGACGAGCGCAGCCGCAGTATTTTGAAGCGGCGCTGGATGACCGATGACAAGGCAACGCTGCATGAGCTCGCCGATGAATACGGCATCTCGGCAGAGCGCGTGCGTCAGGTCGAATCGAATGCCATCAACAAGCTCAAGGGTATGATGGCGACGGCGTAAGGCGGCAACTTACTCGCTGGACTCGACACGCCCCCGCGGTATTCGCGGGGGCGTTTTCGTTTTGTCGATATGCTCTCGTATAATCCACGCAACGCAGGAGAGGCGAATTGTCGAAGTGCGCTTTGATCACCGGTATCACCGGCCAGGACGGATCGTATCTGGCGGAGTTCTTGCTGGCTAAGGGCTACACCGTTCACGGTATCAAGCGACGCTCCTCGCTGTTCAATACCGAGCGCATCGACCATCTTTACCAGGACCCGCATGAGCAGCACATCCGGCTCGCGCTGCACTATGGGGACTTGACCGACGCGACCAATCTCATCCGCATCATTCAAGAAGCGCAGCCCGACGAAATCTACAATTTGGGTGCGCAAAGCCACGTGCAGGTTTCATTTGAGACCCCGGAGTACACCGCCAATGCGGATGCGGTAGGGACGCTGCGGGTTCTGGAAGCGATTCGAATTCTCGGGCTCGAAAAAAAGACGCGTTTTTATCAGGCGTCCACCTCCGAGATGTTCGGCAAGGTGCAAGAAATCCCGCAGCGGGAAACCACGCCGTTTTATCCACGCTCGCCGTACGGCGTTGCCAAGCTGTACGCCCATTGGATAACCGTGAATTATCGCGAGGCCTATGGGCTGTTCGCCTGCAGCGGCATTCTGTTCAATCATGAATCGCCGCTGCGCGGCGAGACGTTTGTATCGAGAAAGATCACCCGGGCACTGACCCGCATCAGCGTCGGGCTGCAGGACGCTTTGCATCTCGGCAATCTCAATGCGCGCCGCGATTGGGGCCATGCACGCGACTACGTGCGCGCGCAGTGGCTCATGTTGCAGCAGGATGTGCCGGAGGATTTCGTCATTGCCACCGGCAAACAGACCTCGGTCCGTGATTTTGTGGTCGCGGCCGGCAAGCAGTTAGGTATGAAAATTGACTGGCGGGGCACGGGAGTCGATGAAGTGGGCGTCGACTCAGGATCCGGACGTACGCTGGTGCGCATCGACCCGCGCTACTTCAGGCCCACCGAAGTGGAGACCCTCCTGGGAGACCCGACCAAGGCGCGGCAAAAGCTCGGCTGGTCCGCGGAGTGCAGTTTCGAGGAACTGGTCGAAGAAATGGTCCGCTCGGATCTGGAGGTCGCGAAACGCGATGCGTTAGTGGCCAAAGAGGGCTTCAAGGTCTACAACCACCATGAGTAAGCCTTCGTGACGCCGAGCTTGGGCGCGCGTATCTACATCGCCGGTCATCGCGGCCTGGTGGGCTCGGCCATCACCAGAGCCTTGAAAAAAGCGGGCTACGACAATCTTATTGTCCGCACGCATCAGGAACTCGATCTCACCGAGCAAAGCGCGGTGAGAACATTTTTCCAGGACGTGAGGCCTGAGGTCGTGATCATGGCGGCGGCGCGCGTTGGCGGAATTCACGCCAACAATTCCCGTCCGGCGGAGTTTCTACGCGACAACCTTTTGATGCAGGACAACGTTATCGATGCCGCCTATCGCTCCGGCGCCGGTAAATTCGTGTTTCTCGGCTCCAGCTGCATATACCCGAGAATGGCCCCGCAGCCGATTGCCGAAGACTCGCTTCTGACCGGCCCGCTCGAACCCACGAATGAGTGGTATGCGATTGCCAAAATTGCCGGCTTGAAAATGTGTCAGGCGTACCGGCGTGAATATGGATTCAACGCCATCGCCTTGATGCCGACCAACCTGTATGGTCCCGGCGATAACTTCGATCTACAGAATTCGCATGTGCTGCCGGCATTGATTCGCAAGTTCCACGACGCCAGGAACCGCGGCGATGAGCAGGTCGAGGTCTGGGGCAGCGGTACGCCGCGGCGCGAATTTTTGCACGTGGATGATCTGGCGGATGCCGTGATATTCATGCTGCGCATTTACGATGATGAAAAGATCGTCAACGTGGGCTGGGGCGAGGATGTGACCATTCGCGAACTGGCGGAGATGATCAAGTCGGCGGTCGGTTACGGCGGCGGCTTGCGTTTCGATCCGTCCAAGCCCGACGGCACGCCTCGCAAGCTGCTCGATGTTTCGCGCATGAATGGTCTTGGTTGGCGGCCGCGCATCCCCCTCAAAGCGGGCATCGAAAGCACATATGCATGGTTCAAACAGCATGCCGCGGAGGCGCGGCTGTAGCGCGATCCGCAGGGAGTAGCAATATGCGCACTGCAAATCAATGGTTGAACGAATACGGCGACAGCCACCGCAACCCGACCAACAAGTCATTGCACTGGGTTTGTGTTCCGGTAATTCTGTGGTGCGTTCTCGGGCTTCTGTGGATCACCCCCTTTCCCAGCAGTATAAGGGCGGCGTATCCCGCGGTTAATTGGGCCTCCATCGTGGTGCTCGCCGGTGTCATCTATTATGCATTTCTCTCCGTACCCCTCGCGCTGGGGGTACTGCCGGTGCTGCTGCTCATGCTGTGGTCGATCGATGCCTTGAATCGCAGCGGCCTGGCACCGCTGTGGCTGGTGTGCGTGGTGCTGTTCGTCGCGGCCTGGATCGGCCAATTCATCGGCCACGGAGTCGAAGGCAAGCGGCCGTCCTTTTTCAAGGATCTGCAGTTCCTGATGATCGGACCGCTGTGGCTGTTGGCGGATGTGTATCGGCGGATGGGAATTCGTTTCTAGCCAGACTGTATTATCCGGCCGCAAGCTCGGTGCGCGCCCGACTCAAGCGGCGGACAGCTCCCCGGGCTCTGCCGCCTCGAGAAGGCCGCCTTCCTTTTGTCCATCCAGTTCCGCGAGCTCTTCGCCCAACGCGTCGCGCAGCGATTCCAGTTTGACGAGGAGATTGCGGGCTTCATTCCAGGCGGCCTGGGTCATCTTGAGCGCTTCTACGAGAGCCTCGCACTCGGCGCGCGCGACGGAAGCGGCTTTGAATGCCGCAAACCAGCGGCGCTCCAGCATTTCGGCGGCGGCGCCGCCTTCCATGTAGCGATTCATGAGTCGCGCCCCAGAAAGCTGTCTTCCAATCGCTCGATCTTGGCCATGATGCGGGCCTTGAGAGCCTCGGTGCGATTTAAACGCTCGCGCGCTTGTTCGATCATGATCGCTTTGAGAGTGGGGCCGGCGGCGAGGGCTTTGAGTTCGGCGCGCGCGTCATCGCCAGCTTGGTAGGCCTGGCGCCATTCCGATTCCAGATGGCTTATTTGGCTGTCGAGTTCGAAATCGAGACTGCTCATGGCTGCAAGCCCCCTACTAAACATGTCCCAATGCTGCCTCAGCAACATGACGATTGGCGGACAGTCATACGGCAGTTTCTTTAAAATTTCGCCCGGGCAGGCGAAAAAGCGGTGTATTGAGTTACTGCCCCGCGCGGTGACCTTGAAGGGCTCCGTGGCGGCCACGAACGATCCAGCTGGTAGCCGACGAACCGCTGCCCTGCAAATTCACAGGTTTTACCGTCGCTCGCGAACCCAAGTCAGCTTCTGCACCGGACGATTTCGCCAAGCTGCGCTGTAGCGTTTGCCAACGCTGGCTCCAATTCTCGAACATTTCCTGCACGACTTGCTCCATTCGCCGTTACGCGCCTACGCCGCTTGTGTAACGGGCTCTTCGACCGGCACGTATTTAATCCGCTCGCGCATTTTCGGCCAATCGATCAATCGCAGGCGTCCGTCCATGTCTTCGACCAGCGATGTGCAGCTCTCCACCCAGTCGCCGTCGTTGCAGTACAGGATCCCATCGATTTCGCGCATTTCGGCCTGGTGAATGTGGCCGCAAACCACGGTTTCGACCCCGCGTTTGCGAGCTGCTTTGGCGACCGATTCTTCGAAACTGCCGATGTATTGCACGGCCGTCTTGGCCTTGTGTTTGAGATACATCGATAAGGACCAGTGCGGCAGATCGAACTTGCGCCTTATCCAGTTGATATAAGGATTCGCGGCCAACAGTATGTCGTAGAGAGTGCAACCCAGCTTGGCGAGCCAGGGGCTGCACTTGACGACACTGTCGAATTCATCGCCGTGCATGACGAGCATGCGCCGGCCATCGGCGCCTTCGTGGATATACTCGCGATGAATTTCCAGATTGCCGAACACCGCGCCGTCAAAATCACGAAACACCTCGTCGTGATTGCCGGGGATGAATATTACTTTGGTGCCGCGCTTGGCTTTGCCCAAGATCGTGCGCAGCACGTTGTTGTGCGATTGCGGCCAAAACATGCTTTTTTGCATGCTCCACACATCGATGATGTCGCCGACCAGGAACAGCGTGTCCATTTCAACCCGGTGCAGGAAATCGAGCAGCAATTCGGAGCTGCAGCCTTTGAAACCCAGATGGATGTCTGAGATGAAGACTGTTCGCAATCGAAGCGGCGAGGGGGCGTTGCGCTCCAGCATGTCCTGTCCTCCTGACGTCATCCGTCGCGTAGCAATATCGCGATCCGTTATTACGAATGGATGACTCAGGGAAGAAGATTTGCTTACAAAAAAGGAACTTAGCCGTGGAACATAACGTGGAACAGTAGAAACGTGATGCAGCGCTCACTCCGCGGGAGCGTCAGACGGCGGCGCGAATCGATAGCCAAAACCACGAACCGTTTGTATGTATCCCTCGTAGCCCACGCCACTCAAGATTTTGCGCAATCTTTGTACGTTGACGTCAACGGTGCGCAAATCGACCTCGCAATCGCCGCCCCACACCTGGCTTAGCAATTGAGCGCGATTGAACGCTCTGCCACGGTGCGCCATGAGAAATTCGAGCAGCCGGTATTCGACGCCGCGCAGATTCATCAATTTGCCTTGAGCAGTTACCCTGTTGGCCGCGCCATCGAGCACGAGCTCATCGCACTCGAGCGCCGCCTGGTTGGCGTGCGCAACATGGCAACGCAGCAGCGCGCTGACCCGAGCCACGACTTCCCGCAATGAAAACGGCTTGGCGATGTAATCATCAGCGCCGAGATTCAAGCCCTCCACTACATCCTGTTCCCGCGAGCGCGCCGAAAGAATGATCAGCCTCACGGGTTGCTGCAACCGCCCGCTGCGTACAAGTTCAATCACCTCGAGGGCGCCGAACCCCGGCATATTCCAGTCGATGATGACCAGTTGGGGCGCTCGCTCCTGCAGCGCGGCGACAGCCGCATATCCGTCGGTGATCGCACGCACCACGAAACCGCCATCTTGAAGTCTCTGGCGCAGCGGCTCCACGGCCGCAGTGTCCCTATCGACGAGAAGTATCTGTTTTTGGGTTCCGGCGGCGAGCATGCGGCATGCCATTTGACGCGGCGGCCATTACAGTACTGTGACATCCGAATATCGCAGTTTAATGATCGGCGGATACCATGCGCTGCATGGCGCGCACCGACACATAATCATAGTGGCGCAACACTTCCGGCCTGCGTCGCGCGGTTCCACCGGCATCGTTGTCCGACGCATTCCACGCGGCGAGCAGCAGCCCCAGCGCCAGCCAGTTCAATGCGGCTTCGCGCCGGCAGCCGGGCGACGTTCTCGATCCGTACACAAAAGAAGTCGGCATGGGAATCTCCTCGTTGACTGTAGGGAGCCAGTGTTATGAGCGAAGCGCCATACTTAAGGGCGAACTTGAGGCAATCCGCGGGCCAAAAAATGGCAAATGATGGCAGCCGATTCAGCTCGTCAATGGCCTGTATACATTCAGCTATGATTGAGCTCGTGAAAAAGCAGATCGCCATCGTCGAGGATGAGCCGGCTTTGCGCGAGAATTACGCCGCGGCGCTCTCGCGCCACGGCTATTTGGTCAAGACCTACAGCAATCGAAAGACCGCCATGCAGGCCTTCCATACCCGCATGCCCGATCTTGCCATCATCGACATCTCCTTGGAGGACGAGGCGGAGGGCGGGTACGATTTATGCCGCGATTTGCGGGCATTGTCCGCCGAGCTGCCGATCATTTTTCTCACCGCCCGGGACAGCGAGCTCGATGCGGTTTCAGGCTTAAGGCTCGGCGCCGATGATTTTCTCACCAAGGATGTCAGCCTGCCGCATCTGGCGGCGCGGGTCGCCGCCCTGTTCAGACGCATCGACGCCTTGCGCCGCCCCGACAATGCCGCTGAAATCATCCACCGCGGCGCTCTGTCCATCGACGGTGACAAGATGCAATCAACCTGGAACGGCGTCCCGGTCACGCTGTCGCTCACCGAGTTCTGGATCGTGCATGCATTGGCGCGAAATCCGGGGCATGTCAAGAATCGCCAGCAGTTGATGGACGCTGCCAATGTCGTTTTGGACGACAACACCATCACTTCGCACATCAAACGAGTACGCCGCAAGTTCCAGCACATCGATGCCGCTTTCGATGCCATTCAAACCGTGTATGGAATGGGCTACCGCTGGGTCGAGTGAGCATTCGCCTGCAACTGCTGCTGGTCGCGCTCACCACCCTGGTGCTGCCGTGGGCGGGCTGTCAATACGCTCGTGAGCTCGAGAGCGCACTGCGCGATTCGCAGGAAAAATCACTGCTGGCAAGCGCCGCCACCATTGCCAACGCGCTGTCGGCCCAGCCGCAGCGCGTATTCCACGAGTCCAGCGACGCGCAGGCGTTTTCGGCCAGCGCCGGGGATCTGTACGTGTATCCGCTGTTGACCCAACCGCTGCTCGATGGCTATCGCGACGATTGGGGAATCTCTGCGGATCCGACTCCATTGCCGACCGCCACAGGATACCGCGCGCGTCTGCAGGCTGGCTCCACCGAGCGTTATCTTTATCTTTACGCGGAAGTCGATGACAAGCATTTCGAGGCGCAGCCGAACGATGCACGTCCCGATCAGGGCCGCTTCGATCGAGTTGAATTGACGCTGCAGGGCACCGACGGCACTCGGTCGAGCTATTTTTTTGCAACCTCTGCGCCCGGTTTGATCGCCGCGCAAAGCGTGATCAAGGGCGACGATGGAACGCCGCGCGTTGCGGTCGAGCCTCGAATCCAAGCATTTTGGCTGCAGACGACCACGGGCTACCACCTGGAAGCACGGATTCCCTTGAGCTTTGTGGGTCCGCATTTGTGGGTCGAAGCCATCGATGGCCGCGGCGAAGGTAGATCCGGCATTGGTCCCATAGCGAACCCCGAAGGCGGCAGGCTGTTTTTTACAACCGCCGGGCTGGATGCGCTGATCGTCACCGGCGCCGAGCCGCGTGCCGAAGACCTCCGGCAGGAGCCCTACTGGAACGCGCTGGCTCATCTGGTCGATTGGGCCGAGATCGGCACCATCTCCACCCTGTTCTCCTGCCTGGCGGCCCATGCCGCGGTGCTGCATCTGGACAATATCGAGCGGCTGCCGCTG
>Ga0209139_10000971_pt1 | contig 10399 bp, 4 predicted proteins | sample BogFormECP14_OM3_FD_188246 | JGI IMG/M metagenome (GOLD analysis project Ga0209139, IMG submission 188246) | Bog forest soil microbial communities from Calvert Island, British Columbia, Canada - ECP14_OM3 (SPAdes) (version 2) | ecosystem: Environmental > Aquatic > Freshwater > Wetlands > Bog ...
GAGTTTGAAGTTTGGGATGACGCCTCAGGTTTTGGAGGCTAACCGGCGTGTGGTGGATGATTACGGACGGGTGGCGGTGCAGCGGGGGCCGTTGGTTTATTGTTTGGAGCAGCTGGATCAGCCTGGCGGGACGGCTTTGTTTGATGTGGCGTTGGACCTTCGGTCGAATGCGTCGGCGGGGTTTCATGAGGAAGTCAAAGGCGATTTGCTCGGTGGGATCGTGGTGTTGAAGCACATTGGGGCGGCTTATGAGAAACCTAGCGAGGGCGCGGTGCTTTACCGGGCGTACTCGGCGAGTAAGACGCAGGATAGCGCGGTGGAGTTGAGATTTATTCCTTATTACGCTTGGGCGAATCGGGCGGCTACGGCTATGCAGGTTTGGACGCCGGTTCTGCGGGCTTAGAAGCCCTCTTACGAATGGCTGAAGCTGCCGACTAACAACTTCAAAGGCAATTCCTCAGCGGCTGAAGCCGCAAGGCAAAACCCGGACTGATGTCGGACCTAAAGGTCCGACCCCTGATTGCCTAGACAAGCGGTCTCGTAAGTGCTTCGGACCGAAAAGGAACTTTCTTCAGGGGCTAAAGCCCTGCGTCTTCGGTTCGTTTGCGCGGGGACTGAAGTCCCCGCCTCCTAAAGAGGATTCAGCGGGCGGGAGATGGAGTTGCGCTCCTCGAAAAAGCGGCGTCGAGCCGCCGCACTCCATAGGGGCTTAGCCGATGGTTTGGTAGAGGCGATAGGGTTCGTTGGCGATGTTGGGGAATGGGCGGAAGGTTACTTTTCCGGTGTCGGTGGACACTAGCCAGTCTGCGGAGGACTGGGACGCGGCTGTCGCCGCTAGCAATTGGGCGCTGGAGAATTTTGGCGGTAGATTGCCTACGGCGAAGAGAGCTCGCGGGCCGCGGCGCAGGGCTACGATCTGCGAGTTCTGGGCGTCTACCGGTTGCAGGCTTAGCGGCATTCCAATTTCGTATTCCACGTGGTCGCCGGTTTTCCAGGTTCGCGTTAGGGCAAAGAATTTTCCTGGTACAAATTCACCTTCTGCGCGCTTCCCGTTGACGGAGATTCGCGTTTTGGCGTCCGCCCAGGCGGGAACTCGGAGATACATCGTGAAGCTTTCTGGGCGCGCGATCTCGACTTGAAGCTGTGTGGTGTTGGCGGTGGGGTAGTTGGTTTGCTGCGTGATGGTGGCTTGCGCGCCGTTTTGCATCCAGGTTGCGCGAGAAGGCAGGAAGAGATTGACGTAGATGCCCTCGGTCGTTGGGTAATAGGAGCTGATGCCGTAGTCGGCGGCTAGTTGCGGGAATGTGCCGGAGCAGCAGGGCCATTTGTCTTTGTAATAGACCTTGGTGGCGCCGTCATTTTTGTAGTCGGAATAGTAGAAGCTGGTCCCGTCGGGGAGAATGGGTTTGGCCCCGGCTACGGTGTTGTAGAGGACTTGCTCCATGCTGTCGCCGTAGCGGGAGTCGCGGGTGACGCGGAGCAGGTAGCGGGTGATCTTGAATTGGCCGTAGGCGCCGCAGGGTGTTTCGAAGCTGGAGCGGGTTTTGTCTAAGCTGGCGCCTAGCAATCCTTGGCCGGGAACTACGAACGCTTCGTCGGGTCCCCAGCCGCCGGTGGCGTAACTTTGCTCTTGAACCATGCGGAGGCCGTTGGTGGCGGCGCGAAGATATTTTTCGTCGCCGAGGACCAGATAGGACTGCATGGCGGAACTTAGCGTGTTGACGTGGCTGTAGGCATGTTTGCCCGGTAGGGCATTCTGATTTTCCGCCAGCGCGTCGTAATACTCGTGATAGATGAAGCGCTCGGCTAGCTCTTTGTAACGTTTGTCACCGCTGCGCTTATAGGCGAGGAAAAAGTTTTCGGGGAGCGTGTAGGATTCGTCCCAGGTATAGGCAATGGTTTTGTGGGGTCGGGCTTCCTGTTCGGCGCGGCTGAGGGCTTTTTCCGGCAAGTGCGGCATCGCGGCTTCCGTGGCACGTTTTAGAACGTCCAACGCGGCGGGATCGGCGGCGAATTCGTGGGCGTCAATGAGGCCGCAGCACGTTTTGTCGAAGGTATAGGCGGGCAGACGATAGTCCACGTAGAATTTTCCTGTGGGCTCGACCGTTGCTCCGAAGGCGCGGACCAGGCGGTGGACTTTTTCTTGCGTGGGCTTTGAGCCGGTGACGGCGTAGGCGCGAGCCAGGCCGGAAAGATATTGGCCGAAAGAATGTCCGGCAATGAAGGCATGAAAATTGTCTTTCTCGTTGAAGTCGTCGCCATCGTCATACCAGCCGCCCATATCGGGGCCGGGTGCGGGTAGCCCTTCGCGTTTGCGGAAAGGCTTGAGGAGCCCGTCTTCATCGAGATTGAGAAAGAGTTGGTGGTTCTGGTCGAACTGGGTGCGGAAGGGGCCGTCGAGGAGTTGGACCTTGGAGTAATCGAAGACCGAGAGCGGCTCGGTGTTCGCGGCGGGCGCTCCGCTGCGTGCCCATGCGGGAAGGGAACGGGCAGCAAGCAAGCCTGCGGTGGAAACTGCCGCTGAACTGAGGAATTGGCGCCTGGATTTCTTTTTCATGGGCGAAGTCTCCTGTTGCGCGCGGGAGGTGATCCCGAAGATTTGGAAAGCTGCTCGCATCCATTCAAAGAATTGCTGGAGCGTGAGACCTGAGCAAGCGTTTCCTCAATATTCATGTATAGCGCGGGCGAAGCGCGGCGTCAAACGGAAGCTGTAAACATTTTCCGGGATGAAGTATCCTGTGCGTGGGGTGATGCTGAGTCCGCCGACATCCGTCATGGTGCCTTACAGGAGATTTGGCCTCGCCGTTTTGCTGTTTGCTTGCCATTCGGTAGCGTATTCCCAAACCAGCCAGAGCCAGACCGAGCCGATTAGCGCGGCCTTGCGCGCGGGAGATTTCGACAGGGCAGTAGAGCTTAGCCGGGCTGCGCTGCAGGTCTCGCCAGAGAATGCGCAGTTGTGGATGTTGCAGGGGATCGCTTTTACTGACAAAGGCGATAGCAAGGACGCGCTGACGGCGTTTCAACGGGCCCTGAAGATTGCGCCGAACAATATTGCGGCACTCGCTGGGGCGGCGCAGATTTATTATCAGGCGGGAAACCAGGCCGCGGTGCCGCTGCTGAATCATCTGCTCCAATTGCGTCCGGCAGACCCGACATCTAATGCGATGCTTGCGGTTCTGGCTTATCAAAAGGGAGACTGCGCGGCGGCCGTGCCGCATTTCGAAAGCGCAGGCCAGTTACTCGATTCTCAGCTCGATGCCTTGCATGCTTACGCCACCTGCCTGGTGAAACTGAAGCGGTTCGATGAGGCTTCCGGAATTTTTCAGAGAGCCCTGGCTCTCCACCCAGAGGATCCCAGAGAACATCGCTTGCTGGCGTCGATTCAGCTTATGGCGCACAAACCGCAGGACGCGATTGCTACTTTACAGCCGCTACTGGAAGCGCCCGACGTCGATTCCAGCACGCTGGAGCTGGCGTCAAGAGCTTATGAGGACGCCGGCGACACGCCGCATGCGGTCAGTACGCTGCGGCAGGCGCTGCTGCTGGATCCACGCAGAACCAGCCTTTATTTGGATTTCGCGACGATTTGTTTTTCGCACGAGTCATTTCAAGTCGGCATCGACGTCATCACCGAAGGACTGTCGTTGCAGCCGAATGCGGACGACCTGTATGTGGCGCGCGGCGTGTTGTACGTACAGCTTGCGCAATACGATAAAGCGGAAGCGGACTTCGAGAAAGCGTATGCGTTGAATCCGAATCAGTCGATGAGTATTGCCGCGCAGGGCCTGACGGCGGTGCAGGCGAACGACCTCGATCACGCGTTGGCGTCCATCAAGGAAAAACTGGAAAAGAAACCCAACGACCCGTTGTTGCTGTACTTGCAAGCGGATGTGCTATCGCAAAAGGGAGCCGAGCCGGGTACTCCTGAGTATGCGCTGGCGCTGCGGTCCGCGAAGAAAGCAGTGGCGTTGCAGCCTAACCTTTCGACCGCTCGCACGGTCCTGGCCAAGCTGTACATGCAGTCGGAACAGTATCCGGAAGCGATTGAGCAGTGTCGAAAAGCTCTGGAGATTGATCCGAAGGATCAAACGGCGGTTTATCGGTTGATTCAGGCGCTGCGAAAAACCGACCAGAAGAAGGAGATTCCGGAGCTGCTGCAGCGCCTCGCGAAGCTTCGGGAGCAGGCCACGCAGGACGAGCGGGAGCGTTACCGCTACAAATTGTTCGAAGAGGACACACCAGCGAAGCAGCCTTAGGCGCGGGCTTGTGCGGTCGGAGGGGGAGCCGACGGCGAAACGCGCTACGTCTGCTGGGACGCTGGAAACGTCGATGCGAGAACGACGGATGACCGGACGTATTCGTCGTTGCAGGTAACGTTTACCCGGAAGTCGAACGAAAACTCCGATCCGATATACTCAAGGGGCGCGCCGCGCCGTTTGTCCGCAAATGGGAATCAACCTTCGAGAGACGCTGCAGAGTCTGGCGATTCTGCTGTCGCTTCACGTATGGTCGCTGGGGACGCGCGTTCATGGATTTCGATATTGACCAGTGACGCCGACATTCATTCAACGAGGGGCTTAGGTTTTTTGCGCTGCGACCTTCGCGGCAAGGCCCAATTGTTCACGGCGAAACTGGAAGGGCCAGTCCAGTTGAGGCGCGATGGAGGCGCGGTTTTCTTGGGCTTTATGGCGGGAAAACGCGAACTAAGGGCGCTCTTAGGCCGGAACAGCGCGTACTGGTGTGACGATCTCCGCCGGGCCTCGGCACGGAAAAGAGGGCGTTGGTGTGGACCTGGAAGTACACTGGCCCAACAGCTCTTGTGAATCGTGCAAGCAGATCCGAGCCAGGAGATTCAGCACGTTCCGCGAGCGCACCGGCCCGGTAGCAAACCGAGCTTGGTGCAAGACGTGAGCCGCAGGACGGTAATCGAGCGGAATCGCGTGTGACCGCCCCGCGACGCGATAGTAGAAAACTATTAGAAAATGCTTGACAGCGGATTTCGAGTGGCATATATCTTGAGCAATCGAGAAAACGTTTACAGTGAAATTGTTCTGTAAATGTTTGCTCTACAACTTGAGGGGTGGAAGCGCATGCGTCAGAAATCATTAACGATCTTGGGGTGGGCCGCTCGCCTGCTCGTCACCGTTTTGCTGATGGCCGGCTCGACGTGGGCCCAGTACAACGCAAGCATTGAAGGAACTGTCTCGGATGCCAGCGGCGCCGCGGTTGCGCAGGCGAAAGTGTCGTTCGAAAATGCCGCGACGCATATTTCGGGAGCGACCACTACTGATTCATCGGGAGGGTATCGCTTTCTTAGCCTTGCCCCGGGTTCGTACAAAATCACCGTCGAAGCGGGTGGTTTTTCGACGGCTAGCACGACGGTGACCCTGGAGACGAATCAGACCCTGAATGTGCCCATCGCGGTGAAGGTCGGATCGGCGACGGAATCCGTCACGGTCACCGCGGAAAACCCACTTATAAATACGGCGGAGACGCGGAATCAGCAGACGCTGCAAACGGCGGAGCTGTCGACGTTACCGCTGGCGGGCCGTAACATGCTCTCGCTGTCGACCATTGCTCCGGGCGTCACGGGCCTGGGATTGGCCGGCGGTCCTGGCGTTGCTTCAGGTACTCCGGGATCCACCGTGAACAACTTCTCCACGGAGACGGCGGTGGACGTCAGTGCCAACGGTCAAGGAACCGTTGCGAATATGTGGATCATCGACGGGCTGGACGTTACGAGTAGCGTTCGACAGGGCGTTTTGAACCTTGTGCCGAACCCTGACGTCATTCAGGAATCCAACAATCAGGTTAATACGTATGCAAGCGAGTACGGGCGAGGGAGCGGCCTGCAGGTCGCGATGACAACGAAATCCGGCGGGGATCAATTCCACGGTTTGGTCAGCGACTATTTTAATTACCAATCGATGTTTGCGAAGTATTCCTTGCCTAACGCCGCCCAATCTTACAGCCCGTTCCATAGCAACAACCTTTCCGGAAACGTTGGCGGACCGATTATTCCACATCACCAGTTCTTCTTCTTTTTCGGGATAGAAGCACTGCGTTCCTCCGCTTCGACGGGCAATTCGACGATAACATTCCCCGATCCTGCGTTCGCGGCGTTCGCCCTGGCGAATTTTCCGAATACGTTCGGAACTAAAATCCTGAATACCTATGTGCCCACTCATGTAGGTGGCGCTTCGGTGTCCCAAACTGCGCAGCAAGTTTTCCCCGGCACTTGCGGAACGGCCGCAACGAGCGACTTGCCTTGTTCGACGCCGATGATTGACAGCGGCACGTTTAACTCTTCGAATGTCATCAATGGGACTCAGTATTTCGTTCGGATCGACAAATACTTCGGAACCAGAGATCGCCTCTACGGCAGCTTCTTCCGGACACTGCAGTCCAACCCGGCGCCGAATGTCATCCCACAGTTCTCGACCACGAATAACTACTGGCAGCGTGCCTTGCAGGTGAATTGGACGCACGATTTCAGCCCGACGACGCTAAATGAGGCGATCTTTGCGCAGAACCGCATTGAGGGCAAGAATGGCGAGACGGGTGACTTCTCGATTCCCGGAATCGGCGTTACTGGACAAAGCGTCGGATACGGCGTGGGGTTCGCCCAAGGCGATTTCATTCAACATAACTATCACTGGCGCGATGTGTTGACGCATGTTCACGGAGCGCATGTCATCAAGGTGGGCGTCGAAGGTTTGTACGGCGACGACGTGGAGCCATTTCAGGGTCCCTGGTCTCACCCTTCCTTCAGCTTCAACAGCCTGCTGGCGCTGGCTCAAGATGCACCGCTTAACGAGAGTGGCGTCATGTACAGCCCCATAACCGGGCAGCAGACGCTTTGGAGTTGGGACGCAGCTTCAAAGACTTGGGGAATCTTTGCGGAGGACACCTGGAAAGCGCGGCGGAATCTAACCGTAACCTTCGGTTTCCGATTTGATGACCAGGGAAACCCGTATTCCAAGTCACCCTCGACGGTCTTTGGAAACTTTTATCTAGGCACGGGTTCGACGTTTGAGCAGCAAGTTGCCAATGGCGTCGCGAAACCAACTCACAACGCGTTGTTAGGCACACCTAAGGCGTATACTCCGCGCATCGGCGCGGCCTGGGACATCAATGGAAGAGGAAACTGGTTAGTACGCGGCGGATTCGGAATGTTCTCCAATTGGCTCACGCCCGCCAATATTCAGGAGGAATTCCGCGGCAACCCCCCGGGCCTAATTCTTCCGACGTTTTCCGCGACAAATGCACCAGGGAACCAACCGGTGTTTGTCCAGGGCACGAGCAGCAAGCCTCCGTTCGGGTTCGTATTCCCTGGGCTTGCGGGCACAAGCTTGTGTCCAGTGGCGCCTTGTCTAGACGCGGCGGGAGGAATTCTGGGAGCAAACCTATCGATTGGAGGGATCAATCCATACATTGTCTCTCCTACCGCGTACATTTGGTCGGGTACGCTCGAACATAGGCTCGGTAGCCGCTTTGTCGCTTCTGCGCTGTACAGCGGCTCCCATACTTCCAATCTGGTTGGAAACGGCAATGCGGGAGGTGAGGTCCAGTATGGTGTTGACATCAACCAACTGCCTGGCGCGTTGATTGGGCTACCGCTCGGGTCGACTCCCGCGCGGCTCAACGACAGCTTTGGACAAATCGCGTACACGCAGAACAATCGGTATGCGAACTATGAGGCCATCACGGTGGACCTCAGAGCGAGAGCAAGCCGCGGGTTCTTTGACGTTTCCTATACACGGTCGTCGTCCAAAGATGACGCAAGCAGGTATCCGACGCCGGAGAATCCTGGTGCGTTTTACGGGCCCTCGCCTTGGGATGCACCGAACCGCATCTCGGCAAGCTTCAACTACGAGCAACCGGGCTTGAACGGTGGCGCGGGATTTGTGGGGCACGTAACGAGCGGTTGGGGTATCAGCGGGACCAGTATCTACCAGACTGGCTACCCGTTCACGGTGTTTACGTCAGCGGCCTACAACGGAGGCAACTACGTCGTGGGTGCAAACGCGCAGGCTACGAAAACTGGCGACTATCTTGCCAACGGAGATAACTTCAGCTATCCAGACGTCGCCAGTTATACGCAGGGAACTTCGCGGACTGCATATACCACGGGAGTCTTCACGGCGAGCCAGTTTACCGTGCCTACGGCGGGCACCAACGGCAACGAGAATACCGGTCAATTCCGCGATCCGTCCTTCATCCAGACGGATATGACCATCTATAAGAACACGCACATAACGGAACGGCTGGTGTTTCAGTTCCGGTTTGAGTTCTACAACCTGTTCAATCACGTAAATTTCCTGACAATTCAACCCGATTTGTCCCAAGGCAACTTTGGCGTGGTGAACTCCCAGGGTCTGCCGAGATGGTGGCAATTGGGAGGAAAGCTTTACTTCTAGTTTGAACCACAGATGGAGGGACTATCGTTCTACACCCCGAACGGTGGTCCCTCGTAGTTTTCTTGCTGATGAGTGGTCTTAATTTTTTTCTTACCCTTTCCCGCGCGGCTAATTGAGCTGAATGTTCAATGCCACCACGGATGCCGGCGGAAACTCAACTACCATAATCCCGTCACTGACGTTTAGCGATTTTGTTTGTGGCACAACTGTCTGCGGTTGTTCGAACGTATTGCGCGCGTGAATGTCGGCGTTGCTCAAGAGGCTCATGCTGGCTTCTTTCGCGCCGGCGCCACGAAGGATTATTTCTGCAGAGCGCGACTCGGTGGTGCTGGGGTTGACCGCGGTGATGGTCAATTGTTTGTCGCGCACGGAGGCGGAGCCGCGCAATCCCCAGAAAGAGGCTGGCTGCGCGTCGCGGTCGTAGTGCACGTTAGGCGCTGAGAAAATGGTGCGCAGCGCCTGCCCTCCCTGATGGCTCGCATACAATTCGAAAACGCGGCCGACTGGCGTGATGACGAACTTGTCTTCGTGTGCCAAGTACAGGCTGTTGAGGCAGTTGATTAGCTGCGCGCAGTTTGCCATGGCGATCTTTTCAGGATGCCGGTTGAAGATGTCGAGTGTCATGCCGCTGAACACGGCGTCCCGCAACGTGGGCATCTGTTCAAGCTGATCGCCAGGAGTGGCTTCACTGCCGGGGCGATACCACGGGCCCCATTCATCGACCACCAGCTTGATATGGCGCTGATGGTCAAACTCGCCCATGACTTGCCAATGTCCGGTGACGAGGCCCTCCATGCGATCGCCCTCTCGCAAGAGCTCATACCAATCGACGGAGTCAAACTTTACCGCGTCTCCTTTTCCGGCGACCCAGTCCTGCGTTTTTCCCCGGCTTAGATTCCAGGCGTAGTGATGCAGCGCCATTCCAAAGATGCGGCGGAGCCCACCGGGGCCCTTGCGTACCACTTCCGCCAGAAATTCGCGGGTCCAATTCCAGTCGTCGACATTGGGGCCGGAGGCGATCAGGTTTAGATTGTCGCCAGCATAGGTTGGAAGCCAGGTGGCGTAGCGACGGAACTCCACGGCATATTCCTGGGCGGTGAACTCGCCGCCGCAGCCCCAGGATTCGTTTCCGACGCCCCAATACTTCACCGCAAAGGGGTCCGGGTATCCGGCGGCTGAACGCGCGTCCGCGAGCGTGGTGCTGCCTGCGGGCGAATTGCAGTATTCCACCCACTGTTGAAATGCCGACGCCGGCAGGCTCCTCACATTTGCGGCGAGATAGGGTTCGGCGCCGATGAGCTTGCAGAAGTGCACAAATTCGTTGGTTCCCACGGCATTGGGATCGTAACGATGGCTGGCGGGCGCCTTTTCGGATTCACCGCCATTCCAGAAGTTTGTGCGGCGAGGGCGTTTTTCGGCGGGGCCGATTCCGTCGCGCCAGTCGGAACTGTCGGCGAAACATCCGCCGGGAAAGCGCACAACCGAGGCCTTGATCTTGCGCATATGGTCGATCAAGCTTTTGCGGAGGCCATTGATGTTCGGAACTGGCGACTTTTCGCCGACCCAGACGCCGTCGTAGAGGACGCCGCTTAGGTTTTCGACAAAGTGGCCGTAGATATTTGGAGAGATCGTGCCAAGCGGCTCGTCAAAGAGAACTTCGATGCGTGAATCTGTTGAGCTTGAAGCGGCGCTTCGGGTCCAACCTGTTTTTGGTGTGAGAACCAGAGCCGCAGCCCCCAGGGCTCCGTGGTGCAAAAAATCACGCCGATTGATCATGTACTTCTCCTCTCGCTAGCTGCTTGTGGTCCGAAATTAAAAGGGAATCGGGAAAACGCTTTCTTTACCGGCGCAGGGAATCTAAATTCCAGTTACTTCCCAGGCGCTGGCGGATCTCCATCCAATGCCGCGTGCGGCCAACCGCCGGTCCAGGTGAGTGTCGAAATTTGTAACGAGGGAACGCCGGTCTTCGCGTCATAAGC
>Ga0209139_10000972_pt1 | contig 10392 bp, 11 predicted proteins | sample BogFormECP14_OM3_FD_188246 | JGI IMG/M metagenome (GOLD analysis project Ga0209139, IMG submission 188246) | Bog forest soil microbial communities from Calvert Island, British Columbia, Canada - ECP14_OM3 (SPAdes) (version 2) | ecosystem: Environmental > Aquatic > Freshwater > Wetlands > Bog ...
CGTACCGCGATGACGGCCGGGCTGCCGTCTGCAGTGGTCGCGCGGAGCCACGAGGAACAGTCCAGCCCGCTGGGGGCCGCGATGTGGCACCGCGTCGAGGACGAGGTCGAGCCCGCGGGCTTCGTCGGCGAACTGGGAGAAGCACGATCATGACAACAACCGCTGTGATCGTGGACGCGGTCCGCAGCCCGATGGGCCGAGGCAAACCGAGCACGCCGAACAAGCCTGGCGGCGCGCTGTGCGGGCTGCACGCGGTCGAGCTGCTCGCCCAGACGTTCAAGGCACTAATGCAGCGCAACGACGTTGACCCCGCGACTGTGGACGACGTCATCCTCGGCTGCGTGAACCAGGCGGGGGAACAAGCGTCCACGCCGGGCCGGTGGGCCTGGCTTGCCGCCGGCCTGCCTGAGCACGTCCCAGGCGTCACCATCGACCGACGCTGTGGGTCGAGTCAACAGGCGGTCGATTTCGGCGCGCAGGCGATCATCGCCGGGGCGTACGACATCGCTGTGGTTGGTGGCCTCGAGGTCATGAGCAGGGTGCCGATGGGATCGCCCCGCATGGGCAAGGACGTCTTCGGTCCGTCGGCCGCGATGCGCTACGGCGGGTTGGTGTCCCAGGGCATTGCGGCAGAGCTCATCGCCGCCGACTTCGGGCTCACACGTGAGCAACTCGACGTGTACTCAGCCCGTTCGCATCGGCTATCTGGCCGCGCCGCGGACACCGGTGGCTTCGACCGTGAGATCGTGCCGATCTACGTGCCCGACCAGGACGGCAACGTCCGCGTCGTCGACGCCGACGAGACCGTCCGCCGCGACACGACTGCCGATGTGCTGGCCGGCCTGCGACCCGCCTTCTATGACGCGGAACTGAGCAAGCGGTTCCCGACCATCAACTGGTCGATCACCGCTGGAAACTCCTCGCAGATCACCGACGGCGCGGCAGCGATGCTGATAATGAGCGAAGAGCGTGCCAACGCCCTCGGCCTGCGGCCGCGAGCCCGATTCCACGCCTTCTCGGTCGCCGCGTCCGACCCCATCCGCATGCTGTCCGCTCCGATTCCGGCGACTGAGAAGATCATCAAGCGGAGCGGCCTGACTCTCGACCAGATCGATCACTACGAGGTGAACGAGGCGTTCGCCTCGGTGCCGCTCAGCTGGGCCAAGCAGTTCGACGCCGATGTCGACAGGCTCAATCCCCGAGGTGGCGCGATCGCGCTTGGCCACCCCCTCGGCGCGTCCGGCGCGCGGCTGATGACTACCATGCTGAACTCGCTTGAGCAGTCTGGTGGCCGGTTTGGGTTGCAGACGATGTGTGAGGCCGGTGGTATGGCGAACGCGACGATCATCGAGAAGCTGTGAGTGTGCAGGAGCCGGTCGTTGTTACTGACTTCGGCGATGTGTTGGTCATCAAGCTGAATCGTCCGCACGTCCGTAACGCGATGAATTTGGGGGCTGCGACGGCGTTGGCTGCGGCTCTGGATCGGCTCGATGCAGATGAGGGCCTGCGGTGTGGTGTGCTTCTGAGCGTCGGCCCGGTATTTTGCGCCGGCATGGATCTCAAGGCAGTCGCCGCCGGTGAGCCGCGGCCGATCACCCCCGACCGCGGGGGGCTGGGCATAGTCGGTAAGGGTCCGGATAAGCCGCTGGTGGCAGGGGTGCAGGGCCCGGCCCTTGGCGGCGGTCTGGAGGTGGCGCTGGCTTGTGATGTGATCATCGCTTCGGACGACGCTTCGTTCGGCCTACCGGAGGTAAAGCGCGGGCAGGTCGCGGCAGGCGGGGGCGTTGTTCGTTTGCCGCGCCGGCTGCCGTTCCATGTTGCGGCCGAGATGCTCCTGACCGGCGATCCCATTTCGGCTGAGCGCGCGGCGACGCTCGGGCTGGTCAGTGCGGTGGTCGCTCGAGCCGAGCTGGCCGATCGCGCTGTCGCCACCGCCCGTCGTATTGCGGCCAATGCGCCGCTGGCGGTCCGCGCGACCAAGGAGTTGATGTACTCAACAGTGGATTGGCCGGCCGCGCTGGCGCTCTCACGGCAGGAGCCGATCGTTGATCCAATCCGCCGCTCGAAGGACGCCGCCGAGGGGGCTCGGGCCTTCGCCGAGAAACGGCCGCCGGTCTGGCTGGGGGAGTAAGCCGCCTGGCTGGGGGAGTGAGCCGGTCTGGCTGGGGGAGTAAGTGGCCCTGATCGGCACCCCAGCGCGGGGTGTCGAGGTGGCGGGCGGGCACCTGATGCGTGTCGGCTGCGCTGTTATGACGGCATTCGGACTGGGCGGCCACCGTGGTGCACGGTTGGTGGTGGGGCCGGATCGGCTGTTGGTGGGGACATGGATCGGAGGTGTCGTCTGATATTTTATTTTATGTTCGTTCCCTTTACGCGGCCGCCCGACATAGTTATGATATCCGATAAGAAGTCCGCGACCCATGGTGGAGGCGCGGCGGAGGAGGTCCTTACATGCCCGCGGTTGCCACGTACTCACCGTTGATCGATACCGATACTCATGTGAGTGAGCCGGCGGATCTGTGGACTTCGCGCATCGCTTCGAAGTGGGGCGAGGACATCCCTCAGTTGGTGTTCGACGACAGAGTGGGGGGGCGCCGCTGGCGGGTGGGCAAATCCCTGCTGTTCCACGAGGCGAAGCTGGCGATGGCGGGGTGGGGCGAGTACCCGCCGTTGCACCCGCCGTCTTTGGAGGTGGCCGACGCTGGATCGTGGGATCCCAATGTCCGGATCAAGCGGATGGACGAGTACGGAATCTATGCCCAGGTGCTGTATCCGAACCTGATCGCCTTTTGCACCGAGGCGTTCATGGCGCTTCCGGATCCTCGCCTGCGTCTGGAGTGCGTGTCGGCCTACAACGACTTCCTGGTCGACTTCGCCAGCCCCGATCCCCGCCGACTGGTCCCGATCATGATGCTTCCATTCTGGGACATGGAGGCAGCCGAGAAAGAGGTCGTCCGTGCCGCCGGACTCGGCCACAAGGGTGTGCTGCTGGCATCGCATTTCCAGCTGATCAACCTGCCACCCCTGTGGGACCCGCACTGGGATCGTCTCCTTCACCTCATCGAGGACCTCGGACTTTCCATCAACTTCCACATCGGCTTCGGCCAGTTCACCGCCGAAGAGCGCGACGAGCGGGCCCACGCTCCCACTGGCGACGAACATGCCCGGCTGACCGCGGCCGGCATGCTGGGCAACTCTCGCGCCATCGCCGACGTGATCTGTACCGGCATCTGCCACCGTTTCCCGAAGCTCAAGTTCGTCTCGGTCGAGAGCGGCGCTGGCTGGCTGCTCTACTTCATGGAGTCCCTGGACTGGCACTGGAAGGCCTACGGGGGCACTCGGGACCGCCCCGAGCGCGAGTTGCCCAGCTACTACTTCCGTCGTCAGATCTACGGGTCGTTCTGGTTCGAGCAGGAATCGGTGCGTCTCATCGCCGAGAACATGGCCGACAACATCATGTTCGAAAGCGACTTCCCGCATCCCACGAGCCTCTCGCCCGGGCCGGCGTCCCCGGCAGCGCGCCCACGAGACATGGCAGAGGCAGCAGTCAAGGGGCTGCCCGACGACGTGATCGCGAAGATCTTCTACAAGAACGCAGCCGAGCTCTACCACCTCGACCTCTCAGCTGCGATGCCCGCAAGTCGCCCCTAGCCTGCCCGCGCAGGGCCATCACCACCACGTCGACATCCGAGGTGTCTGGGCCCCTCTGGCTGAAAGGTTCGCTTCAGTTTGGGCGCACACGCACCAAGCGGACCCGTGGTGGCACCGTCGAGACTCACGCGCCTTGACACCGCCATCGGCACCGGCCCTTACGGTAATTGGAGGAACAGCAATTGAGGGACGTCGTTGTTGGTGCTGGTGGTTCGACCCAATGGGATCCCCTGGAGCCGGCGGTCGAGCTGGCGCAGAGCGGCTTGCTGGATTACCTGGTCTTCCATTGCCTCTCGGAACGGACGTTGGCGCTCTCGCAACTGCGCAAGCTCGCCGACCCCGACACCGGCCACGACGAGCGGCTGCCCGCGATCTGTGACACGTTCGCTCCCTACATGGCTCAAGGCTTGCGCCTCGTCGGAGCCTTCGGCGTGGTCAACGTCGATCGTGCCGCCGAGATCGCCCTCACCCAGCTACGCAAGGCTGGTCTGGAAGGCTACAAGGTCGGGGTGGTTCGCGGCGACGACGTGCTCGACACCGTGATCGCGGACAACTCCGAGCTACCCACCCTGGGAATGCGGGTCGGCGATCTTGGCGACAAACTGATCTCCGCGCACGCCTACATCGGCGCAGAACCGATCGTCGAATCGCTGGCGGCAGGGGCGAACCTGGTCCTCGGCGGCAGATTCACCGACGCCGCTCTCTACCTTGGACCCATCGCCTTCGAAAAAGGGTGGGGTCCCTCCGACTGGAACGAATTGGCACTCGGGTTCCTGGTGGGGCACTTCCTGGAAGGCGCACGGTATTGCATCGGAGGAAACTTCGCCGATCCCCCCTACCGCGAAGTTCCCAGGATGCACGAAATCCCCTACCCCTACGCCGTCGTTGGTGATGACTCGTTCGAACTGCGCAAATTGCCCGGCACCGGCGGCCTCAACAACCGACACACCGCCAAGAGCCACCTGGTCTATGAAATCCACGACCCGACCAAGTATTTCTCCCCTGACGTCACCGCCGACATCAGCAACGTGATCGTCGAGGAAATCACCGAAGACGCCGTCCGATTGAGCGGGGCCACCGCCACCGGACGACCCGACGACCTCCGCGTCGCCGTCGGCCTGGACTACGGATGGAAATCGGTGGTCGAAGGCTCCTTCGGCGGCCCGGGTTGTGTCACCCGCGCGCAAACAACCGCCGACGCCATCCGCAACCGCCTCGACCGATACTCCTACGACTTCCTCGACACCCACTACAACCTCCACGGTGTCAACGGACTCTTCGGCGATCAACTCAAATCCGACAGCGACCCCGTAGAAGTGCGCCTCCGCGTGGCAATTCGATGCAACACCCGCGACGTCGCCGAACTCATCAACCTCGAATGCGAACAAGGAATCATGAACTGGGGCGCCTGCGGCGGCGGCGGCAGAACACGAACCGTCACCCCCGTCATCGGAATTACCTCCGCATTCCTACCCAGATCCAAGATCAACATCACCTCCGAGGTCATCACCATATGAAACTACGAGAACTCGCCCTCACCCGATCCGGCGACAAGGAAAACATCAGCAACATCGGCGTCGTCCCCTACGACGAAGCCGACTACGACCTACTCCGCGAAAAACTGACCGTCGACCTAGTACGAGAAAAATTCGGGCCCCTAGTCAAAGGACGCATCCTGCGCTACGAAATGCCCGGACCCAAATGCCTCAACTTCGTCATGCACGAAGCCCTCGAAGGCGGCGTCTCCTACTCCCTGCGCACCGACCCCCACGGCAAAAGCTACCAATCACTCATGCTCGACATCGACATCGACACAGAACCACGAAACACCCGAATATCTTCTCGATAAAGATTGCAGTGCAGTAGCTTTCGGGCCGACGGTACCGACACGCTTGATGAAGATGCCGCTGAGTGCGGGCGTCACCCCGATGCGGCTTAACGGCATCATCGCCGCCGCCTGGGCGCGTCGATCAGACTCCACGGACAACCAACCCAGCCTGGGGGCCGTTCGGAACCGCACAGCCCATTGCGCTACTGGCGACCGCCTCGAGAACTGGAAGCCTGCGAGATCAACTAAATCCGGAACGAAGACACCCGACTCTAAATCCGGGTTGACTCAGTAACGGGGACTCGCCAGCTGGTCAGCGCTGCGCGCTGTTCGCGAGTGTGTCCTGTGCCCTGGATTGAACGCCATTGCCGCAGCAGCGAACCCAGCCGGTAGTTGCTTATCTCGCGGCCCCGGCACGCCCACGCCACGCAGCCTTCGACCAGCGCGGCGCAGGGGGTGAGACGGTAGTCGTCGGTGTTGCGGAAGTACGCCGGCACACCGGCCTGACGCAATGCCTCGACGGCTCTCCTACACAGTTCGTTGGTGGTGCAATCGACGGCGATCTCGTGCAGCGCGCCGCCGCGCGGCGGCGCTGCGCTCGGCGCTGCGTGCCGTCTCCACTTGTCGACCACTTCATGCATACGGTCTGCAGGGCGGTCCTCACTTCGCCACCACCGCCCATGTGCTCTGCCACTAGCCGGCCTTATTGCCCGCTGGCCCAGTGAGTGTGCACAATCCTCATTTTGGCGGGCTCGTCGGCGTTTTCAACCCGCTGCTCGGTGTGCGTCATCCTTCGTCGGCCGCCGACACGGCCGGCACGGAAACGCCGTAGTAGGAGGCGACGGAAGCGGCGGAGTTGGCCAGGCGGGTGAGAATCGCATACGACCGAATCGCCGCCTTACCCACGCAGTCCGGCTGCACGTGAAACGCGGTCACCACAACCGTCGGGTTGAACCCCGTGAAGCTCTGCTTGACTACCTCAACCCTGGCATTGTTCGGTTTGAGGTCCGCCATCATGCCTCCACCGAAACACTGAACCTGATACCCGACTTCAAGAGTGCCAGATGGCACTCCTGTTGTTTTGGGGTTCGGTGCGTGCAGTGACCCGGTGAAGACTCCGCCGACGATGTAGTCCGGCGACGGCACAGCGGGGGCCAGCGGCGGTGCGGGGGTCTGTGATTCATTATTCGCCGACACCGCTATCGTCCATCCGTCCGTGGACGTCGCGGTGGCTGGCGGCGCAGAAGGCACCCAGACTACTGCCGGCGTATCGGTCGAAGCGTCAACCAAGGGATCCGGGTCGGCCCAGGCCGGTGCGGCATCCGTGATGACCGCGCATGTCAACAGCGCCACCACTGCCACGCCGATCCGACGGCTCCTGCCGCGAATGTCGGGAGGCCGGAACGCATTTGACACCTCTGCGTGCTCGCGGCGCGCCGATTCGGGGTGCTCGATGTCCGCATCGGCGACGCTTGCCTGCTGTGCCCTAGAAGGCCGACCCGCAGATTGTCGAGACAGCGATGTAGCCCAGGCCGACGCGATTGTGGGAATAGCCCATGGGCGACTAACAGCCCCATGAACGCCGCGCGATGGAATCGACGACTTCATGTCAGCTGCATGAATTAAGTTCTTCATCTGGACCTCCATTTGAGTTTCGGCGCACGGGCGCCGTGACATGTTGGGGGAGCGAGGCTGAGCTGCACTGAAAATTACTATGCAGCAGTCTATTTCGTATTTTCGACGTCCCCGGTGCGAGTCTGTCGTCCCTCGTCGGTGCGCTCCGACCCGAAGGGCGGGAGCCCTAACGACTGAGCCGGATCCGCCAACGGACGAATGCCGCCATGGCGATTCCTAGAAGAGTCAGCATGGTCATGTCGAGAAGCCACCACTTTGGATCGTGTGACCAGAGCGTCTCATTCGCCGGAACAAGCGCCGCGATGTGTCGGAGATCGACGGTGGAAGCAGTGGCCGCAAAGCCCCACCGTGCCGGCAATGCCCATGACAGCTGATTAAGAACCACGCGGCCGGTAACCGGAATAAGGCCGCCAGCCAACACGATCGATAGCATCACCGAAATCACGAGCATAGGCAAGATTTGATCCTGGGACCGCGCTGCAGAGGACAGGACCATCCCATTGATCGCGGAGATGGCTGCCGTGACGGCGAGAGTGATGTAGAGATCCACGATCGGATTACCGAAAACCAACGCTCCATGTGTGGGAGCACCCTTGCCGATCACGGCAATGGCGGTCAAGATTGCCGTCTGTAGTGTCGCGGCAACGCTATACACGCCGATTTTCGCCAACAGATAGGCCGACGCAGACAGACCCACGGACTGTTCGCGTCGGAAGATCGCTCGTTCGCCGACCAGATCCCGAATTGTCAACGCCGTGCCCATGAACACGGCCGAGATGTTGAGCAGCATGACAATCTGGGCCGGCTCGTCCGGGACGGGTCCGCGCGGGTTTGCGGTCCCCATCCCTGCATTCCCCGGCACCAGTAGCGTCAGTGTTCCTAGAACGAAGGGCAGTAAGACTAGGAACGCGAAGTAGCCGCGGTCGGCGACCAGCAGCCGTAGCTGACGACGAATCAGGGCCGAGACCTGTTGGTAGCTCTTGCATCGCACTGGGCGCGCGGGTGATCCACCTAGTGGCGAGCGTAGTCGGTCCTCAGACCCCGAAGCCCTTCGGCGAGCCAAGAACTCGCGATTGACCTCGTCAGGGTCGGCGCCGACACGACTGAAGATGTCGGCCCAGTTGGCCGTGCCCATGACGAGGGGGATCTCGTTGGGCGGGCCGAAGTACGCCGTCTTTCCGCCGCTGGTCAGGAAGAGCACCTGGTCGCACACGTCAAGATTGGTCAGGCAGTGGGTAACCACGAGCACGACCCGACCAGCGTCGGCGAGTCGGCGCAACATCGTCATGATCTGACGGTCCAAAGCCGGGTCGAGCCCGGAAGTGGGCTCATCGAGGATCAGCAGCGACGGCCCGGTCAACAGTTCCATGGCCACCGACGCGCGTTTGCGTTCACCGCCAGAAAGCTTGTCCACACGGGTTTGTCTACGGTGCGTCAGCTCGAGTTCGTCGAGCACGTTGTCGACCGCTCGGCGGTGTTCGTCATGCTTTGCTCGCGGCAGCCGTAATTCCGCCGCATATCCCAGCGCCTCCTCGACGGTCAACTGTTGGTGGAGAATGTTGTCTTGCGGAACGAGCCCGATCCTTCGCCGCAGTGCTGAGTAGTGGGCATGTAAGTTGTGGCCCCCGAAGGTGACAGCGCCACTGGTAGGCCGGACGCCGCCGGCAATCAGGTTCGCCAGGGTTGACTTACCCGCTCCGGAGGGACCGATGATCGCAGTCAGCGACCCGTGGGACGCACTGAAGGACACGTCGCTTAGCAGGCGACGGTTTCGCACCGTCAAGCCGAGCAGATCCACGTGCAGGCAGTCGGGCTGTTGCCCAGCTGTCGTGGTTGGCCGGCCACCGGCCAGGTCCGACACTGAGCGGCGACCCGGCATCCGTCGTAATGTCACTGCGCCGCTGCATATTGGGTCAACAGCGCGATGCCGACCCTTCCCCCCGCTTTGGTGGATGATCAGCGCGGGATCCACGACCAGAGGCTGGCCGGACGTCGAGTCCGCACTCAGTGTCGTCACGCTGGCGGGCAGTCCCGCGGACTCGCTCAGGTCCCAGTCACGTCCATGCAGCGGGTCGACCTCGACTGCTTGCTGCGCCGGACTTGCCGCTTCGTTGACGACACTCGTATTGCTACTCACTTGTCCTCCAACTCGGGCCGGTCGAGCAGCAACCGCGGGTTCGACTTACCCCACGCCGGTTCTGCAACACACCCAACCCTCGAGCCAACGGGTAACAGCCCTCGACCCAGGAGCGGCACCGGCCTCAATGCGCGCCGGGACCCCTCAGCCACGCCTCCTCGTCCGACGTCTGCTCCCGCACTTGGCTGCATCTCAACTACCGGTGCCATAGCCGGGATTTGCAGCCGCTCCCCTATCAATGAAGTCACGATCACCTTTCGTTGTTTGGACGGTTCTTCTAGCCCAGTTGCTGACAGTGACTTCAGTTCACGGAAAGATGGATCGGGTCTCGCCACCCGAAATCGCCACGAAGGCGTTGGTAGTTCATGGGATTCATCAATTGTCTCCTCCATTGAAGGTTGGCGGGTATGCGAAGGTTGTCGTTGCCGTAGCACGTGACACCAGGCGTCACGTGTGGCGAGCCGACCGAGCGACTGCAATCACCTCCCAAGAGTGGTCGGTGTCACAGTGACCGGTGAGGATGATCTAAGTCACTACCTGTCCGAGTATTTCGGAAGCTGGAGGGGACTGGCGTACGCCCAGGCGCGGTCAACACTGGCCTGGCTCAAATCCGAAGGAGGGCTACTCGTTACCGGGTAATGAGGTGGCGTGTAGCGCAAGCGCCGCGGCGATTCCCGTCCCCCCGTTTGGCTTGGTTCCCGCGGAGGCGCCTCGCAACTTAGCGCCTGCGGTGTTGGTAAGCGAGCCCGGGAAGGGACCTGAGTAAAGTCGATGGGACGAGCACGTCATCATCTAGAAGTTGAGGGCTGAACGTCGTTGACCTGCAGCTACGTGACCGCCCCGCCCCTGGGCAGACCGCGACGACTTGCTAGATGGACGTCACGCAAGGCGATGCCAAGAATCCAGGTAGGTGGCCGACGTCCGTCGGCATGAGTGTCGGGAATACACCGCGGTGAGACCAAAGACCAGCAGCTCGGCGACCCCATCGCAAGGGGGCGAATGGCCTTGCCAGGCTTGAATATCCCTGTCTGACAGCGGTCCAAGCCACCGCCGCACCCGAACCCGCTGCCACTGGCTAGGCGACCGGTGGTAGTGGTGGCGGACGGCATATGGTGGCCGTCGGATCCCACCACTTGCCTTT
>Ga0209139_10000973_pt1 | contig 10388 bp, 8 predicted proteins | sample BogFormECP14_OM3_FD_188246 | JGI IMG/M metagenome (GOLD analysis project Ga0209139, IMG submission 188246) | Bog forest soil microbial communities from Calvert Island, British Columbia, Canada - ECP14_OM3 (SPAdes) (version 2) | ecosystem: Environmental > Aquatic > Freshwater > Wetlands > Bog ...
GTGTTGGCCCAGTTCCAGATGGCGTCAAATTCACGCTTTTTGTCCATCTGTACCGCGATCATCATGCCGTAGCTCATGCCCTCGCTGCGCGCATCGTTGTTCGCCCAGTCGGTGATGTAGGCCAGGGGACCATCAGAATTGCTCCCGGTTTCAAAGTAGAGCCTCTCTTCCTGCCCGTCGCCGTGAAAGAGTTGCTGGAAAGCTTTCTCGATTTTCGCGCGGCTCTCGGCTGGCGTGTGTCCCTGCTCTGCAAAGAGATCGCGGTATTGGTGCGTCTTGTAGGCGCCACTTCCATCGCCTGGCATGCGGGGAATGTCGCTCAATGGAGCGTTAACGTGGGGCGCGGGCGGCGCGAATCCGGGAGGAGCCTGAACCGGTGCAGTCGAGACCTGCGCGGCCGCGACGCAGGCGGATAACAGGGAAACGCCAAGGACAAAGACACTGAAACCAAATCTAGAGCGGGCAATCAAGGCGTTACCTCTTCGTGGTGGGCAACAGGGTTGCCGCCGCTTCGTTAGCCTTCCTATTCCACTATAACGGGATACTTTAGTCGAGTTCCGCAACTCTTTCCCCATGGTGATCGCTCTCTTGTTCTACATCTCGAGGCGAGTAACTATCTGCAGGTCGCTCCCGAGTGACGGGCAATCCGGAAGGGACTCCGTCTGCGTTGTTCGTCGGATGACCGGAAGCTGACCAGCAACAGAATGCCGGGTTGATGAGGCGGCGGACCTCAGTATTCAAGAAGTTGTTTGACGGCTGCGGTGATGTGGCTGGTTTGCGGGAGGATTACGTCTTCGAGTTTGGGTTGGTAGGCGCAGAAGGTGTCCATGGCGGCTACGCGCTTTACCGGAGCGTCGAGTTCTTCGAAGAGTTCGTCGGCGATGCGGGCGGCGATTTCGGCGCCGTAGCCCCAGCTGAGCATGTCTTCGTAGGCGACGATGACGCGGTGCGTTTTGCGGATGCTTGCGGCGATCGCTTCCCAGTCGTACGGGGACAGCGAGCGCAGGTCGATGATTTCTACCGAGATGCCTTCACGGAGCAATTGGGCGGCGGCTACTTCGGCGCGGTGGACTAATGCGCCGTAGGTGATGATGCTGACGTCCGTGCCTTCCGTAACTACGCGCGCTTTGCCGAACGGTACGGTGTAGTCCGGGCCGGGATATTCGGAGCGATTGTACGGTTGGCGATAGAGATGTTTGTGTTCGAGGAACATCACCGGATCATCGCAGCGGATGGCGGTGCGCAGAAGGCCCGCGACGTCGAGCGCGGTGCTGGGCATGACGACGCGCAAGCCTGGGCAATGCGTAAAAATCGATTCGCCGCTTTGGCTGTGGTAGATGGCGCCGCCGGTTAGGTAACCGCCGATCGCGACGCGAATCACTACCGGCGCCTTGAAAACGCCATTCGAGCGCCACCGGAAGACGCATAGTTCGTCGCGAATCTGCATCATGGCGGGCCAGATGTAGTCGAAAAACTGTATTTCCGCTACGGGCTTGAGGCCGCGCGTGGCCATTCCGATGCTGCGGCCGACGATGGCGGCTTCTGCGAGCGGCGTGTTGAAGACGCGGTCGTCGCCGTATTTGCGCTGCAGGCCCGAGGTGGCTTTGAAAACGCCTCCCTTGCCTTTTAGGTGCTTCAAAGTGTCTTCGCGGCTGGCATCGGCCACGTCTTCGCCAAAAACAGTGATGCGCTCGTCGCGCGCCATTTCGTCGGAGAGCGTTGCGGCGACCATCTCGACCATGGTTTTTGGCGGGCCGCTCAGTTTCGGCTGCGCTTCAAACGCGGCGGACGTGGGATCGATGTCGGGAGAATAAATGTTTAGGCAAATGGAGTCGATGGTCGGCTCTTCGGCAGCAAGGGCTTCGTCGGCAGCGTTGCGCACTTCCTGATCGACTTCGGATTCGAGGGCTTCGATTTCCTTCTGGTCGAGGATGCCCTCACGCACGAGAAAGAGAGAAAACTTGGAAATGGGATCGCGGTGGGCTTCGTCTTCGCGCTCTTCGGGAGTCTTGTAGAGTTTTTCGTCGTCGGAGAGCGAATGGGAATAGGGGCGCGTTACGTGCGCGTGGACGAGAGCGGGGCCCCGGCGCTCGCGGCAGTATTCGACGGCGGTCTTGCAGACGGCGTAGCTTTCGAGCGGGTCGGTGCCGTCGCATTCGACGACGTGCAAGCCGGGGAAGCTGCGCGTGAGTTTCGAGATGCTGCCACCGGCGGTTTGCACTTCGACGGGTACGGAGATGGCGTAGCCGTTGTCTTCCACCAGGTACAAGAGCGGAAGTTTTTGGGCGCAGGCGGCGTTGAGCGATTCCCAGAATTCGCCTTCGCTGGTGGCACCGTCGCCTGAGGAAACGTAAACGATTTCGTCAGAGGAGTGGCGAGCGTTTTCGCCGAGCGGAGCTTTTTTGGCTTGCGCGAGGGCCTTCGGATGATTTTCGTAGTAGAGCGTGGCTTCTGCTGCGCCGACGGCTTGGACGAATTGCGTGCCGGTGCAAGAAGACTTGTTAACGATATTCAGGCGAGGGTGGCCCCAGTGAGAGGGCATCTGGCGGCCGCCGGAGCTGGGGTCATCCTTGGCGCCGACAGCTTGCAGCAGCATGTCGAGCGGTGTGACGCCAACCATCAGGCAGAGGGCGCGGTCGCGGTAGTAGGAATAGAGCCAATCCGTGCCGGGACGAAGAAGAAGCCCCATAGCTGCGGTGACCGCTTCGTGGCCCGCGCCGGAGATCTGGAAGAAAATTTTGTTTTGGCGTTTGAGCTGGATTTCGCGGTCGTCGACGCGGCGGGAGAGATACATCGTGCGGTAAAGGCGGATGAGGGTGTCGTGGTCGAGGCCTTGCAAGTTGGGGGCGTCAAGCTTGGTCGATTTGACGCGCGTTTGTAACGCCATTCGGTCAGCCCTCGCTAGGAAATTCGGGTTCGCTGGTGCAGGACCGCTTCACACCTGAATTATACCCGAAGTCCGGGCGGTCCGGTCTTGGCGGGCCTGGTCTGTGTGCGGCCGGGACCAGCCAAATTGGGTTCGTTATTCGAGAGCATCGAACTGTTTCACAACGTCGTCAAATTGATCTTCGCCCTGGCGAATGACGCGCGGAGAAGCTTCCTTGAAGGGCTCCTCGCTCGGGATGCGGTCGAGCCAGCGTTGCTCGGTGAGCTTCTCGTGGCCCGAAAAATAGAGGCGGACGAGGAGATTCACCTTGCCATTCGCGAGCGCAACTTCTTCTTCGGGGCCTTCGTCTTCGTGCGCTTTGGACTTGTGTTTTGCCTTCGTTTTGGCTTTTGCTTTGGGCTTTTCGGCTTTCGGCGGTGCGGCGGACTTTTCGGCCTCGTCGGCAGGCTCGGCAGCCGCTTCTTCCGGGCGTTCGAGCTTGTATTGCAGCTTTTTGTCGAGGCGGAAGGCCTGCTTCCAGCCTTCGAGTTTGTGGCGGGCTAGCTGAGCTTTCTCTTCGTCAGTGCCAAAATCAAAGAGGAGATACGTGTGGGCCATGAAATTAGTCTGCGACGCAGGCGGCGGCAAGTCAAGTTGGCGGGCGTGGCGCGGTTCACGCGGAGTTAGCGGAAGGCGGGTGGGGGATGGGCGTTTGCGGGCCGATTTCTCCGGATTGGCAGCTAATTTCGATCTGTTGGCGACGCGGGATATTGCCGGATTGCGATCGCAAAAGCGGGAGCGAGGCTCCCGCACTCCAAATTAGGCTACCCTCGGGACTCTCGAGGCGTCTAAGTGGGGTATCATTAGGTGTACCGGGGTTTCGTGAAGACGAAAAGACAAGAGCGCGTTCGATCGGCTGCCGCATGGATCTGCCTGCTGGCGGTGGCGATTCTGTATGCGCCGCTGGCTGCAGCCAATCTGCTGGCGCGCGCCGCGGACTGCTGCTCCGACGGCTATTGCACCGTTCCAGAGCATCATCACCACAAACAGAAGCCGGCTCCCGCGCAGGAATCCGCCCCAATGGATTGCGGGCACGATATGAGCGGCATGACGTCGTGCTCGATGGATTGCTGCAAAGACCCGTCGCGACCGGCGCTGATCCCCGGCGCGTTTGTTTTGCCTGCGCCAGCGAATTCACCGGCAGCAGGCGAAGTGTTGCGTCCGGTTTCGCTGGCTAGATCGTTAGAGCTTTCGCGTTTCGTCAAACCGCTTTCTCCTCCTCCTCGATTTGGCGTTTCAGTCCTTTAACGGACTGCTCGCTCCCACATACGCCTATTCACCCGCGCCGCGGCTTTCCAGCCGCACCAGGACCATTCCACGAGGAGAGAAAATTTTTATGCGGAGAGTTTTTTACGCATGCGCAATATTTTTGCTGCTGGGAGCCGCGGCTCTCGCCACGGTGTTTGCCACTGTCCGAGGAATCGTGCATGACCCGCAGCACCGGCCGGTTCCCGGCAGCGACGTTGTTTTAAAAGCGAAGTCGTCCGATTACACGCAAAAAACGCAAACCGATGCGAACGGGGATTTTCACTTCGATACGGTGCCGCTTGGGGAGTACACCATTTCCGTAACTGCCCCTGTTTTCGCGGGGCAGGAACAGAGCGTTACCGTGCTTTCGGGGACAGCGCCGATTCTGCATTTCGAGCTGCATATCGCGGCGCAAACGCAATCCGTCACTGTTTCCGCGGAGGCCGCGCCGGGGCAAACGGAATCCGTGACGCCGACCACGCTTGTCAACCGCGAGGAAATTCAGCAGACGCCTGGAGCCGCGCGGACAAACAGCCTGGCGATGATTACCGACTACTTGCCGGGCTCGTACTTTACGCACGATCAGCTGCACGTTCGAGGCGGGCATCAGGTGAGCTGGCTAATCGACGGCGTGCCGATTCCAAACACGAACATTGCCAGCAATTTGGGGCCCCAGATCGATCCGAATGATATCGATACGCTGGAAATGCAGCGCGGAAGTTACTCTGCCGATTTTGGTGATCGGACGTACGGTGTGTTTGATGTTGCTCCGCGCACCGGTTTCGAGCGTGACAACGAAGCGGAGCTCGTTGTGAGCGCCGGGAATTTTTATCAGACGGATGACCAGCTCAATTTCGGCGGGCATACGAATCGCTTTGCGTACTACGCGAGCGTGAACGCCAACCGCACGAATCTTGGCTTGCAAACGCCGACTTCAGCGGTCCTTCATGACGCCGCGAATGGCTTCGGCGGATTTACTTCGTTGATGTACAACGTGGATTCGCAGGACCAGCTGCGCGTCGTTGCGCAGGCGCGCCGCGATTATTATCAGGTACCGTTCGATCCAAACGATCCCAACACGCAGGGACAGTTTTTGAAAGACGCCGACCTCGAGAAAGATGCTTTCGTCGCGGTGACGTGGGTACGAACCGTCAGCCCGGGATTGGTCTTCACGGTTTCGCCGTTTTTTCACTTCAACAGCGCGAATTACGAGAGCAGCCCGCTCGATCTGCCAAGTTCCACGACGCAAAATCGCTCGTCGAAATACGAAGGAGGGCAGGCGACGGTCGCGTGGCTCGAGAAGCGCAACAACTTGCGCGGCGGTATTTATGCGTTTGCGCAGCAGGACTCGCAGCTTTTCAGCTTGATTTTCAACTGTCCAACGCCCCCCACGACGACTTGCCCGGAGACAAGTGCGTCAGATCTGACTCCGACGCAGGTCAACCCGCTGGGTAGCTTGATCGCCCTGTACGCCGAAGATCAATTCAAAGTCACGTCATGGCTCACTCTCAACGCGGGCCTCCGGCAAACACACTTTTCCGGAAGCGTGGTGGAGAACGCGACGAGCCCGCGCGTTGGAGCTTCCTTGCGCGTTCCGAAGATCAACTGGGTTTTTCGCGCATTTTATGGGCACTTTTATCAGGCGCCTCCTTTGCTGACGCTTGCCGGCCCTCTTCTGGACGCGGCTACGAACCAGAATCTCGCGTTTATCCCGCTTCGCGGCGAGCGCGACGAAGAGCACCAATTTGGCGTGACGATTCCCTTTCGCGGGTGGACGATTGACGCCGATAATTTTCTGACTCGCGCGAAGAATTTCTTCGATCACAATAATTTCAACGATTCCGACTTGTTTTTTCCCATCACTATTCGGGGCGCCCGGATTAACGGATGGGAAATGACGGTGCGTTCTCCGCGCATCCGGAATCGCGCGCAGGTCTATCTGACTTACTCAAACCAACTGGCACTGAGTCTCGGCTGCGTCACCGGCGGACTCATCGCGCCCTGCAGCACGCCGCCGCCGGGATTCGGTTTCCTGGATCACGACCAGCGGAACACTCTGCATATTGGCGGGCAGTACACTCTGCCGTGGAATTCCTACGCTTCGACCGACATTTATTACGCCTCGGGCTTCACGAACGGCAATTCTCCACCGGATCCGAACAGCCATCTCGATCCGCATACTACATTTGACCTGGCGCTGGGCAAGAGCTTCGGCGAGAAATTTTCGATCAACGTGCAGGGCGTCAACGTCGCCAACCGCCGGGTGCTGCTGGATAACAGCTTTACCTTCGGCGGCACTCATTATCTGAATCCGCGCGAAATTTTCGTGCAGCTGCGCTTTCACTTCCATTATTGAGTGGTCGCAGGTGGATATAAGGGTTAAATGTTTGCCGGGGCGCGGCGGAGGCTAACGCGCTCCGGGCGGACGGCTGAGCAAGCTGGGGCGCAGCATTCCTTCGCATCCCTCTCAGGATAAAGCTGCGCCCCTACAACGGAACCGATAGGGTCGAAGACTGGCCCATGGAGCAATTTGACTTCGGGCTGTTCGCGATTTAGGCTTGCGCCGGTTGGTTCGGGGGACGCGGCGTCGCTTGCCAGTCGCAATGCGCAAAAGGAGAGTTTGATGCGAAAAGTTTTGTTGGCTGCGATGGTGTGCCTGCTCGGCGCGCTTGTGGCGTTCGCGGCGCCACCGAAAGTAGTCTACGTCCGCTGTGGGAAGTTGATTTTCGACGCGGACAAGGCGCCTATTGCGCCTGCGGTCGTCGTAATCACCGACGGAAAGATTACCAGCGTTGGCAAAGACATCGCTGTGCCAGCCGGTGCGGAGCAAATCGATCTGTCAGGTTTCACGGTGCTGCCCGGATTCGTCGATGCACACATCCACATCTGGTCGGGCGCGTTTGGAGCTACTGTCTCCGAGCCGCTGGCGGCGCTGCGCGGCACCAAGGCGATGAGTTACGCGCTTTCGTCGGGTGTTGTTGGAGCGCGCGTGATGGCTACGCAAGGGTTCATCGACGTCGCTCTGAAAGACGCGATCGAAGAGGGCACGATTGCTGGGCCGCATCTCGTGCCCGCTGGGCATCCGATCTCGATCCCCGGTGGTCACGGTGATTTCAATTCACAGCCGCCGTATTTGCCGATGGATGATTTCTATACGCCGTTGCATGGATTCGTTAATTCCCCCGCCGACGCGGAGAAGGCCGTGCATCTGCAACTCAAATATGGAGCTCGCGTGATTAAAGTGATGGCTTCTGGCGGAGTGCTTTCGCCGTTGGATTCGCCGACGTCCGAACAGCTTTCGCTGGAGGAATTGAAAGTGGTTGTCGAGCAGGCGCACATGGCGCACGTCAAAGTGGGATCGCACGCGGAGAATATTCGCAGCATCCGCGCTTCGCTTGAGGCGGGCGTGGATTCGATCGAGCACGGTTCCGAGATGGATCAGGCTTCGGCGGATTTTATGAAGGCGCATGGCATCGTGTTTGTTCCGACGGTTTTTATCGTGGAAGAAAGCGTCGCGAATGGCGTAAAAATGCATTTTCCGGAGTATGTGATTACGAAAGTGAATGCGCTGGCGAAGACGCATTTTCCGAGTTTTCAGCTTGCGCTGCGCGATGGCGTGACGATTGCGGCTGGGTCCGATCATTCGTATGGGCCGGGGACGGGAACGGTGCGCGACGAGATGATCGCGGAGGTGAAATATGGAATGACGCCGCAGCAGGCGCTGGTTTCGGGGACGAAAACAAGCGCGGCGTTGTTGGGCCTAGAGCAGCTTGGGACCGTGGAGACCGGCAAAGAGGGCAATCTCGTGGCTGTCGAGGGCGATCCTTTGAGCGACATTCATGCGCTTGAGAAAGTGCGCGCAGTGGTGTTTCATGGCAAGAGCGTCGCACCCGCGAATCGGCAATAGCCCCCCAGGCGGGGCAAGCCCCGCCCCTACAGACCGTTGTGCGACGGCCGACAAATACAACTTCGCATATTGCTTCGATGAGCCACGAGAAGTAGACTTTTGAGGAAGACATTTCGAAGGCGATGGAGTTCGCCTAAACCGTGTCGGCGCAGTGAGCCGGCTCTGATGACTCCTGGCAGCCACGCGGCTCCAGGAGTTTTTTTGTTGCGCGCCGCGATTGCCGGCGGATTGGAGCTATGTTGCGCATTCTATTGATTGCGATTTTCGGAGCCGCCGGCACGCTGTGCCGCTACGGCTTGCAGGGTGTGATACAAACTCGCACCGGAGGCACATTTCCTCACGGTACGCTGGTCATCAACCTCACCGGCTGTTTTTTTCTTGGATTGATCGGGCAGTTCACGCTGAACCGCATGGTCATTTCGCCGGACTGGCGGATGGCCATCGCTATCGGTTTCTTTGGCGGCTACACCACGTTTTCCAGTTTCGGCTGGGAGACGGCGAAGATGCTGGAAGCCGGCGAGTGGTTGCGCGCGACAACCTACGTGGCAGCAAGCGTAATCGCCGGATTGTTTTTGTCGGTGGCCGGCATTCGGCTGGCGAACCGGTTTTAGGAGCGGCGATGACACACGAAAAATTCGAAGGCGAGCGTACGTTGATGCGCATTCACATCGGCGAATCAGACAAATGGCACAGCAAGCCGCTACACGTAGCGATCGTCGAGCTCTTGCGCAAAGAGGGCTTTTCGGGAGCGACGGTTCTGCGCGGCGTGGGCGGCTATGGTGGATCGAGCGTCTATCACACGGACAAACTCCTTCGCATGTCGCAGGATCTGCCCATCATTGTGGAAGCGATCGAATCCACCGAGCGCATCGAGAAAATTCTGCCGCGGCTGGATGAAATGGTCGAAGGTGGGTTGATCACACTTGAAAAGGTGCGCGTGATTCTGTATCGGGCCGCTAAGAAATAGCCACACTCGAACGACGGACTACTTCGTGGTGCGTTTCGCATTTTGCTTCTAAACCAAACATATTTCTTTCCGCATTGAGAACTGTCGACTGTAAACTCTTCTTCCATGGCGGAAGAATCGCAACACAAATCCTGGCTGAATCGTACGGTCCTTGGCGTTGGCCTCACCAGTCTTTTTAGCGACTGGAGCCATGAAACAGCCACCGCTATTTTGCCTGCTTTTCTAGCGGCGATTGGAGCCGGGCCTGCCTGGCTCGGCCTGATCGAGGGAATCGCCGACGGGCTCTCGAGTTTCGCGAAGCTTGCCGCCGGCCACTTTACCGATAGCCTGAAGCGCCGGAAGCCGCTTGCACTGTTTGGTTACACGGTTACGGCGTTGGCGACCGCTTCGTTCGCGTTTGCTACGAGCGCGTATCACGTGCTCATCGGCCGGTCGCTGGCGTGGCTCGGGCGCGGGGTTCGTTCGCCGGCCAAGAAGGCGCTGCTTGCAGCAGATGTTCCGCCGGAAGCTTACGGCCGCGCTTTCGGGCTCGAACGTTTGATGGACACGATCGGAGCGATTGCCGGCCCGCTCACGGCTCTGTGGTTGCTAGAGAAAACGGGGCACAATTATCAGAAAGTTTTTCTCTGGACTCTTCTGCCGGGCCTCGTGGCCGTCGCTGCGTTCTGGTTGCTGGTGCGAGAGCGTCCCGCTGCCTCCAAACCGAAGCGCTCTTTCTGGATGGGCGTTCGCGATTTGCCCGCTCCGTTCCGGCGGTTGCTTATCGGAGTCGGCGTGTTTGGCGCAGGCGATTTTTCTCATTCGCTGCTTATCCTGTATGCGTCGCGCATGCTCGCGCCCCAGCTTGGACTTGCACGCGCGGCCAGCATTGCTGTCGTACTTTATACGGTCCACAACGTCTTTTCCGCTGCCTCAGCGTATGGAAGCGGTTGGTTGAGCGACCACGTTCCGCAGCGGAAGATCGTTCTCGCTGCGGGTTACTTTCTTGCTGGAATCACTGCGGTTCTGCTTTGCACGAGCGCGCATTCGATCCGGCTGCTCGGAGTGATTTTCGTTTTGGGTGGTCTTTACTTCGGCGTTGTGGATGCGCTCGAAGATTCCGTCGCGGCGGAGCTGGTACCGAAAGAGCAGCACGGTATGGCGTTCGGCACGCTCGCCGCGGTCAATGCCGTTGGCGATTTTCTCTCGAGTGTTCTTGTAGGCTTTCTTTGGAGCGCTGTTTCGGTGCAGGCGGCGTTCGCCACTTCGGCGATTTTATTTTTCGTTGGCGCGATTCTCGTACTTCGACTTCGCCGCTGAAGAAACGCTGGTCGGCGATGCTGCAAATAAGCCGCGCAACT
>Ga0209139_10000974_pt1 | contig 10387 bp, 8 predicted proteins | sample BogFormECP14_OM3_FD_188246 | JGI IMG/M metagenome (GOLD analysis project Ga0209139, IMG submission 188246) | Bog forest soil microbial communities from Calvert Island, British Columbia, Canada - ECP14_OM3 (SPAdes) (version 2) | ecosystem: Environmental > Aquatic > Freshwater > Wetlands > Bog ...
TCATAAAAAGTCATAATCGCTTTAGAATGAGTCATTTGCCAACGTTTGGCAAAAAAGGAGACACCCGGGGGTGGGGTATGGCATCATCTCGACTTTTCGCCCAGCTCTCCTAACTATCCCACATTCATCGCCTTACGGACGGTTATAAGATTACTTGACAATCTCGCACTCAAGTTGTATAGTCTACCTCGCGCCTAGCCCACCGTCCGGCACCGAGCATCTACACAGCGTGTCGGGGGCCGCGTATCGCTACATTTTGCGCACATGAATTTGGGAGGAAGCAAGCATGAGTAAGATTATTGGAATTGACTTGGGTACCACTAACTCGGTCGTTGCCGTGATGCAGGGCGGCGAACCGGTGGTCATCCCGAACCAGGAGGGAGCCAGAACCACACCTTCCGTGGTGGCCATCACTAAAGGTGGCGAGCGGTTGGTTGGGCAGGTCGCCAAGCGCCAGGCGGTAACCAATCCTGAGAACACCGTCTATTCGATCAAGCGCTTCATGGGCCGCCGCTTTGATGAAGTTGGCGAGGAGACGCGCCGCGTACCTTATAAGGTTGTAAAGGGTCCGCATGACGACGCCCGCGTGGACATTTTTGGCAAGACCTACAGTCCGCCCGAAATTTCCGCCATGATTCTCGGCAAGCTAAAAGCCTCGGCGGAGGATTTTCTCGGCGAAAAAGTCACCAAAGCCGTGATCACCGTGCCGGCGTACTTCAATGACGCGCAACGCCAAGCCACCAAGCAAGCGGGGGAAATTGCCGGCCTCGAAGTAGTCCGCATCATCAACGAGCCTACAGCTGCAGCTTTGGCCTATGGCCTCGAAAAAAAGAGCGACGAAACCATCGTGGTCTATGACCTCGGCGGCGGTACGTTCGACGTCTCCGTGCTCGAAGTCGGCGCTGGCGTCGTGGAAGTTAAATCCACCAACGGCGACACCCACCTCGGTGGCGACGACGTTGACCAAAAAATTGTCGACTGGCTCATCGACGAGTTCAAGAAAGAGAACAGCATCGATCTCAGCAAAGACCGCATGGCCCTTCAACGCCTGAAGGACTCCGCGGAAAAAGCCAAGATCGAGCTTTCGCAGATGATGGAAACGGAAATCAATCTTCCCTTCCTCACTGCCGGAGCGGCTGGCCCGATCCACTTTGAAAAGAAACTGACGCGCACGCGGCTCGAACAGCTCATGAGCGATCTGCTAGAGCGCTCGATGAAGCCGGTGAAGCAGGCGCTCGAAGACGCCAAACTCTCACCAAGCGATATTCAAGAAATCGTGATGGTGGGTGGTTCGACGCGTATTCCGAAGGTACAGCAACTGGTGCGCACGTTCTTCGGCGAGAAGGAACTGCACAAGGGCGTGAACCCGGACGAGGTGGTGGCGGTAGGCGCGGCGATTCAGGGCGCAGTGCTGGCGGGAGAAGTGAAAGACATCCTCTTGCTGGACGTAACGCCGTTGTCGCTGGGCGTGGAAACGCTGGGCGGCTTGATGACCGTGCAGATTCCGCGCAACACCACGATTCCGACGCGCAAAGTCGAAACGTATTCGACGGCTTCGGATAATCAGCCGGGCGTGGAGATCAAAGTGCTGCAAGGCGAACGTAAGTTCGCCAACGACAATCGGCCGCTCGGCACGTTCAAGCTGGATGGAATTCCGCCAGCGCCGCGCGGAACGCCGCAAATCGAAGTGACCTTTGACATCGACGCCAACGGCATCTTGAACGTCAGCGCGAAGGATAAGGCCACCAACAAGGAACAGAAGATCACCATCACCGCGTCCAGCGGCCTCTCGAAAGAAGAAGCCGAGAAGATGCGCGTGGACGCCGAAGCGCACAGCGAAGACGACCGGCGCAGGCTGGAAGAAGTCGAGGCGCGCAATCGCCTGGACGGCATCCTGTACCAGTCCGAGAAGATGGTGAAAGAAAATCGCGAGAAGATCGAAGCCGGCGACCTGAAAAGCGTCGAAGACGCGATCGAAGACGCGAGGAAAGCCATCACCGAAGGCGGCGTGGCGCGGCTGCGCACCGCGACGGAAAACCTGGAGAAATCTCTGCATAAGATCGCGGAAGTGCTTTACAAAGCCAACGAAGCGGCGGCCGGCGCGGCGCAGGCCAGTGCGGCCGGAGCTGGAGCCGGCGGTGACGCGGGAACGGCGGGCGGCGGCGCGCCGGCCGGCAAGAAGCCGGAAGATGTGATCGACGCCGAATACGTAGACGTGGACGACAAGCGGCCACCCAATTAAACGGATGGTTGCTTATGTAGCGGCCGGGCTTTAGTCCCGGCCTTGCTGCATTTTGCTTTACGCCATCAACCAAAAAGGCGCAACTACCAGGCCGGACTAAAGCCCGGCCGCTACAAAGTCAAAAGCGATAGAGTCAAAAGCGCCCGCCTCAGAAGGCGGCCGCTACATAAAACATGGCGACGACGAGCAAGCAAGATTATTACGAACTGTTAGGTGTGGGGCGCAAAGCTGCGGCCAAGGATATTCGTACGTCTTTTCGCAAATTGGCGCGGAAATACCATCCGGATCTGAATCCCGGCGATAAGTCTTCCGAAGAGAAATTCAAGCAATTGCAGGAAGCCTACGACGTTCTTTCCGACACCAAGAAACGGCAGATTTACGATCAATACGGATTTTATAGCGACAACGTCGGAGCAGGCGGAGCGCCCGGATATAGCGGCGGCAATCCCGACGAGCACGCCGACATCAATTTCGATTTCGGTGGTTTTGATTTTGGCGGCAATCCCGGTGGAGGCTCGACTTCAGGCGCGGGCAGCGGTTCCGGCAGTTTTCGCGATCTGTTCAGCCAATTTTTTCGCGGCGGCCAGGGCAGCGGCGGTATGGAGCCGGAGCAGCAGCCTGGCGGCGATCTGGAATATCAGATCGAGATTGATTTTTGGGATGCGGTGCGGGGCGCGGTGAAAAAGCTGCAGGTGACGCGCATGGAGACGTGCGAAACGTGTCATGGAACCGGCGCGCAAGGCCAAGCCACCACGTGCACCACCTGCGGCGGCTCCGGAACGATTCAGCAGACCGCTGGCAAAATGAAATTCAATGTGCCGTGCACGCGCTGCGGCGGCACGGGTAAGATTCGCACCGCGTGCCGGACGTGCGGCGGCGAAGGCCGCATCCGCAAAACGGAGACCATCGAGGTGCGCATCCCCGCCGGCCTGGCCAACGGCGGACGCGTGCGCGTGCCCGGAAAAGGCAACGCCGGAACCATGGGAGCGCCTGCCGGCGACCTGTATCTCCGTGTCGAGGTCAAGCCGCATGAATTTTTCGAACGGCGCGGCGATGATCTGTACACGCGCATCCCGGTGAAGGTCACTGAGGCTACGCTGGGTGCGAAGATTGAAGTGCCAACCATTGATGGCCGCGCGCTGGTGCGGATCCCCCCCGGAACGGACAGTGGCAAGACGCTGCGGCTGAAGGAAAAAGGTGTGCCCAGCGTGCGCAACGGCGCTCGCGGCGACCAATACGTGGAGATTCAGGTGGTGGTGCCGCAACCGACCGATGAACGCGTGCGCACGCTGATGAAGGATTTGGAAGCGGTGGTGCCGGAAGATCCGCGTAAGGACTTGTTTGCCAAAGCGGGGGTTTGAGGGCGAGGCAGTGCAGTAATGAGGTAATGAAGTAAAGCGAAGACCGGGTCTTGTGCTGGGGAAGTGGCGAGTGATTCGTGGCGAGTGGCGAGAAAGAATGCAATGCCAGTGAAAGTCAAAAAGCGGGCCAAGGCCGGGTACATGATCAGCGCGGTGGCGGAGCTTTACAAATTGCACCCGCAAACGCTGCGCTTGTATGAGCGCGTGGGCTTGCTGAAGCCGTCACGGTCGCAGGGCAATACGCGGTTGTATACGGATGGGGATTTGGAACGGCTGGATGTGATTTTGACGCTGGCGCGCGACATGGGCGTGAACCTGGCGGGCATCGAAATTATCTTGAACATGCGCGAGAAAATGATTGAGATGGAAAAGCAAATGGGCGAGTTTGCTCAGGTGGTGCAGCAGGAACTCTCGCGCGTAGCTTCACGCGTGCCCAGCCACGCCGAACGCCACGCCATCGTCCGCGCCGTTCCAAGAGCCGTGCGCCCAACTCACGAAATTTAACGATCAAGGCTCGTCTGCAAAAGAAGTTTTGCGCGTTATCCACACGTCCTACAGTTGCCGCGCCGCCACCACCCCCGTATGCTTGCAGTTGCAGCGGCCGGGCTTTAGTCCCGGCGATTTTGCGTTTGTTTGGACAGGCGAAAGCAAAACCAAAGCGCCGGGACTAAAGCCCGGCCGCTACAAAGTCAAAGGCAAGATCAACACCAAGGCTAGGAAATGCCCATCGACGATTGCACATTGTGCCGTGGCACCGGCTGGAAGATGGTGCCGCGCGTGGACGGCGCGGGGCTGATGGCCGTGGCTTGCGATTGCGGGATGGTGGAGCGGGCGTCGCGGGTGATGGAGCGGGCGCGCGTTCCGAAGCGGTACGAGCATTGCGATTTTGAAAGTTACAGCACGGATGTGGGCGCTACGCCGGCGCAAACGCAATCGCTGAAGAACGCGATGAACCTCACCAAGGGCTTTGTGCAGAACTATCCAATGTCCGCGGAGAAGGGTTTGTTGCTCACCGGCACATCCGGAGTTGGCAAGACGCATCTGGCGGTGGCGGCGCTAAAGGAATTGATCGCGCGCGGGCACGCCGGGCTTTTTTGCGATTACCGCGAACTGCTGAAGGAAATTCAAGCCAGTTACAATCCGGCGAGCGAGTCCACGGAAATGGGCATTCTAGAGCCGGTACGCACCGTGGAAATTTTGGTGCTGGACGATTTGGGCGCCAGCAAACCGTCGGCCTGGGTGCTGGATATCATCGGGCTGGTGCTGAACGCGCGCTACAACGAGAAGCGCGTGACCATTCTGACTACCAATTATTTTGATGAAGCCGATGGCGCGCCTGAAGCCGTGAAAGGCCCGGACGGCAAGCGCGTGATCGTGCGCGAGGATACGATTGCCGACCGCATCGGCGCACGTATGCGCTCCCGCCTATTTGAAATGTGCCGCACGGTAAATGTGGACGCGCCCGATTTTCGCCGCGAGGTCCGCCAGTCGGGCCGCGCAGGGGCGCGTTAGAGAGGCCAGAAACGCATGGCGGCGCTGGGCTTGTCGGCGGCGGCGAAGTGGCAGGAAACGGCATCGCGGATTATCGTTTTCAATTCTGCAAGAGAATCGGCCTCGGTGAAGATGGAGAAGCCGAGAGCGCGAGCCTGAAAGCCCCCTTCGGGCGATTCCTGGACCGAAAAGATGATTTCGCTTTGCGGCATGGGTAGAGTATGCGTCAAGCTTGGGAGTGCGCGAATCTTCTGCAGGCAGGCGGCGCGAAGTCCACTCCTCCGGCCGCGCAGGTGCCTGATATCCATCTGGAGTGCGGGAGCCCGGCTCCCGCTCTGGCGATTTGCGTGTGGGGCGTGGCACGAGAAAGCGGCAGCTGGGCTGCCGCACTCCACGGATGGCGCGAATCTTCATGCGGCGTTGATTGACACAGTGTTCGCGCGGCTTGTATCATTCTCAGGCTGTAGGTGTTACGAAGCTGGCAGCAGGATCGTCCCAGAGGGCCGCGAAGCGTATAATGCAGAGATAGCCGCCACACGGCTAGATCGCTGGTAATCACTGAGCGGTTCACCTCCTTGCAGTACACCCAGACAGGGCATGGCAAGGAACTTCATTCGAGTAGACAGGGATACATATCCCGGAGGCAATTCATCATGCTTGACCACGACAACCAGACCGCGGCAACCGCCGCACCGGTACACGACGAGGGAAATACTGCAGCCAATTCTTCGACGGGATCTTCAGGGGGCGGGCAGAGCGAGGGGCAAGCGGAAGCACCGGACGCGACTCAGCAAAACATTCCAGCAGCGGAAGTTGGACATGTGGCGGAGGTTGCTCCAGCGGCGCCGGTGGCAGAAGTGGCGCACACCGTGAACGCCTCAGCGGCGGCAAGCGTAAGCGAGACTGAAGCGCACGCCAAGGCGGAAGCGCAGTCCGCAACGCACGCGGCGGATACCGCGGCTTCGAGCGAGGCTGACGAAGCAGCGGGCTCAGAAGAGATGAGCAAGCTGATGGAGCAGTACGACGAGAAGCAGGAAGCTGCGGCGTCGAAAGAAGTGATCGAAGTGACCGTCGTGGCGTACACCGAGCACGGCGTGGTGGTGGACCTCGGCGGCAAGACCGAAGGTTTGATCCCCGCGGCGGAGTTTTCCGAAACGGAAATCCCGCGTCCTGAACCCAACAGCAAGATTGAAGTGCAACGCACCGGCGAGCACAAAGACGGCTACGCCATCGTCTCGTACCAAAAAGTTTTGCGCCGCAAGACCTGGGAAAAGATCGACGCGGTGTACAAGGCCAAGGAAACCGTCAACGGCAAAGTGGTGGACCGCATCAAGGGCGGCCTGGTGGTGGATATCCTGGGCGTACGCGCATTCTTGCCGGGCTCGCAATACGATTTGCGGCCCACGGCGAATCTCGACGACCTGCAAGGCAAGGAATTTCCCGTACGCATCACCAAGCTGAACCGCCGCCGCGGAAATGTGGTGGTCAGCCGGCGCGCGCTGCTCGAAGAAGAGCTGCAAGCCAAGCGCGGCGAACTGCTCGAATCGCTGCACGAAGGGCAGAAGGTGCACGGCTTCGTCAAGAACGTGACGGAGTACGGCGCGTTCGTGGACATCGGCGGCATCGACGGCTTGCTGCACCTCACGGACCTGAGCTGGGGCCGCGTGAAGCATCCTTCCGACGTGGTAAAGCCGGATCAGGAGCTGGATGTCGTCATTCTGAAGTTTGACAAAGAAAAGCAGCGCGTTTCGCTCGGCCTGAAGCAGCTGATGCCCGATCCGTGGGTCGGCGCTTCGGAAAAGTATCCGGCCGGCGGAAAAGTAAAAGGCAAAGTTGTCGGGGTGGTGGATTACGGCGTGTTCGTCGAGCTGGAGCAAGGCATCGAAGGCTTGGTGCACGTTTCCGAGCTGAGCTGGTCGAAGAAAGTCTCCCATCCTTCGAAAATCGTCAAAGTCGGCGACGAAGTGGACGTGGTGGTGCTGGACATCAAGCCCAGCGATCGGCGCGTTTCTCTCGGCATTAAGCAGGCGCAGGCGGATCCCTGGCTGCTTACCGCGGAAAAGTATCCCGTCGGCACGGTGGTCACCGGAAAAATCCGCAACATTGCGGAGTTTGGCGCGTTCGTCGAACTCGAAGATGGCTTTGACGGGCTGGTGCACGTCAGCGACGTGAGCTGGACGGAGCGCATCAAGAATCCGCACGAGGTGTTCAAGAAGGGCGAGGAAGTCACCGCCAAGGTGCTGAAGATTGATCCGGAAAATCGCCGCGTGTCGCTGGGCATCAAGCAGGTCAACGACATTTTTGGCGACTGGCTGAAGAAGCACAAGGTCGGCGACGTGGTGAAGGGCAAAGTCTCGCGCATCGCCACGTTTGGTGCGTTCGTCGATTTGGGCGAAAACATCGAAGCGCTCTGCCACAACACGGAAATTGAAGAACGCAAGCGCCGCGATGAAGGCGTCTCTTCCTTCCGCCCGAGCACCGGCCCGCTCAAGAGCGCCGGTCCGCTCGAGCCCAACAAGGAATACGACTTCAAGATCATCAAGATCAGCCCGGAGACGCGCAGAATTGGCCTGAGCTACCGCGCCGCGGTGAAGCAGATCGAGCGCCGCGAAATCGATCAGTACCGCCAGACCACCAAGACGTCTTCGACGGCGACGCTGGGCGACGTGATGCGTGCCAAGCTGGCGTCAACAAAATCCTAGTCCTATGGCACAAAGTGTGCCGGGGTTCGTGCCGCGATTTGCTGATGGTCGCCAGCGAAACTTCGGCTGCATAATTTCATTTACCTGTAGGCGGTTTTAGTGATAGGAAGAAGGGCACCGCAGGGGTGGCTGCCCTTCTAAACCGTTGCGCATCATAAAACTAAGGTGAGGTTCGGGCGCGACGACCGTTGGCACAGCAGCAGCAATTCGCATACGCATCATGACGTGGGGCAGGGCTCACGAGGCAGAGGGATGATGACCAAGCAACCGACATTGACGAAGGCCGACTTGATTGCGGAGGTCGAGCGCATCACCGAGCTGAAACGCACGGACTCCGAAGTGATCGTCGAGACCATCTTCGAAAATATTATTCAGGCCCTGCAAAAGGGCGACAAGATCGAGATTCGCGGCTTCGGCAGCTTTCGCACGCGCGACCGCCGCGGCCGCGTGGGCCGCAATCCCAAGACCGGCGCCAAAGTAGACGTTCCCCCCAAGAAAATTCCCTTCTTCAAACCCAGCAAAGAGCTAAAAGATTTCGTCAACAATTCCAACGGCGACGCCGCGTAGTCCATCCGTCGCTTCTTGCCCTTTTCCTTTTCCGTTGTAGTGGCGCAGCATGCTGCGCGCCTTTTCGTAGCACAGGCACTCTTGCCTGTGCGGTGTTGCAGCCGCCGGCCACGCAACGGTGAATGCAAAAACGTGCACAGGCAAGAGTGCCTGTGCTACCCACACCCGACCTCATTCGCGAAGATAGGATATTCTTGAACACTCTGGCTCGCGCATCGGAGGCGCGTTGGCGATGGATTATCTTTGGAGTCCGTGGCGCTATCAATACATCGCCGATGCCAGCGCCGGCAAACAAGTCGCTTGCGTCTTCTGCCACGAACTCGCGCGCGGCGACGACGCAAAAGCCCACATCGTCTGGCGGGGCGCGAAATGCTTTATAATTTTGAATCGCTACCCATACACCTCGGGACACGTGATGATCGTCCCGTACGCGCACGTGGCGGAATTGCAGTTGTGCGACGCGGACACCACCGCGGAAATGATGGAACTGAGCAAACGCATGGAGACGGCGCTGCAAACCCTCTATAAGCCCGACGGGACCAATCTCGGCATGAATCTTGGCCGCGCCGCGGGCGCGGGCGTCACCGGGCATCTCCACCTGCACGTCTTGCCGCGCTGGTTTGGCGACACCAATTTTATGACCGTAATCGGAGAAACGCGCGTGCATCCCGAAGAGTTGTCCGTGACCTACCAACGTCTACATGCCGCGCTGCGCAGCGAAGTGCAAACTGCATCCGATGGCGGCTTGTATGAGGAGCCCCGCAAGCTCCATAAGCCCAATAAGCCCAATAAGGAAGACCGCTCGTGAATTTTCAGCTGACCGAAGAACAAGAGCTCCTGCAAAAAAGCGTTAGAGAATTCGCCGAAGCCGAAGTCCGCCCGCTTGCCAAGGAACTCGACGAAACCGGCCACTTCCCGCGCGATCTTTTCGCCAAAGCCGCCGAACTCGGCCTCACCGGCATCGCGGTCCCAGAAAACGACGGCGGCGCCGGCTTCGACCACATCGCCTACACCATCGTCATCGAAGAAGTTTCCCGCTGCTGCGCCTCCACCGGAGTAATCCTCTCCGTGCAAAATTCTCTCTACGGCGCGCCCGTGCAGCATTACGGCACGCCCGAACAAAAAGCCAAATTCCTCACGCCCTACGCCCGCGGAGAAAAAATCGGCTGCTTCGCGCTCACCGAGCCGCAAGCCGGGTCTAACGCCTCCGCGCTGCAAACCAAAGCGGTGCGCCACGGCGACACCTACGTCATCAACGGCACCAAAGCCTGGATCACTTGCGGGGGCGCCGCCGATGCCGTGGTGGTTTTCGTCAACACCGATCCCAGCAAAGGCGAAAAAGGCATCACCGCGCTGCTCGTCGAACGCGGCACACCCGGCTTTAAGGTTGGCAAAGAAGAAAAAAAGCTGGGCATCAGCGCCACCGCTTGCAGCGAATTGATTTTCAGCGATTGCGCCGTGCCCGTAGCGAATCGCCTCGGCAACGAAGGCGAAGGCTACAAAGTCGCGCTCTCCACGCTGGACGGCGGCCGCATCGGAATCGCCGCACAAGCCACGGGCATTGCGCAAGGCGCGTTTGAAGCCGCATTAAAATATTCGCAAGAGCGCGTAGCGTTCGGCGGCACCATCAGCCAATTCCAGGCCATCCAGTTCATGCTCGCGGACATGGCCACGGAACTCGACGCCGCCCGCCTGCTCAATCGCAAAGCCGCCTGGAAGCAAGACACCGGCGCGCGCTTCAGCATGGACGCCGCCATCGCCAAACTTTTCGCCAGCGAAATGGCCACGCGCGTCACCCACAAAGCCATCCAAATCCACGGCGGCAACGGCTACAGCCGCGAATATCCCGTCGAGCGTAACTACCGCGACGCGCGCATCACCGAAATCTACGAAGGCACCAGCGAAATCCAGCGCCTGGTAATCTCGTCCTGGGTTTTGAAGGGTTAAAAGCGAGGAGGTTGTAGTGGGACGTGCCGAACGCAAAGTTGTGAGAGACGCGTTAATTTGGCCACTCCTGGGAATTC